>Ga0182024_10003784_pt1 | contig 35481 bp, 36 predicted proteins | sample P32metaG_FD_120480 | JGI IMG/M metagenome (GOLD analysis project Ga0182024, IMG submission 120480) | Permafrost microbial communities from Stordalen Mire, Sweden - P3-2 metaG (Illumina Assembly) | ecosystem: Environmental > Terrestrial > Soil > Wetlands > Permafrost | place: Sweden: Stordalen...
CGCGACCATAGGGAGTCCCATGAGCCTGCGCGGCTCACCGATGCTGATGAAGAACGACGGTGGCGCGAGCTTCAGCTTGCAGCGTCGGCTTCAGCCGACGGTCTTCGCGCTCACAGAATTCCGTCGAATGTGCGGCGAAGCCTGGGCTGTTCTTCAGGGGAGCGATCTCTTACTTCTCCGCCAATATCCGCAGGGACGCGATCTTCCACTCCGTCCCTTCTCTCTTCAGCACGATCAGCACCGGACCCTTCGCCACCGCGTCCACCATCGCAACATCCGCGCTGAGCAACCGGACCTTTCTCGTGACGATCGCGGGACTTCTCCCCACCATCGTGCCCGGCAAAGAAATCGTTGCTTCACCCCACGGCTCCTTGGAAATCTCGACACTCGGTTTGGCGTCGCCCGGTACAATCTGAGGGCTCTGGGTTAGACGAGCCAGTTCCGCGCGGCCATCGAAATCGGCCGTGAATAAATTCGCGCGCACGGGCCAGACGCTCAGCGCCGCGATGGTTTTCTCAATTGCCGCCCGCCCCGCAACCTCGTCGGCGGCCCAAATTCCACCCGCGCAAAACAGGAACGCAAGCATGATGGACTTCATGGCCTTATCGTACACCTACACCAACACGGGCTGAATCCATTCCCCGCTTCACTCCGACCGCAACGCCTGCATCACATCCACCCGAGCCGCCCGCGCCGCCGGCAGCGCCGACGCAATCACCGCCGCCGCCAGCAACACCACCACCGACCCGACCACGGGAGCCGTATCCGGCATCCGCATCTCCGGGAGATAGCTGGCCGCCCATTGAGCGATCGCGTATCCGCCCAACCCGCCGGCGATCACTCCCATCCCCGCCATGATCACGCCTTCTTTCACCACGCCCGCCAGCAGGCGCTTCGGTTCCGAGCCCAGCGCGAGCCGCACCCCGAACTCGCGCATCCGGCACGACACCGAGAATGCCAGCACACCCGCCACTCCGACAATCGCGATCGTCAACGCGACGGCCGCGAACACGCCGAACACCACCATATTCAGGCGGTCCGGCGTCAGCACTTCGGCGCGAATATCTTCGAGCGTCGCCGCCTTCTCCACCGGCTGATCGACAGACCTGTCCCGGATGATCCGTGTCACCGGAGTCACCAGTGAGTACGGATCCCCGTGCGCATGGATAAACAGCCGCCCCGAAAACAAACTCTCCTGGCTAAACGGTCCATAAATGTTGTACACCGCGCCCGGCACCACATGTTCGTCATCCAGGTCCGCTGCGACGCCGACAATCCGCCGCGGCTTCCCACTGATGTCGACAAATTTCATCACCGGATCGGTCCAGAACAGGTGGCGATTCACTGCCTCCTGGTTCGGAAACATGCGTTTCGCCAGGCTCTGGCTCACGATCACCACCGGCTCGCTGCCCTTCCGGTCGTTGTCGTTGAAATCCCGCCCCGCCACGAGCGGCACTCCCAACGCTGGAAAGAACCCGGGCGAGATCTGCCGCATCTGCGCCCGCGGATCCTCTTCGCCCGCCCCACGAACGAGCCCCTCCGCCGAGAATTGAAATCCCGCGCCGAAACTTCCCGCGTCGCGCCACGGCACCACCATGCCCACCGCGACCCCGTCTACTCCCGGCAGCGCCTTGATCTGTTCCATCGACTCTTTGTAGAAGTTAACCACTTGCTCCGGCGTCTTGCCGTATTCCATCACCGGCACGTTCATCGCGAGCACATGACGCGTATCCATCCCCGTCTGCGCCGTCTGCATCGCCAGCAGCGTCTTCAGCAGCATGCTCGCGCCCGCCAGCAGCACGAACGATGCCGCAATCTGCGTGACCGCGAAAATGCGCAGCCGCCGGCTGGTGCCGCCCGTCATCCGCAAGCTGGTAGACGCCAGATTGATCCCTTGCGAAGCGTCGGCCGAGGGAAGCCGCGGCACAAACGCCAGCAGCACCGCCGCGATCAGCGCCAGCCCCGCGCCAATCCACAGCATGCTCGAATCGACCGTCAGATCCAGCGCGCGCACCGAGAATCGCGACGCATAGCGCGCTAGAATCGCAACCATCGGTCCGGCGCTCAGAATGCCCAGTGCCGCGCCGGCGATGCACAGCAGCAGACTCTCCGCCAGCAGCGTCCGTCGCAATGCCGAGTTACTCGCTCCCAGCGCCGCCCGGATCGCGAGCTCGCCCTCCCGCCGCACGGACCGCGCCAGAATCAGATTCGCCACATTCGAGCACGCGATGATGAACACCAGCACCGACGCCGCCATCAGCACCAGCAGGACCGTCCGCGCCCGCGAATTAATCTGGTCCCGCAGCCGCATCGTGTCGATGCGAAAATCCGCACTCGCCGGATAAGATTCCGGATGCTGCTTCACCATCGAAGCGTGAACCGTCCGCAGTTCCGCCTTCGCCGTTTCAAGATCCACTCCAGGCGCCAGCCGCCCGAACAGTTCCGTCATCCGATGCACCCGCCCCGTCACCATCGTGGCCGATAAATGATGCGGACTCGTCACGATGTTAGCCATCAGTTCCGTCTCCGCCGGATAAGGAACCGACGGCTCCACCACCCCGACCACGGTCGCCTCCCGCGTCCCCAGACGGATGGATTTACCCAGCACCGACGGGTCGCTCTTCAACACCGTGGTCCAGAAACGGTAGGTCAATACAGCAGCCCCCGCCGCGGCCGGCCCGTCGTCGCGCGCATCGAGCAGCCGTCCCAGCACCGGATGCAGTCCCATCACTTCGAAGTAGGACCCGCCCACCACGCCGCCGCGAACCTCGCGCGGCTCCCCCAGCCCGACCAGAGTGAATCCGATGGTAGAGAAATCGCCGAACTTGGTGATACTCTTGACGCCATCCCGCAAGTCCTGCAGTTCCGGCACGGAGAACGCCGCGTCGTCGGCCCCGATCCCTTGCGCGCTTTGCCGGATATAAATGAGCCGGTTCTCATCGCGATTCACCAGCGGTCGCAATAGCACCCCTCGAACCAACGTGAAAATAGCGGCATTGGCCCCGATGCCCAGCGCCAGCGTCAGCACTACCGTGATGGTCAGACCTTTCGTCCGGGCGAGCGATCGCACCCCGAACCTCAGGTCGTTGAAGAAGTTCATAACACCGCTAAACACTTTGCCCACGAGTCCCTCCTGCGGAGCTTTTATCATTTAAGCACGCCGTCCACCAGTCGCGCGTTCAATAATCATACTCAAAAAAATAGACATCCGTGATTGCCGCGAGCGACCTTCTGTCCATTTTTGGGACGCCCTGTCCGCACGCAACTCTCCCGTCGGATCACTCGAATAGTCGAAACGCACAGTTTTGGTAACACGCAGCCCGTGTAGGGCGGCCAATCCTGGCGGCAGCCGCCTTTTCGAGGCGGCTCTTTTGACGGATCATGCGAGTGTAGAGTACGCCTGAATCACGCAGCCGGGGGGCGGCGCCACGGGCTGCCTTCGGTCGACCCGAGTCGTCTGATGTTTTCATGCCTTCGTGCGAGCGGAGGAAAACAATCGGGGCGCCCCTTAGATTGAGCCGCCCCAGCCTAAGCGCGCCGGGAAGTTTCAACCCTTTAGCTCCATTCGAACGACGCTCCGACGGATCGAAGGGACTGTTTTAACTAAGAGACAATGATTGGAACAGTTCTTCGAAGTTCTGCTTTGTCGTCTGGCACATGGCCTGGACAAGCTCAGCCCGTCGCGGTGAATAAAACAGAGCGTGTATAGTTCGTTCGAAGGAGCAGTCCTGCGCAAGCTCCAACTTGTTTCGCACACTCACCAAGTCGGCTCCGTCAAATAGGTCCTGCATGATACGTCGATGGCCTCGGGAGCCGGCGGGCAGCAAACGGAAATTTTGCTCAGCGATTGTGGGGCCGAAGAGTTCGCCCGCTCGTTCATACTTGGCGCGACCCTCATCGTCGTTGTCCCAGAGAGCCCGGAAGTCCACCTGCCACGCAATAAGCAGGGATACATGATACTTGATTGAGTCTGCACCAACTGATGGCAGAATAGATATGGAGCGATTGTTACGGAACAGCTCAAGAGAAAAGTAGTCGTAGATCCCCTCCGTGATCACGGTGGCTCGGGTATTGATGAGATCCAGCGCGAAGGGTCTTATCTCTAGTGCATCCAGAACCGGCTCGAGCGCAGAGCGCTTCGGGGAGCCGGAGGAACGGTAGCTCGTGATCGGAATCAAGCTCACATTGCCGTTTCCATCCTTGTCGGCGATCGTTATGCGGGTTACGGGAATCGTTTCAGGGTCGAGAAGGTAGTGAGAATGCGTGCAATAAATTACGCAGTTATTTTCAGAGAGCCGGCGAAGCTTCTGACAGAGCTTACGCTGAGCAAAGGCGTGCAGGTATGAGCCGGGCTCATCAAGCAGATAAATCGTCTGCGTACTGCCCTCCACAAACTTCGGGTTGAATTCAAGCTTCATCACAAAATTGAAGAACCAATAAAAGCCCTTGCTGCGGTCACTGATGAAAAAGAAATGCTCGTCGCCGCTGCTGTCGGTCTCGACAACGTCGAACTTAATGAAATTGCGGACCACCCTCTGAGGCGACGGCTGGGGCGGGACCGGGGCCGTCGCCGGAAGCTTAGGCAAACCAGCAGGCTGGGCGCTCGGATTGGGTAATGGCGGCGACGCCACCTGAAGCTCCTGCACCTCCTGATCGAAATCAATCGATATTTTGAGGGCATCACGTTCGTCGAGCCGAAAACCTTGCCACTCCCTCGTAAGAGTTTCGTTCAGCCGACGTTGAACCTTTGCGAGCACGGTCCTCCGCCGACGCCCCTCAAGGCCTGGCAGGTCGAAAACCGAGAACGCCTGATCGGTCTGCCTAAAGAGCTGATCGACAATCGACAGCCACCCCGCGGCGGTCCCTTTTCCTCCGGATGTAATCTCGATTTTTTCCTCCACCTTATCTCTGAAGTCATCAAAAAACAGTATGTAAGGAAGGTAACCGATGACGCTGGTGGCGAGTGCGTGCTGAACCTCGGGCGATCCGAACCGATCCAAACCCCACGAGTAACTGAGGAGCTTGAGATCACGCCGGATGGTTACCGTTGTCGGGATTGCCCGCCTCCTCTTTAGCGCCGAGAGATCGGATCTTAGATCGTTATTCTGATCTTCGCAATCCGAGATTGCGTCATTGAGCTCAGCCTTCGTCATCTCGATGACCGCCTCTACAACCGCTGACGGCGAGGATGTCCGATAGAGGTTCGAGGTGTCCTTTAGATGTCTACCGCCATTTAGCCTGTCGTTATAGTGGTCAAATGCAAAGACCGCCTGCAAAATCGTGGTCTTCCCCGACTCATTAACCCCGATAATTGGCGTCAGACTCCGCTTGTCTAGGTCAATATCGAGGGGACCAGTGATAGCCCGATAATTGTGAATCACGAAGCGCTTGTATCGCATTTGTCCTTCTTCCTCACCGCGTCAACTTATAAGTAAACAGCGCCACCCTCCTAGCCTGCGGCACCTGCGACCTCAACTCGATCGTCTCCCCCGGCCATGCGTACACGAACGCGCATTCGCTCACGTCACTGATCAGTGACATTTTTCCGAATAAACGTCCCGCAATCGACCTCCTGAGAAGAACCTAGGACAGAGCCATCAATCGCGGCAAGAATCTCCGAAACGAAATTCTTAACGATCGGCCAATTGTTCGCGGAGAGAGCGACAATCGCCAGCCGACGCCCTGCTAGGTTCTGCTCATACACGAGACTCCGGTCGCCCGTTAGCAGAATCTCGATTCCGTTTTCTTCTGCGGCCCGCAGCAGCTCGCCATTTTTCAATTCGCCCCATCCCATGTAGGAAGCTGTGACGATCTCATGAGCGCTCAACGCGCCCAAGCTAGCTCTTAGCTTATGCGGTAAATTATGATCGAACAAAACTCTCACGAAACAGGCTGTCTGCTGTGCGTTTGAGCAAAAGAGATGAGCCGCTGAATCGTCGCCAGCGGCAAATCCGGATAATTTTCCTGAATTTCATCCAGCGGCGAACCAAGCTCGGCGTCCTGAGCGATCGTATCCGCCAGAATGCGTGTGCCTCGCACAATCGGACGTCCCGAGACCTTGCCGGGGATTCGTTCAACCAGTTCGCACCCCGTCCAGTCGATATAGCTATCCATATTAGGCATCCCGCCTATAATTCTACCGCCTCAACGCGTCAACTTATAAATAAACAACGCCACCCTCCGCGCCTGCGGCGTCTGCGACTTCAACTCGATCGTCTCTCCCGGCGCATGCCCGCCCGATCCATACGCCCCCAGCCCCGAAATACTCGCCACATACGGCGCGACGAACGACAAATCCCCCGCCCCTCGACGGCTAGGATCGTAAGGCTCCATCACATCCGCGCCCAGAGCCCGATTCACCTCGTTCAACTCCCCCAGCAAAGCCTTGTTCGCATCCGTCGCCGGCATCGATGGATACCCCTCTTTAAACTCAATCTCCGCCGACGTCCCCTTCAAGTGTTTCGCCACAATCTCTTCCATCTTCTTGCGGACGCGCTGATACTGCTCGTCAGTCACCGTTCGAATGTCGCCCACCGCCTCAGCCGCCGCCGGTATGATATTCGATTTCCCCGAAGCCGCCGCGCTAGCCGTCGCCGCATCGTACGATGCCGCCGCGCCCCCGGTAATCAGCCCCACGTTGTACGTCAAATCCGGCTCGCGCAGCTCTTGCCGGAACGCATCCACTATCCGGGCCAGCTCATAAATCGCCCCAAATCCCGCCTCTCCGAACACCCCAGCCGAATGCCCCGTCTTTCCGCCGGTCTTCAACACCCATGAGTACGAACTGCGCCGCGCGATGCTCGCCATCTCATGCCCCGCCTGCCGCACGCCTGCTTCGAACTCCAGAGCCGCGTCGCTGTGCTTGCCCGCTTCAATTAAATCGCGCCTGGAAATGGACAGCGGATCTCCGGCCTTCTCCTCATCCCCTGTCAGAAACACAGTGATGTTCGTCCCGTCGAGCGCCCCCGCGCTATTCAAAGCCTTCAGCGAGCTCAAGATGATCACGAGCCCGCCCTTCATGTCCTCCGACCCCGGCGCGACTGCTATATCGCCCTTACGCTCGAACTTCTGAAACGGGCTGTCCGGCTCAAACACCGTATCCATGTGCCCGATCAGCAGCACGCGCCTTCCATGCGACCCTTTGCGCTCGCAAACCAGATGCCCCGCCCGATGCACCTCCTCCATCGGTATGAACTTGCAACTGAATCCCAGCGCTTCGAAGCGCGGTCGCAACACCTCCGCGACTCTGCGCACCCCCGCCGGATTCAGCGTCCCGCTATTGATGTTGACAATCTGTTCCAGCAATTTAAGCGAATCCTCCGCATCCGCATTCACCGCCGCCACAATCCTCTGTTGCTCGGGCGTTAACGATTGTCCCGCCAGAGTCAGAGCCCAACAAAAAATAATCAGTCTCATTCCCCATGCCTCCCCTGGCCCTTCGAAAACCGCTCCGCCCCACTCTTCGATTCCCCACTCCCGATCACCTGCATCCCCAACCGGAACTCATTCTGCGCCGCATCGTCCCAACTCATTCCCCACTGCTCATAAACCGAAAGCCGGTCTGACCGCATGCACCTCTGCGGATGTGCCGCGATCGTCTGCGCCAATTCAAACGCGCCATCGAGCGCCGGCGTCGCTAATCGGTTCACCAGCCCCATCACGAGTGCTTCTTCCCCCGAAACTCCACGACCTGTCAATATCAAATCGAGCGCCCGGCTTTGCCCAATGAGTCGGGGCAATCTTACAGTGCCCAAATCAATCAGCGGCACACCAAATCGGCGGCAATACACCCCAAAAGTGGCATCTTTCGCAGCCACCCGCAAATCGCACCACAGCGCCAGTTCCAATCCACCCGCGACAGCAAACCCTTCTACTGCCGCAATCACCGGTTTCGATAATCGCAGCCGGGTCGGCCCCATCGGCCCATCGCCGTCCGTGCTCAAATGATTGTTAAACGCCCTTAAATCCGCCCCCGCACAAAAGTTTCCTCCGGCCCCCGTCAGAACCGCAACATCCGACAGCGGGTCCGCATCGAACTCGCGAAAAGCGAAAGCCAGGGCTTCCGCGGTTTCCCGATTCACCGCGTTGCGCACTTCCGGCCGATGAATCGTTACGATAGTGATGCCCTCTTTTATTTCGACTCGAACCATGCCCAAACTCCTTGAATTTGAAAACGTTTACGTCCAGCGCGAAAACACGATGGCATTGCGCGGCATCAGTTTTTGCATCGATGCCGGAGAGCACATCGCAATTTTAGGACCTAATGGTAGCGGAAAATCGACCCTGATCAAAGTCATCACCAAAGAATGTTATCCTAGGCAGCCCGGCCGCGTCCGGATCTGGGGGCGGGAAACGTGGGGATTATTCGACTTACGGGGGCTGTTGGGGATTGTGACCAACGACTTAGTCAAGCCATACTCGGCGCTTGAAACCGTCCTCAGCGGATTTTTCGGCTCGGTCGGAGTCTGGCCGAATCATCACGTCACCCTCGAAATGGAGCACAAGGCACACGAAGCCTTGGAGTTTTTTGACGTCGAACACCTTTGGGATCATCCACTTACCGAGTTGTCGAGCGGGGAGGTCCGCCGCGTTGTTTTCGCCCGCGCCCTGGTTCACGATCCCAAGGCGCTTCTGCTCGATGAACCTTGTAACTCCTTGGATATACGGGCTCAGCACGAGGTTCGGGAAGCGATCCGGAAGCTGGCGCAGTCCGGGGTCAGCATCATTCTGGTCACCCATCATTTGCCCGACATCATTCCTGAGATCGAGCGCGTGATCGCGCTCAAAAACGGCGCCATTTTCTGCGATGGGCCCAAAAACGAGGTCTTAAACGACCATAATATGACCGAATTGTTCGAGCATGAGGCCTTAATCGATCATAATCAGTCGGGTATGTACTGTTTCAGATACCGGTGAGCCATCTTTAGCCCGGTCTTGAAATCGTCGCTGAAGTCAGGACCCGGCCGATTGGGCGATCCATAAAAGGGATCCTCATGCTCGATGCTCATGGCGCCCTGATATCCGGCTTGTTGCAGCACACTGAAAAACGCGGCCCAATCCATCGAGCCGAGTCCAGGCAGACGGAAGGTCCACCATTGGGCGCGATTGGGGGGATTGATGCCGGTTTTTTTCAGGACGTCCCAGCGGATCTGGGTGTCTTTCAAATGCACGTCGTAAATCTTGTCGATGAAATCGCGCGCACATTGGATGGGGTCCATCATCTGCCAGACCAGGTGCGAGGGATCGTACTGCAAGCCGACGTAGGGTGAATCGCCGAAACCTTTAAACAGGGCCTCGAACCCGACCGGTCCGGTTGCGATGTTGGGTCCACCGGCCCAGGGTTCCCAGAGGATCCGGACCTTCGCGGCTTCGCAGGCTTTGAAGTATTTTTCGGTATAGATGCGAACGAGTTCGTCGACCTGTTGCTGGAAGCGCTTGGTGTCGTCCTTGCCGGAGCAGGTGCCGATGTAGGGAATGCCAAGTTTGCCGGCGAGCTCGATTTTCTGGACGAACTTGTCGTTGTCGGCGGGCGTGAAGTGGTTTTGCGAGCACTGCAGCGCGGAGAAATGCATGCCGGAATTGCGGGCGGATTCAATCTGCTGATCCGTCATGCTGCCGCCGTCGAGGATCATGTTGGTGAAACCTTCGGCTTTGGCGAATTGGACGTTGGCTTCGGTGAAGTGGCCGAGGACTCCCAGGCGGGGTTTCCATTCTTTGCGCTGCTGGGCGTTAATTGCGGTTGCGGCGGCGAGGCCGGTTAGCAGGGTTCTTCTGTTCATATTGATGGCTTCTCCCGGGCCTGAAAGCACCGCTCCCTGTGGTCACGGCTCGGCAGGACGGCTGGCGCGAGGAGAGGTTGTTGGCCCATTAGTGATCCCTTCCGGTTACCAGGTCGGTTACTGCGTTGAGAGCTTTTTGATAGGGCGAGCCGGGGAACTGGGCGATGATGGCGCGGGCTTTTTCGGTGAATTCGCTGGCTCGTTCCTGGGCTCGCTCGATTCCATGATGTTTGTTGAGGATTTGCAGAATTTTTCCGAAGGAGACTTGATCGTAGTTGCCGTCGGCGAGAATCGTTTCCACCAGTTTGCGTTCTTCGGCGTCGGCGGTTTCGAGCGCATAGATCAGGGGGAGAGTTACCTTGCCTTCGCGCAGATCGTTTCCTACGGGTTTGCCGAGGATTTTTTCGCGGGAGGTGAAATCGAGGATGTCGTCGATCAACTGAAACGCGATGCCCAGGTTCCAGGCGTATTCGCCGAGCCGCGCTTCGTCGGCTTCGCTGGCGCCCGAGACGATGGCTCCCAGTTTCGCGCAGGCTGAAAAAAGGCTGGCGGTTTTGCGATCGATCAGCTCCATGTAATCGGCTTCGGTGACGGCGATTTTTCCGATGCGCTCCAGTTGCAGGAGCTCGCCTTCGACCATCATTTGGGTGAGCGTGATCAAAAGATCGAGCACGGGGAAACTGCGCTCGCGCAGGGCGACTTGGAAGGCCTGCATGTAGAGCCAGTCGCCGGCCAGCACCGAGGTGTGATTGCCCCACACTACGTTGACCGAAGGACGGCCGCGGCGGGTCTTGGCGATATCGATGACGTCATCGTGGACCAGGGTGGCGGTGTGGATCATCTCTACTACGGCGGCCATGCGGATGAGCGCTGCGCTCGATTCGGCGAAGAGTTTTCCGCTGAGCAGGACCAGGACCGGGCGCAGGCGTTTGCCGCCGCCGGATTGGAGATATTGACCTATATAAGTGACGGCGTCGGTGGAGGAGATCGATTCGAGTCCGATTTCGCGCTCGACTTTATCGAGGTCTTCGCGGACCAGGTCGAAGATTTCGAGAGCGGTAAGGGTTTGGCCTAGCTTGCCGAATGCCATGGGAACTTTTGAGTGTAGCAAGCGGCAAGGCGCCAGGCGCCAGGCGCTAGGCGCCAGAACAGAGGCGGTGGAAATTTGCGGTGGTGGTTTCGGCGATTGCCGCTTCCGACACGGCGCGGAGGGCGGCTAGTTTTTTGGCGGTTTCTACCATGAAGGCGGGTTCGTTGCGTTTGCCGCGTTTGGGGACAGGGGCAAGGTAGGGGGCGTCGGTTTCTATCAGGATTTTGTCAAAGGGACACATGCGGGCGGCTGCTTGCATTGCTAGCGACTTGGGAAAGGTCACAATGCCGCCGAAGCTTAGGTAGAAGCCAAGATCCAGGGCTTGTTGAGCTTCCTTGGGGCCTCCGGAGAAGCAGTGCATAATGCCGCCGAGGGCCGGGTTCCAGTGTTCGCGGATTACGGAGATGGTGTCGTCCCAGGCTTCTCTCGTATGAATGACGATGGGCTTCTTCGCGTCGGCGGCGATTTTCATTTGTTCGATGAAGACGGAACGCTGGGTATCGCGGGGGGAGAAGTCGTAGTGATAGTCGAGTCCAATTTCGCCGACGGCTACCACTTTGGGATGTTTGGTTAGGGCTGCCAGACGCTTGAAGGTTTCATCGGTCGCTTTGAAGGCGTCGTGAGGATGGACGGCTACTGTCGCGTAGAAGGCTTCGTACTGGTCCGCCAGGCGGATTCCCGCTTCCAGATCGGGTGGGCCGTTGCCGGTGCCGATGGCTACCATGTGGGTTACGCCCGCGGCTAGGGCGCGCTGGATTACGGACTCGCGGTCTTCGTCGAATTGTTCGCTATCCAGGTGGCAGTGGGAGTCTATCAGCATTTAAGAAATGTGTGGACGGGGCGAAAAATGGGGACAGACCGCTCTGTCCACCCGGCGCACACCGGATGTGGGTTTTGTCGACCGTGGTGACCGCCTTGGGACAGAGTAGTCTGTCCCCATTTTTCGCGCACTATTTCAACCTTGCGCTTATCGGAACTTGTTCTCAAAAGCTACTAATAATGCGGGGCCGCCTTCTAATGATACGGCTACAAATGGGGACAGACCGCTCTGTCCACCCGGCGCACGCCAGATGCCGGTTTGTCGAGAGTGGTGGCCGCCTTGGGACAGAGTAGTCTGTCCCCATTTTTCGCGCACTATTTCAACCTTGCGCCTATCGGGACTTCTTCTAAAAAGCTTACTAATGAGGCTGGGCCGCCTTCTAAGGATGCGGCTACTATCATGCCTTGGGATTCTATGCCCCGGAGTTTACGCGGGGCCAGGTTGGCTACGATTGCTACTTTGCGGCCTACCAGAGCTTCGGGCTTATAATTTTCGGCGATTCCGGCTACGATGCTGCGCGGGGTGGGCTCTCCTATATCGATGTGGAGGTGCAGAAGCTTGTCGGATTTCGGGACTGGTGCGGCGTCCAGCACTACGCCTACGCGCAGGTCGACTTTTAGGAAATCGTCGATCGTGATGTGGGAGACGGACTCGGCGGGCGGCACGGTCTTGCCTAAAACTGCCTGCTGGCGGGCATATTCTTCGATTTCCAGTTCTTTCATTTTCTCGATCGAGATTTTCGCGTCGGCTCTCGGAAAGACGGCGGACACGGCGCCCAATGCTTGTCCGGCTGGAAGGTGGCCCCAGTGCAGATCTTTGGTGCGGACTTCGGTGATGGAGTGAGTGAATCCCAATTGCAAGTAAATTTTTGCGGCGGATTCGGGAAGCACGGGTGCGAGCAGAGACGTGACAATACGAAGGGCTTCTGCTGCTGTGTACAGCGTCCGGTCGAGAAGTTTTTCGGCGCCTTCCGCCTTGGCCTGCTTCCAGGGAGCCTGTTCCACGATGTATTTGTCGACTGCGGCGATCAAGGCCCAGATGATTTCGAGAGCCTTGGAGAACTCGAATTTCTCGAATGCTTCGAGTGCGGCCGAGGTCGCCTCGGTGGCGCCTTCGGCGATGCGCGGATCGCCCGCGGAATGCGGAATGATGCCGCTGCGATATTGATGGATCATCGACAATGTACGGCTGGCCAGATTGCCGAGTCCGTTCGCGAGATCGGAGTTATAGCGGCCGACCAAGGCATCGAAACTGAAGCTGCCGTCCTGTCCGAAAACCACTTCGCGGAGCAGGAAGTAGCGCAGGGCGTCGGTGCCGAGCACTTTATGAATGGGAGTGGCGCGGACGATATTGCCGCGCGATTTGCTCATCTTATCGTTCTCAAACAGCAGCCAGCCGTGGGCGAAGATGCGCTTAGGCAGAGGCAAGTCGGCGGCCATCAGGAAAGCGGGCCAGTAGATGGCGTGGAAGCGGACGATTTCCTTGCCGATGAGGTGCAGGTCGGCGGGCCAGAGGTCGCTGCCATGAATCCTTTCGCCTTCGACGGCGCTCATGTAGGTGGTGAGCGCGTCGAACCAGACATAGAAGACGTGCTTCGGTTCATCGGGAACGGGAATGCCCCACTTGATGGAAGTCCTGGTGATGGAGAGATCCTGCAAGCCTTGCTTGACGAAGGCGATGACTTCATTGCGGCGCGATTCGGGTTGAATGAAATCGGGCTGGTCCTGGTAGAGCTTCAGAAGTTTTTCGGAGTATTCGGAGAGCTTGAAATAGTAATTTTCTTCAACCACGGTTTCGGTGGGACGGCCGCAATCGGGGCACGGATCACCGGGCTTGGCGTCGTTCACATAGGCGTTGTCGAAGATGCAGTATTGGCCGGTGTAGTGGCCTTTATAAACCTGGCCTCGGTCGCGGCAGCGGCGGAACAGATCCTGCACGGCGTGGGCGTGGCGGTCGCTGGTGGTGCGCTCGAAGCGGTCGATATGGAGGCCGAGGATTTGCCACTGGCGGCGGAACTCCTCGGAAATGGTGTCGGTATATTCCTTGGGAGTTTTTCCCTGGGCGAGGGCGGCGCGCTCAACGTTGACGCCGTGCTCATCGGTGCCGGTGGTGAGGACCGCGTGGAAGCCCTGCATCTGTTTCAGCGCGCGGATGGTGTCGGCGGCGATGGTGGTGTAGGCGTGGCCGATGTGGGGGGCGGCGTTGGTGTAATAGATCGGAGTGGTCAGGTAATATTTTCTCATTGATTTTCGGACGCCGGCTGAAGCCGACGCTGCAAGCTGAAGCTCGCGCCACCTTGAAAGAGTATCATCGATTTCTTAAATATGCGGATTGGGCGGCGGCTAAGACGTCGGGGAGGGGAGTGCCTGTTCGCGCGGCGATGGCTCGGCAATCTTCGTATTCGGGGGCGAAATGGCCGTGGCCTGAGACTTTGATGCGAATTTTTCCGTGGGGCGTTTCGACTTCGACGACGCGGCGCTCTTCGATGCGGCGCTCGGCTGTGTAGATGCGGAGCCCCAGGGTGCTGGTTTCGGCGAAGATGAGTTGCGCGAGCAGTTCCTGATCGTGCGGCTTTGCGATGACGCGGAGCAGGGAGCCGGGGCGATTCTTTTTCATTTGCAGAGGGGAGAGAGACGCGTCGAGCGCGCCGGCTTCCATCAAGCGTTCGAGGGCGTAGCCGAGGACTTGCGGGCTGGAGTCGTCGATGTTGGCTTCAATCACGCTGACGACAGTGGATTCGGGCGCGCCGGTGCGTTCGCCAATGAGGACACGGAGGACGTTGGGGGATTCCTTGAAATCGCGATCGCCGGCGCCGTGGCCGATGCTAGAAATGCGCATGGGCGGCATGACGCCGAAGGTGGAGGCGAGGGTCGCGGCGATGGCGGCTCCGGTGGGCGTGGTCAATTCCATAGCGGGTCCGCGGGCGTAGATGGGCTTGCCGACCAATAAATTCGCGGTGGCGGGAGCGGGGATGGGGAGAACGCCATGCTCCGTCATGACGGTGCCGCTGCCGACGTTTATTGCCGAGGAGCAGACTTCGTCGACGTGCAGGAGGTCGAGCGCGACGCAGGCTCCGACGATATCGGCAATGGAATCGGCCGCGCCGACTTCGTGAAAATGGACCTTTTCTATAGAGACGCCGTGGACGGAGGCTTCGGCTTCGGCGAGGCGCTGAAACACAGCGGCGGCGTCATGTTTCGCGCGGGCCGAGATGCCGGAGTGGTCGATCATCGTCAAGATGTGCGAGAGATGGCGATGCTTTTGGGGCTCTTCACTGAGAAGAACGCGAAATTTCGAGGCCGCGAGGCCGCTACGGCTGGTTTTCTCGACTTCGAAACGCGCGCCGGTGGAGAGAGATTCGAGCGCGTCGATGACGGCGGCGGACGGGGCTCCGGCGTCGATGAGCGCACCGACCGTCATATCGCCGCTGATGCCCGAGAAGGCGTCGAGATAGCAGATCACGCTTTATTATAAGAGGCGCCACGCGCCACGCGTCAGGCGCCAGGAACTATGCCACGCGGGAGTTGAGTCTCAAGGGTTCCGCGCGAGGCTCCAGTTCGGCGTTGGGGCTGATTTGCATGGTCTCGTAACGATCCACAAAAGGCTGCATTGGCACCGCGGCAATGTTAAGGCGAGGGGTGGGATTTGACTATAGCGGGATGGTACTTTTTCGAAGTCGTATCAAGGTTCTACGATAAGCAGGCCGTTCGATGTATGACAAAGAACGGCCTTTATTTGACACTCTCACAGGCGAAGACAGAACTATTTTCACGAAAGATATCGGTTCGCGCCAATAGTTCCGTCTCGCGGCTCCCAGGGATGGAAGGAGGCTGGTTAAGAACCGCCGGTGGCGGCAGCGCCGGCCAGCACGGAGGTGATCGAACTAAAAATGACGCTGATACTGTTGGCGACGTTTGGCATAATGGCTCCCGCAGCCACTGCTACGAAGCCGGCCATTAAAGCGTACTCGATTAAATCCTGGCCGCGTGTATCTTTCCAGGACTGTTTCAGGTTGAGAACAAGGAGCGTGAGCAGGTTCATGAATCGATCCTAAGCCCATTTACATTTTTGGGCACTCAGGGAAACACCCGATTAGAAATACCAACTATTCCTAGTGGCCTTAGTACTAATTTGCGAAGTTACGGGACTCTAGGCTACGCGCGAGTCGTCGATGGCGAGGGGCTGAGTGCGGTGGGCGGCGGCGAGGGTTTCGATTAATTCGACGCCTTTGAGGGTGATGGAATGGCGGGCGGAATCGCTGCGAAGAAGGTAGCCGCCTTCCTTGAGATACCACAGGCTGAACTCAAGCTGTTCGCGAGGCATGCCGAGGAGATCGAGGAGCTCGCGGAGGCCCATGGCGGGCTGATCGGGATGGGCGAGGCGCTTGCGATAAAGGATGGTCAGAATTTCGTGGCGCTTGCGATGTTCGTCGGCAAGGGTCGAGGTCGACTGTTCAAACCGATCGCGCTTGGCCTGATAATGCGAGTTGCGGTATTGGGCGTCGTACTCCGCGCGTTTTTGGGGATCTGCGAGGGCCTGATAGGCGTCGGAGATCGAGCGAAACGCGGCGGGATCGCCGGTATCCTTATTATCCGGATGAAAACGCTGGGCTTGCACGCGGTAAACGCGATAGACCGTCTCCTGATCGGCATTGGGGCTGATCTGCAGGATTTCGTAGTAATCGACAAACACTAACGGTAGTATCGGCGAAAAGTTGCAGAGGGTCTATAAGGGATAACGCTGAGCTTAATGCCCGAGGGCTTTTCTGGCGGCCAGGACGAGGTCGAGAGCGGCGTCGGGATCGTGCGCGAGGGCGGTGAGATGTCCCATCTTCCGGCCGGGACGCGGGGCGAGTTTGCCGTAAAGATGGAGTTTCACATCGGGATATGCGCAGGCGGCCAGCCAGTTGGGTTCGTGAGGCTGCCAGCGGTCGCCCAGGAGATTGGCCATGGCGGCGGGACGCAGCAGCTCCGTAGACCCGAGAGGCAATCCGCAAACGGCGCGCAGTTGCTGTTCGAACTGGCTGGTGACGCTGGCGTCGAAGGTGAGATGGCCGGAGTTGTGCGGGCGCGGGGCGAGCTCGTTGATGACCAGACCTCCGCCGGGCTCGACGAAAAATTCGACGCAGAGGACGCCGACGACGTCGAGCGATTCGAGAACGGCCCGGGTGATTTCGCGGGCCCGGTGCGCGACGGGATCGGCGACGGGGGCGGGGGCGATGGAGATATCGAGGATCTGGTGGTGATGGCGATTTTCAATGACGCCCCAGTCGGCGTATGCACCATCGGCTCCACGGGCCGCGACGACGGATACTTCGCGCTCGAAAGCGACGAGAGCTTCGAGGACGGCTGGCACGTTTCCGATGGACGACCAGGCGGATTCGGCCTGCGCGGGCGAAGTGACGCGCGCCTGCCCTTTGCCGTCGTACCCGAAGTCGGCGGTCTTGAGGATGGAGGGACAACCGAGGTCGGCGACCGCGCGCGCGAGGTCGTCGGAGGTCACAATGGTGCGAAAAGGGGTCAGCGGGAAACCTTCGTTCGAGAGGAACGTCTTTTCGCGAATACGGTGCTGCGTGGTGTGGAGGACTTCCCCTTTGGGCCTTACGGGCGCGTGTTCGGCGGCGGCTTCGGCGGTGGGTGCGGGAACATTTTCGAACTCGAATGTGACGACGCTGACGCCGGCAGCGAAGTGGCGGACCGCATCCAGATCGTCATAAGGAGCGATGACTTCGAGGTCGGCGACCTGGCCGGTGGGCGTATCGGCGTCGGGCGAAAACGTGTGGACGCGGTAGCCCATGCGGCGGGCGGCGATAGCGAACATGCGGCCGAGCTGCCCACTGCCGAGGACGCCTACCGTGGCGCCCGGAAGGACTGGCTTCACGGCTTTTCTTGGCCTTTTGGAGCTTTTTGCAAGGTGTCCTTCAACACTTTGGCCGTTTGTTTTTCACGAAACGCGCGGAGTTTTTCGCGCAGCTCGGGGCGCGAGTTCGCAAGAATCGCGATTGCGAGCAAAGCGGCGTTGGTCGCGCCCGCTTTTCCGATGGCCAGCGTGCCGACCGGAATCCCCGCGGGCATCTGCACGATAGAGAGTAGCGAGTCGATCCCCTTCAGCGTTTTGCTTTCAATGGGCACGCCGAGCACGGGCAGAACGGTATAGGCGGCCGCCATGCCTGGCAGATGAGCCGCTCCACCAGCGCCGGCGATGATGACTTCGAGGCCGCGCTCGGCGGCTCCGGTCGAGTAGTCGGCGAGCAATTGCGGAGTGCGATGCGCCGATACGATGCGGGTCTCATGCGGCACGGCGAACTCGGTCAAAGTTTCGCTCGCATGGCGCATGGTATCCCAATCGGATTTGCTGCCCATGATAACGCCGACTAGCAGTTTTTCGTCCATGGTTTATTATGTCTCCGCAGATCGCTCCCTATGGTCGCGGCTCGGTAGATAGCGCGATTCCGAGCCGCGACCGCAGGGAGCGATCAGCACAGGTCTTTCAGTCATGCCCTGCCATTATTGACCCTGCGCCAGCGTAAAGCCGGGCTTGCCATCGAAGTTGCGGAGCGTGACGGTCATACCGATGTCGAGTCCCAGGCCCGTGATGCGCCCCATTAACGATCCTATCTGCTGCTTTGTGGCTATGCCCGGCGACTTGAAGCGGCAGCGGAAATTATCGGTGCAGAAGGTTTCAGGCGACCCATCGGGCCACACTTTCACGCCGCGATTGGCGATGAGTTCGAGAGTCAGTCCGTCGCCCGAGGCTTTGCCTACAATGGCGGCGAGGTCGTTCGGCGTTCTGGCGGGCCACTCGATATAGACATCAATACCGACGAGTTCCTTCTTAACCGGCGCAGTTTCCGCTTTGGCCGCAACGGCTTTGTGCGGGGGATTGGCGGCGTATTTCACGGCCTTCAACGTCCGCGGAAACTGGCCGAGGCGCGCAACGACAGCCTCGGCGAACTCCTTGGTACCCACCTTCTGCTTGCTGGTGTCTTCCTTGAAAATGTCGTACGTATGGACGCCGTCTTCCATCGTCCGAAGCCACGCGTTGTGGACGCGCTCCGCGGTTTCGTGCTGGCCGATGTGGACCAGCATCAGCACGCCGCCGAGCAGCAGGCCGGAGGGATTCGCCATGTTCTGACCGGCGCGGCGCGGAGCGGAGCCGTGAATCGCCTCGAACATCGCGCATTGGCTGCCGATGTTGGACGATCCGGCGAGGCCAACCGATCCCGCGATCTGCGCGGCGACATCGGAGAGCACGTCGCCATAGAGGTTCGGCATAACAATCACATCAAAAGCTTCCGGAGTATCGGCCATTTTCGCGGCGCCAATGTCGACGATCCAGTGCTCCTTTTCAATCTCCGGATATTCGACGCCGATCTCGTCGAAAATCTTGTGAAAAAGGCCGTCGGACATCTTCATGATGTTGTCCTTGGTGAAACAGGTGACCTTCTTCCGGTTGAACTGGCGCGCGTATTCGAACGCGTAGCGGACGATTTTTTCCGAGCCGGGCCGCGAGATCAGCTTCAACGACAGCATCTCGTCATTCGAGGCCTGATACTCGATGCCGGCGTAAAGATCCTCTTCGTTTTCGCGCACGATGACCAGATCCATCACAGGGTGCTTGGTGCGCACGAACGGATAATACGACCGGCAGGGACGAATGTTCGCATAGAGGCCGAGCGTCTTGCGCGCGGTCACATTGAGGCTCTTGAATCCGCCGCCCTGGGGCGTGGTGATGGGCGCTTTCAAAAAAACTTTGGTGCGGCGCAGGGATTCCCAGGCGCTGGGATCGATGCCGGCGGAGTTGCCGCGGAGGTAAACCTTCTCGCCGATCTCGATGGTTTCAATCGCGAGCGCCGCGCCCGCTTCCTTCAAAATATGCAGCGTCGCGGCCATGATTTCGGGGCCGATACCGTCGCCGTGAGCGACTGTGATGGGGGTAGGAGTTGCCATGGATGCCAAACTCCCAACAATAACATGCAGGCCTCCTCCGCCCAAATTTATCGGCCACCGGATATAGGAAGTTGACAGAGTTGCAGGATGTTAATACAGTAGAAATAGGCAACCAATATGGCGAAGGAAAAGAGAAGACAATGGAAATCTATCGATCCAGCCGGCCCCAATCCAGCCGTCGCCAAGGACGTTCCGGCTTGGCTAGATCGCATCCAAAATCTTCCGCACGATGGCGCGCGCAAGATCTTCCTGAATCGATTGGTGGACGCCGCCGTTGAAATGACGGAAATCCTGCCTCCGAAGGCGATCGAGAGAGCAGCCGCGGCGAGCAGCAACCTACTTGTGCTTCTGACGGCGTTGCGAAGCCCGGAGATGTTGCGCGACCTGGAGCGGCACGAGCCGCTGGCCTCGCCGTATTTACGGGGACTGCAGGCGCAACAAGATCTGATCAAGCAGGCGGGTGGTCTCATTTCGGCCGACGAGGTTGCTGGAATACTCCGCCTCACTCGTCAAGCGATTGACAAACGCCGGATCGCCGGCAAGCTAATCGCAATCCCACAAGGGCAGCGCGGGTTCGGTTATCCAGTCTGCCAATTCACTGCGCGAGGCTCGTTGCCAGGGCTGGAGCAGTTCCTGCTCGCTTTAAATCGGAACGACGCGTGGATGCAACTCATATTCTTGCTCAGTCCGAATTCGAATCTCGGTAATCGTTCTCCCCTACAGTTGTTAAGCGACGGGGAAGTCGATGCGGTTACAAGTGCGGCTGCAATCTTCGGAGAGCACGGAGCGCTTTAGCCTTGCGACCGCTTCCTCCTCCTTCGAAAGATTTCGATAGGATAAAGTTGCCCATCGTGGCAGTTGACACTCACTGGTTTCGGTCCCATGACGCCCTATTAAAGCCAATATATTACGGCACAGGAGTGAAGTATCGATTCGATGATCCCGAAGGGAAATACGGAGTCCTCTATCTGGCGCAACATCCGGCCGGCGCATTTATCGAGACCTTCGGGGAGTTGGTCACCACAGCGAAACTCCCTCGACCAATTACATCTCAAGAACTGTCAGGCAAGGGATTGTGCGAGTTGGTCTGCGATCGGCCCCTTCGACTCGTCGACCTGACGGGAAAAGGGTTGGCGCGCATCGGCGCAGACGCGCGCGTTTGTGTCGGGGACGATTATCCACTGTCCCAACTCTGGTCCAAGGCGCTTAATGATCACGCATCCAGAGTCGATGGGTTGCTATACCGATGCCGTCATGATCCCGAGCAGATTGCAGCCGCTATCTTCAATCAAACGGTAGCCTGGACCGAACTCTCCCGATCAAGGTGGCTCTCGCTGGGCCTTGTTCTGCGAGATATTCTGAACGCCTATAATTTCGCGTTAATCGAGACTCAGTTTGTTCAGAAACCCTTGCGGAAAGGTCCAACACAATCAGAGCTTTTCTGATCATTGGTCAAGAATCGCCCAGTCCAGCTTGCGAGTAATGCAACCTTTCTACGACGTCACGCGCTGCAGATGCGTATCTTTGAAAAACGTCGGATACTTCAGGCCGTAGCCGAGCGTCCGGTCAAAGCCGATGTGGGCCAGCCAGACGATCGCGAACAGCAGCGTGTTATGCCAGTGCCCAATGGCCGCGACGGAGCCGAGAAGCAACGGTCCAATTTCGGTGTGGGCAACGTTGTAGAGCGATGCGCCCAAGCGGACGTTCAGAAGATATCCCAGCATGAAGAGGTCGGGCCACAAGAACAGGAGAAAGAAGAAGAGCCAGTTCCCGTTGAGTTCGTGATAAGCGGTGAAGCTGACAGTCAGAATGAGCCAGCCTTCCGCGCGAAGAAGCACTCTAGGATTATCGAGCACGATCAGACTATTTTCGCAAGCTTTCCAGGTCCGCGGGACTCATCCTCAATCGATCGGCGATGAGTTGCGTGGCGGACAGCTTCGATCTGGTCACGCCTTCGCCGGCGTGATGCTGCGATTTCGCGAGCATATGATACAGCTCGTGGGCCAGCACGCGGCCGAGGGCGCGGCCGAGAATCGAGTCTCGCTCGCGCCATTGCGATCTGGACATCGCGGGCCCGATCGCGCTTGCGACCTTATCGCATTCCACTTCGCTGAAGGGAAGCACGTCGCCGTCGGAGATTTGGGTGAAGGCGTAGTATCCGCGTTCATCCAGCAAATACGGCGCCGGCTGCATCAGACATGCGCCGCGGAATCGCACGACGACCAGGCTTTCAAAAGTTTCGGAGGAACGAACGTCGGCTAGCAGGCGCCAGTCGACTTTGAGGCCGGATTCGCCCACGATGGAGGCCACTTCGCGTTTCATCGCAGTCAGCGATTTCGCGGAGTAGGCGTCGTCGAACTGGAGAACCAGCGTAACCGCCGAGGCCGCTCTGACAGGGGCGGGGGCGCAGAAAATCGCCAACAGGATCGCGCATACAGGGCGCATGTTCCCTCTCGTATCTGGACTGGAGATACCGAATCTACCAGTTATGTTACATTAATCGGCTATTTGCGCGGGAACTTCAGGGGCGAGGGGACCCGGGAAAAAACGAAGGTACAGATAGTGAGCGCCGTAGAGGGCGCATCCCGCGGCTACCGCATAGATGGCGTTGCTGACGGCCAGAACGCCCAGTGTGGTCACCAGAAACGCCGCGGAGTCGATCAGGCGCATACGCGGGAGACGATGCCAGGTGCTCCAATCGAGCAGGTTGAATCCCATCCACGCGGTGACGCCGGCCAGTGCTGCCAACGGCACGTGGGCGACGAATCCCGCGCCGAACCAAAGAAAGGCGCACAGAAATCCGGCGTGGAGAAGGTTGGACAAGCGGGTGGTGGCTCCGCAACGGATGGCGGCGACGCTACGGGCGGGAATCCCGACGCTCAGAGGCGCTCCAAAAAGTCCGGCGCAGATGTTGGCGATGCCGTACGCGCCCAGCTCGCGGTCGGCGTCGCCGCGCTTCAGGAAGTGGTGGCGGCCTCGAAAATGTTCGACCACCCGCGAAGTGAGTAGCAGATTGATGGAGGACACAACGGCCAGTCCGAACGCGGCGGAAAGGACGGTATAGGCGTCGCCCGCGGCCCAAGTGAAACTTGCGAGTGGAGGCATGGTCAGAGGGAGCGAGCCAACCTCGGCTTCATGGAATGAGAAAAGTTTCCCCAGGAAATAGGCGACCAGGACGCCCAGCAGAGGAGCGGGCACCAGCTTGGCGGTGCGGCTGGACACCGCGGCCGTGATCATCACCGCGCAGCCGAGCACAATCGGCGGCCAATGCGCGGAAGGGACGCGTCCAAGAATGTCGAACAATTGAGCGAGCGGATTTTCGCCGGCCGGTTTAGCGATCCCCAGCAGCAGGTGGAGTTGCGAGATCACCATGATGCCGCCGATGCCGCAGGAAAATCCGGTAACGACGGTGTGGGGGACTTTGGAAATATAACGTCCCAGCCGAAGAACGCAAAACGCCATCATGAAAACCGAAGCGACGATGGACACTTTCGCCGCGCCGGCGATCCCCTGCTGCCGGACGGCGGCTGCGATGAAGAAAATCGTGACGCTGCTGGTCCCGCCTATGAGGAGCGGGTTGCGGCCGAGAAGCACGGTAATCGGCGCGGTGATGACGGAAGTGAGGACTCCCAGCATCGGCGGGAGTCCCATGGCGGTGGCCATGGCGAGGCCGTACGGCAGCGCGATCAACGCGGCGATTACGCCGCCGAAGCAATCGCCCGCGAACAATCGCCAGCTATAACCGCTGGCATTTCGAAACATAGAGGCTCCTGGGGAGCGCACGGCGCGGGGCGCGATCATTCAATAACAATAATAGTCGCAGCCCGCACACGTGGGGGGCGATAGGGGAGAACTCTATGCCATTACTTTTAGGAACGCGGCCTGGAACTTGGCCATCTCCTCCGGCGTTCCAACCGACACGCGAACGGAGGTGGGCCAAACCGGCCAGGGGCGGCCGATGTAGACGTTCTCTTTGCGAAGCGCCATGATGACATCCAGCGCGGGACGCCTGACGTCGACCATGAACTTGTTCGACACCGACGGCACGGTTTTATAGCCATGCTTTTCGAGGAACGCGAGATTCTCTTCGCGAATCCTCTTGATTCGCTCCCGGCGCTCCGGAACCAGCGTCTTCACCTTAAGGCTCGCCGTCGCCGCAGCCATGCCGGTGGTCGGAAGAGCGCCCGCGCTGTAAGCCGCAATCTTCTCCAGCAGGTCGGGCCTGGCGATTGCCGCGCCGGCCCGGATTCCGGCCATTCCGTAGACTTTCGAGAACGTGCGGAGGATAATCACGTCCTTATCGGCCGCCACCATATCGGAGCACGGCGAAATACCCGCCAAGTGAATGTACGCCTCATCGACCATGATGACCGAGCCCTTCGGCTTGTTCGCCACGGCCCACTCGATGTCGGACTTCTTGGTGATCGTTCCGGTCGGGTTGTTCGGATTGCAGATGTAGATCAGACCTGCGTCGGGACTGGCCGCGATCATCGCTTTTACGTCGTGCGAATAATCCTTCATCAGGGGAACCCGGATCGTCTTCGCCCCTAGAAATTTTGCCGCGCCGGCGCCTTGCTCGTATCCCGGATCCGCCATCACAAAAGGTTTGGTGGGCGAACAGAACGCGAGTACCGCCTGGTGCAAAGGCGCGCTCGATCCCGCGAAGGCTCTCACGTAGGTCGGCTTCACGCCTTCCTGTTCGGCCAGCGTGTCCGTCATGTTGAACGTTTCCTGATACATGTAACGTCCGCCGTTGGCCGCGCACCTGTGAATCGCTTCCAAGGCCTCCGCGCACGGACCCATTGGGTTTTCGTTCGCGTCGATCTTAACCGCGTCGGCAGGCATGTCCTTCACCATCGAGAGCTGTGCGAGCGCTGGTTCGTTATAGAAAGGTAGAGCCGAACCGGCTGCGACCATGGTCGCCAGACGGCCGAAATTCCGACGCGAGAACCCGCGTGCGACTAATTCTTTGCTTTGCTCGACGGTGAGCATAGGGTACACCTCCTTTAAAATGTGGGATCGTACTGTTTCAACAAGAATACTCCGGTTACACCGTTCCTGTCGATAAAATTATTTTATCAGGTTCATGGACTTGCGCTCGGGAGGGCATCCTTACAAACCAAGCCGCAATCCCGAGCATCACCGTCAGAACCGCCAGCAAATTGAAAATCAAATCGTACGAACCCGTAGACCGCAGCGTTTCGGCCAGCAGCAGCGGCCCCACGGCCGACGCGAATACGGTCATCATTTGTGCGCATCCCTGAATTCGCCCCAGATGCGCGCGGCCGAAAACTTGTCCCCAGACGCAGAAAAATACCACCGTCACCACGCCCCCCGCGATCCCCATGATCGCGCCGTAAATAAGCACATGCGTGTACGTTCGCACCAGCGGCAGCAGGATCAATGCGACCGCCAGCGCGGCCATCCCGAATCCGGTAAGCCTCTGAATCGGCATTTTCGTCGCCAGCCATCCGCCCCCGAAATTCGCCAGCAACCCGAGCATCGTGCTGATCACCAGAACATCGTGATAAACCGAGGCGTCGAATCCGCGCTCCACCAGGATCGATTCGTTGAACAACGAGATCCCCGAATAAACCAGCCCGAATAGCGAACTGGAAAGCGCGAAAATCCAGAACGCCGGGCTGCGCAGCGCCTCCCCGGTGGTCAAGTCGGTCAAAGCAGGCGCGGGTTCCGAAACGCCATCCAGTTCCAGCCCGCGATCCTCCGGCTGATTCCGGATCACCACCCATGATAGCGGCGCGACCACGATCAGCAGCACCCAGCCGACGCTTCCCCATGTCGCTCGCCAGCCGAATTTCAGCACCGCCGCGCCCACGCTTGGGAACGCCGCAATGAATCCGATGCCGACCAGCAAAGCGTACACCCCCATCGCCAGATTCAGCCGCCGCGCGAACCATTTCCCGACCAGCGCCAGGCTGACCACCGACAGCGCGCTCTGCCCGAACCCCCGCGTCAGCGTAATCGCGATCGAGAGCGCGGCCACCCCTTGCATCCATCGCATCCCCACCACCGTCGCGCCCAGAAACAGCACCGTGAGCGTGAGCACGATGCGCGATCCGTAACGGTCCAGCAGGCGTCCGCAAGGCAGGCAGAACGCCGCGCCGATCAGCGTCGCCCAAAGATTGATGGTCGCGTAGGTCACACGGTCGATATGCAAATCCGCGATCAGAGGTTCGGTAATCAGCCCCAGCCCCTGCGTGCGCCCCGGCAGCGTCGCAACCATCGCCAGCGCCGCCATCGCGAGATTCGCCCAGCCGTAATAGATCTGTTTCGGACGCATGGAATTAGTGTACCGAGTCGATCGGCCCTCGCCGCGAATAGGTTCTTGCAAGCTACCCGTCGTCCCAACCGCCAGATCTCGACGCTGGGATCCCAATATGCGGATCGAATCCCGTTAGACTGACAGTATGACCACCGCTCGATACGTCCATTGGCAAGACGGCGACATGTGGCTCGGCTACTTCGAGGAGTATCCCGACTACATGACACAAGGCGTTTCGCTCGAGGAACTGCAGGAAAACCTCCGCGACCTTTACAAAGATCTTATCGGCGGCGCGATCCCTGGCATTCGCAAAGTATCTGAACTCACTCTCGGATGAAGCGGACCGACCTGATCCGCACGCTCGAAAGCGCCGGATGTATTCTGATCAGGCACGGCGGAAATCATGACTGGTATAGAAATCCCAGGACAGGCAACTCGCAGCCAATTCCCAGACATCGCGAAATCAAAGAGTTTATCGCGAAACACATTCTGAAGATCCTCGCGAGTTGACTATGCCCTCTCAGAGCCAAACCAAGCCGGCGCGAAAATGGCTATTCTTATTTTCCGGAGTCCTCGCCTTTGCGGTCGGTGGTTTTGCGTTCTACTACGGAGCGGTTATGGCCTTTTTCGTCCCCGGCTACCGCGGAGAATCTTATTTTCAGAAGGACAGAGTTCTCCTCGGAATCCTGCCTTTCCTATTAGGCATTGGAATACTCAGCTTGGCCGGGTGGCTTTTCTCGAAGCTGGCACCGAATCCTACCCCGGAAGGCGCTGCAAAGGCGATTGGCTATTGCTTCGCCGCCGTTTTTGCGATCCTCTTGTTGCTCGCGATGGTGGGATCATACCTTTACCAGAGATAATCTACCTCCCCTTCTCCCTGATCGCAAACACCGTGTGCTCCCCTCGAATAAAAATCGTCCCATCCGAAATCGCCGGCGTCGCCATCAGCACCTCTCCCACCGGATTCGTCGCCAGCAGCTCATACTTCTCCCCCGCCTTCACCACAAATACGTCGCCATCCTCGCTCGGGAAATATAGTTTGCCATCCGCATACACCGGGGACCCGCTCAGCGCCGTCCCCTGATTGGGCGATAGCCTCTGTTGATACACCCGTTCGCCTGTCGCGATCTGGTACGCCGACACCACGCCGTTGTTCGATACCAGGTACAGCAGATCGCCCGCCGCCAGCGGGGTCGGCATATAAGGACCGCCGCGCGTCTTGCTCCAGGCCACGTGCTCGCTCGATTCCTGACCCTCCTTCAGCGTAAATTCCCCGTTCGCGCCCGGACGAATCGCGAAAATCGGTTGCACCGGCGGATAGCCGTTCGCGATGATGATCAGGTCCTTCGCCACAATCGGCGTCGTCACCGTCACTTCCGAGTTCTTGATATTAAACGTCCAGATTTCCTTGCCCGTCAGCGGATCGTAGCCTCGAATCGACTTGGTCGAATTCGTGACCAGCTCCGCTCGCTCCTTGCCTTCGTAAATCGTCGGCGTTCCCCAGGAAGGAATCTCCGGACGAGGCGTCTTCCAGGCCTGCTTGCCGGTGTCGAGGTCGAACGCCGCAATGAACGAATTCTTCGCGATGTCGCACTGCACAATCACCAGATTCTTGTAGATCACCGGAGAACTCGCAGTAGTCCACTCATAATCGGGATCGTAAAACCACCCCGCGTTGAGAATGCCCAGGTCCTGCTTCCACAGCAGCTTCCCGTTCACATCATAGGTATAGAGCCCTTGCGATCCGAAGAACGCCACCACATGTTTTCCATCCGTGGCGGGCGTTGAAGAAGCCTGGCTCGACTTCGGATGCCGCTTGGTCCTCGGCACGCCTTCATAGGAGATCTTGTCCCACAAAATCTTGCCGGTGTTGCGATCCAGGCAGTAAACTTTCCAGGTGTGTTTGGATACATCGGTCGAAGGCTCGACATCGCCATAAAGCCCGTGTTTGAAAATCGCGGTGGGATCGCTTGAAATCGCGGTGGTGATGAAAACCTTGTCGCCCCAAATCACCGGACTCGAATGCGCGAGCCCCGGAATCGGCGTCTTCCAAAGGATATTTTCGTTCTTCGTCGCATCCCATTTCGTGGCCGCGGGTCCTTCGGCAACCCCCGACCCGTTCGGCCCGCGAAACGTAGGCCAATTGCCGCCCCACGCGGCCGATGCCACGAAGCATAACGTGATCGTTGCGCGAAAAATTGCGCGAAAAATGGGGACTGACCTCTCTGTCCCAAGGCGCCCGCCATCGTTCCCCAAATGACCTGCCGTCTTCGCGCCGCGTGGACAGAGCGGTCTGTCCCCATTTTTCGCCGACCTCTCTGTCCCAAGGCGCCCGCCATCGTTCCCTAAATGACCTGCCGTCTTCGCGCCGCGTGGACAGAGCGGTCTGTCCCCATTTTTCGCTCCATCCACTAACTCCCGCGTGAGGTCTGGATGTGCTGGAAATACCGTATCGGCGCGATTCATTTCTGCACCACCTTTCTCTTAAACTCAATTTCTTGCCCACCTTGCTTGAGCTTGAATCCGTCGCTGGTAAATTCGAGGTTGATGCCGTCGAATTCCACGCTATGGAAATGAGTCTTATCGGACGGCGCATACGTCAGCGCAGGCTGCCCGCTGAACACGCCGCTCAGAGCGGAGCCTTTAACCGTAAAGATCATCTCGAACTCCGTGCCCCCGCGCCCTCCGCTATAAGTTCCGACATACCCTTGCAGAATGGCCGGCTCGAGCTCGACCGTCTTGACCGGTTCCGGCGGCGTCGCCCCCGCCGCTTTCAACATTCCGGCAATCTGGGTGTTTTTCGATTTCAAAGCCGCGCCAAGAGCTCTCGAAAGAGTCTCTTTATCGATGGGCCCCTTATCCAGCCCCACCCTTACCAACTCGGGCTTCTCCATCTGCACGCCCGCCATCACGACCTCGCCCGGAGACTTCGCTCCGTGATCGAGCAGCAGCTTCACGATCTCCGTCCGATCCTTTTGCGCGGCCCAACTCAACGCGGAAGCGTGATAGAAAGTATCCTCAATGTTGACGTCCGCTCCGCGCTCGATCAGCAACTTCACGATTTCCACATACCCCCGGTCGCAAGCGAAAAACAGCGGCGTCGATCCATAAGGAGACTTCGAATTGACACTGGCGCCCTTATCGAGCAATGCCTTCACCTGCGCCAGATCGCCTTTGCGCGTCGCGGCCAGCAGATCGTCGGTAAGATCGTCAGCTCGGCCGGCCGAAATGACGACAAGCGCTAACGTTAAAATGCGGAGTAGCGTCATAATCTATATTGTGAGTCCTCAGACTAAGTTCCATCCGCGCCCCGCCAAGCTCCAACGAGCCGCGACCATAGGGAGCGGTACCCCTCAATCAGTGAGTACGTCGCCATGTTGAAAAGGTTTGCAATATTTCTTCTGATCAGTGTATCCGCAATGGCCCAGCGCCGCGTGGCCCTAGGCGATTGGCCCGACCAGCGCGGCCCCAATCGCGACGGCGTTTCCCAGGAGAAAAACCTCCCGGAGAAATGGTCCCTCGCGGGTGACAATCTGCTTTGGCGCGTCCCTTACGGCGGCCGCTCCGCTCCCGTGATCATGGGCAATCATCTATACGTGCAAAACCCCTCCGGGCGCGGAGCCGACGAGCAGGAGCGCGTCATGTGCCTCGATCCCGATACCGGCAAAGTGATCTGGGAATACAAGTTCAACGTGTTTCAGAGCGACGCCCCCGCGCATCGCGTGGGATGGGCCTCGCCGGCCGTCGATCCCGAGACCGGCAATGTCTACGCGTTCGGCGTCGCCGCAACAGTCGTGGCGTTATCAAAAGACGGGAAAAAGTTATGGGACCGTTCCGTGGGCGAAGAGTTCGGCGCGTTCACCACCCATGGCGGACGCACCATGTCTCCGCTGATCGACGGCGATTTGGTCATCGTCAGTTCCCCGATTTCGAGCTGGGGAACCATGGCGAACCGCACTCATCGTTTTATCGCGATGAATAAGCGGACCGGCGATATTGTATGGATCGCGAATCCCGGCGGACGTCCTTACGACACCGCCTACGGCGCGCCCTTGATCGCGACGATCGGCGGGCGGAGATTGCTGATCTGCGGCATCGGCGACGGAGGCGTGTACGCCATGAAGCCGCAGACCGGCGAAAAAGTCTGGGGCATCGTCATCGCCAAGCGAGGCATCAATACCGGCGTCGCCGTGATGGGCAACACGGTCATCATTTCGCATGGCGATGAAAATCTCGATACCAATGAGATGGGTATGGTCGCGGCGATTGACGGTTCGCAAAAAGGCGACATCAAAACATTCAAGTGGAAAGCCGAGGGCTTCCTCGGCGGCTTCTCGTCACCCATCGTCGATGGCGATCGCGTGTATCAGATCGAGAACGGCTCGAAGATGATCGCTTTCGATGTGGTCACGGGCAAGGAGCTGTGGAAGCAGCAGCTCGGTACGGTGCAGAAGGCTCCGCCCGTCCTCGCCGATGGGAAAATTTACGTCGGCACGGAAAGCGGAAAGTTTTTCATCATAAAGCCGCATCAGGATCACGCCGAGATTTTGAGCGAGGTTGAAATGCCCATCAGCAAACATAGCTGCTGTAGTTCCGAAGGCACGCCGGAGCAGCTCCTGGGCGGCGCGGCGGTGTCGCATGGAAGAATCTTCTTCGCATCGAGCGATGCAGTGTATGCCATCGGACCCAGGAAAGCCATCGCATTAAAAGGATACGCAATCGATGAGCCACTCGAAAAAGGCGAAGGCCCTCCCGCGTATTTGCAAGTCGAGCCGACCGAACTTGTCTTAAGACCCGGTCAGACCGTGAAATTGCATGCGCGCTTGTTCGACGATAAAGGACGATTTCTCCGCGAAGATACATCGGCGGTCTGGTCTTTGAAGGGCCTCAAAGGAAACGTGACGGATGGTTCCTATACAGTTTCGTCCGATCCTACGCAGGAGGGTCTGATCACGGCGTCATCTGGTGCGCTGAAGGGCGAGGCTCGGGCTCGGGTCATTCACCCGCTGCCGTGGACCGAAACATTCGACGAAATACCGGACGGCGGCGTGCCTGCCGGATGGGTGAACGCGACCGCCGGAAAGTTCAAAGTAGCGACCTTAAATGGCCAAAAAGTGCTCGAAAAGGCTCCCGATGAGACCTTATTCAGCCGTATTCGCATGTTTATCGGCCCCACCGACTGGTCGAATTACACCTTCGAAGGCGATGTTCGCGTCAACATGAAACGCCGCCAGATGGGCGATATCGGATTAACCGCGCAGCGCTATACTTTGGCGCTTTACGGCAACGAGCAAAAACTGAAAATCGAGCCCTGGGAGCCGGAAGTCCAACGTACTGTTGCAGTTCCGTTTGAGTGGAAAGCGGATGCCTGGTATCGCTTGAAGATACGGGTCGAAAATATGCCCGACGGAAAAGTCAGGGTTCGCGGCAAGGCCTGGCCCGCGGGGGAGCCGGAGCCGGCCCCTTGGATGATCGAAAAGATTGATCCCATTGGAAATAGAGAAGGCGCACCGGGCATTTTCGCGACCGCTCCCTTTGGGTTGTACCTCGATAATTTGAAGTTGACGGCGAACTAAGAGGAAAAGATGATTCGCACTTTTTTGATTTTTTTAGCGGTGGTTGCTGGTTTAGTTGCTTCAGATCCCGGTATTGGCGATTGGCCCATGTGGGGCGGAACGCCGGACCGCAACATGGTTTCATCGCAGCACGTTTTGACCAGTTGGGATGTGAAAACCGGCAAGAATGTGAAGTGGGTGGCACAGCTCGGCTCGCAGAGTTATGGCAATCCGGTAGTGGCCGGCGGACAGGTCTATGTGGGTACGAACAATGAACTTGTTCGCGATCCGAAAGAGCCGGGCGACCGCGGCGTGTTGATGGCGTTTCGCGAATCGGACGGCCAGTTTCTGTGGCAGCAGGCCAACGCGAAACTCGCGTCAGGACGCGCCAACGACTGGCCGTTTCAAGGGGTGTGTTCGTCGCCTCTGGTCGAGGGCGACAGGCTTTATTACGTAACCAATCGCTGCGAAATCATGTGTCTCGATACACATGGCGATGGCACCCATGCGAAGGTGAACTGGAAGTTCGACATGATGGAAGAGGTCGGGTCCCAGCCGCATAATATGTCCAATTCGTCGCCGGTTACTTATGGTGATTTATTGTTCGTAAGTACTTCAAATGGACAAGATGAGAGCCATGTCCATATTCCGTCGCCCAATGCGCCTTCGATTATTGCTGTGAATAAAAAGACCGGCAAACTGATGTGGGAAGACAACTCGGTTCACGACAGAATTCTGCACGGGCAATGGTCGTCGCCATCGGTGGGAAAAATTGGCGATGTGGTGCAAGTGGTCATCGGTCAGGGCGATGGATATGTGCGTGGTTATGAAGCCACTTCGGGGAAAAAACTGTGGGAATTTGACATGAATCCGAAGGATTCGGTGTGGCCGAAGACTCGCAACGAAGTGATCAGCACGCCGGTGATTTACGACAACAAGGTTTATATCGCCAATGGACAGGACCCGGAGCATGGGGAAGGCGTAGGGCATCTATACGCGATCGACGCGACTAAGCGCGGCGATATCACTCAGTCTGGAAAGATCTGGGAGTTCGATAAAATCCGGCGCAGCGTGTCCACGGGCGCGTTGAAGGACGGGTTGCTCTATTACTCGGATTTCAGCGGGTTTTTACACTGTTTAGACGCGGCGACGGGTAAGGAGTTGTGGCAGCATGACATGCTGGCGGCGGTGTGGGGATCTCCCATGATCATCGGCGATTATGTATATCTGGGCGACGAAGACGGGGACATTGCGGTGCTAAAAACCGGGAAAACGAAGAACGTGATTGGCGAGTACAACATGGGGAGCTCGGTATACTCGACTCCGGTGCCCGCGAATGGGGTGTTGTTCGTAGCGAATCGGAATCAATTGTTCGCGTTGAAAGAAGGCGCGATGACGAAGCCCGCATCGGCATTCTTTCAGGCGCCGGGAGCCAGGTTGGAGGCTCGGTGAACTGGCTGTTGCTAATCGCGTTCGCGGCGCCTGACGTCCAGGTCTCGCGCGTTCCCCATAACGGCATTCAACCGCAGGTGACGGTAGAGGCCAACGGTACGGTCGACCTGCTGTATTTTTCCGGGGATCCGAAGAATGGGGATTTGTTTTTCGTGCGCTCCGGGTCGAAGCCTCTGCGGGTGAACTCGCAGGCGGGGAGCGCTTTCGCGATTGGCACGATTCGCGGCGGTCAAATCGCGGTGGGCGCGAACGGGCGGGTGCATGTGGCCTGGAACGGCTCCGGCATCGCGCTTCCGATGGGACCTGTGAACCCGGAAGAGGGGAAGGCGGGAAGCCCTATGCTTTACGCGCGGCTGAATGACCAGGGCACTGCTTTCGAGCCGCAACGCAACCTGATGCAGGGGACGTTCGGCCTGGATGGCGGCGGTACGGTTGCGGCCGATGCGGCCGGGAATGTCTTCGTAGCCTGGCATGGAAAGCAAGCGGGGGCCGCTGAAGGTGAAGCCGGCCGTCATGTGTGGATCGCGGCATCGCACGATTCCGGAGAAACTTTTGCGCCGGAATCGCCCGCCTGGAAGGAACCGACCGGCGCGTGCGGATGCTGCGGGATGTCGATGTTTGCCGCAAGCGATGGATCGCTCTACGCGCTCTACCGGTCCGCCACGGAAAATGTGCATCGCGACATTTATCTTCTTGCTTCGAAGGACCATGGCAGCAGCTTCGCGGGGTCTCTGGTGCAGCGCTGGGAAATCAATGCGTGCCCCATGAGCAGCATGTCTTTCGCGGAGAGCCTGGGGACGACATTCGCCGCTTGGGAGACTGGCGGGCAGGTGTTTTACGGAAAGATTTCCGGTTCGAAGATAGGGCAGCCCATCGCCGCGCCGGGTGAGGGGAAGGGCCGCAAGCATTCCCGTGTAGCGGCGAATAAACTTGGCGACGTCCTCATGGCGTGGACCGAGGGTACAGGATGGCAGCGCGGCGGGTCGCTGGCGTGGCAGATTTTCGATGCTCAGGGAAAGCCGCGCGGTGAAAGGGGCACGGCGCCGGGAGTGCCCACCTGGAGTTTTGGGGCTGTTGCCGCCCGCGCCGATGGCGGGTTCACGGTCTTCTACTAGACTCAAAAAGCCGACTTTCAGGGCCGGCTGAGGTGGTTCCCCGCCGGCAATGAGAGCCTTCATTCGTCAACAGTTGTCAGCAGGGTTCGGAACACAGTAATCATTCGATTACACGCGGGCTGTCCCCAGTTTCAATGAAAATTGATTATGCCTTCTGGACGGCGGGTATCAGTAGTCCGATCAGGATTGCGATGATTCCCGCTCCGCTGAATGCGGCGCCGCCGATGGTGACGGTCAGCCCTTGCACGGCGGTGCCCTGAACCTTGCCCGTGATGAGCACCGGCTGACCGACCAAGCTTGGCGTGTTCGATTCAGTGACCGCACCTGTAATGGCTAATTGGTCACCTTGGAGGATCGCACTCTGGAGCTCGATATGCGAACTCACCGGAGCATGGAGGTCGTCGCCGATCGTCGCAAAGCCGATGGGCGAAGATCCAGTGCCACCTCTCGTCGGAAGATTGGCCGCGGCGTAGACGCGAATCAGCCAATCGTTCATGGGTGCAGCGAGCTGCCGGTTCCAGACCATCCCGGTTACGTAGACCGAAGATCCTTGCGGGTCGGCTTCGGCCTCTGAGGGCAAAGCCGAGAGAGTCGCCACGGCGCCTCCGGCGGTCAGAAACTTTCTTCGAGTGTTCATGGTTCAATTCCTCCTATTTGCTCGCCAGTTGCATCCCGAGTTGGGGCTTAGTATACACCGGGGAAAACCGGGACAGCACTCCGTGGTTGTCCCGGATTTCTCCAAATGCGACTACTCGAAGTCCCACGGACGCTATCAGGCTGGACAGCGCTTCACGCACTCGATAGTCGTCATCCACCACGAAGACGATGGGTTCGTCCGAATTCATTGCATCCCGCTTGATTTGAGTGGAATTGTGAAGCAGACGGTGGCCCCGGGCCCTTCGTTGGGTGCAACCCAAAGTCGTCCGCGATGTGCCTCGATGATGGAGCGGCAAATAGCCAGGCCCATGCCCATTCCGTTTTGTTTCGTTGTAAAGAAGGCCTCGAAGGCTCGTTCCGGATTCTCGAATCCGGCTCCGTTATCCCGTACCTCAACGACAGCGGCATTGGGCCTCTCCCATGCCGACCGGATAAAGATTGTCTTGGGGTGGTCCGCAACTTGATCCATTGCCTCGATTCCATTGAGGACCAGGTTGAGAACTACCTGCTGCAACTGTATGCGATCGGCCACCACGGGTGGAAGTTTCTTGTCCAAATCGGTTTCCACAGCGATGCCCCTTTTTCCTGCATCGCCTCGCAGGAGGCGGAGCACCTCACCGATGACCTCATTCAGGTCCAGGACGTTCTTCTCACCGGGAGTCCGCCTGAAAAGCGCTCGGACACGCCGCACAATTTCTCCGGCATCCTGGCCGTCGCGAATGATTCTTTCGGCCGCCTCGCGCGCCTTGGCCAGGTTAGGCGGATCCGCAGAGAGCCAGCG
>Ga0182024_10003785_pt1 | contig 35479 bp, 33 predicted proteins | sample P32metaG_FD_120480 | JGI IMG/M metagenome (GOLD analysis project Ga0182024, IMG submission 120480) | Permafrost microbial communities from Stordalen Mire, Sweden - P3-2 metaG (Illumina Assembly) | ecosystem: Environmental > Terrestrial > Soil > Wetlands > Permafrost | place: Sweden: Stordalen...
CCCACCACTGCGCCGATCAGCCGTCGCAGAGTAAGCGCCCGCACGCGCAGCTCGAAAACAATGACTGCGCCCGCCGCAGCCGCACCCGCGATTGCGCCCTCCCAACCTGTCTGAAGCCCGAAGGGTCGGAGGAAGTAACAAACCGCGGCAAGCAACAGGACAAAAAGAAGACGTAAAAGAACCAGGTCCATACGAACCCACTTTCACCGGGAGCAAAACCCCGCCGCCGGCCCCAAATCTCAATCGAAAGTCACCGATGGCGAGTATGCCCATAGCCGCGCACCATCGTCAAGAGGGGAGCCGCCAAGAGAGGAAATAGGGAGCAGGGAGCGGCGACAGGAAGCCGGGAGCAGGTCAGTCTATTGAAGCGGCGCGGCAGAGCAGTTTTGAATTCCTGCTCCCTACTGGCTACTCCCTGCCTTTCTCACGAAGCCGCAGCCAGCGCGTCGTCCTGCGGAATGCGCTGCGCGCCTTTGCGCGGGCCACGCTTGCGCGCGCTCATCACCTTTACGCGCTCCAGCAGCTCAAGCGATGAACAGTTTTTCCGCGCCATCACGGCGTCGGCCAAATGCATCTCTCCGCCGGCGGCCTGCGCATCGCCAAGCAGGAGCATCGGCACATGCGACCGCAGGCGCTTCAGTCGCTCGGCAAGCTGAATTCCACTCATCTGGGGCATGTTGGTGTCGGCCAGCACCAGGTCGATTTGCGGCGCTGTTGAAAAAACCGCGATCGCCTCCTGACCATTGGTAGCCGCCAGCACGCGATAGCCATTCGTTGCCAGCGTGAACTTGAGCACGGATAGCTCTTGTTCGTTGTCGTCTACACAGAGAATCACTTTCTTTGGACGCATGGTAAGGGGACTACTCCTAAATCAAATCTCAAGGCTTTGTTCCACAGCAACAGTTCACCGCCTGCTATGGCGGCTTGAAGGTACAGCAAGAATGTCTGGCCCAGTATCCGGCAACAGGGCAGGCTCGTTGGTTTAGGATCTGTGCGCACGGCTTCCCTGTGCGAGTATGCGCACCCTGGGGTGCAACCACTCACGTTGCCAGGCAACCGGCACGAGACCCCTCAACGGCTCAACCCTGCTTCGCGGTCGAGTGCTCAGCGGTTTGACGCGTCAGTCAAATTCCGACATCGCGCGTCAGAAAATTGTCTGCTACGAATCGAAACATTACGACGACCGGAGAGTGATGAAAAGAGAGAATAAGAAGAGAAGACGGAGCTGAAAATCCAAGTGAAACAAGTGGAAAACCTGTAGCAGCAAGACACAATGTCACTTGCGAAGATGAATTTCTGTTGAAAGCATGTGCATCACGGCAGGAAAAGCTGTCCTTTTGCAACGAGAACTGTGCTGCCCGCAACGCGGACATCGGAGATCTTCGCAGAATCTTTTCTCGCGGAGAGAAAAAGATCGCTCGGCCGGCCCATCTCAACTCCCTGGCGAACATGCACACGCGTCGCTGACGCAACCGCGCCGCGAGACACAAGGTATGCGATAGCGCAGCCGGCCGCCGAACCCGTGGCCGGATCTTCACCGCCGTAGAACTGCATCCTTGCCCTGAACTTCACGCCGTCCAGCTTTTCGTCGAGTGAGTTTTGGTCGAGTGCAGGCGCCAGGACGTAGAACCACCTTGCTCCGCGCTCCCGCAGCCACGCTGTGGCCTCATCCTGATTCACCTTGAGGCGCGCCAGCGCCGCCTGAGAGCGCAACGCCACGATTGCGAACGCCGTTCCCGTTGAAACCACCTGCGGCGTCAGAGCAGGATCCAGGTCGTCCGCCGTCAGGCCCGCAAGCCGCGCAACAATTTTCGGATCCAGCTCGGCTCCGAACTCCGGATCGCGCTGCGTCATCTCACCGAAGAGTCCCGCGACGCCGGCATTACTCACCTCAAATCGCACCAGCACCGGCCCAACCTCGAGCGCCAGAGTCACCGTGTCGCCCCTAACGGTCTCAGGCGCGTCGGCTTTGAGCACTGCAGCCGTGCCCAGCGTGGGATGGCCGGCGAAGGGCAGCTCTTCGCGAGGAGTGAAGATGCGCACGCGCACCCCCTCGGCTCGCTCGATCTCCGCGGGCCTGCGCTCGACAAACGTAGTCTCCGAGAGATTGAACTCGCGCGCGATGGCTTGCATCCGCTCGGTCGCCAAACCGCATGTATTCATCACCACGGCCAGCGGATTGCCGCCAAGCGGCTCGGTGGTGAATGCGTCCACTACGAAATAGTCCAGCGTCAACAAAGCGCAGCGCACCTCCGAAGTGGCGTACAGCGGTTCCACAATTACTTCCTACGGGACTTCGACTGCCTGGTGGCTTTTTCACCGAGAAAAAGCCACCCTGCTGGAAGCTGGAAAGGGCACGCGAATTGTGGAACCGCTCAAGTGTACGGCCAAAATGGAACGGAGCGCGGTTGTGGAAACCCGCGCTCCTGTGGATTCGATCGTTGGAGATTGATTAGGAAGGATTTCTCAGGACTTGACGTGCGGGCGCGAAATCCCGGCATCGGCGCGATCGAGGAAGATCCTCAAGCGCAGAGCTTCTGCGCGCTGCACGGCCACAAGGCGCATCTGCCGGCGAACATGGTCGATGTCGTTCAGCAGGTCCAATTGCGCTTCGTCGCGAGTGGCGTCAATCTCCAGTTGCGCGATGCGCTCCTGAATCGCCTTCCGGAACCCCAGACTCATCTCGAAGCCTTCCTGAGCAGCGCATTGAGTGGCCATGAATACAACCTCGAAGGAGAAATTGCCTGGGCCAGCGAAATTTGCCCGCGGCCTCATGCTTTTCCAGTTGTTGCCGATACTAATGAAGCGTTCTTATCTGCGCCAGATTACGGTGTCGCGTAACCATGCCCAATTTGGTAATGGCCCGGTGGTGACAGTCTGTCCAGGAACGAGACAGTTGCCCGTTACTTCTGATCAATGACCCGCGCCCAATGACCCGCGCCCAATGACCCGTGATCGATACGCGATCTATGATCGATGACTAACGACCCATAACTAACGATCGTTGGTCGATCGTCACCAGCCGCCGCCTCTAATTGCCCGTCGCCACGCCCAGTTGAATCAGCGTTCCGCTCTCAAATTGAACATTCCTGATCAGCGACAGCAATACCCCAGAGGACGAGCTGTTTCCGGCCAGCAATACGCCGGGAATTTGCGTCGTACGAGGAATGGCGCGGTTCGCCGCAACCGCATGAGCGCCAGTGCCCGCATTTGCTCCCCCGCCCCCCTGCGTCGATGTGTTTCCTGCCGATCCCGGTGTCGAGTTTTGATTCGCCTGGTCCCTTCTCCAGTCTCCGACGGCCGTGTCGGAAGCTCGGTCTATGTCGCTCGTCGCCGCGCCGGGTGCTCCGCCGCCGCGGCCAGCGTCCATCCTTCCGCCGTTGGCCATGGCGCCCGCGGGCGCCGGCATTCCCATCATGCCGCCACCGCCGCCGTCGTCCTCGAGTCTTGCTCGATTTTGTTGATCGATCACGGCGCCGCCGCTCGGGACCACTCCCCCAATCAGCGTATATATCGCAATGCTCTGGCCGTTTTTCAGCTCGGCGTGATCGAATGCAATCGCGATTCGCGCCGGCCCATTTGCAGGGTCGTACGCCTGCACCTCGGTCACATGGCCTACCAGCCGCGAGCCCCTGGGAATCACGGTGCCGTCCGAAGCCTGCACCTTGTCCATCGTCTTGAGCACTACGCGATCGCCCACCCTGGCGGTCTTCGAGTCCAGTTTGCCGTCCAGTTCGCCAGTAACCTGGTTCATCTCATAGGCGTGCGACGCAGCAAGGTCGCCGAAGCCTCCAGCAGTAGGCGCGTAAGTCACTTTTGCTTCGTCAGTCGTTGGTGCGGTTGCATTCGTGTCTGCACCGGAGTCTTGCGCCAGCATTGGATTGCCGGTAAGCAAGCCGGCCGCTACCGCGACACTCATAACGATTTTCATCTCGAGATCCTTTCAAAGGCCTGTGCGTACCCAGGGAAGCGGATCAATCAAGCAAAGTGCATGTTTCTCAGTTCTCCGGCGTCGGAGCGTAGTAGCCTTTGCGCACTTGCACTTTGAGCGCATCGCCATTATCGCCTTTGCACTCCAGCCCGATGTGCCGGAATGTCCCATCCTCTTTCGTATCGCTGGGTGTGTAGCTGGCCACGTACTGAGTACGCAGCTCGGCTTCAATCTGCTCGAACGCTGCTTGCAGCTTGGCGCCGTTGTTGCCCACGTCAATGATCCGGCCGCCGCTCTCATCCGAGATTTGCTTTGCCGGTGAGTAGCCGTAGTAGCCCTCGCCCTGGCTCCAGTACATCGCCCGGTCGGCAATCAGGATCACGTAAATGATGATGTTGTTTTTCTCCGCCGCGGCTATTGCGTCTTTGATCTTGTGCTCGCTGCCTTCATCCTCGCCGTCCGTCAGGATGATGAGCGCCTTGCGCCCGGTCTCCTGGTTGAGTTTGTTGTTCGCGGCCTCATAAATGGCGTCATAGAGCACTGTGCCCTTAGGATCGCTTATCGGAACTGGGCCGCCACCAAGGCCGGGAATGCCGCTGCCGTTACCGCCGGCGGTGTTGATCTGCGCTTTGTCCATGGCGCGGGCCAGCATGTGCGGGCTGTTGGTAAAGTCCTGCAGAAGGTCGACATTCACATCGAATTCAGCCAGAAAAGCCTCATCCTGCTTCCGCAAAACCTGCTCCAGAAACTGGCTGCCTGCCTGCTGCTCGAGCGGCAGCACTCGTTGCTGGCTGCCTGAAGTATCCAGCAAAATTCCCAGGGTCAGCGGCTGATCGGTCTCTGCCTCAAAGCTCTTGAACGTTTGCGGCGTCTTGTCCTCAGTCGCCTGGCACTGGTTCGCGGTGAGGTGTGGAACCAGGGTCCCGCTCTTATCCTTGACCGTGAAGAAAAGGTCGACGAGATTCACCCTGGCCTTGAGAGTTTCCATCGACGTCTCATCCGGTGGCGGCGCCGGCGCATTGCTCACCGGTGGCCCGTCGGGCGAGGGCGCAAGCTGAGCCCATCCCATTGCCGGCCACACCGGCAGGCCAACCAGCAACGCAGCGATTCTCAAGCCCAGGCGCATGATGCTCCGTTAGACGAAAATTGAACCCCTAAGAGAGCATAACGCCACACTTGGTAAGTTGGCAGGCAACCTGCGCGCGTTTGGTGCGTCTGATACTCTGTCAACTGCGGCATTATGTGCATGAATCGCGGCTTTCAGCAGCGCAATCGGCGCGCAACAATAGGCTTCGAGCATCAAAGAAACCTGAGCATCAAAAGAGTCCGAGCGTCAAAAGACTCCAGGGGGACAACTTCACGGTGAGAGGCTGGAAAATCATTGCGCCGGTGGCACTTCTGAGTTTCGGGCTGGTGCTGGTTTCCGGAATTCCGGCCCAGCAGCAGCAGGCACCTGTTCCCGACGCGCCCACGCCGCAGGCTCCGCCCCCGCTGCCCGGCATCAGCGGTGGAATCGCTCCCGGAACGGGCGCCGGCGAAACTCCCACAACTCCAGACTCGGGCTCTACGGCCGGAACGCCGACTCAGCCGCCCGCGCCCAACTCGCAGGACCCCGAGCCGGAGCACAGTCTTCGGCCGACTTTTGTTATGCCGGTAAACTTCGTTCAGGTTCCCGTCACTGTGAAGGATTCCAAAGGGAATCTGGTCTCGGGGCTTACCTGGCGCGACTTCACAGTCTACGAGAACAACACCCGTGAGCCGTTACACCTGTTCAGCGTGGATCCACAGCCGCTCTCCATCGCCTTTGTTATCGATCAGACCGTGCCCTCGAACGTCATGACGCAGGTCAACAATTCCATGGGCTCCATCCAGGGAGCGCTCGCACCCTATGACGAGGCTGCGGTCTTCACCTACACCAACGGCCCCAAGGAGTGGACAGGCTTCACCGCCGCGCAGAGCGCCCGCTTACCTGCGGTGCTCTCACTGGCGCAGGCCATCGGCACTGACCCCATGGTGCCCGATCCAAGCGACCCATTCACAGCCTGTGCGATCTCTCAAAACGGTATGTGCCCTGACCCCAATCTGCAACACGGTGGGTCAACGCAGACCATCGGGCAGGCCGATCTTCATAAGGACATTCACACCCTCAACGACGCGATCCTGGCTGCTGCCAAAGAGCTTTCGACGCGTCCCAAAGATCGCAGGCGGGTCATCTTCGTCATCTCCGACGGCAAGGAATACGGCAGCCACGCCACATGGAAAGAAGTTGTGAAATACCTGCAAACCAACAAGATCGCCGTCTACGGCACACTTGTGGGCGACACCGGGCATTGGGGCGGGGAGTGGGTCGACCGCATCCACATTCCGTTCACCGGCGTTTACGACAATATTCTTTACCGGTACACGGCTGAAACCGGCGGCGATTATTACGCCGAGGGCGGCACGAATGGCATTGAGCGCAGTTACGCCAAAATCGCGACCGAAGCCCGCGACCAGTACACGCTGGGATACCTGAGCCACGAGTCGACCTTCGACGACAGGTTCCGCAACATCGATGTGCGCGTCGATCGGCCCAACGTCAATGTGATCGCCAAGCGCGGATACTATCCATCCGCACAGGATTACAAGTAGGCGCGCAGCAACAGAAATACGAAAGCCTGTGCGGCTGCACAGGCTTTTCTTTTTCTCCGAATATTGAGTGGGACACTCCGCGCCCAAATCTGAAAGGTTCGCGCTGCCTGGGCAGCGTTGTTTCGGGTCAGTTATTTCGGCTCAATCGGCGCGTTCGATACGGGAGGCGGAGGCGGCGTGTTCTGTTGCTGGGCCGGCGGTGCCGCGGGTGGCGGCGGGTCGGAAATGCCTTTCAGGCCTTCCTTGAAACCCTTCAATCCTTCGCCCAAACCCTTACCCAACTCCGGCAGCCGCTTGGCTCCGAATAGCACAAAAGCAAGGACAACCAGCACCACAATGTGCCAGGGTTGAAGTAGATCGCCCATCGATGTTCCTCCACGCGCTACAACAAAAGCCGCGCTTCCTTAAGGCACTATTGTCGCACAAATGCGCCCTGGAATGCCCGGAAACGGGCTGTTGTGGCAGACTGGGAAGAGCCACGGAGGTTACCCCGATGAGGACCATCAAGTTCTTTGCTTTCGCCGCTTTGCTCGCGTTGTCGGCGGGTACGGCTAACTCCGCCGACCGCGTCATCTATCCCGACCCCTCAAGCGCAAGAGCTGACCTGGCCGCAGCCCTCAAAACCGCCGCGGCCACGCATCGGCGCGTTCTTCTCGATTTTGGCGGCAACTGGTGCGGCGACTGCCAGGTTCTGGATCTGTATATGCACGACCCAAAAAACCAGCCTCTCGTCGAGGCCAACTTTGTCGTGGTTCACGTTAACGTCGGCCACATTGACGCCAATCTGGACCTCGCGGAAAAGTATGGAGTGCCCCTCAACAAAGGCGTGCCCGCGCTCGCCGTCCTCAGCGATCACGGCGCGCTGCTCTACAGCCAGAAGAACGGCGAGTTTGAAGCGATGCGGCACATGGAGTCCTCTGCGCTGACCGATTTCCTGATGCAGTGGAGGCCCTCACGTCCCGGCTGCTCAGCTGTTGTCGTGAATTGCTAGAGCAGGGACGTGCAGCGCGGCAAGACGCGCCGCCCCTGGGGAGACCTGATGAATCCGGTCGATAACAGTGAGGGCGACAAACCAGCCCGCACCATCACTACTCTTTCAAGCCGTGAAGTTTATCGCAATCGCTGGATGCGCGTGCGTGAAGATGAGATCCTGCGCTCCAACGGCGAAAAAGGAATCTACGGCGTGGTGGAGAAAGAGGATGGAGCCATCATCCTGCCCATCGACAACGGGCGCGTCTGGCTGGTGGAGCAGTACCGCTACACCATTCAGCAGCGCGCGCTCGAACTGCCTCAGGGCACTTGGGAGCGGCCGATCGAAAATCCCGAAGATCTCGCGCGCGGCGAGTTGCAGGAAGAGCTCGGCCTCGATGCTTCGCAGATGGTCAAGTTGGGCACCATGTGGATCGCCTACGGATTCACTCGCCAACGCGAACACATATTCCTGGCTACGGGCCTTACGCCTGCGGAAAAGAAACCCGACGCAGAAGAACACGATCTTGTCGCTCATTCTGTTTCCATCGCCGAGTTCGAGCGCATGATTCTCGACGGAACCATCCAGGATGAATGTACTTTGGCGGCCTGGGGTCTTTATCTGCTTTGGAAGGCGCGGCAGAGTTGATGCGTTCATTACGGCTCTTAAGCGCGTCGTTGGGCCTTAGTATCTTGATGAAAATGCCTTCCCACCAAACCCGTTCAAGCACAAGCAACGAACAATGACGAACACCCTCGACGCTCCGAATAGGCAGGTTCGCTTTGTAGAACTGGACTCGCTCCGCGGCCTGGCGGCCTTGATGGTTGTTTTCCAGCATCTCCAGCTGCTTTGGGAAACCGACACCCATGCGGTCAGCTCCTCGGCAATTTTGGGTATCTTTCTGGGCCTCACAAGACCTTTTGGCTCTGAGGCTGTCATTCTGTTTTTCGTGCTAAGCGGCTTTGTCCTTTCTCTACCGGCTGTCAATGGAAAACCCCAATCCTACTCCACATTCCTCATTCGCAGGATTTTTCGCATTTACATTCCCTATCTTGCCGCGATTGCAGTTTCTGTCGCCGGCGCGTTCTGGCTTCACGGCGCCGCCACGACCCACAGCCGTTGGTTTAGCGGCTGCTGGTCAGAACCCGTGAGCTGGCGCCTGGTTCTTCAGTACGTGGTGTTTCTAGGAGTGTTTGAAACTCAGCAGTTTGATAGCCCCATCTGGTCGCTAGTCCACGAGATGCGCATCTCGCTTATCTTCCCTTTCCTGTGTGGATTGGTTCTGAGATTAAAGAGCAGATGGTCTTTCGTTATTGCGGGTGGGCTTACCATCTCCGCCATTGTGGTCGAAAAAAGGCCGTTCCACGTTAATCCGTTGATAGCTGACTCCCTTCATTACGCGGGGATATTTGTTCTTGGTATCTTCCTGGCACGCGAGAGAAGCAGGCTCGGAATGTGGTTTCGCCGTCGCCGCGGGCTCACGAAGGGCTTGATCGCGATATGGTTTCTTTGGCTCTATCGATTTGCGGCTCCTTCGCTGGTCGCGCATATCGGCGTTGTCCTTCCCAACCTCCTCTTCTTCATTTCTCAGTGGCTCACGGCATTGGGCGCGGGCGGACTAATAATGATCAGCCTGAACTCAGCAACGTGGAAACGCGTTCTAACGTGGCGGCCGATCCATTTCCTCGGCCAAATCTCCTATAGCCTGTACCTTTGGCACTTTGTTGTGCTCCTGTATTGCATTCACCTCTTTTATGGCAAAGTGCCGCTTTGGGCCATTCTGTGCCTCGTCCTTGTCGTGAGCATTATTATGTCTTGGCTCTCCTATCGCTGGATTGAAATTCCGTCGATCACGCTTGGGCGCAAGCTCAGCAATGCCTTTCAGAGCCCCTCCGGCGGCCGAAGAGCCTGACCGAATCGGACAAAAAGCCGTCTACGCCGCTTCCGAGCGCGTGGGCTTGTGTCCCCGCAGGCCGTAATAGGCAACGTAGATATATCCGATGATGGGGATGATGAAGGCGAACTGGATGCTTGTCTTGTCGGCCAGCAGTCCAAACAGCGGCGGAATCACGGCCCCGCCAACGTTGCCGATGGTGAGCACTCCCGAGCCTTTGCTGGTGAGCGGCCCGAGTTCCGCCACGCCGAGCGCAAAGATAGTCGGATACATGATGGAGTTCGCCAGCCCCGTCAACACAAGGCAAGCGATTGCTACAGTCCCGTGCGTGGACATCGCGGCGCACAACAACAGCACACCGCAGATCGCAAGAAGAATGAGCATTCGATCCGCTTTGATCCACACCATGATGGCGCTGCCGAGCAGGCGCCCAATCATCATGCCCAGGTAAAACAGGCTCACCATCAGGCTGGCAGTTTCCACCTTCGTCATGCCTTCTGCGAGACAGAACTGAATCGTGATCGAGGCCAGCGCAATCTCCAGGCCAACATAAAAGAAGATCCCCACCATGCCCAGCACAGTGTGCGAGTGGCTCCAGATGTTGCGTTCGGCTATCGGCGCGCTGGCGCCGGCAACAGACTCGCGCGCCATGGAGATGGCCGGAAGGTGCAGCATCATCACTACGAATCCAAGCAGCAGCAGCGCGATGGCAATCGCGATGTACGGTCCTTGAAGCATGTGCGCGGTCGCGGCAGAAGTCAGCATCTTGCTGGGGTCGCTGAGGATAAAGACGCCTGCAACCCACGGAGCGGCCAGTGAGCCGATGGAGTTAACCGCCTGCGCCAAAGTAAGCCGCGCCGGCGCGCTATGCTCGGGCCCTAGAATTGAGACGTAAGGATTCGCTGAGGTTTGCAATCCGCAAACACCCGACGCCAGGACAAAGATCGCGAACAGCGTCATCGGAAAACTGACCATGCTCGCCGCAGGTATAAACAGCGCAGCTCCGCCAGCCATTACAAACAGAGAAATCACCATGGTGCGCTTGTAACCCACGGCCTCAATCACCTTTGCAGCGGGAACGGAGAAGAGAAGATAGGCAAAAAACCAGGCCGCCGTCGCCAGTTCCGCCGGCCCATGGCTCAACTGGAAGATGTCTTCGAGCTTTTTTACCAAGACGTTATTGAGGCTGGTCAGGAACCCAAAGATTCCAAACAAAATTGCGACCGTGATAAACGGGCCGGTATAACTGGGTGCGGCCGCGGGATTCGATCGAGTAGCCATAAATGTCTTCTTCCTCCGGATGCAGCAAAAACAGCTTGAAAGGGTCCGCAAACACTCTATCCAGCGTGGCTGCCATCGTCCAGCGGGAAATGAAAATGTTTTCAGCCGCTTCTTCGGCTGAAGTGCTAGTCCAAAACCCCATAGCACGGAGTGCTTTAGAATGGAACTGCATGATTCCCACCCTCACCTGGACACCCGAAGGTGTCCGCTTCATTGACCAGACCAAGCTCCCGCTCGAAGAGAGCTACGTCCTCGCCACAACCTACGAACAAGTGGCTGATGTCATCGTCACCATGGTGGTCCGCGGCGCACCGGCCATTGGCGTTTCGGCAGCCTACGGCGTTGCGCTCGGCGCGAAAAACACTACTGCTAAAAATGCACAAGACTTTGCGCCGGAGTTCGAAATAATCTGCACGCAGCTCGCTGGCACGCGTCCGACAGCGGTCAATCTTTTCTGGGCCATCAATCGCATGAAGGCGTTGTTCGCCGGCCTGTTGACCTCCGGGGCGACGCTCGCGCAAATTAAAGAAGAAATCCTCGCCGAAGCGAACGCCATGTACGAGGAGGACATCGCGGCCTGCAAGGCGATGGGCACATTTGGCGCGGAGCTGCTGCCCGAAGAAGGCGGCGTTCTAACGCATTGCAACGCCGGCGCTCTGGCTACGTGCGGATACGGAACCGCCCTTGGCGTAATCCGCGCGGCAGTCGAGCGAGGCAAGCACATCCATGTTTATGCCGACGAGACGCGACCTTTCCTGCAGGGCGCGCGGCTCACGGCGTGGGAGCTGATGGCCGACGGCATTCCCACTACGGTCATCTGCGACAACATGGCTGCGAGTCTGATGCGCCAGGGAAAGATTCAGGCCGTAGTCGTCGGCGCGGACCGCATCGCCGCCAATGGCGACACCGCAAACAAGATCGGCACCTACAACGTCGCCATCCTGGCCCGCGAGCACGGCATCCCGTTCTACGTCGCTGCCCCGTGGTCCACCATCGACCTCGCCACCGCGACCGGCGATGCAATTCCTATCGAAGAACGCTCAGCCAAAGAAGTGACCCATCATGCCGGCAAGCAACTCACTCCCAACGGCGTCGGCATCTGTAACCCAGCCTTCGACGTGACCCCGGCGAAATATATCACCGCCATCATCACCGAACGCGGAGCGCTGCGAGCGCCTTTTGCTGAATCGCTCAAAGAGATGGTTCTGGTGAGCTGATTTCCTCGTTTAATTCCTGATTTCAAGCAGGTTATACAGACTCTTGGTACTCTTCTTGACATAAACTGCTAGCTTAGCTAAGCTAAGTTAGCAGGATACACATATGCCCTCAGCCACCATCTTCGAAGCCAAGACAAATCTCTCCAAGCTCATTCAGCGCGCGCTTAAGGGGGAGGACGTCCAGATCACCACCGGTCGCGAGCGCAAGCCCATCGTGCGTCTCGTCGCGATTGAGCCTATCCGCGCCAACCGCCGCCTCGGGTTTCTTGAGGGGTTGGGCGATGTCGGCCCCGAGTTCTTCGATCCACTGCCCGAAGATGAGCTTCGCCTTTGGAACGGCGAAGGTGAATGAGGGTCCTGCTCGACACCCACACTCTCTTGTGGGCAGCATTTCGGAAGGACCTGCTTTCGCCTCGAGCTCGTCACCTGCTCAACGCACAGCGGAATGAGGTCTTCGTTTCAGCGGTTTCGGGTTGGGAGATTGCAACGAAATATCGCTTAGGCAAACTCCCCGAAGCTCAAGCTTTAGTCGATGATTTCGTTCCGTCCATTCAGTCAGCGGGGTATGTACCACTGCCAATCAGCCTCGAACATGCACTTCGCGCAGGCCGTCTGACCGCCGAGCACAAAGACCCCTTCGACCGAATGCTCGCCGCGCAGGCCATCCACGAAGATTTGGCCTTGATCAGTAGTGACGAGGAATTGGACATCTTCGGCGTGCGCCGCGAGTGGTAGGACTAACTCCCAGCACCGTTGCCCCTACGCCAGCGTCCGCACTTCGCTCGATGTGCCGCCCGCCGCGGGAATGTAGCACCCCAGTGTGTAGTCCATCACCTGCCGGTCAGCATTGAAGCGCCATCCGAGCGTGCGAATCGTCCGCTTCATGCGCTTGATCCAGCCACGCGGTAGCCCATCGCGATCGCGCTGGTAGTACAGCGGAATCACCTCGTCAAGCAGAGCATGATAAAGCGCCTCGCCATCGCGGCTGTCATGCACATCCATATTGGAATGCGTTCTGCCATTTCCAATGGCGAATCCGTTCAGCCCGTCATACGCCTCGGCCCACCAGCCATCCAAAACAGACAGATTCAAGCCGCCGTTCAGCACCACTTTCATGCCGCTCGTGCCCGAAGCCTCCAGCGGCCTGCGCGGATTGTTCAACCACACATCGACTCCCTGCACGAGATGGCGGGCTACGTTGATGTCGTAGTCCTCGATAAAGATGAATTTGTCGCCGAAATCTGGATGGCGCATCATCTGCGCGATCTGCTGAAGCACCGTCTTGCCCGGCTCGTCGTGCGGATGCGCTTTGCCGGCAAAGACAAACTGCACCGGGCGCTTGGCATCGTTCACCATCGCGGCCAGCCGCTCCAGATCTTTTAGCAGCAGGTTGGCGCGCTTGTAAGTGGCAAAGCGGCGTGCAAATCCGATCGTCAAAGCATCGGGCGAGAGCACTTTGTCCAGCCGCTTCAAGGCCTCGGCCGGTTCAGCGCGTCGCTCGGCCTGTTCGCGCGCGCGACGCCGCAAAAAGTTGAAGAGCTGCCCCTTCAAACTAAGGTGCGTCTCCCACAATTCGCCATCGTCCACAGTCTCGATTGCCGACCAGGTGTGTGCCGCTCCGCTTTGGCGCTGCCAGCCCACGCCGAGATGGCGATCGTAGAGCCTGCGCATCTGCGGCGCCAGCCACGACGGCACGTGCACGCCGTTGGTCACGTGGCCAATCGGCACTGCATCCTCCGGCCCGTCGTCGTAGAGTCCTCGCCACATGGCTCGCGAAACCTCGCCGTGCAGCGAGCTGACGGCATTCACGCGCCGCGCCAGCTTCAGGCCCAGCACCGTCATGCAAAAAGTCTCGTTAAAATCGGTGGGATGTTCGCGCCCAAAGCCCATCAGGTTTTCATGTGAAATGCCAAGCTCATCGCGCAGCGGCCCCAGGTGCTCTTCGATCAGGTCAGGGCTGAAGCGGTCATGCCCCGCCGGCACTGGCGTGTGCGTGGTAAAGACCACCTCGCGTGGAATCTGCCGCGCAGCGGAGTAGAAATCCAGGCCCTCCTCCTCCATGCGGCTGCGAATGGCTTCAAACACCGCGAAGCCGCTGTGACCTTCGTTCAAATGCAGAACGCCGGGTGTGACGCCCATCGCTTTGAGCGCGCGATAGCCACCCACACCCAGCAACAGCTCCTGCCGAATTCGTGTGCGCGCATCGCCGCCGTAGAGGCGCGAAGTGGTCTCCAGATCTTCAGGCGCATTGCCGGCCACGTTCGAATCAAGCAGCAGCAGATCGCAGCGGCCTACTTTGGCGCGCCACACCTTGGCACGAATCGAACCGTTGCGCGTCGCAATCTCCACTACTACAGGCTCGCCGTTCACGCCGATGGCTTGCTGCATCGGCAATTGATTCACGTCGGTCTGCAAGTACTCTTCGCGTTGCCATCCGTTTACGTCCAGGCGCTGCAAAAAATAGCCCTGACTGTAGAACAGCCCGACCCCGATCAGCGGAATGTCCAGGTCCGAAGCGCTCTTAATGTGGTCGCCGGCAAGCACGCCTAAACCACCCGAGTAAATAGGCAGTGACTCATGCAATCCGAACTCGGCAGAAAAATACGCCACCGGCCGCGGCCTCAGCACGCCCGCATGGCTCGCGCCCCATGTGCGGTCGTCGTGCAGGTACTCCTGCTGGCGGCGGTATGCGTAGTTAATCCGGCTATGCAGCACCAGCTCCGTGGCCCTCCGCTCGATCTCGGCCAACGGGATTTCGTTAAGCAGCGCGATCGGATTCTGATTGAGCTCGCGAAAGCGCGTAGGATTCAAATCGCGAAACAGGCTCACGCACTCGTTATCCCAGCTCCACCACACGTTACGGGCCAGCTCCCACAGCTTCTCCTGCGCCGGAGCAATAAAGCGGTCCAGCGTCCGCGCCTCGCTTACCACCGGCGCAACCTGGCTCGCCGCTTCCGCCAGCATGCGAATCTCATTGTCGCGAAAGACTCTCGGGTCTTTAGTCTGCACCACGAGCACGCCCTGCAGAACGCCGCGGTCGATCAACGGCACGCCAAGGAATGAGCGGTACTCTTCTTCGCCCGACTCTTTGAAGAATTTGTAGCGCGGATGTGCGCGTGCGTCGGGCACGGCAACGGGAATCAATTGCTCGGCAACCAGGCCTGAGAGCCCTTCATGAAGCGGCATGCGCAACGTGCCGATCGACCGCGGATGAAGCCCCAGCGTCGCCGCGAGCACCAAATTCGACCGGTCGGGTTCGAGTAAATATGCCGAGCAAACGTCGGTGCGGAACCGCGTAGCAATCAGGGCCACCACGTTCATCAGCGTGTCGGCCGGCTTGCCCTCCTGCTCCGCCAGGTTGGTGATCTCCTCCAGCGTCAAAACCAGATTGGCATCAGTGGATTCGCTGAGTGGGGTCATCGAATGCGTACACCTCGAGCATGAGATAGAAAACTCGTATCCCGCGCGCGGCGCCCAACTTGAAATAAGAAACGTAGGCGGAAGGCTCGCGGTCTAAAAACCGAGGCAACTGACTCTTTGAACTAAGGCTATTTGGGACTTGAGGAAAGGTCCCGTAAATCGCTGCTGCGGGATTGATTCGACGATACCATATTCGCCGAACGATCTCGTTGCTGGGCGGCAGACACAGCCCGGCCAAACAGGGAGCGCAGAGGCACACAAATCGAGGCTAGAACCAGGCGGTACGCCATGGCGGCGCGCCGCGCCAGTCGCTCTTGAAACTCAGTGGTGAAATACCAGATAGAACCCTGTGAATGCGACGCCTCCACCCACGGGCATTAAGACCAACCCGGCGTCCCGGGTTTCCTTGCAGCCTCCGGATTTGTCGTTTGCGCAGATATCGATTCCGCTAATCGCATAGGCGGCTACGCCCACGGCCAGCGCTGCCGATCCGACGATTGCCAGCGCTACGCCTAGTCCATGGTGAGGAGACTTGGTCTTAACAGCCCGACGCTGCGTAGGAGCAGAGTCGGAAGGCAAGTTCTGTGAAGACGAGCTCTGCCCGTTATCCTGCGCGAACGCGAGAAACGGATTTGGAGCCGGGCTCACCAGGCTGGCCTCTTCCAAACCCGAAACCGGAGCACTTGGCACCGGAGCCTCCGGAACCGTAGTCAAAAGGTCCGTTTCCGCCGGAGTCGCAACGGCGGCGCTCGTCTGTGGCGTGGCGCTAACGGTGTCCTGTGCCGGTTTCGCGATGTAATCGGCGGCGTCGCGATCGAATCGCGACTGCGCCCCAGCCTTGCTCGCCGACTGGCTTGCGAAAAAAAGCGCGGCGCAAGCGAACGCCGTAGCCAGCACGGATGTGCAGCGGCGCGCATCCCAGCGGCCACGCGGGGCTCTGGACACATGGATATAGGAATTCATCGAGTGACCTCCAGGGTGGCTCTTTGGTGGATGATTTAGCGACTGCGACAATAGTACCGTTGCCTGGACCCGCGGCTGTTTACCGGGAATGATCCTTCTCCCTGACGACTGAGGATTTTGCCGCCCCACCGCCCGCCAACTAGCCCCGTGGGCCGCGCACCTTAGACGTGCACAAGGCCAGCGAGAGCGTGCTACATTTGGATTCCACAGGCCTCTATGGAACTCGACGCTCAGCTCGCCTCAGGTGGCGAAACGATTGAATTGCAGCAGCAGGTGTTCAGGCTGCAGGCGCTGCTTGAGGCATCGCGCCAGGTTCACTCCACCATCCGCGAAGAAGAAGTCCTCGAATCGGTCCTGCGCATCGTGGTGCGCGAGTTGGAGATGGCCGGTGCGGCCTTTCTCGAGGCAGGCCTCTCCTACGGCAAGCTCCCGGCGGAAGTCACAGCCGACGCCGCGAATTCCGAACCGCTGCTCATCTACCCACTAGCCGACCGCGACGGCCGAAAGATGATCGATCTTGTTGTGGCCTCTCCGGGTGGCCGCGAGCTCACACTTTCTGAGGCCGACTTCCTCGAGGGCCTGGTGCTTCAGGCCGCTGTCGCGCTTGAAAACGCGCGCAATCATAAGCGAAACATCGCATTTGCGCGGCTGCAGCAGGATCTGGATGCGGCGCGGCAAATTCAGCGTTCGTTGCTGCCACAGCAGCTGCCCGAGATTCCCGGCTACTCCATCGCATTCCGCTCCGATACCTGCTACGAGGTGGGCGGCGACTATCTCGATATCGTGGCGCAGCCTGATGGCAGCCTGTTGATAGCAGTGGCCGACGTGGCTGGCAAAGGTCTGGCTTCGGCCATCATGTCTACCAGCTTCCGCGCGGCATTTCGCGGAATGGCGCTCACCGGGCCGCCGCTGGCGGAACTGGCTACGCGCATGAACCAGCACCATTGGGCTGAAGGCGAGGAGGCGCGCCGTCGCTACGTCACGGCAATCTTTCTCCGTCTCCATCTCGAGGCCGGCGAAATCGAGGTCGTCAATGCCGGTCACAATCCAGGTTTCCTGGTTGCCCCAGGTGCCGCGCCGATCCAGTTTGATGCCGCCGGAGCTCCGCTGGGCCTTTTGCCCGGCATGCAATACACCAGCGAACGGCATGACTTCGCAACTGGAGCGCGCCTCCTCTTCTATACCGATGGCCTTACCGAGGTCTTCAGGGGAGATGAGGAATATGGTCCTGAAAGGCTTTTGAATGAATTTTCTGCGTGTCTCTTGCCGAATGCCGATGGTATTCTCGATGCATTGTGGCAAGCTATACAGGCGTTTGGCGAGGGCGGCCCGCAGGCTGACGATATGACCGCGTTGGCGCTTTGCCGCGGAGAAAAACCGGCTGGAGAGATGCGAGCCTGAGAGATGCGAGCCAGAGAGACGCAAGCCAGAGAGACACCAAAATGACCGACCCGAAAACCACCACCGTCGAGGTTCGCCTGCCCACTAAAATGGGCTACGAAAAGGTGGCTATGAGCACGGCGGCGTCCGTTGCCAAGCTGATGGGTTTTCCTGAGGATCGCATCGAAGATCTCAAAACGGCGGTAGCCGAAGCCTGCATCAATGCCATTGAGCACGGCAACCGGCTCAACGAAAAGCTCTCGGTCGGCGTGGTTCTTCGCGCCGATAACGACGAGCTCGAAGTGAAGGTCCTCGACGACGGCAGGGGAATCTCGTCGAAGCCCGTGAAACCAGACATCGATCGCAAGATGCACGGCGATGAAGACGCTCGCGGTATGGGCATGTTCCTCATCCAGGCATTGGTAGATGAAGCGGAATGGGTGACCGGATCGGATGGCAAGAGCAGCTACGTTCGGCTGGTGATCAAACTAAATAAACAGGCGGCATAACCCTAAGAAGCGCGCAATAGAAACGCCCAATCGCAAGCGGAGGCAATCGACAAGTGGAGAGCGAGACCAAATCGCACGTAGATCAACTGCAGTCGCCGACCGGATACCCAGTGGCCGTCCTCCGTTTTACGGGCGACATCTCCAGCACTTCGAAAGAAGCGGTCCTCGGCGCTTACGAGGCGCTGCCCAGGGAGACGACCAAGCTCATCCTGCTGGACTTCACGAAAGTCGATTACATCAACTCCAGCGGAATCGCCCTGGTCATCCAACTGCTGATTCAAGCTGCGCACTCAGGCCAGACCGTGTGCGCATTTGGGCTCTCGGCGCACTTTACCAAAGTCTTCACCATGGTGGGCATCACCAAGTACGCGCGCCTGTTCCCCAGCCAGACCGAAGCGCTGGCCGCGCTCTAGAAAGCGCGCTCAAATCCGCTGAAGTCAGTTGCGGAGCGCTCGGCCGCGCAATTCACCGCCGCTACTGCGGCCCCTTCTCTCCCCTGGAGAACGGGTTCGGCAAGTGGAAAGGTGTTTCCGGCGAAGAATCCTTTTTCCGTGAGGCCGCGTCCTGCCGCAGAATCGTGCGCTGCGAGTTGATGCATAGCCAGCCGCCGTGCACGCGCTCGAAGACCTGCGTGAAGACGCCCTTCTCGTCCACCTGTCCCGACCCGACCTTGTGATGCAGGGTGTAGGTGCCATTGGCCACCGCGATGTCACCCAGCATCCGCACAGTCACCACCTTCTGCGTCAGATAGAGCGTCTTGTCGTCGGCGCTGATCACCTGCGCCACCTGCTGGTTACGCGTGGTCACGTCGCCGCTCGCTGACACGTCGACAAACAGCGGGGACAGCACCAGCTCCAGGCTGTACTGGTCGCGCCGGTTCACAGCGTCGGACCAACCGTCTTCGATCTTCTGGAATTGCAGAATCTCAGGACTGATGGTCTCGGTCACGCCGGGCTTGTCAGCGGCCGGAGCAGAGTTTGTCGCCGGATCGGGGCCTGTTGCCGTATTTGGGGTTGAATCCTGAGCGACTGCGTTGCCGCACAAAAGTGCAGCAGAAAAGAGGAAAGCAAAGCGAATCATACGTATGTCTAGCTCCAACTTGGAAACCAGTGTTCCATCAAGAATCATAGCTCTTTTCGCTCCTCTACCGGAATGCAGAGAAGCCAAAACTTGATGTCTGCCGAAAGCCGTTCAAGGACCATTACAGAAGGCTTTGAAAGCTATCGGGATGTTGAAATGAAAGATGGATCTTCAAATAGATAGAGCAATAGTGCACAGTTTCGCCGAGTCGACGTGGATAGGTTTAGGGCGCGGACGTGTTTCTGTGCGTCCGCCCCTTGCTTGAACGCGAAGACATATCGCGAACGTGCGCAGGTCGAACGCTAGTTCTGAGTTCCTGGGTCTCCAAACTGAACCGCTGCCGGCGTTTAGTGCCAAAACCAGTTGCCGATGGGCCTTCGCTGCTATGTGATGAGGATCACCGAACTTGATCCTGAACAAACCGTAACCTTTTGAGCGAGTGGCGATATTCCTAACCCTCAAGCGTCCGCAAAGGGCTCCGGCCGCGCTCGAACTCACACTGGGAGTCCGGCGCGTTTAGCCGGAAACAGTGGCCGGGATTGGTTTTAGGCAGTGACATGGGGTTCTTCGAAGGCGGTATTTTCGATGCTCACAGATAGTCCGGTAACGCGATTGCCCGGATCGGTCACCAGATCGTCCCGTGCCTCCGCGCTCGGGAAACGACCGGGACTGCGAGTCCCTTTGATGTTCCTGCTGGCCGCCGGCATGCTATGCGCAGCGGCATTTGCCGCTCCGCCGCCCGGAGCCAAAGCCCAGACTGCACCGGCAACCCCTGCCGCCTCGGCCACGCCAGCCACGCTGGCCGCGCACGCCGAATTTGTAGGCGCTGATACCTGCGCAACCTGCCACGCCGAAGAGGCCAAAAACTTCGCCACCAATCCTCACACCAAGATGGCCCTGATGCACGGGAACGCGAACGGCGTGACCTGCGAGAACTGCCATGGCGCAGGCAGTGAGCATGTGTCCAACGGCGGCGATGTGACCAAGATCTTCGATCCCGCCAAGGCTTCGCCCAAAGACATAGACGCAAAGTGCCTCAGCTGTCACGTAGGCGCGCATCCTAACTTCGACCGCTCTCCGCACGCCAAGGCCGGCCTTAGCTGCATCAGTTGCCACAGCATTCACAAGAGCAAGGAAGAAGACCTTCTTACCGCCGCGCAGCCGGCGCTTTGCTACCAATGCCACGCGGATCAGAAGGCGCAATTCGAAATGCCCATTCACCACAGGGTGAATGAGGGTCTGATCAAATGCACCGATTGCCACGATGTGCACGGCACCTTCCTGGCAAACAACCTGAGATCGACGGAAGACCAGAACCAGATTTGCACCAAGTGCCACACCGATGTGCGCGGGCCGTTCACATTCGAGCATGCGCCGGTCAGAGCCGAAGGCTGCGTCACCTGTCATACGCCGCACGGTTCTCAGAACCCGCGACTGCTGAACATGCCCTCGATCGCCACATTATGCAATCAGTGTCACAGCCCGCTTTCGGCAGGTGGGGTCCACGGTTTGGATGCCGGTTCAACGACAGTGACGCCGTGCGTCACCTGCCACACGATGATCCATGGCTCGAATGTCAGCCAGGCATTCATCCGATAGCGGGCCAGTTAGCGCCGTCTACCCATTGGGCGGCGCGATTCTGGTTTCGAGTCGAACGGGCGTGCAGGAACAGGGTTTGGATGGGAGCAACGTTTTTATTCAAGTGAGAGGCTTTATATGACGAACAGAGGCTGGTTCTCAAGGACGCATCGGCCACAGCCCTCTTTCGCAATGTTCCTCGGCAAATTCCCGAGCATATCCGTGGCCATCTTCCTTGCCGTCGTGTGCATTGTTGCGGCTTCGGCTCAGTCCGCGCTCCCTGCGGCGCCGGATTCAACCATGTCCATCCCCATCGGTTACTCCGCCCATCACTCCATCGATATGGGCGGCCGCATGTCCGGCATCTCGGGCAGCGGAGAAATGTATGACACCCTCGTCAACCTCCACGGCGGCCCGCGCGTTCAAGCAGAGACCTTCTCACTGCATGCCCTTCCGGATAACAAGCACACACTGGTCGACGACCTCTCCGCGTTCGGCACCGGCTTCGGCGGCGATCCCAACATCATGGCCAAGCTCGACTTCTCCAAATCCAAGTTTTACGAGTTCTCCGGATTGTTCCGTCGCGACCGTCTGTACTCCGATTACGATCTGCTGGCAAACCCCAACATTCCCGCCGGATATTCGATCAACAACATGGTCGGCGGCGTGGCCACTCCTGCGCTGCCCTGGCCGCAAGTGAACAAGTCGCCGGTCATGTTCAATACCGTGCGTCGCATGACAGACACCAACCTCACGCTGATGCCGCTCGCCACCTTCAGCGCGCGACTGGCCTACTCGCATAGCACCATGGAAGGGCCTGCGCTCAGCCCCTCCTACACCATCCTCAAGTACAACGCGCTTCTTAGGGAGTATCAGCGCAACGGCGATGACAACTTCCTCGGCGCGATCGACTGGAAACCGCAGACCGCGACAAAAATCACCATCGAAGTGCAGGCCAATCATTACAAGTACGACACCTTCTTCACGCTCGACCCGAACGGCTTCCTGGTGCAGGAAGCGGATGGAACGCCAGCCTACCTCGGCAATTACACCAGCTTTGCACCTTACGGCATCTCTGTCAGCGCAGCCTGCAATACCACCAGCATGGGCGCCGGTTACACCAGCGCTACCAACTACACCATCGTCTCGCCTGCAAATACGCCGGGCGGCCTGCCCATCATCAATCCGGCCTGCTCTGTGGTCACCAGCTACACGCGGTACGCGCCTACCCGCATCTGGACGCCGACCGAAACGCTTCGCTTCGACAGCTCAGCTTTGAAGAACATCTCGATGAACGGAAACGTTCACTACACGCGCGGCACCTCTGACATGCCCAACTACTACGAGAACGCGCAGGGGCTCACAACTCTGGCCGCTAACGGCACCGCAAATCGCTCCGTCATCTGGACCGGCGGCCACGCAACGGCTCAGCATACGGTGATCGGCTCCGATTTCGGCATCATCTGGCAGGCCACCCCGTCCGTCAGCATCGGCGACCAGGCCACCTACTCCAGCACGCACGAGCCGGGCAGTTCGATCATTCCGCCGCAAACCGCACTCGCCGATCCAGCCGGCGCAGGCAATGGCACAATCAACTACTCTGGCCCGCTTGTTGCAGGAACGGTGTCTCTGCCTCACGGAATCAACGGCACACTGGTCTACAACTACTATGGCCAGGAATACCTGATCAACAATCTGACGGCCAGTTGGGACCTGTCGGCGCGCGCGCGATTTGCTCTCACCTATCGCTACAGCAACCGCAACATCGGGCAGGGCGTTCCTCACCAGGGGCCCATCCCAATCGTGCCGGGCGACCCCGTGAACGGAACCATCACCATTAATGAGAATGCCGGAGTCCTGAATGTCGCGCTGCGTCCGGCCAAAGACTGGGACCTGAACGGCACCGCTGAAATCGGCTATGCCGATAACGCCTTCACCGCGGTGGGTCAGCGCCAGTTCAGGACCTTCCGCGTGCACACGATGTACCGGCCTAAAACCTGGATGACAATCTCCGGATCGTTCAGCGACCGCGAGCGCCACAACAACACCAACAACAACCAGGACGCCGTCGGAGCGGGCGACGTGAACTACAACGGTCCCCTCGACCACGTCGATCACAATCGAATCGCTTCCGTGGGCCTGGTCCTGGCGCCAAGCGAGCGCTACAGCGTAGACGTCAATTACTCCTACAGCGACGTGTACGCGGCCACCAACATCTGCTTCAGCTCGGGCGCAGCGGTCGCTTCGGCCACCACGCCCGCCGTTCCCGGCGTTGCCACGGTCACCGGCTCCGGTGCGCCCAACCTTTGCTCCGGCGGTGCAACATGGTTCGCCCGCGATTTCATGGATGCGCCAACGGAGTTCGCCACGGTCAGCCTCTCGTACAATCCGATCGTCAAAGTCCGCGCAAACATTGGCTATACCATCAGCGACGTCAACGGCAGCCGCTTCTTCAATGATGCCCGCGACGTGAATGGCTCCATGGTTTCGAAGTACCAGACACCATTCCTGAACGTGGCCTACGTCATGCATCCGGGACTGATCTGGAAAGCCGAGTACAACTATTTCAGCTACGGCGAGGGCGGGCCATCCGGCGCCCCACTGTGCAGCTACGCAACATCGCTCGCGGCCACCATCTCGCCCTGCGCCTCGTTGCCACAACCGACAGGTTTAAATGAAGGCTCGGCGGGAGCGACCTTGCCGCGCAACTTCCACGCCAACAATGTGACGCTCGGATTGCACTACGAGTTCTGACCGTGAGACCCTGATCCAGGAATCTCAATGAGTTTGCAATTTACCCAAGGAGCATTATGAAAAAAAGCCTTCGTTCCCCGGTTGTTCTCGCCGCGGCACTCTTCCTCGCCGGCTCCATGTGCTTCGCTGAAGATGGCGCGGCGATCTATAAAGCCAAGTGCGCCATGTGCCACGGACCAACCGGCACTCCCAGCGCTGGAATGGCCAAGGCCATGGGCATCAAGCCCGTCTCCGATCCTTCCATGAGTGCGCTGACCGTTGCCGAGATCTCCGCTGCGGTCAAAAACGGCAAAGGCAAGATGAAGCCCATCGCCGGCTTGACCGATCCGCAAGTGGCTGCCGTCGCGGCATATTTCAAGACCCTCAAGTAGGCCCGAGAATTGGGTCCTGAAATTGGGTCCTGAAATCGCCGCAGCAGATTGATGGCGAGCCCGTCACTCTCTGTCGGACCGCCTGCGCATGGAGGTTGAGCAACCGTGTCGTTCTTTGAGAGGCTTCAGTCGAGCTGGCTTCGTCCGGCGCTGTTTTTCGGCAACAACCCCATTAGCCTCGCGGGCGGCGCCATCACCACTGCCTCCGGCGTCACCATGATCAGCTACTGGCTGGCCGAGCTCTCCGGCCATCTCAGTGACAATCCCTATCTCGGCATTATCTTCGTACTTATTCTGCCGTTCATATTTCTGTTTGGCCTCGCGCTTATTCCTATCGGCGTACTGCTGCGGCGCAGGAAACTCCAGAAAGCCGGCCAGATTCCCGCTGCATTTCCCAGGATCGATCTCAATGACCGCGTCTTCCGCCACGGGATCGATATTGTGCTTGTCGCGACCATCGTCAATTTTCTTGTGGTGGCTACGGCCAGCTATCACGGCGCAGCATATATGGATTCACCCGAATTCTGCGGTCGCTCCTGCCACGTGATGAAGCCGGAGTATACGGCTTACCAAATCTCCCCGCATTCGCATGTGGCCTGCGTCGAGTGCCACATCGGCGCCGGCGCTCAGGCCTTCGTCAACGCCAAAGTGAATGGCACCAAACAATTAATCGAGATCAGCTTCCATCCGCTCGCACACTTCGCGCCGAAAATCATTCCCGACTATCCCACACCGATTCCCTCGCCAGTCACCAGCCTGCGCGCCGCGCGCTACACCTGCGAGGCCTGCCACTCGCCCGCGCACTTCTATGGCGACAAGTTGCTGGTCAAGTCGAACTTTGCCGACGATGAGCCCAATACGGAAACGCAAACCGTAGTTGCTCTGCACCTCGGTGGCGTTGATTCGCTTTCGCGCTACACGGGCATTCACGGTGCTCACCTCGGTCACATCGAGTACATCGCAACGGATTCCACGCGCGGCACAATTCCCTGGGTCGAGAAGCAAAACGCCGACGGCTCATTTACTGAGTACAGCAGTCTGCCCGCTGGCAGCGGCGTTCCCAAAGGCGACCGCAGGATCATGGATTGCACCGATTGCCACAATCGCGCTGCGCATAGCTTTGTCACGCCGGCAGAGGCCATCGACCAGGCCTTGACGGCCGGCGCCATCAGCCCCAGTCTGCCCTGGATTCACAAAGAGGGACTTGCACTACTGAACGGGAATTACTCCAGCCAGGAAGAGGCCGGTGTCCAAATCCCCCAGCAACTTCAGTCCTTCTACCGCGCGCAGAATCCCGCCGTGCTCGCACAGAAAGCCGCGCTAGTCGATCAGGCCGGCAAAGAACTGGTGACGCTCTACGACCAGAATGTATTTCCGTTCATGAAGGTCACCTGGGGAACGCATCCCAACAACATTGGCCACATGGAATATCCCGGCTGCTTCCGTTGCCACGACGGCAGCCATGCGGCCAAAAATGGCGACACCATTCCGCAGGACTGTTCCGTCTGCCACAACTTGCTGGCCGTCGATGAAGCCAAACCCAAAGTTCTCGCCGACCTCGGCATCCAGTAGAAACTGCGCTCCGTCGCGCGCGCGATCTTCGGCGCCGTGACCCACAGCGCTTCATCTTCCTTCTCATTCTGCTGTCTCCTTGAGTAGCGCCGAAAACGCCCGCGGCGTGTTACGCTGGCATTTCGTGCTCAGGAGCACCGTCCTTCATGCATTCCACGCAGCCCTCCCACTTCAATCTTGTAGCCGCAGCGCACGCCTCAATGACCGAGCACGGATTTCAGCCCGACTTCCCTGCCGGAACCGACACAGAACTCGCCGCCATCAAAGCGCAGCCCGATATCCCGGCAGTTGTCGGCATCACTGATCTGCGCAGCCTGCTTTGGTCTTCCATCGATAATGACACCTCCAAAGACCTCGACCAGATTGAGTGGGCCGAGCAGTTGTCTGACGGCCGCATTCGCGTGCTCATCGGTGTGGCCGATGTAGACGCGCGTGTCTCGAAGGGCACAGTCATCGATAAGCATGCTGCGTTTGAAACCACTTCGGTTTACACCGGCGTGACTACTTTCCCCATGCTCCCCAAAGAGCTGTCGGAGGGCATCACCTCGCTGAACGAGAATCAAGATCGCGCAGCCATGGTCGTCGAGTATTCCATCGACGCCGCCGGAGCTGCTTCCGACGGAAAAGCCTACCGCGCGCTGGTGCGCAACCGCGCGCAACTGGCTTACCCAAGCATCGGCGCATGGCTCGAGGGCAAAGGCGCGCCGCCGCCCAAAGTCGCCGCCAGCTCTGATCTTGCCGCGCAACTCAAATTGCAGGACGCCGCCGCGCAGCGCATGGCCGGTGGGCGCTATCAGCACGGTGCGCTCGAATTCGACACCATTGAAACGCAGCCGGTGCTGGTAACCGACCAGGTCATCGGAATTGCGCCCATTGAAAAGAACCGCGCCACGTCGCTCATTGAGGAATTCATGGTGGCCGCCAACGGCGTCATCGCGCGCACATTCGAGAGCGCCGGCGTGGCTTCAATTCGCCGCATCGTGCGCGTCCCCAAGCGATGGGATCGAATCGTCGAGCTTGCCGCGCAAAAGGGCACAACCCTGCCCGCCGATCCTGACTCCAAAGCCCTCAACGATTTTCTCCTCGCGCAAAAGCAGAAAGACCCCGACCACTTTCCCGATATCTCGCTCGCCGTGGTCAAGCTCATGGGGCCTGGCGAGTATGTGCTCGTCAAGCCCAACGAGCCGTCACCCGGGCACTTCGGCCTCGCTGTCCGCGACTACACGCACTCGACCGCGCCCAACCGCCGCTTCCCCGACATGGTCACGCAGCGCCTGCTCAAAGCCCAGCTCACTCACGCTGCTGCGCCCTATTCTGAAGACGAGCTCAACGCCATCGCGCAACGATGCACGCTGATGGAAGACGCCGCACGCAAAGTGGAACGCGAGATGGCAAAGCGCATTGCCGCTGTCGCACTTCATCCGCACATCGGCCAAACCTATCAGGCCATCGTCACCGGCGTCACCCCAAGCGGCACCTTCGTCCGCACGCTCGATCCGCACGTTGATGGCATGGTGGTGCGCGGCGGAAAAGGTCTGGACGTCGGCGACAGAGTCACCGTAAAGTTGGTCAACACCGATCCTCAGCGCGGATATATCGATTTCGAGGTCTAACTCCCCGCGTATTCAATGGTTTCCAATCGGTTCGCACGCCTGTTTGGGACCACGAATCTAACTGCCACGTTTAGGTGAATTGCGCCGATTCTCTGCATCTTTTGAGCAGGAATCGTGTCTAATCGAGTAAATATCCCCGTGCCGCTGAGCGCAAGTCCGCTCCTCTTTGAAAGTACGCGGCCAGAGCGAAAAAACAAGTTCCTGCAGCTTCCTGAACTCATTGGCCTTTCGTCGCCATTCATTCGAGAAAATTCTCGCTCGAACCGGCTGATCGCTCAAGGCGCTTGGATTCTCGATAGACTGCAAGATCACATTTGGACGGACACATGCAGGTGCATTTCTCAAGATGTCTCGTTGTCCCGGCGCTTGGTGCCGCGCTTGCAGCCTGTTCAGTATCCTCGGCTGCGCAGCAGGGTGGCTCGAACTCCGTCCCCGCGCCCGCGCCGCAGCAGTCTCCTGGCCAACTCTCCAACTCTGGCGCCTCCTCATTACCGCCCGCTGACGAACAAAGAGGCTCAATAACCGGGACCGTGCTGGATGCGCAAGATGAACTCGTGCCCGGGGCCGCGGTCACGATCGATGGCGCGACGCCGAACGATCACCGCGAGACCTTCGCCAGCGACGCTGGCGCCTTTCAATTTCTTGGCCTCAAGCCGGGAACCTATCACCTCACCGTCAGCGCCAACGGTTTCGTAACCTGGACCTCGAACATCATCACGCTCGATGCGGGCCAATATCAGGTTGTTCAGGGAATTCACCTCGAGCTGGTTGGTCACGATACTTCGGTCACCGTGTATGCTTCGCCGCAACAACTCTCAACCGAACAGGTGAACATCGCCATGGAGCAGCGCGTCCTCGGCATTGTTCCCAACTTCTACGTGGCATACGATCGCAACGCTCCGCCTCTCACGGCAAAATCAAAATTCCAGCTCGCGCTCAGGGTGTCCGACGATCCCATCACCATCGCCGGAGTACTCTTTATGGCCGGTGTAAACCAGGGCGTCAGGATTCCCGACTACCGGCTTGGCGCTGAAGGCTATGGTGAGCGCGTCGGCTCGGTCGCGGCAGACGGATTCACCGACATCTTCTTCGGCGGCGCGGTTCTGCCGGCCCTTTTGCATCAGGATCCGCGCTACTTTTATCAGGGCACGGGCACAAAAACTTCGCGATTGTTCCACGCTCTCGCTGGTCCCTTCGTCTGCCGCGGCGACAACGGGCACATGGAGCCGAATTACTCCACCGTCGGTGGCGATATCGTTTCGGCAGGTTTCTCAAACCTCTATTACCCGCGCGGCGACCGCACTTGGACGTTCTTTGGCGAAAATGTCATGATCAGCACCATTGAGCGCACCGCCAGCACCGTTACCCAGGAATTCGTCCTGGGCCACCTTACCTCCAAAGGTAAAAACAGGCATAGAGCCTCGACTGATGTACAGTAATCGCTGTTCTTAGATCCATGCCTCCCGCAGTTCTTCCGTCCTCGATCCCTTAGCGCGCCCCTAACCGCCCTGCGGTATTATTCCTGCATCTCAAAAACGCGGTCTGAATAGAACCGAATCTGCCGCACCACGCCAGAGCCATGCGGCTCTCGAATAAAGGAAGGTTCGTCATGGACAGTTCACCTCTTCTCATTCTCACCCTCATCATTTCCGCGGTCGTGGGCATCTTTGTTGTCGTCACCATTCTCAAGACCATGTACACGGTTCGCACCTACTCGGCCGGCGTGGTGGAGCGCTTTGGAAAATTCAACCGCGTCGCGCGCCCCGGCCTGCAGTTCCTGCTGCCCTGGTGCGAAACCGTTCGCCTTGTCGACCTGCAGGTGCGTCAGGCCGTCGTCAATGTCGAAACCAAAACCAAGGACAACGTCTTCGTCACCATTCCCGTCTCCGTGCAATATCAAGTCGTCGAAGCGAAAGTTTTCGACGCCTACTACAAGCTCAGCAATCCGCAGAGCCAGATCGAGAGCTACGTCTTCAACTCCATCCTCGGCCATGTGCCCACGCTCACCCTCGACGAGGCTTTCGAGCAGATGCAGCAGATCTCCGGCGCCGTCAAGCGCGACCTCGATGAGGTGATGGACAACTTCGGCTACAACATTCTGCGCGCGCTGGTCACTGACATCGTCCCCGACGCCAAGGTAAAAGCCGCCATGAACGACATCAACGCCGCGCAGCGCGAACAGATCGCGGCTCAGGCCCGCGGCGAAGCCGACAAAATCCTCAAGGTCAAACAGGCCGAGGCTGAAGCCGAATCGAAGGCATTGCAAGGTGAAGGCACAGCCCGCCAGCGCCAGGCAATTATCAAGGGCTTACAAGCATCGGTCGAAGAATTCAAAACCGCCGTCGAAGGATCAACCGCGCAGGACATTATGGCCATGGTCCTGATGACCCAGTATTTTGACACCATGCGCGAAGTAGGAGTCAGCGGCAAATCGAGCACCATCTTTCTGCCCAGCTCGCCCGGCGCAGTCAACGACCTCATGACGCAAATCCTCGCAGGCTTCCAAGGCGCAAAAGCGTCCTGATTCGCGGCTGCATTCCTTCAACCCGGCCGCGGAGATAAGGCGAAGCCAGGCGCCTATTGGTCATCGAAAATTGTGGCGAGAGGTTAGCTTATGCAGAGGCGTGGGGTTCCCTGGCACGAGGCGATGTCCAAAGTCGCGCCGAAACCTCTGTCCCTGGAAGAGGTCAAGGCGTGGCGAACGAGAGAGGCCGCTGCGGGAAGACCGTCGAGTTACGAGGAGTTCTGTCGCGTCCACGCCCTCTGCGTGACCTGCCTGGGTGAAGGAGTATCACGTAACGACAACGGAGTCGGTTTCAAGGTCGTCGGTTTGGATGGCGATACTCGGCTGTTCGAGCGATGCCCGGTTTGCGGTGGCACCGGGAAGTCCCCGATGCCTTAGAAGACGCCCGGTGCCCCAGGTCACTCGCCCGTAGCGGCGGAGGGACCGGGGATACCTGAACCTCGTAAGAGCAAGACCCTAAATTACGAATACAATCCGCTCTTTCACCTTCGAGTTCCAGTTCTCTTCAATCGCCGAGAGCGGCACAGCCTTTGTCGCAATCTGAAGTTTGGCCGGTCCGGCGGCATCAAATACATTTCTGATCCCATCCAGCAGTTTGGGTAGAGGAACGCTTTTGATTCCGCTACCCATTAGCTCAATGGCGGACGAACGAAGCGCGGCGCCCGGAAGCTCGATGGTGTGTTCGCCGCTGGCCTCGCCGACGTGCACGAACCTGACAGGATGCCCATCTTCCACCGCCTTTGCGATTGCCACGATAATCGTCTGCGCGCTCAGCCCCCACAGATAATCCACCACGACGTCAATGCCCTGCGCGAACTCCGTAATCAACGCTTGCTCATACTGCTTCGCTCCCAGCGGATGGTCCGCATCCAGCGCGAACTGGATCGAAACGTCTGCTCCCAGAGACTTGAGTTTTTCGAGCTCGCTTTCGTTGCGGCCCGTGGCGATCACCTTCGCCGCGCCGAGACACTTTGCCAGCTGCACCGCAACGCTGCCCGCGCTGCCTGTCGCGCCATTCACAAGGACCGTTTCACCGGGTCGCACAGCCGCACGTATCACAAGCGCACCCCAGGCTGACATACCCGGATTCGCGATCGCCGCCGCCGTAATGTCGTCGAGGTTGTCCGGAACGGGAACCGAATAACCAGAGCGAATCAGGGACCTTTCTGCCAGTGCTCCATACGGCGACACTGGCAACGCGAAGTAAACCCGCCGTCCATCCGCGGTCAATCCCACACCATCGACACCAGCCACGGAAGGAAACACACCTTCGGAACTGTAATGCGAACCGGACGCCCGGGACTTGGCTAACGGGCTTAGCGCGGAAGCTCTGACGCTTATGACTTCCTTTCCCTCGGAAGCAACCGGCGATTCGAAATCTCCATAAACAGGCGTCGTGCCGGCTGCCCGGATAATTCCTGCCTTCATCTGACTTCTCCTTCATGCTCCAAGGCGAATCGAATTCCAGCACCACGAGTTCAGATTTTCGGATCCTGGATCGCAGGAACCACGGGTTGCCCCACCCTAAACGCGCACTTTGCGGTTAGGGTGGGATAGCACGAGGTCAACTCACACTCGCTTTGCTGATTTCCCGGCTCCCCGGCCCGCCGATTTGCTGCCCTTCTTGTTCTTCTCCACCCGCAGCTTCCACGCCGAGTGCAGCGCGCCGCGTAGCGAGTCTTCATCCGCTACGGCAAGCCGGATGTGCGTCGCGCCACCGCGACCCCACCCGCCGTGAACCGGCAAAAATAGATCGGGCCGCTCGCGAAGAAACTCAGCCTGGATCTCCGGCGTGAGCATCAGATTCCCGTAACCATCTTTGACTGAAGCCAGCGTTGCAAAGATCCGCCCGCCAACGCGGAAATCCACCGCGCCCATATGCGAGCTTTCTTCCGCGCCTTCCAGGCTGAGCGCAATCCGCCGAAACTTCGCCGCCGTCATCAGCCTTGTACTCCCTACTTTTTAGGGGCTACACCCTGCTCTTCAAATTCTTCGTTCAGCCAGTTCGCGAACGCCGCAAACTCTTCATCGCGCCCCAGAAAATCGCGCACCATCTCGCGTCCCGGTTTTGATCCGCCCCGTTCGAGCACCGCCTTGCGGTAGCGCGTGCCCGCCTCGCAGCCCAGCAAATCCTCCGCATCGAACTGCCCAAAGAAATCGAGCGCAATCACCTTGTCGAACATATAGGTGTAGTAGTTCGATGAGTAGCTCATCAAATGCCCAAAGCTTGCATACATACGGTTGCCTTCGAGCCACGTCCACGGCTGGAATTGCTTGTAAAGCTCGCGTGTGATCACGTCCGGATCAATCTTCGCCGGATCCTCGTCGTGCAAATTGAGCGACAGCGTCGTGTAGTAAAGCTGCGTCCTCACCCAGTCCGCGCGCCCGAACGCCCCAGCGAGCTTCATAGTCCGAATCAGCTCTACCGGCAGCACCTCGCCCGTCTCGTAGTGCTTCGCAAATGCCTGCAGCAGCTTTTCGTCGCGGAAAAACTCCTCCAGCATTTGCGACGGGACCTCGATAAAGTCGCCCTCCGTCGCAAACCCCGAAAGCCCCGCCCACTCCGTCTGTCCGCCGAGAATCGCGTGCATCAGGTGGCCAAACTCGTGGAAGAACGTGACCACATCGAAGTACTGCAGCAGTCCGGGATCATTCTCATCGCCAGCAGGAAAATTGCAGATCAGCGCCGCCTCGGGCATCGTACGCCCGCGCACGCCCGTCACCACTGGCGCGGCAGAGAACCACTTGTCCTTGCCCTCGCGCGGATGCATATCGAGATAAAACCGCCCCACCAGCCGCCCGGCATCGAAAACCTCGAACACTGAAACCGCCGCATTCCAGGCAGGTGCATTCGACGGACGGAACTCGATTTTGAACAGCTTCGCCGCCGTCTTCAGCACGCCCGCCTCAACCTGCGCATATGGAAAATACGGCCGAACAGACTGCGAATCGAAATCGAATCGCGCACGACGGAACTGCTCGTACCAGTAGCCGCGGCTAACGATGTCAATTGCGCTCAGCTTCGGCTGCCGCCCGCGCGCAAAATCGAGCACCAGCGCGTGCTCGCGCTTTGCGCCGTCGCGGCTGGCCTCGTCCAGCTTCGCCAAAAAGGCGCGTACGTTCGCCGCCGACTTCATCATCTGGTCTGCTGTTGCCAGGTCGGCCCAACTACGAAAGCCAAGAATAGTCGCAATCTCCTGCCGCGTCGCCAGCAGATCAAGAAGAATCCTCCGGTTCGCCGGATACGCCCTTGTGTTGTAGGCAAGAAACATCCGCTCACGCAGTTCCGCGCTCGTCGCAAACGTCATTACCGGCATCATGTCTGGCGGATCGGTGGTCAGCATCACGCGCTCTTTGCCGCGCGCGTCTTTCTCGGCCGGATGCCGCGCAATGTAATCGGCTGGCAGCCCGGCCAACTCCGCCGGCGTCGCCTCAATGGTCTTCCCACCCTCCTGAATGTTACGGCTGAAATCGAGCGACAATCCAGTGGCCTTGTCGTGCAGCGCGTGCAGATGATCGCGCGTAGCCTGGTCCTTATCCACGCCGGAAAGGCGATAGCCAAGCAGCGTCCGCTCAACAAAATGTTTCGTCGCCGCGCTCGCCCCCTCCAGCTTGATCGCCGTCAGCGCGTCATACACTGCGCGGTTCAGGCTCAACGCGCTCCCTGCCATCGCCACGCGCTGCGCCTCTATTTGCGCCTGGTCGCGCACAACCTTGTCCGCAGCCACGGAGTTTAAAATTCCCGCCTGCGCTCCCGCCAGATTCAGGTGTTCAATCGCCTTGTCGTAGAGTAGCAGCGAATTCTGCGGCGTGCGCTCGCCGGCGACGGCGAGCAACTCGGCCAATGTGGTCTCATGGGCATTTAGTCGCGCGCTCACCCATTCCGTCAGCGCTTCAGCCGAAGCGGCAGCGCCCGCCTCCCACGCATGTAGATTTTTACTTTCGGTCGCGCCGGCCTGAGTATCAGTCGCCATCGTCGCGGAATCCTCCAAAGCTCTAGACTAACAAGACGATTCTCCCCGCGCGCATCAGGGCGAGGCGCAGCATCCGGGAGCAATTCGGAATTCGTTGTTAAGTGTCGCTAATTTGCGAGCGTTTCGTTGCTCGCCGCCGGCGGCATCTTCAGAAATTCTTCCGGCTTGAGCGCACGCAATGTGAACCGCGCCTCAAACACCGCACCCTTGAAGTAGTCTCGCTGATTAATCCGCGTTCCAATCGATGAGTGCCCCGGCCCCTGCGGCGCCATATGCAGTTTGCCTTCGCCCTGCATTTCATCGTCAACATAATTGCGCAGCGTCTTGCCGTCGTACACCGCCGTCACCCGGTACCACTGGCCCAGCGGGTGCAGATCGTTGCAGTTCAACAGCGTGCGCGCCGCGCCATTTGTATTGGCAAAGCTGTCGAGGCACCACTCGCCCTTAACAATGCGAATCTCGAAGAGCATGCGATTATCGGTGTCCTTGCCTGTCGCCGGATCGACTTCAGCGAGATGAAAAAATCGCTGCGCCTCTGCCCCATCGGCATCCGGCCGAAAGATCACTTCCCATGTGTAGGCGCTGGCGCCGGCCAGAGGATGCACATTGAGAAACAGCGCGTCATCCACGCCGTTGAACCCGATAGCCTTCCCAAACGGCGATTCGATCAGGTGCGGATGCCCGAGCACATGCGTTGGCTGGCCGCCAATAGAATCAATGTTGTCAAAGCGCCAAATCGTCGAATTTGAATTTCCACTCTGTGCCCGCGCAAGCGTCGCAATCGGCGAAAAGAGGCTCGCCAGAATCAGGCCAAACCCCATCGCAAGCACCGCGAAATGATCGTGCTTCGTTTTCATTGCAATTGCATTCGTTGCGTCCACCAGCCCCTCACTCTCAGCGCATCAGCCATCTTCACCGAGCAGAATGCTCAAATCAAGCGCGCGGCGCCGCGTTCTATCAGCCCCGATATTGCTCGTCGCTCACATGCTCCATCCAGTCGACCACTTTCCCGTCGAGCTTTTCCTGGATGGCGATATGTGTCATGGCCGTCGCCAGGCCTGCGCCGTGCCAATGCTTCTCGCCCGGCGAAAACCACACCACATCTCCGGGCCGGATCTCCTCGATCTCACCGCCCCATCGCTGCGCACGCCCACAACCCGCCGTCACAATCAGCGTCTGCCCCAGCGGATGCGTGTGCCACGCCGTGCGCGCACCCGGCTCAAAGGTCACGCTGGCGCCCTGCACAAACGCCGGCTCCGGCGCCTGAAATAGCGGATCGATCCGCACCGTGCCGGTGAACCAATCCGCCGGTCCCGTGCCCGATGGCTGGCTGCCGCTTCTCTTGATTTCCATCTCCGAATCCCTCCCGCTAACTTTTGTCGCTCACTGTTTAAAGTACTCGAACCCGTCCCCTGTCCACTGTCTCGCCCACCGCCCCCGGCCGCCCGTCCCATCGTCGGCCCAGCCCAACCCGCCAGGATTCAGTACCGAAATACCCTCCAAATCTGCACATTCCCGGTTGCATTAGCATCAAAACCCCTTTAATATGCGTCAATTGAAGAGAATGCCCCTAGCCGTCGCCAAGATGCCAATAGCCGTAGCCAACCCGCCTGAAGCTCCCACCGCCCCGCCCGTGGCTCTGCCCCGCATGCGGGTCGGGAAGCTGTGTATCGCCGTCCAGGGGGCTACGCCCGCCGAGCTGATCTCCCGTGCCGAGGCCGCTCTTAAAGACTCTGTTTTCATCGAGTTTCGCCTCGACTACCTGCCCAAGCCCCCCGCTGTCCTGCCCGACATCAAGGCCCTGCTGGTCCGCCGGC
>Ga0182024_10003786_pt1 | contig 35464 bp, 34 predicted proteins | sample P32metaG_FD_120480 | JGI IMG/M metagenome (GOLD analysis project Ga0182024, IMG submission 120480) | Permafrost microbial communities from Stordalen Mire, Sweden - P3-2 metaG (Illumina Assembly) | ecosystem: Environmental > Terrestrial > Soil > Wetlands > Permafrost | place: Sweden: Stordalen...
CGATCAGTAGGCCTCGGGCGACAATGACTGATAGCGCTGGTATACCATTGGCAGGCACTCCGGTCAGGTTCGCCCACCAAATCTATCTTATCTGCACCGAAAGTGAGCCAGAGCCCCTTTTGCATGCCGATCCGGGGTCCCGATTGCTCCCCGTTTGACAGACCCGCGCCGGGACGGTCGAGTTGCGCATCCCAAAGCTGCGCAAGGGCAGCTATTTTCCAGGCTTCCTCGAGCCGCGTCGGCTGGCCGAGAAGGCGCTGACGGCAGTGATCCAGGAGGCCTACATCCAAGGCGTGTCGACCCGCTCGGTGGACGAACTGGTCCGTGCGATGGGCATGACCGGGATTTCCAAGAGCCAGGTATCACGGCTGTGCGGCGAGATCGACGGCAAGATCGCAGCCTTCCTCGATCGGCCCCTGGAGGGCGAATGGCCCTATGTCTGGCTGGATGCGACCTATGTGAAGGCGCGCCGCGACGGCCACGTCGTCTCGGTCGCGGTGATCATCGCAGTCGGCGTCAATGGCGACGGCCGGCGCGAGGTGCTGGGCCTGGCGATCGGCACCTCGGAAGCCGAGACCTTCTGGACCGACTGGCCTCGCGCAAGCTCGCCAGGCGGGGCCTGCGCGGCGTCAAGCTCGTTGTCTCGGATGCCCACGAGGGGCTGAAGGCCGCCATCGCCAAGGTTCTGAACACCTCGTGGCAGCGCTGTCGCGTCCACTTCATGCGCAACGTGCTGGCGCATGCCGGCAAGCAGGGCCGCCGCGTCGTCTCGGCCTTCATCGCCACCGCCTTCGCCCAGGACGACGCCGAAGCCGCCAGAACCCAATGGCGACAGGTCGCCGACCAGCTGCGCCCGAGGGTCAAGAAGCTCGCCGAGTTGATGGATGAGGCCGAGAGCGATGTCCTCGCCTATATGAGCTTCCCGCCGGCACACCGCCCGAAGTTGCACTCGACCAACCCGATCGAGCGCGTCAACGGCGAGATCAAGCGCCGCACCGAGGTCGTCGGCATCTTTCCCAATGACGAGGCCGTCATCCGCCTCGTCGGGGCCATCCTCCTCGAACAGAACGATGAGTGGGCCGTCCAACGCGCCCGCTACATGACGCTGGAAACCATGGCACCTTTGAGCGACGATCCCTTCGTCAAGCTGCCCGCCGTGGCCGCCTGACAGAACCGGCCAGACCAAGCCGGAGACCTGGAGCCACCCCGCGCTCCTACACCACCACCAGGGGCACGATCTTACCAGGGGCCACGGGTGCCGACAGGGGGAACAGCCATCGCCATCGGGGCCGCATATCTTCGACCGTACCTGCACCGACCACGGCATCGAGCATCGCCTGACCAAGCCCTACCATCCCTGGACCAACGGCCAAGCCGAGCGAATGAACCCAACCATCAAGGATGCCACCGTCAAAGTCTTCCACTACGACGCCCTCAACAGCCTGAAGGCCCATCTCTTGGCCTTTGTCACCGCCTATAACTTCGCCAAACACCTCATGGCATTACGCTGGCGTACCCCCTTCCAGGCCATCTGCGACGCCTGGACAAACAATCCCGCCCTCTTCAAAATCAACCCGCACCACCTCATGCCGGGACCACACAGCTAGCCTACTATCATCAGAACGCAGACTCATAGCTCGTCTCCTTTTTCGGCAAGGTTTTTCAGATACTGGGCTGGTGAGGTGACAATGACTCTGGCACCCCCGACTTTCACCCTCTTGATTTGTCCCTCTCAAATCATCTTGCAGACGAAGGCGCGGCCAAGTCCTACATCGTCAGCCCACTCTCCGATACGCCATCCAACTTTGTCCGTATTGATATTTGAATTGTTGTGCGGCATTTGTGATCATCTATTGCTTGAGATAACAACACATACCTATGACTATCACTTGTAGTAATCAAATGTATACGATGGTTAACATGCAAAAAACACGCATTCTCAGATATGCATCTATATTTTGATATCAACGCCCCCGGATCGATACCACTGCTGCCCCGCCGACCGGCTGCGCGGCGCAGAGACTTCGCCCATTGCTTCGCCGAGCTGATGGCGCTTCTCAAACGGGTCCGCCTTCCCCCCGGCCGGAGGTCTAAGCGGTAGAAAAGCGCTAGAAGATTTGGCGGCCTGTCTCGGAACTTACTGATTTAGTTGGCGTCCCCTACCGGATTCGAACCGGTGTTGCCGCCGTGAGAGGGCGGTGTCCTGGGCCTCTAGACGAAGGGGACCGCTGTTCGGCTCCTGGGCCGTTGCCTAAATAGCCGCTGGGCCCGCCGCGATCAAGCTCGGCTGATGCCAGCGGCCCCGGTACTCGCGGGCAGAGACTACTCGCGAAAATTCACATATTGCAGCGGCTGCTCGATCTTCAGCCCGCGAATGAGGGCTATCGCGTCCTGCAAATCGTCGCGCTTCTTGCCGGTGACGCGCAACTCGCCGCCCTGCACGGCGGCCTGCACCTTGAGCTTGCTGTCTTTGACCTCGCGCACCAGCTGTCGTGCCAGCACTGCGTCGATACCCTGGCGCAGCACGATCGTCTGGCGCACGGTGTTGCCTGCGGCTTTCTCCGGCGTGCCGTAATCGAGCGCGCCAGGCTCGACCTTGCGCCGGGTCAGGTGCACCTTCAAGAGTTCGTGCAGTTGTTTGAGCTTCAGCTCGTCATCGGCAGCCAGAAGGATCTCGCCCTCCTTGCGCTCGATCGTGCATTTGCTGCCCTTGAAGTCGAAACGCGTCGCAATCTCGCGGTTGATGCCGGCGAGGGCATTGTCGACCTCGGCGAGGTCGACCCGGGAAACAATATCGAAGCTCGGCACGGCAAGGCCCTTTCCGCGACCTCGATCATGGCATGCGCGATATAGCGCGCCCCCGGCGCGTTAACAGGGGCGCCTACCGAGCGGCAACGGCACGCGCCGTCGCGACGAGCCCCGCTTCGGCGGCGATGGGCGGCGACCAGCCGAGAAGGGCGCGGGTCTGGCCGTCGTCGACCTCTAACGACAAGCTCAGCCGAGAAACCACTGGCCCAAGCCCGGGAAGCCGACGCAGCGCGGCAAAGACCCTGTCGGGCAGCGCAAAAAGCCGCGCCACCCGGTCCTGCCCCTGGGCGAGGATGCGGATCAGCGCCGGGGTCGACAGATCGGTCCCATCAGCCGCCAAGAGCACCTTCCCGGCAGCGCCGGGATGCAGCGCCGCGGCAGCCACGAGATCGACGAGATTATCGAGGAAAATGAGGCTCCGGCGATTGTCGAGCGCGGCGAAGGGCAGCGGCAGGCCGCTGGCCGAGAGCCACACCAATGCCCGGAAATTGCCGCCGACCCCCGGGCCATAGACGAGCGGCGGGCGCAGAATGACGAGTTCGAGACCGGTCTCGGCGGCGACTTCGACCAGCGCCCGCTCGGAGGCGAGCTTCGCCCGGCCATAGGCATCCTCGGGGCGCGGCGGATCGTGGGCGCGAAACCGCCGGCCGGGCGTCGTCGTCTCGCCCATCGCCTTGATCGAGCTCATATAAAAAAGCCGGCGCCCGCCGGCCCGCGCGATGCCGCGGGCGAGGGCGGCGGCCGCTTCCGGCTCGCCGGCGAGGGCCTGCCCGGCGGCGCGGCGATGCGCCCGCTGGGCCAGGTGGATCACCAGGTCGACATCGCCCAATACACCCGACCAGTCCCGCCCTGGCGCGATCTCGCCCAAGATCCGGGGCTCGCCGCCCTCGATCGGCGCCGCCCCGGGAGACAGACCACGGCGCAGCCCGGCGATCACCCGATGGCCGCGCGCGGCGAGGACCGGGCACAAGGCGCGGCCGATGAAGCCGCCGGCCCCGGTCACCAGGATCCGCGCCACGCTCAATTCTCCTGTCCTGCCGTTTTTCGCGAGCGATCGCGCCGGCAATGGATTAAACAGGGCGGCGCCATGCGGCAACCCCGCGCCCCCGAAAACGCTCGCAGGAAAGTGCACCAACACATTTACAAGTTCCCCATGGCCGGGCTTGTCCCGTGGGCCTTCAGCCCACGGACTTCGTCCGTGGGCACCCACGTCTTCTGCCAGGCTGCGACCGGAGGTCAGACGTGGATGGCCGGGACAAGCCCGGCCACGGCGAACTTTAGCAAGGCCAAATCTGCGGTAGGTCTTCCAAAAACGGACCTTGAAAGCTCAGCCGGACAGGCGCGCATAGCCGAGCCGCGGCCGAAGCTGCTCTTCCTGGTCACCGAGGATTGGTATTTCTGGTCGCACCGCCTGCCGGTGGCGCGCGCCGCGCGCGACGCCGGGTTCGAGGTCGTCGTCGCGGCGCGGGTGCAGAGCCACGGCGAGCAGATCCGCGCCGAGGGGTTCCGGCTGTGCCCTCTGGCATGGCGCCGGCGCGGCGACGGGATCCTCGGCGCCGGCCGCGCGCTCTTCGCGATCACCGCGCTCTACCGCCGCGAGCGGCCGGATATCGTCCATCTTGTCGCGTTGAAGCCGGTGCTGTTCGGCGGCGTCGCCCTGCGGCTTGCGTTTGCCCGCGGCATCGGGCCGGCGCAGATCGCCGCGGTGACCGGGCTCGGCTCGGGTCTGATGCCGGCCTCACGCTTTGCCCGGCTTGGCCGGTCGGCCTTGGGCTGGGCCGTGCGTTGCGCGGCGAGGGGTGGCCGGGTCATCGTGCAGAACCCCGAAGACGGGGCCGCGCTTGCCGGGTTCGGCATTGCCCCGGCGCGGATCGTGCTGATCCGCGGCTCGGGGGTCGACACCGGCCATTTCGCGCCGCTGCCCGAGCCGCCCGGGCCCCCCGGACAGACCCTCACGGTCGCGCTCGTCGCCCGGATGTTGCGCAGCAAGGGCATCCCCGATGCGGTGGCCGCGGTGCGCCGGCTGCGCGCCCGAGGCTTGGCGATCGAGCTCGTACTCGCCGGCCCGACCGACCCCGACAATCGCGACTCGCTCTCCGAAGCGGCGCTGGCGGCCCTCACTGCCGAGCCGGGGGTCGAATGGCTCGGCCGGGTCGAGGATGTGCGCGCGGTATGGCGCCGCGCCGCGGTTGCCGTAATGCCCTCGACCTATGGCGAGGGCGTGCCGAAGGCGCTGCTCGAGGCGGCCGCCTGTGGCCGGGCGATCGTTACCGCCGATATGCCCGGCTGCCGTGAGGCGGTCAGGGCCGGCGAGACCGGCCTCATCGTGCCGCCGCATGACATCGGCGGCCTCGCCGAGGCGCTCGCCGCGCTCGCCCGCGATCCGGCGCGCCGTCAGGCGATGGGCCGCGCCGGGCGGGCGCTGGTCGAGCGAGAGTTCGGCGAAGCGAGGGTCGCCTGCCAAACCCTCGCGCTGTATCACGCAGCCCTGCGCGAAAGGCGCGCGGCGCGATGATCCGGGTATGGCTGGCGATCGCCGGGCTGGGTGGCGCCCTGTCGGTGGTGGCCGGCGCCCTCGCCGCCCATCTCGCCGACGATCCGAAAGCCGCCGAACTGCTGCGCACCGGCGCGCTCTACGGTATGGTCCATGCTGCGGCATTGCTCGCGGTCGTCGCGATCGCCGCGCGCCGCTTCGCCGTCTTGGTCGCCGGTTGGAGCTTTGCCGTGGGGATTGTGCTGTTCAGCGGGAGCCTCTTCGCCCTGGCCGGCGGCGCGGCGCGCTGGCTCGGCTGGGTAACGCCGTTCGGCGGTGTCGCGCTGATCATCGGCTGGACGGCGCTGGCGAGCATAGCACTCCGCCGGCGATGACATGATTGCGCTCCAAGAGTGATCTGGGATACGGCCGGCGTGCCCAGTTTCAGCTGACAGGCCCGAAGGATAACACATGGCCTTTTCGCCCGCAGACATTCATCGCGTCGGGGAGATCCTCGCACTCGCGGCTCGGACCGAGATCATGCCGCGGTTCGGCAAGCTCGCCCCGGCGCAAATTCGCTGGAAATCGTCTGCCTTCGATCTCGTAACCGAGGCCGATGAAGCGGCCGAGGGCGTGATAGAAACGGCATTGACGGCGGCCTTTCCTGGCGCCGTCGTCATCGGTGAAGAGAGCGCGCACCAGGACCCGGCGCTCCTCGACACGATCGCCGATGCGCAATTGGCCTTCATCGTCGATCCGGTCGACGGGACGAGAAACTTTGCGTCCAACCTGCCCTTATTCGGTGTCATGGCGGCGGTTACGGTACGCGGCGAGGTCGTCGCCGGCGTGATCTATGACCCGGTATGCCGGGATTGGGCCTACGCCGTGCGGGGTGGGGGAGCGTGGGGCGAAGATGAAGATGGCAGCCGCAGCCCGCTGCGGGTCGCCGATCCCGCGCCGCTATCCGGAATGGACGGCTTGATCGGCACGACCTTCCTCGCCGAGCCGCTGCGCACGATCGTCAACACCAATCTGTCGCGATTGGCGACCACGGCCTCGCTGCGCTGCGCCGCCCACGAATACCGCACGGCGGCGGCCGGGCATTGTCATGTTCTCTTCTACAGCCGGCTGATGCCGTGGGATCACGCCGCCGGCTGGCTTCTCCATCGAGAAGCCGGCGGCTACAGCGCCCATTTCGACGGTACGCCCTACCGCCCGACGCATTTCACCGGCGGGCTGATCTGCGCGCCCGACGAGGCCAGCTGGCATCTGGCGCGCGCCGCCTTGCTTGAGCCATAGCGGCAGCGGTAGCCTCGGCGGCGCCGCCGAGTTCGAGCGCGAGCTACCAGAAGCGCGAGGCCATTGAGCGCCGCGCTCGCGGCGACGAGACGCTTGCAGAGATCGGCCGCAGCTACAATGTGAGCGGCTGGACGATTTCGAGGCTTACCACGTGACCGGATCACTAGCCGATCCTACGAAGGATGGAGGCGTGGAAATTGTCCATTGCGATACCTTGGATCAATTCTGGAACTTTACGTCGCCGATCAGCGAACATTTCGGCGAGCGACACCGCAGATTTGTCTTCAGAGGCCAGCGCAATAGCGAGTGGAAACTGGTTCCTAAAGTGTTTAGAGCAGACGTGATAAATAAGTACAAACGTGGGATGATGGGTGCCCTTACCGATCACCCCGGACAATTCGTCTTCGAGTGGAGTCTACTGTATACCTTTATCCAATATTGTGACGCAATGGGAATGTCGATCCCGGAAGACTCTATGGCGTTTCGCGAAGATTTTGAGATGGATAACATTAGCAACGTCCATGGGATAAACACGAAGTTGTGGCCAAAAAAAGAGGTCGTACCACTCATGGCCCTGGCACAACATCACGGAATTCCGACCAGACTTCTGGATTGGTCAAGCAACCCATACGTCGCGTGCTACCATGCGGCCGCATCAGCCGTCTTAGCGGGTCGAGAATTCTTAAAGCCGGACCAAAAAATTGCTGTGTTCGCTTTCGACTTGAATGATCTTGCCAAGGTCACGGACATCAAACATGTCAAGGTGCCAGGGAGCACTTCAGCAAATCTATCTTCCCAATCTGGGTCGTTCATCTTGGTCGATAACTCAGGGTTTCGGGGGGAAGATTTCACCCCGGATGTATCTATGGAGTCAAAATTGCCACTACATTCCAAAGTATTAAAGAAGGTGACGCTGCCTGCGCCATTGGCGGGTGAATTGTTACTTCGTTGCGACAAGTTTGGGATTTCAGCCGCTTCAGTCTTTCGGGGGGGTTACGATGGGGTTGCCAAGGCGGTTCTAGAATCGACGCTCGCGTTTCACTTCAACAGGTAAAACCGACATCGGTTTAGAAGATGAACATGAGCCACGTCGTTTTCCGCATCACGGCCTCAGTCCTGGTAGCCACGTTCCTGTTCGGGGGGAAGGCGCATGCCGGCGGTTTTGCGAACGATGCGGAGCAGAAATGCCTTGAGCTTACGCGAATAGCCGCGAATTCGATGCGCCTCACTCCCGCGGACGAAGAATGGTGTCAGATCTTTGGTCGCACCCTGGAACGGGGGGCTGGAGTGCAGGAGGAGAGCGATCATGGAAAGCCGTCTCCAATGCCTTGCGCCGAACTCCTCGCTCTTATCAATAAATTTATCGCCCTGAACCCAACATACGCAAAAGAGCCGCTCGCTGCCCAAACGATGTACGCTGTTACGGCATTCGTTAGTGGCGAATGGCACTGGAGCGTTAATCCCCATTAACTTATGCGGCTTCGCCCCGGCCCGGTTAACGACCGCGCCGAGCTGGCGCAAGCCGGTACATATGACCGGCGAGTTTTGCGTGACATATCGGAGGGGGCGCTGCGGCACCATATTTCCCAAAACAATCGCGACGGGCACCCATCATGACGACGCTGCTCTATACCCATCCGGCCTGCCTCGAGCACGACCCGGGCGATCATCATCCCGAATCGCCGGCCCGGCTGCGGGCGGTGCTGGAGGCGCTCGACGCGCCGGAATTCGCTCGCCTCGAGCGGCGCGAGGCGCCCGAAGCCGAGATCGACGCCATCGCCCGGGTCCACCCGCGGCGCTTCGTCGAGCGGATGCTCGCCGCGGTGCCCTCGGCCGGACATGTCGGAATCGACGCCGACACGGTCCTCTCGCCCCAATCGGGCCGGGCCGCCCTGCGCGCGGCCGGGGCGGTAATCGCCGCGGTCGATGCCGTCCTGGCGGGCGAAGCAGACAACGCCTTCTGCGCGGTGCGCCCACCGGGGCACCATGCCGAGCCCGGACGGGCGATGGGCTTTTGCCTCTTCAACAACGTCGCGATCGGGGCGCTGCAGGCGCGCGCGGCGCACGGCCTCGCCCGCGTCGCGGTCATCGATTTCGACGTCCATCACGGCAATGGCACGCAGGCACGCTTTGCCGAGGATGCGAGCCTCTTTTATGCCTCGACCCATCAGTTCCCGCTCTATCCCGGCACCGGCAGGGCGAGCGAGACCGGGGTCGGCAACATCGTCAACGTGCCGTTGGCGCCACTCGCCGGGTCGCGCCAGTTCCGGCTTGGCGTCAGCCGCGAGATCCTGCCCGCGCTCGACGCGTTTCGGCCCGATATGGTGCTGATCTCGGCCGGGTTCGACGCGCATCGCAGCGACCCGCTGGCGCAACTGTTGCCGGACGAAGCTGATTATACCTGGATAACGGAAGAGCTCTTGGAGATTGCCCGGCGTCACGCCGGCGGCCGCGTGGTCTCGACGCTCGAGGGCGGCTACGATCTCGCCGCGCTCGGCGCGAGCGCGGCGGCTCACGTCAGCGCATTGATGTCCCCACAGGCCAGATAGGGTGAGCCGGTTGTTGTAATTTCGCAACAAAGCGCATTATTCGCGCGTTACGCTATCGAGGCGGGCACCACTTTCGCCTTTTATTGTGTTGTGTAGGGTGCAGATGAGCGATCCGACCCTATCCGCCGACATCGCGGCGATGAGCTTCGAGGACGCGCTCGCCGAATTGGAGCAGATCGTGCGGCGCCTGGAAGCCGGCCAGGTCAAGCTCGATGAGGCCATCCAGAGCTATGAGCGGGGAGCCCAGCTGAAGCGACATTGCGAGTTGAAGCTCAACGAGGCGCAGCAACGCGTCGACCGCATCGTCATCGGTCCCGATGGCGCGGTCGCCGCCGAGCCGGCCAAGCTGGATTGACGGGATTGCGAGCGATGCAGCCGGTGCGAGAGGTGCTGTGAGCGAGACGCTGTGGCCGGATGCCGTTTCGGTCGCCGATGCGACATCGGTTGCGACCCGGCTCACCGATGCGCTGATCGAGCGGCTGCTCGCGGTGCCGCCGGATCTCGAGTCGCGGGTCTATGAGGCGATGCGCTATTCGGCGCTCGCCCCGGGAAAGCGGCTGCGGCCGCTCTTGGTGCTGGCCGGCGCGCGGCTCTTCGGGGTGGCGCGGATGAGCGCGCTTCAGGTCGCGGCGGCGATCGAGATGGTGCACGCGTATTCCTTGATCCATGACGATCTGCCGGCGATGGACAACAGCGATCTGAGGCGCGGCCGGCCGACCTGCCACAAGCGGTTCGACGAAGCAACCGCGGTGCTCGCCGGCGACGGCCTCTTAACGATGGCCTTCGAGGTGCTGGCCCACCCTGACACCCATGGCGATCCGGCGGTGCGCTGCGAGCTCGTCTCGGCGCTCGCGACCGCGGCCGGCGCCGCGGGCATGGTGGGCGGCCAGATGATCGACCTGATCGCCGAGCGCCAGCCGCTCGACATCGGCGCCATCACTCGCTTGCAGCGGATGAAGACCGGGGCCTTGATCGCGTTCGCCTGCGAGGCCGGCGCGATTCTGGCGAAGACGGCGAGCGAGCGGCGCACCGCGCTGCGCGGTTATGCGCACGATCTCGGGCTGGCGTTCCAGATTGCCGACGATCTACTCGACGTCGAGGGCTCGCCGGCCGAAACCGGCAAGCCCGTCGGGGCCGACGCCGCGGCCGGAAAAGCCACCTTCGTCTCGATCCTCGGGGTTGAGCGGGCGCGCGCCCAGGCCGGTCTCTTGGTCGACCAAGCCATTGCCCATCTTGATTTGTTCGAGCAAAGAGCCGAACTTTTGCGACAAGTCGCCCGGTTTGTCATAAATAGGTCGTGGTGAACCGCCGAGCGCGAGGAGCTCCATCTTGGATCAAAAACCAAGCCATATCTCCAACCGGACGCCTCTCCTTGATCAGATCGAGGTGCCGGCTGATCTGCGGCGGTTGCCCGAATCCGATCTGCGGCAGGTTGCCGACGAGCTGCGCGCCGAGCTGATCGACGCCGTCTCGATCACCGGCGGCCATTTCGGCGCGGGGCTCGGCGTCGTTGAGCTGACCGTGGGGCTGCATTATGTTTTCGACACGCCGCACGACCGGCTGATCTGGGATGTCGGCCATCAGGCCTATCCCCACAAGATCCTGACCGGCCGGCGCGACCGCATCCGCACGATCCGCCAGGGCGGCGGCCTCAGCGGTTTCACCAAGCGTTCCGAAAGCGAATACGACCCGTTCGGCGCGGCGCACAGTTCGACCTCGATCTCCTCCGGCCTTGGCATGGCCGTGGCGCGCGACTTCAAGGGCGAGCGGCGCAACATCATCGCCGTCATTGGCGATGGTGCGATGAGCGCCGGCATGGCCTATGAGGCGATGAACAACGCCGGGTCGATGGATTCGCGCCTGATCGTCATCCTCAACGACAACGACATGTCGATCGCGCCGCCGGTCGGCGCGATGAGCGCCTACCTGTCGCGCGTGCTCTCATCAAAATCGTTCCTGTCGTTGCGCCATCTCGCCAGCGAGGCGGCACGCCACCTGCCGAAGCGCCTAGAGCACATGGCGCGGCGCGCCGAGGAGCTGGCGCGCAGCTTTGTCACCGGCGGGACGCTGTTCGAGGAGCTCGGCTTCTATTATGTCGGCCCGATCGACGGCCACAATATCGACCACCTGCTGCCGGTCTTGAAGAATGTCCGCGACAGCAGCGAAACCGGGCCGGTCCTCATTCATGTCGTGACCGAGAAGGGCCATGGCTATCTCTCGGCCGAGCAGGCCGACGACAAGTGGCACAGCGTCGCCAAATTCGACGTCGTGACCGGCGCCCAGGCCAAATCGAGCTCGAAGGCGCCCTCCTACACCAGCGTTTTCGCCAAATCGCTGATCAAGGAGGCCGAGAAGGACGAGCGCATTGTCGCGATCGGGGCGGCGATGCCGTCAGGGACCGGGCTCAACCTGTTCGGCGACCGGTTCCCCAAGCGCTGCTTCGATGTCGGCATCGCCGAGCAGCACGCGGTGACCTTCGCCGCCGGCCTCGCCGCCGAGGGGATGAAGCCGTTCGCGGCGATCTACTCGACCTTCCTGCAGCGCGCCTACGACCAGATCGTGCACGACGTCGCGATCCAGAAGCTGCCGGTGCGCTTTGTAATCGACCGTGCCGGCCTCGTCGGCAACGACGGCCAGACCCATGCCGGCTCGTTCGACGTGGCCTATCTCGGCTGTCTGCCCGGTTTCATCATCATGGCGGCCGGCGACGAGGCCGAACTGGTCCATATGGTCACGACCTGCGTGGCGATTGATGACGCCCCTTCCGCGGTGCGCTTCCCGCGCGGCGACGGGGTCGGCGTGGCATTGCCGGAAATCGGCGTGCCGCTCGAGATCGGCCGCGGCCGGATCATGCGCGAGGGCACCAGCATCGCCCTGCTGAACTTCGGCGGACGCCTCGCGGAATGCCTGAAGGCCGCGCAGGAGCTGGGCGCCTATGGTCTATCGACGACGGTGGCCGATGCGCGCTTTGCCAAACCCCTCGATACCGACCTGATCAACCGCCTGGTGCGCGAGCACGAGGTCGTCATCACGATCGAGGAAGGCGCGATCGGCGGCTTCGGCAGCCACGTTCTGCATCATCTGGCGATGAACGGACAGCTCGATCACGGGCTCAAGATCCGCACCATGGTCCTGCCGGATGTGTTCATCGAGCACGACAGCCAGAACGCTCAATACGAGACCGCCGGGCTCAACGCCCGCCACATCGTCGCGACGGCGCTGACGGCATTGGGGCGCGAGATCGCCGAGCTGCCCGCACGGGCGTAGGCTCGGCACCGCCCCGCCGCCCTCGCCAGGGGGCTCCAGCGACCTGCGTTGCATGAGGCGCCGCGCGCCGGTATGATCCGCGCTCTCGCCAGAGATGCCCCGGTCGGAGCGTAGCGCAGCCTGGTAGCGCATCAGCATGGGGTGCTGAGGGTCGAGAGTTCGAATCTCTCCGCTCCGACCACTCTCGGCATCCGCCCATGGACTGATGTGGGGGAGAGGCCATGGACCGACCGGAATCCGATCTCGAACCGTGGCAGTGGCCGGAGGCGCATTGGAGGAAGCTGGTCGATCGGGTGCGCGCCGGACGCCCGCTGCGGCCGCGCGAATGGCCGGGCGCGGCGCGCTGCGCGGTGGCGCTCTCCTTCGACAGCGATCATGAGACCAGCGATCTGCGCGACGGAGGGAAGTCGATAGGGCGGCTCGCCTGGGGTCAGTTTGGCAATCGCGTCGGCGTGCCGCGCATTTTGAAGCTGCTCGAACGCTATGGGGTCAAGGCGACGTTCTATGTGCCGGCGGTCACGGCCCTCCTCCATCCCGACGAGCAGCGCCGGATTATCGCCGAGGGCCATGAGATCGGGATTCACGGCTGGATCCACGAATTGAACTCGGTCTTACCCTACGAAGCCGAGCGCGATCTGATGTTGCGTTCGGCCGACACGCTGGAAAAGGTGAGCGGCGTGCGGCCGGTCGGTCTCAGAACCCCATCCTGGGATTTCAGCTGGAACACGCTGGCGATCGAGGCGGAGATGGGCCTCCTCTACGATTCGTCGCTCATGTCGGACGAGGATTGCTACGAACTCCTGCTCGACGGGGTGCCGTGCGGGATCGTCGAATTGCCGGTCGAATGGGTGCGCGACGACGCGGTCTATTTCATGATGAACCGGTTCTCCGCGTTGCGGCCCTACACGCCGCCCGCAGATGTCTTCGACATCTTCAGGCGCGAGTTCGAGGCGGCCTATGACGAGGGCGGCCTCTTCCAATTGACGATGCACCCGCATGTGATCGGCTACCGCTCGCGCATCTGGATCATCGAAGAGTTGATCCGCCTCGCCCAGGCGCGGCCCGGGGTATGGTTCGCCACCCACGCCGAGATTGCCCAATGGGCGAAGGAGCACGCCGGCTAAGCAACCCCCGAGCCATCCCCAGGGATCATATCTCAGCTGTCCCTTATGTGTTGGGACCCGCCTTGACGACGGATTTACCGCTCCCCTAATGTCACCCCAGACCAGATAGAGGAATCCGCGATGAAGCCGACCCCGGTCAGCGACAGCAGCTTCGATGCCGTGGTACTGCGCGCCAGCGAGCCGGTACTCGTCGATTTCTGGGCCGAGTGGTGTGGCACGTGCAAGATGATCGCGCCGTTTCTCGACGAGCTCGCCACCGAGATGGCCGGACGAGTGACCGTGGCCAAGGTCAACATCGACGAAAACCCGCAGACGCCTCGCAAATACGGCGTGCGCGGGATCCCGACAATGATCCTGTTCAAAGACGGCCAGGTGGCAGCCACCAAGATCGGCGCCCTGCCAAAAAGCAAGCTCTACGAATGGGTCGAATCCGTGCTGTAGGCGCTTCACCTCCGCCTCTAGAGTGGTTTTCGACCGGGTCGACGCACTCGGCACGCATCACCCCGACCCCGACCCGCCCCCATCGAGGGGGCGGGAGTACATACAAATGGGACTGCTGATCGAAACCCTCCCCCTTGATGGGGAAGGGTTTGGGAGGGGGTGAGCGCGGTGCTCCTCTCGCTCACCCGTTCTCGGCGAGGACAACGCCGGCGAGGTGCAGCGAGCCGCAGATCAGCACCCGCGCCGGCCCCGCCCGACCGACGATGTCGCGCAGCGCGGCTGCGATCGAGGGTGCCGGCTCGGCGCTGATCGCGACCGAGGTGGCTGCCGCCACGATCGCCTCCGCCGGCAGCGGGTTCTCCTCGCCCGGTATGGCGACCGCATGGAGCGCGCGCACATGGGGCGCCAGCGGGGCGAGAAACCCGGCGGCATCCTTGGTATTCAGCATGCCGACGACGAGGTAGAGCGGGCGATCCTGCCAATCCGCCGCGACCGCCCCCAGCACCTCGCCGGCCGCCGGGTTGTGGCCCCCGTCGAGCCACAATTCCCAGCCGCGAGGCAGCATGTCGAGCAACGGGCCGCGCTGCAGATGCTGGAGCCTCGCCGGCCAGTCGACATGGCGCAACCCGTCGGCAATCGCGGCCGCGGACAGGGAAAATCCGGAGAGCTGCTCCAGACAGGCGATCGCGGTCCCGGCATTGACGATTTGGTGCGCGCCGAGCAATGACGGCACCGGGAGATCGAGCTGCCAGCGGGCGCCCTCGTAGCGCATCCCCTCGACCCCCGCCCCCACCCTTCCCTCCCCCGCAAGCGGGGGAGGGTTAGGGAGGGGGCGGGGGTCGCAACGCCACTCCTGCCGCCAGCGATAGAGCGGCGCACCGATAGAAACGGCGCGGGCTGCGATGACCGCCTCGGCATCCTCCGGCTGCGGGCCGATCACCGCCGGTACGCCGGGCTTCAGGATACCGGCTTTTTCGGCGGCGATTTCCGCGACCGTGTTGCCCAGAAACGCCTGATGGTCGAGTGAAACCGGCGTGATCGCGGTCACCGCCGGGCAGCGCACCACATTGGTCGTATCGAGCCGACCTCCCATCCCGACTTCCAACAAGCTTAAATCGGCCGGGGTGCGCACGAAGGCGAGGAAGGCGGCCGCAGTGGTGATCTCGAAAAAGGTGATCGGTGCGCCGCGGTTAGCCTGCTCGCATTCTTCGAGCAGGGCGAGCAGCGCGTCCTCCTCGATCAGCTTCCCGGCTAATCGGATGCGCTCGTGAAACCGGACGAGGTGCGGCGAGGTGTAGGCATGCACGCGATATCCCGCCCTTTCGAGGCAGGCGCGCATGATCGCTACCGTCGAGCCCTTGCCTTTGGTGCCGGCGACATGGATCACCGGCGGCAGATTTTCGTGCGGGTTGCCGAGCGCGGCCAGAAGGCGCTCGATCCGCCCGAGCGAGAGATCGATCCTTTTCGGGTGGAGCTGCATCAGCCGCGCCAGGACCCGGTCGGTCGCCGCCGGAGCGCCGGCACTCATCCCTCTGCCTCCCGGCGTTCCACCGCATTCGCCGGGGCCGGCGTTTCGGTGGCGGCCCGATAGGGCTGGCGCAGCAACGACAACAGCCGGGCGAGGGTCGCGGAGAGCTCGGCGCGCGGCACCACCTGATCGACCATGCCGTGCTCAAGGAGATATTCGGCGCGCTGAAACCGCTCCGGGAGCTTTTCGCGGATGGTCTCCTCGATGACCCGCGCGCCGGCAAAACCGATGACCGCGCCGGGCTCGGCGAGGGTGATGTCGCCGAGCATCGCGAACGATGCGGAAACCCCGCCGGTCGTCGGGTCGGTCAAGAGGACGATGTACGGGAGCCCGGCCTCCTTGACCATGTCGGCGGCGAGGATCGTGCGCGGCATCTGCATCAAGGAGAGGATGCCCTCCTGCATGCGCGCGCCGCCCGAGGCCGGCACGACGATCAGCGCCGCTTCATTCCCGACCGCGCGCCGCGCCGCGGCAATCAGCCCCTCGCCGACCGCCACGCCCATCGAGCCGCCCATGAAGTCGAAGTCGAACGCCGCAACCACCGCCGCGATCCCGCCGATCCTTCCCTCGGCCAGCGCGACCGCATCGCTGCCGGCGCCGAGCGCGGCCTGGCCTTCGCGCAGCCGCTCGGTATAGCGCTTCTTGTCGCGGAAGCGCAGCGGATCCACGGCTACCTTCGGCAGCTCGAGCTTTTCGAACACGCCGCCATCGAACAGCATCGTGAACCGGGCCTGGCTGCCGATGCGGAAATGATGCCCGCAGTGGTGGCAAACCTCGAGATGGGCCGCCAACTCGCGATGGAACAGCATCTGTTCGCAGCCCGGGCATCGTTTCCACAAATTGTCCGGCACGTCCTTGCGGGTCAGGGCCCGGATCTTCGGCAGGACGTAATTGGTCAGCCAGTTCATCAGCGCCGTGCGGTGCGCACCCCGGCGGCGAGCCCGCGAATGTCGCCGAGCACAGCCTCTACGAGGCCCGGCTTGGCGCGGCCCTCGGGGTCGAGGTTGCGGGCCAGGCGATCGACGATGGCCGAGCCGACCACCGCGGCGTCGGCGGCTTGCGCCACCTGCGCGGCTTGCGCCGGGGTCTTGATGCCGAACCCGACCGCGACCGGCAATGGCGTGAAGCGGCGCAAACGCGCGACAGCGGCGCGCACGTCAGCGGCATCGGCCGAGCTTGTGCCGGTGATGCCGGTGATCGCGACGTAATAGATAAAGCCGCTGGCATTGGCGACGATCGCCGGGAGGCGCGCCTCGTCGCTGGTCGGGGTGGCGAGGCGGACGATGTCGAGCCCGGCCCCTCGCGCCGGGACGGCCAACTCCGAATCCTCCTCCGGTGGAAGATCAACGACGATCGCGCCATCGACCCCGGCCGCGACGGCGTCCTTCGCGAAGGCTTCGGCGCCATAGCGGTAGATCGGGTTGTAATAACCCATCAGCACATAGGGCGTGTCCGGGTCGCGCTCGCGCAAGCTCCGCACCATCGCCAGCGTCCTGCGCAAATTCATGCCGCGTTTGAGGGCGCGCAGCCCGGCCGACTGGATCGCCGGGCCGTCCGCCATCGGGTCGGAGAACGGCATGCCGATCTCTATGAGATCGGCGCCGGCCCCGGCGAGCCCTTGGAAGAGGGCGAGCGAGGTGTCGGGGTCGGGATCGCCGGCAGTCAGGTAGATGACAAGGCCGGCGCGGCCCTCCGTGCGCAACTGGGTGAAGCGGCGCGCGACGCGGCTCACGAAAAACGCCCGAAACCAAAGTCGTCATCCCCGGGCTTGACCCGGGGATCCACGGGTCGCTTCTCGGGGATGGCCGGGTCAAGCCCGGCCATGACGATCAGGTGGCCGCTCACAATTCGACCCCAAGATGGTCGGCGACGGCGAAGATGTCCTTGTCGCCGCGGCCGCACATGTTCATCACCATGAGGTGGTCGCGCGGCAGGGTCGGCGCGATCTTGGCGACGTGCGCCAGGGCATGCGCCGGCTCCAATGCCGGGATGATCCCCTCCTGCCGGCTGCACAGCTGAAACGCCTCCAATGCCTCATGGTCGGTGATCGCGACGTATCGGACGCGCCCCAGATCGTTGAGCCAGGCATGCTCGGGGCCGATCCCGGGGTAGTCGAGCCCGGCCGAGATCGAGTGCGCGTCGCGGATCTGGCCGTCGTCGTCCTGCAGCAGATAGGTGCGATTGCCGTGCAATACGCCCGGCACCCCGCCATTGAGCGAGGCTGCGTGCAGCCCGGTCTCGATCCCGTGGCCGCCCGCCTCGACCCCGATCATCGCGACCGATGAATCGTCGAGAAACGGGTGGAAGAGGCCCATCGCGTTCGAGCCGCCGCCGATGCAGGCAATCAGCGTGTCGGGGAGGCGCCCTTCGGCCTTCATCAGCTGCTCGCGCGTTTCGCGACCGATCACCGATTGGAAATCGCGCACCATCGTCGGATAGGGGTGCGGCCCCGCGACCGTGCCAATCACGTAGAACGTATCCTCGACATGGGCGACCCAGTCGCGCAGCGCCTCGTTCATCGCGTCCTTCAAGGTCGCGGTGCCGGAATGCACCGGCACGACCTCGGCGCCGAGCAACTTCATGCGGAAGACATTGGGCTTTTGCCGCTCGATGTCGGTCATCCCCATATAGACGACGCAGGGCAGATCGAAGAGCGCGCAGGCCGTCGCGGTGGCGACGCCGTGCTGCCCGGCGCCGGTCTCGGCGATGATGCGGCGCTTCTTCATGCGCCGCGCCAGGAGGATCTGGCCGAGCACGTTATTGATCTTGTGTGCGCCGGTGTGGTTGAGCTCGTCGCGCTTCAAATAGAGCTTGGCGCCCCCGAAATGCCGGGTCAGCCGCTCGGCGAAATATAGGGGGCTCGGCCGGCCGACATAGTGCTCGAGGTAATAGTCGAGCTCGGCCTGGAAACCTGGGTCGTCCTTGGCCGCGTTATAGGCGGCTTCGACCGCCAGGATCAGCGGCATCAAGGTCTCGGCGACAAAGCGGCCGCCATAGATCCCGAAATGGCCCCGCGCATCCGGCCCGCCGCGATAGGTGTTCGGTGTCTGCATCGCTGCCCTCACTCAGGGGGAAGATGCACCACGGGGGCACGGAGATCACGGAGGAAAATTGGACCGCGGGCCTCTGGCCCGCAGGCGGCCGGGACGGCCGCGGTCCACGACGCCCCCTTCGTGCCTCCGTGGTGAATTACAGGCCGCGCGCGACGACGAGGAACTCGCGGATCTTGTCCGGGTCCTTGTCGCCCGGGCGGCGCTCGACCCCGGAGGAAACATCAACGGCGCCCGCTCCCGAAATGCGCACCGCCTCGGGCAAGAGCGCCGCCGTGAGCCCTCCCGACAGCATCCAGGGCCGCCGCCAGCGGTGCCCGGCGATCAGACGCCAGTCGAAGGCGAGCCCGTTGCCGCCCGGCAGCGCATCGAGGCGGCGCGGCGGCTTGGCATCGAACAGCAGCATGTCGGCATCCTCTTCGTAGCGCGCGGCTGCGAGCACGTCTTGCGCTGCGGCGACGGCGATCGCCTTCATCACCGGGCGGTGGAAACGCACCTTCACATCGGCCACCCGATCGGGGCTTTCTTGGCCGTGAAACTGCAGGATGTCGATCGGCGCTAGGTCGAGCACGGCGCGGATCGCCTCATCCCCGGCATCGACGAAGAGGCCGACCCGCTGCACGCCGGACGGCACCGCGGCGCAGAGCGTGGCGGCGCGCGCCGGGCTGACCGCGCGCGGGCTCGGCGCATATAAGACAAAGCCGAGATAGGCCGCGCCGCCCTCGACCGCCGCGGTCACTGCAGCCTCGCTCGACAACCCGCAGATTTTAGCGGCGATACTCATTGGCGAGATATGGGGATGCCGGTTTCATCGCGCACCGACGCGGCTCACCGCAAGCTCGGCGGCGGCGAGGTCTTCGAGCGCGGTGCCGACCGATTTGAACAGCGTGATCTCGGCCGGGTCGCGCCGGCCCGGACAAATCCCGCGCGCGAGGCCGAACAGGTCGCCGGCAATCCGCTCGCGCGCGAGATGCCCGGAGCGCAGCGGCTGGACGATGTCGCCGGCTTCCCGCAACGCCGCATCGGTATCGACATAGACCGAGGCACGGGCGACCGCCGCATCGTCGGCTTCGCGCATTTCCGGGGTGAAGCCGCCGACCAGGTCGAGATGGGTGCCCGGCCTAAGCCAGGCGCCGCGGATCAGCGGCTCGCGCGCAAGAGTCGCGCAGGTGATGATGTCGGCCGCGCCAGCCGCCTCCTCGAGGTCGACGGCCGGCGCGGCGGCGATTCCCACCCCAAGAAGCCGCGCGGCGAGCGCCGCCGCCTTCTTGGGATCGCGGCCCCAGATCTGCGTCTGGCGGATCGGCCGCGCCACGGCATGGGCGGCAACCAGATGCGCCGCCAAGGCGCCGGTGCCGACCATCAGATGGATGGCGCTCTCGGGCCGGGCGAGGAACCCGGCGGCGAGCGCAGAGGCGGCCGCGGTGCGGCGCAAGGTCAGCGCGGTGCCATCGAGCAGCGCCAATGGCGTGCCGGTGGCGGCATCGAGCAGCACATAGGTACCGTACACCGCGGGCAGCGAGCGCAGAGCATTGTCGGGAAAGACCGTGACGATCTTGATCCCGAGCGCGCGTCCGGCCTGCCAGGCCGGCATCAGCAGCAAGGTGCCGGGGGTACCCTCTGCCGTCGGCGCAGAGATCCTATGGTGATGTCGCGCCGGCGCCTCGCAGCCATCGCGAAACATCGCGCGCAGCGCGTCGATGAGGCTCGGGAAATCGAGCAGCCGGTGGATGTCGTCGCCGCCGATGATCTGCATGGGCGCGTCTCAGCCGCGCGCCGCGAGCCGCGCCGGTTTGGTCTCACCCGCGCCGGGAAGTTGCCCCTCTCTCGCCGCCAGCTCGCGTTCGAGCGCGGCGATGCGACGGCCGCGCCGGCGATTTTCGCGCCGCCGGTGCCGCCCGGCGATCCAGGCGGTCAATACCCCTCCGATGAAGCCGATCAGCAAGGCGGTCAGGATGGCGAGGTAAAGCGGCAGGTCGATCACGAAGGGCAACGGCCACAAACCGAGCGCTACGCTCAGGCGATTGGACACGGCAAAGAGCGCAAGCACCGCCGCGACAAGCGCGACGAGGATCCAGAACACCAGCTTCATCGCGGAGAACTCCGCACCTGTCCCAGCCGGTGCGTTTTGGCTATTTCCCGCTTAGCTGGCGCGGCCGGGCTGATTGAGACGGTCGCGCAGCTGCTTGCCGGTCTTGAAGAAGGGGATGTGCTTCTCCGCGACCTGGACGCTGTCGCCGGTGCGCGGGTTGCGCCCGATCCGGGCATCGCGGCGCTTCACAGAAAAGGCGCCGAAGCCGCGCAGCTCGACCCGGTCGCCGCGCGCCAGCGCCGCGGCGATCTCGTTGAAGATGGCGGTGACGATCGCCTCGACATCGCGCTGGTAGAGATGCGGGTTGGCCTCTGCGAGGCTCTGTACGAGCTCAGACTTGGTCATGCGGCCATGCCCGCTGGCAAGTGGAAAACGCCGCTACCGTGCCAAACCGTCAGGCGAGCGTCAAGCAACAGGCGCTGCCCGCCGCGGCGATCCCCGGCGAGCCGGTTTTTTCCGGCGCTCCCGAGGTGCCGAAGGCGCCGGACGAGGCGCGCGTGCCTCGTCCGGAATTGGCTTGAGTCTTAGTCTTCCTTCTCCTCGGTCTCGCCCTGGCGCCGGCGGATCGCCGCGCCGAGAATATCGCCGAGGCTGGCGCCCGAATCCGACGAGCCGAACTCGGCCATCGCCCGCTTCTCTTCGTCGACCTCGCGCGCCTTGATCGACATCGACACCCGCCGCGTGGCGCGGTCGATCGTGGTGACCTTGGCATCGACCCGCTCACCGACAGCAAAGCGGTCGGGACGCTGCTGGCTGCGGTCCCGCGACAGCTCGGATTTTCTGATGAAGCCGGGCACGCCGTCGGGCAGCGTGATCTCGATACCGGTTTCGGTGATCCCCGAGATCGTGCCGGTAACGACATCGCCCTTCTTGACCTTGGTCATGCCCTGTTCGAACGGATCGGCCTCGAGCTGCTTGATGCCGAGCGAAATGCGCTCCTTCTCGACATCGACATCGAGCACCTTGACGCGGACGACCTGGCCCTTGTGGTGGTCTCGCATGGCATCCTCGCCCGCGCGGGTCCAGTCGATATCGGAGAGATGCACCATACCGTCGATATCGCCGGGCAGGCCGATAAAGAGGCCGAACTCGGTGATGTTGCGCACCTCGCCCTCGACGGTGCTGCCGACCGGGTGCTCCTCGAGGAAAGCGTCCCACGGGTTGGCCATCACCTGCTTCAAGCCGAGGCTGATGCGCCGCTTTTGCGGGTCGACGTCAAGCACCATCACCTCGACTTCCTGGGAGGTCGAGACGATCTTGCCGGGGTGCACGTTCTTCTTGGTCCAGCTCATCTCGGAGACATGGACCAGCCCCTCGACGCCCGGCTCCAGTTCGACGAAGGCGCCGTAGTCGGTGATGTTGGTGACGCGGCCCTTGTACTTGGCGCCCGCCGGATATTTGAGCTCGACGCCCTCCCACGGATCGGCTTCGAGCTGCTTCATGCCCAATGAGATGCGCTGGGTCTCCGGGTTGAAGCGGATGACCTGGACCTTGACGGACTGGCCGATATTGAGCGCCTCGGAGGGATGGTTGATGCGCCGCCAGGCGATGTCGGTGACATGCAACAGGCCGTCGACCCCGCCGAGATCGACGAAGGCGCCGTAATCGGTGATGTTCTTGACGACGCCGGTGAGGATCTGGCCCTCCTTCAAACTGGCGACCAGCTCGGAGCGCTGTTCGGCGCGGCTCTCCTCGAGGACGGCGCGGCGCGATACGACGATATTGCCGCGCGAGCGATCCATCTTGAGGATCTGGAAGGGCTGCGGCGAGCCGAGGAGCGGGGAGATGTCGCGCACCGGGCGGATATCGACCTGGCTGCCCGGCAGAAACGCGACCGCGCCGTTGAGATCGACCGTGAACCCGCCTTTGACCCGGCCGAAGATCGTGCCGGTCACCCGCTCGTTCGCCTGAAAGCTCTTTTCCAAGAGGGTCCAGGCCTCCTCGCGCCGCGCCTTCTCGCGCGACAGCTGCGCCTCGCCGTTCTTGTCTTCCATCCGCTCGAGGAAGACCTCGACGATATCGCCGACATGGAGGTCCGCGGGGGCGCCGGGGGCAGCGAATTCCTTGAGCGCCACGCGCCCTTCGGATTTAAGGCCGACATCAATGAGCGCGGCATCGTTCTCGATCGAGATGACCCGTCCTTTGATGACGGTGCCTTCAAGACCGTTGGCGACGCCAAGCGACTCATCGAGCAGCGCGGCGAAACTCTCTTTTGGGCTGAGTTCGGCGGTTTCTATTGCGACGGCCATTCCTTCTCCTCGATCCCCAATTGTGACAAGCGGCCCCGCCGGGATCAACGCGGAGCGGGCGGCCGGCGAAGAACGGGTGCGGCCACATCGACCCGGCCCTGCAGACAGGAAAAGACACAAAAGCGCCTGACCGCATCAGCCCGGACTAGAGGCCGTGGGCGGCAAGGGCGCGCGCGATAATGTCGGAGGCCTGCTCGAACACCTCGTCGGCGTCGAGCCCAGTCGTATCCATAGTGACGGCATCGGGGGCTGCCGCGAGCGGAGCCACCCGACGCAAGCTGTCGCGCGCGTCGCGTTCCCTCATGTCCTGCAGGACACCCTCGTATATAGCCGTCGCGCCGCGCTCCCGCAACTCCCGCAGCCGGCGCCCGGCGCGCGCCTCGGGGCTCGCCGTGACAAACAGCTTCACCGCGGCATCGCGGCAGACCACCGTGCCGATATCGCGGCCGTCGAGAACCGCGCCCCTGGGCTTGACGCCATTGGCAGCGGCCGGCGGGTGCGCCGCGAAATCGCGCTGCGTCGCCAGCAGTTCGGCGCGCACCGCCGGGAGCGCCGAGAGGATCGAGGACGCGCGGGCGACCGCTTCGCTCGACAGCAGCGGGTCGCCCAGGACCGCCGGAGAGACCCGGCGCGCCGCGGCAACCGCCGTGTCGGGATCGGCCGGATCGGCGCCCTCCGCAAGAACGAGCAAGGCGGTGGCGCGGTAGAGCTTGCCGCTGTCGAGATGAGCGAAACCAAACCGCTCGGCGAGACGGCGCGCCAGGGTGCCCTTGCCGGAAGCGGCCGGACCGTCGATCGCCACGACAAAGGGGCGGCGCGCGGTCACCGCGCCTCGGTGAAAGTCGCGCCAAGCCGGGTCATCAGCGGCACGAAATCGGGAAAGCTCGTCGCGATCGGGCGCCCGTCGTCGATCCGCACCGGCTGATTGGCGGCGAGGCCGAGCACGAGAAACGCCATTGCGATGCGGTGGTCGAGCTGGGTCTCGATCAGCGCCCCGCCGGCCGGCAAATTATCGGCGCCCTCGACGATCAGATCATCCCCCTCGACATGCACGCGGACGCCGCAGCGGGTCAGCCCCTCGGCGATGCCGGCCAGGCGGTCGCTTTCCTTGACCCGGAGTTCGGCGAGCCCGCGCATACGGGTGCGGCCGCGCGCGCAGGCGGCGGCGACGGCGAGGATCGGGTATTCGTCGATCATCGACGGCGCGCGGCTCGCCGGGATGTCGGCGCCCTTCAGCGTCCCGGCCCGCACATGCAAGTCGGCGACCGGCTCGCCGCCGGCCTCGCGCTGGTTTTCGAAGGTGATATCGGCGCCCATCTCCTGGAGGCAAAGAATGAGGCCGGTCCGCGACGGGTTGAGCCCGACATTGGCGATTGTGACCTCGGACCCCGGCACGACCAGCGCCGCGACGAGCGGGAATGCCGCCGAGGACGGGTCGCCCGGCACCGTGATCGGCGCCGCAATCAGCTCGGGATGGCCGGTGACCGTGATCCGCCGGCCGCCCCCCGGCTCGGGCTCGACGGTGACCTTGGCGCCGAAATGGCCGAGCATGCGCTCGGTATGGTCGCGGGTCGGCTGCGGCTCGACGACGCTCGTCGCGCCCGGCGTGTTGAGCCCGGCGAGCAGCACCGCCGATTTGACCTGGGCCGACGGCACGGGGAGCTCATAAACGATCGGAATCGGGCTCCTCGCGCCGGTCACCGCAAGCGGCAGGCGGCCACCGTCGCGGCCAAGGAACTGCGCGCCGAACCGCGACAGCGGCGTGATGACGCGGCCCATCGGCCGGCGCCGGAGCGACGCATCGCCGGTCACGAACGCGGTAAACGGATGGCTCGCGAGGATGCCGAGGAGGAGCCGCGCCGAAGTCCCGGAATTGCCGAGATCGATCACATCATCGGGCTCGGCGAGGCCACCGAGCCCGACCCCATCGACGAGCCAGCGCCCGTCTTCGGCGCGGACGATCACGGCGCCCATCGCGCGCAGCGCCGCCGCCGTCGCGAGCACGTCGTCGCCTTCGAGGAGCCCCGCAATCTCGGTGCGCCCAATCGCCAGCGCGCCCAGCATCAGCGCGCGGTGCGAAATCGATTTATCGCCCGGCACCGGGACCACACCGGCGAGCGGCGCCGCCGGGCGCGCCGCGCTGAGCGAAGAGGGGACCGGAGACATGATCATAGGATCGTTTGACATAGGACCTGGGGCATCTAACCTGGCTCATAGATCGGGACCGGCCGCTCTTGCCGGTGCGGCATCGCCGACCCATATGGCGCTGCCCAAGCCGGCCGGCCGGCATTTCTTTTTTGACAGGCCGCGCCGGCTGTGGCAATGGCGCCCGCCATAGTCGACGACATTACCGACCAGACCTGAAGAGGAGCCGCTATTGGCCAAACCCGAATGGGGCACCAAGCGCATCTGCCCGAGCTGTGGCGCGCGCTATTACGATTTGCTGCGCGACCCGATCGTCTGCCCCAAATGCAGTACGCCCTTCGATCCCGAGGCTCTGCTGCGGGCCCGCCGGGCGCGGCCGTCGGCGCCGATCGAGAAGGCACTGGAGCCGGTCGTCGCCGACGAGATCGACGCCGATCTGGAAACCGCGGAAGTTGAACCGGCCGAGGAGGAGGAGGAGGAAGCCGGCGTCGCCCTCGAAGAGGCCGAGGAGGAGGACGAGGAGCTGATCGAGGATGCCTCCGAGCTCGGCGAGGACGAGGACGACATGGCCGAGGTCATCGACAATGTCGAGGAGGAAGAACCCTGATCCGCGCCAGGCAGCGCCCTGGGGGCGCGATTTTCCCCTTGCTGCGGCGGCCCGCGGTTTCTAACTTGCGACCCCGCACGGGGCCATAGCTCAGCTGGGAGAGCGCTACAATGGCATTGTAGAGGTCACCGGTTCGATCCCGGTTGGCTCCACCAATAAAAAGAAGGGCTTAGCCGGAGCTGGCTAAGCCCTTCTGCTCTTTCAGAACTCACCCAGTACTCACCGTAAGGGAAATTCCAGGATGGTATGGAGGGCGTTTTGGCCGGGTCTCTCCGTTCATTCGGCACTGACCACAGCTTCCGAATCAGCCGAATTCAGGTTCGCGACCCTTGCGTTCAAGGCATCGGTGATAAACGCGTCCAGCGTTTGACCGTGATAGTCCGCCAGCTTCATCGCCTCGCTGAGCAGCGAGACAGGAACCATGAGTGGTATTCGCATGACGCGATTTTCAGCCTCCGCTCCCGGGATAAGCTTTGCGGCAATCCTGCCACCGATCCGCTCAGCCGCATCCCTTACGGGATCTAGCGACAGGTGCGCGTACCGCTGAGTCGTGGTGATCTTTGAGTGTCCCAGCAGTCGGCCGATCACCTGCAGGCTGTCACCTTCGTCGGTTCCGACGCTTGCGAACGAGTGCCGCAAATCGTGAAGTCGAACATCCTGCAATCCGATAATGGAGCGGATGCGGGTCCAAATTTTCTGAAGCCCAACAAAGTGGGCTTCTTCAACGTCTCCGGGAAGGACGTAGGGATTGCCCTCAATCCGTGGAAGCGAGGCGATATAGTCGATCACCGGCCGGGCCAGCGGAAACGTCTTCTTTCCGGTTTTCGTGTCTGGCAGCAGCAATAAGCCGCGTTCGAAATCGACATCGCGCCATCGAAGACCGAGAATTTCGCTTTTCCGGCACCCTGTCACCGCTAGGAGACGAATCGCCGCGATCGCGCTCGGGTGGGTGCCTTCGGTCTGCGTGCGTTCTAGCGCGTCGCCGAGACGGAGCTGCTCGGCTTCGCTCAGGAAGCGCTCCTTCTCGTTCACCTTGAACAGCGTGACGCCCCGCCCGGAATTGTCATTGAGCGCGCCGATTGAAACGCCAAACTCTAAGATCGCGACGAGTACAGCGACCGTACGCGCCGCAGTTCCTTTACCACCCCGCACGATCGCGCGACCTTGCTTTTTGGTTTTCACGTCCGCGGCGGTTTTTCCCGAAGCGATATCGATCTGGAATTTTTCAATATCGAGGCGCGTCAGAGAACCGACACGTTTGGGTCCCAGAAGGGGACGGACGTGCCGGTCGATATTGCTTTTGTCGGTCTTGAGGGAGGAAGCCTTCTTCGGTGTCCCGCGTTTGGTGATGATGATGGGTTGTGCGAAATAAACGTCGCATAGCTCATTCACGGTCATGTCGCTGCGCGCTTCGAGCTTTTGAGTGGCGGGATCCTCACCTTGCGTCACCCGCGCTTTTATCCCAACCGCCTCTCGTCGTGCGGTCGCGGGAGTCCAGGGCGACCCGTGTTTCCCGATCGTGTATCGCCGCATAGGCGTCTCGCGGCCGCCGGTACGGTACTGAACGACGTATATCTTTTGGCCGCCGAGTGTGACCTTCAGGCCGAAGCCTCTTACCTCACTATCCCAAATCCAGATCACTCGATCGCTAGCCTGGGCTGCATCGACCGTCCGCTTTGTGATTTTGGTCGTCGACATCGTGTGACCTCCGGCGAAACCATCACTCTCCAAATGGGCTCGATTTCTGTCGAGCGCCGCTCTTCTTGCGGACATGCGCCGCACAATCGGCTGCTATGATCTGTCGGTAAGCGTCATAGCACCCCGCTTCCTGCGGAAGCGCGCTTCGACGACCCGGCTCCAACTCAGACGGGATCAAAGCGACCCTCCTCACGACGTTCGGCAAAACGGCCATGGGCTGGTAAGCCCGGGCTACGCGCAACCTTGATTGCGCATAGCGTGCATTATTGCGCATAGACATCCTTGCGCATAGACTTGATTGTTGCGCGAACCTGAGCCATTCTTGCGCATAGACTCTATGCGCAAAGAAACTCGGCCTTGGCGAACCAGATTCCCGACGACGCACTATATGCCATCGAAGAGGTGGTCCACCGCTACCCGGGCGGCGCCTCGGCGCAAGAGATCCTACGCGCCCTTGCAGTCCCGATTCCTCTCCGAACCCTTCAGTACCGCCTGAAATCTCTCGTCACCCGAAATCGCCTCATCATGGACGGCGAAGGGCGCTGGGCGAGATACCGGATATCCCACGCTGCCGCCGCTGTCCGGCCAGCCGACCTCGCTGCGCGGGCAGAGGCCGAAGAACCTGCCATTCCCCTGTCCGAGGCCGGGACGTCTATCCGCCACTATGTCCAGCGGGAACCGGAAGCCCGCAAGCCCGTCGGTTACGACCGCAAGTTCCTCGATCGCTATCGCCCGAATGTCTCCTTCTACCTGACTGAGCAGGACCGCACGCACCTGGCGGCTGTGGGACGACCTCAGATCGCCGGGCAGCCCGCCGGCACCTACGCCAAGCAGATCCTCAACAGGCTTCTCATCGACCTCGCCTGGAATTCGAGCCGCCTGGAAGGCAACACCTACTCCCTTCTCGACACCAAGCGTCTCATTGAACTGGGCGAAGAGGCTGAGGGGCGCGCGCATCTCGAAGCGCAGATGATCCTAAACCACAAGGACGCGATCGAGTTTTTGGTCAGCGCCGCCGACGAGATCGGCTTCAACCGCTACACTATCCTCAATCTCCACGCGCTCCTCGCCAACAACCTCCTCGCCGATCCCACCGCGGCCGGCAGGCTCCGCTACATCGCCGTCGGCATCGAGCGCTCCACCTTCCACCCGCTCGAGGTGCCGCAGCTCATCGAGGAATGCCTCGATCAGATCCTGGCAACCGCCGCCGCGATCGCCGATCCTTTCGAGCAAGCGTTCTTCATCATGGTGCAGCTTCCCTATCTGCAGCCCTTTGACGACGTAAATAAACGCGTATCGCGCCTCGCAGCCAACATCCCGCTCATCAGGGGCAATCTTTCGCCGCTATCCTTCGCCGACGTCCCCCGACGGACCTACACGGATGCAGTGCTCGGCGTGTACGAGCTGACCAAGATCGACCTTCTCAAGGACGTCTTCATCTGGGCCTACGAGCGCTCGGCCGCGCGCTACGTCGCCGTCCGTCAATCACTTGGCGAGCCCGACCCCTTCCGGCTTCGCTATCGTACGCAGTTGCGCGAGATCATCGCCGGCCTCGTCCGTGCACCGGTAGGCCGCAAGGACACCGCAGCTCGCATTGCAGCTTGGTCGAGCGCGGCGATCGATCCCGCGGATCGTCAGCAATTCAACCATGTTGTGGAGACCGAACTAGCGAGCCTGCACGAGGGAAATTTCGCCCGCTATCAGATCAGGCCGTCGGAATTCGCCGCATGGCGCGAGGTGTGGGGGGCGGCATGAGCAGCACAGCTTCGGCCAACCCATCTACGCCGGCCATCTATGAACTCTCCATCGAGCGCTATCGCGGTATCCCCTGGCTCCAATGGCGGCCTGCGCGCGGCGTCAACGTGATCCTAGGCGGCGGCGACGTCGGTAAAACCGCGATCCTTGAGGCGATCGCTCTGCTGCTCAGCCCCGTCAATCCAGCGAACCTCTCCGATCCCGACTATCACGATCGGAAAATCGATGCCGGCTTCTCCGTCGAGGCCATTCTGTCGCTTCCGCCGACCTCCGACATCAGCAACCAGCTCAGGCCGTCCTGGCCGTGGAAATGGACCGAGGCCGGAATATCCGTCCCCAGTCTCGAAGATGACGGCAAGATCGTCGGCGAACCCGTGTACCGGGCCCGGGTGCGCGGAACCGAGGATCTCGAGCTTGCCTACGAGATCGTCCAGCCCGACGGCACGACCGACAGTTTCCCGGTGACGCTGAGGCGCTCGATTGGACTCGTGCGCCTCGGCGGCGACGATCGGAACGATCGCGATCTCAGGCTGGTTCAGGGCTCAGCCCTGGACCGATTGCTCTCCGACAAAGGCCTGCGCTCGCGCATGGCGAGCGAACTCGCGAAGAGCGAGGTCAGGGAGGAACTTTCGTCCGCCGCCCAGACGGCCCTTTCTAACCTCGACATGGCCTTCCGGAAGGAGAGTCTACCGTCTGGGCTCGACCTCGCCATCACGGGCGGACAAGGCGCGTCCGTCGCGTCGATGATCGGCCTCACGGCCGATCGTCATGGCGTGCAATTGCCGCTTGCTAGCTGGGGAGCCGGGACGCGGAGGCTCTCGGCGCTCGCCATCGCGGAACAGAACCAGGGCGAGGCGCCGATCACGCTCGTCGATGAAATCGAGCGCGGGTTGGAACCCTATCGGCAGCGGGTCTTGGTCGAGAAACTGCAATCTGGCAAGGCGCAGGTCTTTCTCACCACCCATAGCCCGGCGGCGATCTCCGCCGGGTCGAAGGCCTCGCTCTGGTATGTCGATCATACGGGGCAGATCGGCCCGCTCGACGCCACAAAGATCGCGCGGCACCGCAGATCGGACCCCGAAACCTTCCTCTCGCGGCTGGCCGTTATCGCCGAAGGCGCGACAGAGGTCGGATTTACCGCCTCTCTCCTCGAGCGCGCGCTCGGCGCGGCGCTCGAACAGCACGGCGTCCATGTCAGCGACGGCGGCGGCCACGAAGCCACGCTTGGCGTCCTGGAAGCGCTCGCCGCCGGAGGCCTACGGTTCGGCGGCTTCGCCGACGAGGAAAACAAGCATCCCGAGCGCTGGAAGAGGCTGCGGGAAAAGCTCGGCGCGCTGCTGTTCCGATGGCCGTCGCGCTGCATCGAGGAAAACGTCATCGCTCTCGTACCCGACGACAAACTGTTCGACTTCATCGCCGATCCGGCTGACGTCAAAACCGGCATGCGCCTACGCACCCTCGCCGATCGCCTCGGCGTCGAGGACAAGGATTTCGCTTCGCTCAAGGCAACGGCCGGCGCCAATTTCAAAGCCCTGATCATTCAGGCGGCGCTGGGGACCGTTCCCCCGGGAAAGGATGACGAGAAGAACCAGTACCGGTCGCACGCAGGCACTTGGTTCAAATCGGTCGAGGGTGGGCGGGAACTGGCCAGCAAGGCTTTCAGCTTGCGCTTATGGCCCGCGTTGAAACTCCAGCTCCTCCCCTTCTGCAATGCCGTCAGGGCGGCGGTCGGCTTGGCTGAGATTCCGGACCTGCCTCAGTGAGCGATGAGACGGTCCGCGCCGCTTTGCGATCAGAGCTGCCGCTGGTGATGGTCGAGGCGCCGGCGGGCTGCGGCAAGACCCACCAAGGCGCCGATTATGCCCGCGAACTCACAACATCGCGTCCGGATCGCCTGCTCATCCTCACCCACACCCACGCGGCCTGTTCCGTCTTCGCCGACCGGACTCGCGGCTCCGGCCAGCGCGTCGAGATCCGCACGATCGACAGCCTCATCATGCACATCGCAACCGCCTATCACGCTGGCCTTCGCTTCCCAGCGGATGTGGCGACCTGGGCGCGGCGGACACCCGACGGATACGCTCACGTCGCGCTGAAAGTGGCCGCGTTGCTCAGACAACATCCGATGATCGCCAGCACCCTGGCCAGACGGTTTCCAACCGTGATCTGCGATGAACATCAGGATTGTACGGACGATCAGCACGCTCTCGGCATGGCGCTACTGGATCAAGGCGCGCGCTTGCGCGTCTTCGCCGATCCGCTGCAACGCATCTATAGGGGGACACCGCTCCGTGGCGCCAGTCCCGCCTGCGACTGGACGGCGCTTACAGGCCAGGCGCATGCCTTCGAACAACTCGCCACGCCTCACCGCTGGAAGAGCGGTTGCCCCGAACTCGGGCAATGGACCCTGCGAGCCCGCGCCGCGCTGAAGGCTGGGGGACAGATCAATTTGCGCGCCAATTTGCCTTCCAGCGTCACGGTGCTGGTCGCCGAGAATCAAGCCCGCAGAAATCTCGAATATCAACTCGCGTCAGACGACCGCCCGCCCATCGACAACTTCGTGCGCGCGCAGACCTCTCTGCTCGTCCTCACGCACCACAACGCCACCGCCCGCTCGCTCCGCAGCTTCTTCAATCGTCGGATTCCCCTCTGGGAGGGGCACACGCGATCCGCTCTCGAGCGGTTGGTAGACGCGATGACCGGCGGACGCGGCGACGGCGCCGCGCTCGCCGCGGCCGTTGTCGGGTTCATGAACGAGATCGGCAAGGGGTTCAGCCCCTCGGCGTTTGGCGATCGATTCGAGAAAGAGGTTCGCGATGGGTGCTCGGCGAAGAGTCGGGGCAAACCGGCGACAATCCAGGAGCTGGCGCGGTTTCTGCTGATGGAGCCCGACCACCGGGGTGTGGCCAAGATGCTCCGCCGCCTCGCCGAGCTGAAGCAGTCAGACCCCGACTTCTCCGACGTCGAAATGGACTGCCACAAGGAATTTTGGGAGGCGGTCCGGCTCGGAACCTTTGAAGATCTCGATGCCGGCCTCGCGGAAATAACACATCGCCGCACCTACAGTCGGCCGAAGCCACCGGACAAAGCGATCAGCACGATCCACAAGGCCAAGGGGCTTGAATGCGGTAGCGCCATCGTCATGCCCTGCGACGCTAAGACGTTTCCCGATCGGCCCGACGCCCGATGCCTTCTCTATGTCGCGCTCAGCCGGGCTACCGACCGGGTGATGCTCGTCGTCTCACGCAACAATCCAAGCCCGCTTCTCCTTATTTAGAGGGCTGCCGCCGGCCGGTACGACGCCTGTGCCGCATTCTCGTTTGAGCTTGCCGGCCGGGCCGTCCAAGACACAGGACGAGACCGGATTGGCTGACACAGGCCACGCCCAACGCCGAGCTGCCGAGGGACTTGTGGGGGAAAGCCTTCCCCCTGGCCGGCGCCGACGTCGCCGGCACACCCCCATCTGCGGGGGATTATCCCCCGCAACGCCCCTATCGAATAAGCCGATGACGCGATGATAGCAGCTCGACGATCCGCGATTCGCTGGTGATCAGAAATCACGAAGGCGTGCGGCGGTCAGCCAACGACCCCTAGCGCCGACCTCGCCGATTGCACGCGGCCGTCACCTTGTTTCGCCCCCTTCTAGCAGCGCCCTCGATCCGTCCCGCTTCCTGTACCGGCGTTGGCCAATTTGGCGCGGCCGCCCTCATGTCAACGGCTGCGCCGTTCCCGTGGCGGTGGTCCAGCCAACCGTCTCGTGACATGCGGGCATACTGCCGCGCCCCTCAGGCCTCAGCCGCTCACGAAGCGCGAAACGGAGGTTCATATGTGCAGGGTTCTCAACAAGCACGCGGCCGGCGAGCATCACGGCGCGATCTACATCGGGCGCGGCAGCAAATGGGGCAACCCGTTTCGGATCGGCGTCGATGGCGATCGTGCGGCCGTCATCGCCAAGCATGCCCGCTGGCTGCGGGATCAGCATCACCTGCTGCGCGCGCTCGACGAACTTCGCGGCAAGGATCTGCTGTGCTTCTGCGCGCCGGCGGCATGCCACGGCGACCTCTTGCTGCGGCTCGCCAACGCGTCACGGGAGGAGCGCATCGCGTGGTGGCGCTCGGCCGCATGACCGCCGTCCACACATCGCGCAGTCGCGGGCCGGCAAGGCGGCCGGGCGGAGCTCCGATCGCCCGCCGCCGCGGCCGTGAGCCACGGCTTAGAGTGAGAGTCAGGCCGGGCGGCCGTGACGGGTTGGAGGTCGCGAGAGAGGCTCGCGGCGCCCGTCGCGGAGACCCGCGATGTCACGTTCAGCCGCTCGCGCTCGTGCCGGTCAGGACCGGACGAGCCTCTATTCCGAAATCACCAACAAGATCATCGCCGAACTGGAGGCCGGCCGCGTGCCCTGGGTTCAGCCCTGGGGGACCGCCGCGGCGAACGCATCGCTCGCCATGCCGAAGAATGCGGCGACCCAGCGCCGCTACTCCGGCGTGAATGTGTTGATCCTCTGGGGCGCCGTCGTCGAGCGCGGCTTTGCCGGCCAGAGCTGGCTCACGTTCCGTCAGGCCTTGAGCCTTGGCGGCAACGTCCGCAAAGGCGAGCACGGCACCACCGTCGTCTATGCAGATCGCTTCATCCCCGATGAGGAACGCAAGCGAGCGGCGCGCGACGGTGACGAGCCCGGAGCGATCGCGTTCCTCAAACGATTCACGGTCTTCAACACCGATCAGTGCGAGAACCTTCCCGACGGACTGATCACCGCCCCCGCGCCCGTATCCGAGGGGCTGATCCTGCCCCAAGCCGAGGCGCTGATCGCCGCGACCGGCGCCGATTTCCGCGTCGGCGGCGATCGCGCCTTCTACAGCCCGGCCCAGGATTACGTTCAAGTGCCGCGGCCCGACGCCTATTTCGAGCCGATCAACTGGCACCGGACGGCCCTGCATGAGCTCGGTCACTGGGTCGGTCATCCCTCGCGGCTCGCTCGGGATCTGACCGGCGCTTTCGGCTCGGCGTCGTACGCCAAGGAGGAGCTGGTCGCGGAGATGACCAGCGCCTTCGTCTGCGCCTCACTCGGCATCGTGCCGACGGTGCGCCATGCCGACTATGTCGGCTCCTGGCTCGAGGTGCTGCGCGAAGACGATCGCGCCATCGTCCGCGCCGCCAGCGCCGCCTCGAAGGCAGCCGACTATCTGCTCGCCTTCCGGCCCGCTCCTTCCGAGCCCGTCGACACGATACAGGCGGCCGACGAGTTGGAGATGGCGTGATGCACTTTCGCCGCTGACCTCCGGTGTCGGCCGACGAGGGCGCGACCGGCACGCTGATCAACCCGGTGAGGATGCAACAGCGCGGGAGAGGCTGCTGCCGGCGCAGCTACGGCAATTAGCAACGCCGGAAACCTGCGGAGGCGGAACTGCGGCCCGCCGGGCGATGTTCGTGCGGGCCCCGCGGCCGCCCGCCACCGTCTCGGTCCTAGAGCGAGAGGAAGGCGGGCGATTCCATGACGGGTTGAGGTCGAGAGAGAGGCTTTCGGCCACCCGTCGCGGAGAATATCGACATGGCAACCGCCGTTCAGAAGATCACCCTCAGCGCCTCGCGCGACATCCCGTTCAACAAACTGGTGCTCAGCCAGGCCAATGTGCGCCGGGTAAAGGCCGGCGTCTCCATCGAGGAGTTGGCCGAGGACATCGCCCGGCGCACGCTCCTGCAGAGCTTGAGCGTCCGGGCCGTGGCGGATGCGGAGGGCCAGGAGACCAGCATGTTCGAGGTGCCGGCCGGGGGCCGTCGCTTCCGGGCGCTCGAACTGCTGGTGAAGCAGAAGCGGATGGCCAAGACCCAGCCTGTGCCGTGCGTGGTGCGGGAGGGCGGCCTCGGCGAAGAGGATTCGCTGGCCGAGAACGTGCAGCGCGTCGCCCTGCACCCGCTCGACCAGTTTCGCGCCTTCCAGACCCTGCGCGAGAAGGGGCTGAGCGAAGAGGAGATCGCCGCCCGGTTCTTCGTGAACCCCACCGTCGTCAAGCAGCGGCTGAAGCTCGCCGCGGTTTCCGACAAGCTCCTCGACGTCTATGCCGAGGACGGCATGACGCTGGAGCAGCTGATGGCGTTCACGGTCACCAACGACCATGCGCGCCAGGAGCAGGTTTGGGAGTCGCTCGCGCACGGCCACAATAAGGAACCGTACTACATCCGCCGCCAGCTTACCGAAGGCGCGGTTCGCGCCGCCGACAAGCGCGCGCGGTTCGTCGGGGTCGACGCCTATGAAGCGGCCGGTGGCGTCGTGCTGCGCGACCTGTTCCAGCATGACGATGGCGGCTGGCTCCAGGACCCGGCCCTGCTCGACCGCCTGGTCATCGAGAAGCTCCAGGCCGAAGCGGAAACCCTTCGCGCC
>Ga0182024_10003787_pt1 | contig 35453 bp, 25 predicted proteins | sample P32metaG_FD_120480 | JGI IMG/M metagenome (GOLD analysis project Ga0182024, IMG submission 120480) | Permafrost microbial communities from Stordalen Mire, Sweden - P3-2 metaG (Illumina Assembly) | ecosystem: Environmental > Terrestrial > Soil > Wetlands > Permafrost | place: Sweden: Stordalen...
GGCGCTCTACACCTCGACGCTGCGTCCGGGCGGCTCGGCGGGGGCCTCGACCGCCTCCGGCACGGCGACCATTCTGCTCAATCCGAGCAACACCCTGGCGCTGGTCAGCGTGGCCTTCACCAACCTCAGTTCGTCCGAGGTGGTGGCTCACTTGGACATCGGCACGCCGGGCTCCAGTTCCGTCTACGTCTTCAATCTCAATCAGGGCCAAGTCAGCGACCAGCAGTGGACCTTCGGGCCCACCGGCCCGTATTCGGCGAGCGATTTGATCAACGCGCTCAAGTCCGGCAACATCTACGTCGAGGTCGATTCGGGCAGCTATCCGGCCGGCGAATTGACCGGCAGCTTCACCGTCGCCGCCGGCTCCCAGTCCTTCACCGCCCCCGCCGCCCCGCCGGCGCTTGCCGCGAGCGCCCTGGGGCCCAATACCGACCCGACCAACGCGGTGCGATTCCTGACCCAAGCCACCTTCGGGGCCGTGCCTACGGACCTGACCACCGTGGAAAGCGAGGGAATCTCCGCCTGGATCAAAAATCAGCTGGCCCTGCCGGCCAGCTCCCATCTCGCCACCGTGCGGGCGGACGCCGCCGCCTTCACCAATCCCCAGGAGCCGAACTCCGCGACCTACTACTACATCGAACCGGTGAACCAAAACGCGGCCTGGTGGAAGATCGCCCTCACCGGGCCGGACCAGCTCCGCCAGCGAGTGGCCTTCGCCCTCAGCGAAATCATGGTCGTCTCGCAACTAGGCACCGGGCTCGACCACCAGGTCGAGGCGCTGGCCAACTACTACGACCTGCTCGTCAACGACGCCTTCGGCAACTATCGCCAGCTGCTGCAGGACGTGACCTTGAATCCGGTGATGGGGACTTATCTCAGCATGCTGCAAAATCAGAAATCCAATCCCGCCCTCGGCACCAACGCCGACGAAAACTATGCGCGGGAAGTCCAGCAGCTTTTTTCCATCGGCCTAGTCATGCTGCAGCCGGACGGCACGCTGCAATTGGACGTGACCGGCCAGCCGATCCCGACCTACGACAATACGACCATCGTCCAGACCGCGAACGTCTTCACCGGGTGGTCGTTCGCGAGTTCAAATGGCAACTTCTTCTCCAATCCGCTCAGCCCGGGAATCTTCAGCGCCCCATTCCCGAATACGAACGCGTGGCTCAACCCGATGGAGGCCTACGATTCCTATCACGACACGACGGCCAAGACGATCGTCGGCGGGGTGATGATTCCGGCGGGCGGGACGACCGCGAGCGATCTCAAGGTCATGCTCGATACCCTGTTCAATCATCCCAATACCGGCCCCTTCATCTGCCGCCAGCTGATCCAGCACCTGGTCACGAGCAACCCGAGCCCCGCCTACGTGTACCGGGTTGCCCAGTTCTTTGCCAACGACGGCACCGGCACCCGGGGCAACCTCGGCGCGGTCGTGACCGCGATCCTGAGCGACTATGAAGCGCGCTCGGCCACGGTCGCCGCCGATGTGGGGTACGGCAAACTGAAGGAACCCCTCCTGCGGGTGAGCGCGCTCCTGCGGGCGTTCAACGCCACGGCCGGCAATGGCCGGTACAACGAGTTTGTCGCCGGCGCCGCCCAGAATGGCCCCTACCTGGCCAATCCGATCACCTACTTCGAGGAGGGGGCCCTGCAGTCCTCGACGGTGTTTAATTTTTTTGCGCCGAGCTATATTCTGCCGGGCGCGCTCGCCTCCGCCGGCCTGCTGGCGCCGGAATTCCAGATCACCGACGCGACCTCGGTCATCAACACCCCCAATGCGATCTACACTTTCGCCTTCAACCGCACGGCGCCGCAGCCCGCCAATCTGCTCACGATGGACTATTCGAGCCTGACCGCCTTGACCGGCAACCTCCCGGCGCTCATGGCCCAGTTGAATCTGCTCTTCTGCGGCAACGCGATGACCACCGCGACCAACGCCCGCATCATCACCGCGCTGCAGACTCTGCCGGGTTCGACCAGCCCCCTGCAAGTCGCCGAAAGCGCCCTCTATCTCACCCTAAATTCTCCCGAAGCCGCCATTCAGCGCTGAGCCCGCCATGAAATCCCCGCCGCCGTTTGATCCGACCCGCCGCACCTTTTTCCGCCAGGCCTGTTGCGCGGCGGTGGGAGCCACCGGCATGCTCTCGACCCTGGCCCAGCTGCGCCTGATCGGCGCCATGGCCGCCGACGCCTCTCCCACCAGCTACAAAGCCCTGGTCTGCCTCTTCCTGCAGGGGGGCAATGACGCGAACAATCTCATCATCCCCAGCGACACCTCGGACTACAACGCGTACGCGGCCGCCCGCACGATCCTCGCCGTGCCCCAGTCGCAGTTGCTCCCGATCGGCCCCCTCACCTATTCCGACGGCCGGGCCTGGGGGCTCCACCCGTCGCTGCCGGAGGTGCAGACCCTGTTCGGCCAGCGCAAGTTGGCGCTCTTGGCCAACGTCGGCACCCTCGTCCAGCCAACCACCCTCGCCCAATACAACGCTGGGGCCAACCTGCCGCCGCAGCTCTTTTCGCACATCGACCAGCAGACGCAGTGGCAGAGCAGCGTCCCCGACCAACCCTTCACGACCGGCTGGGGCGGGCGCCTGGCCGATCTGGTGAACGCGATGAACACGAACAACCAGATTTCGATGTCCATCAGCCTCACGGGCAATAATTCCTTTCAGGTGGGCAACACCGTCGCGCAGTACGCGGTGAGCCCCAATGGGGCGGTCATCCTGAATGGGTCGAACTCCGGGCCGACCTCGCAAAACGGGATTCGCTATAAGGCCCAGACTGACTTGCTCAGCATTCAAGAGGCGAGCCTCTTTCAAACGGCGTTCGCGGGCATCACCAACAACTCGATCAACGACAGCCAGGTGCTGAGTTCGGCGCTGAGCAATGCCGTCACCCTGAAGACTGTTTTCCCGGCGAGCACAATCGGCGCGCAATTGAACATGATCGCGAGCCTGATTTCGGCCGGGCCCGCCCTCGGGCTGCAGCGCCAGATTTTCTTCGCCCAATTGGGCGGCTGGGACCTGCACGCCAACCAAGTCGCCGACCACGGCCCCCTGCTGGCCGAAATCAGCGCGGCGCTAAACGCCTTCTATAGCGCGACGGTGGAGCTGGGCGTCGCCAATCAGGTCACAACTTTTACCGCCTCGGATTTTAGCCGCACCCTGAACACCAACGGCACCGGCTCCGACCACGGCTGGGGCAGCCACACGATGATCATGGGCGGGGCGGTCAACGGAGGCGACCTCTACGGGCGCATGCCGAGCCTGGTCATCGGCGGACCCGACGATACCGGCCGCGGCCGGTGGGTCCCGTCCACCAGCGTCGATCAATACAGTGCCACCCTGGCCTCGTGGTTCGGGGTGAGTCCGGCGAGCCTGTCCACCGTGCTGCCGAACATCGGCCGGTTTGCCCAGCCGAACCTGGGCTTCATGGGCTCATGAGCCGCACGCGCGCCGTCTTCCTGGTCGCACTGCTGGTCTTCGTGGCCACCTGGTGGATGCTGCGGCATCCTACCCACCCGGCGTTTCCCGCCGAGCGCGCGCCGGCCGGCGCCGCCCGGGCCCCGGGCGAGATTACCGGCCCTTCCGGCGCCCTCCTGCCGGCGACCCCGCAGGAGGTGATCGCGGCCACCCCGGCCGGGATTCTCCGCTACGCGGACGAGCTCAACGCGCCCAACCGGACCGCGCGGGACGATGTCCAGCTCCTGGTCTCGCTCCTGCAATTGTACCGGCGCACGACGTCCGGCACCAACCCGGTCGGCGACAACGCGGAGATCACCGCCGCGCTCACGGGCAGGAACCGGCTGTGCTATGCCTTCATTTCCCCGGAAAACCCGGCGATCAATGCGGCGGGCGAACTCTGCGACCGTTGGGGGACGCCGTTCTTCTTCCACCAGATTTCCGGCACGGTGATGCAGGTGCGCTCGGCCGGGCCCGATCGCCAGCATTGGACGGCGGACGATGTGGCCGCCGGGCCCTGAGGCCGCCGGCGGCCGGAAAAATCAGCTTGTGGTGGGCCGCCCCGTCGCGGAAAAGCACCGCATGCGTTTTGATTACCTCATCGACGATCTGCGGACGTGGTGGACCGCCCGGATGCATCCGGAGCGGCCGCCCCACCCCCCGCGGCGGCTGATCGACACGGTGGGCGGCGGCGATTTCGAGGGGCTCGGCCAGCAGTTTTACCAACTGATCGTCGACTGGGGCGCCCTGAAACCGTCTGAGCGCATACTCGATATTGGCTGCGGCTGCGGCCGCGTGGCGGTGCCGCTGATGGGTTATTTTGACTCGGGCGGCTACGCGGGCTTCGACGTCGCGCCCAAGCTGGTGCAGTGGTGCCAACGGGCGATTACGCCCCGCAATCCCCGGTTTGCTTTCGCCACCCTCGACGTCAAAAACCGCTACTACAATCCGCACGGGAAAATGGCGCCGAACGAGGCGGTCTTTCCCTACCCGGCCGCGACCTTCGATCTGGCGATCGCCGTTTCGGTGTTCACCCATCTTTTGCCCGATGCGTTCGACCGGTACCTCGCCGAAAGCGCGCGGGTGCTGAAGCCGGGGGGGCGCCTGTTCGCGACCTTTTTTCTCTTCAATCCGGCGACCGCGGAGGCGCTGGCCAAAAAAAAGTCGGGGCTCAGTTTCCGCCACGGCCATGATTTCTACTCGGTCGAGGATGAGGCGCGCCCCGAATTGGCCGTTTGCTACCAGGAGGCCCATGTCCTGCAGCGCCTAGCGGCGGTCGGCCTCAAGGTTGCCGGCCCGATCCGCTACGGCTCCTGGCGCAACAACGAGCAGGACGCGGTGAGCTCCCGCTACCAGGACATTCTGATTGTGATCAAGGGTTAGCTTATCGGCCGCCGTCTCCGCCCGGGCGCAGCCCGAACTGCACGAGTTTCGCCTTCATCGTGATGCGGGAAACCCCGAGCCAGCGCGCGGCCTTGGTCTGATTGCCCTGCGCGAGTCGGATTGCGCGGCTGAAGAGCTCGCGCTCGAGCGCTGTCAGCGCCTGCGTGTGGGCCTCCGTCGCCTCGCCCCGCTGCGCTGCCGCCAACAGGTCATCGACGTAGGCGCCAAAGACGCTCGCCGGATCGGGCCCCGGCGCGCCCGGCTTCGCCAAGGCGCCCCGCACGTGGTCCAGCGTAATCCGGTAGCCGCGGGCGAGCAGGAGCAGCTTGCGGATGACGTTCTCCAACTCGCGGACATTGCCCGGCCATGGCTGCTCCTGCAGGAGCGCCAGCGCCTCGGCCGCGATCGACGGCTCGGGCGTCCCCAATTCGGCTCCGTGCTTCTGCAGAAAATGCCCCACCAAGTCAGGTATATCCTCCCGCCGGTGGCGCAGCGGCGGCAACGTGATCTCCACCACGCTCAGCCGGTAATAGAGGTCCTCCCGAAACTGCTGCAGGCGCATGGCGGCCTCCAGATCGCGGTGGGTAGCGGCGACAACCCGGACATCGACCGCGATCGTGTCCCGGCCGCCGAGCCGCTGCAGGGTTTTCTCCTGCAACACGCGGACGAGCTTCGCCTGGGTGGACGGCGTCATGTCGCCGACTTCGTCGAGAAACAGCGTGCCGTGGTCGGCCTGCTCGAAGCGGCCGATCCGCCGCACCTCCGCCCCGGTGAAGGCGCCCCGCTCGTGGCCGAACAGCTCGCTTTCGAGCAGGGTTTCCGGGATCGCCGCGCAATTGATGGCGATGAACGGCGCCGCCGCCCGATCGCTGTGCTGGTAGAGCGCGCGGGCGATCAATTCCTTGCCCGTACCGGTCTCCCCGCGAATCAGGATGTTCACTGGCTTGGAGGCCACCCGCCCGATCTCCTTATAGATCCCCTGCATCGCCGCGCTCTGGCCAATCAGGGAGCTGCGTCCGGCGCCGGTCTCCCCCAGCGCCACCGGCTCGGCCATGAGCCGGTTGCCGGCGGCGGCCTTGCGGACCACCTCGAGTAGCGCCGGAATTTCGAAGGGCTTCAGCACGTAATCGTAGGCGCCGTATTTCATGGCTTCGATCGCGGTGTCGGTGGTGCCAAAAGCAGTCACCAGGATGATCGGCAGCCGCGGGTCCGCCGCATGCAGCCGCCGGATCAGCTCCAGCCCGTTGAGACCCGGCAGTTTCAGGTCCGTGATCACGACATTGAAGGTCCCGCCGGTCGCGGCGGTGAGGCCGTCATCGCCGCGCCGCTCGACCACGACCGCGTAGCCCTCGCCGGCCAGGACCTGGCGCATCGTCTCGACGATGCCCGCATCGTCCTCGATCAGGAGCACCTTGGTCGGAGGATTCATCGGCCGGCGATGGGAAGGACAACGCCAAAGGTGGTGCCGTGGTTGGGCCGGCTGCGGTACTGCAGGGCGCCCCCATGCTTTTCCACGATCCGCGCGGCGATCGAAAGGCCGAGCCCGGTGCCATCGTCCTTGGTGGTGAAAAACGGGTCGAACAGCCGCTTGCCGACGTCCGGCGAAATGCCCTTGCCCGTGTCCGCGACCTCCAGGATCACGACCTCGGTCTCGCGCTGCGCCAAAACCATGCGGTCGCGCCGCGAGCGCAGCACGATCGTGCCGTTGCGGCCGATACTCTCGGCGGCGTTCTTCACCAGATTGATCAGCACCTGCTCGATCTGGCCGAGGTCCGCCCGGACCGGGTCCTGGACCGGCGCCTCCAGGATCAGGCAGATGCCGGCCGCGGTCAGTTCCGCCGTAAAGAGCCGCTGCATGTCCTCCAGCGGCTGATTCGCCGGCACCAGCGCCAGTTCGGGCTCGGCCGGCCGGGCAAAACGCAGAAAATCGTTCACGATCCGCTCCAGCCGCAGGATTTCCCGCTCGACGATCTCCGCGTCGGCCGCCTGCGGAGTTCCCTTTTGCAGCCCCTTCTTTTGGAGAAACAGGGCCGCCTTAATCGCCGTCAGCGGATTGCGAATCTCGTGCGCCACGCCGGCCGCCAGCATGCCGAGCGAGGCGAGTTTTTCCTGGCGCTCAACCTGCGATTGGCTCTCCACCAGCTTGAGCCGCAGCGGCGCGATCAGGTCCCGATACGCCACGGCCGCGAGCGCGGCGCCAAACAAAAAGAGCAGGGCCAGCAGCCCGAGGATCGTCAGGCGCATTTCCGTCAGCCGCTGATTGGCGAAGGCCAGCAATTGGTTGCGCGACTGGTAGTGCGCCCGGGCGAGCGCCTGGCCCAGGTCGAACAGGCGCTGGGATTCGGAGCGCGCCCGAATGAAGGCGGCGACCGAGGCGGGCGACTCGCTGGGGCCCGCCAGGGGGCTGGCGATGGACGCCTTCCGCAAATAGTCGCCATAAGCCACCTGGACCGCCGCCAACGCCCTCTTTTCCTCCGGGGTCGCGAGGTTGCGGCCGTGGTCGTCGATCCACTGCTCCAGTTCGGCGCTGGCCTGCGTGAATTGGGCCCGCAAGGCCGGATCGTGGCCAATCTCGTACTGAAACCGGAGATTGTTCACTTCCCGCATCGAATCCTTGAAATGGGCGGCGATCTCGTCGCTCTCCGAGTCGACGCTGCCCAGCCGCGCGCGCAGTTCCCGGCTCTGCCGCTGGGAGGCATAGAGGGCCAGGGCGATCAAAGCGCCCACCAACCCCACGACGGAGATCAGTGCGACCAGGCGGAACTTGACGGCAATGTTCATCGAGACCGCCGATAGTTAAGTAAGTTTACAGCGGTGCAAAGCTCCTAAGCGCACAAATCCGCGGGCAAGGATCGGACACTAATTTAACCGATTGTCTGTTAATGTCTAACAACACCTATCGTCGCCTGGCACGAGGCCTGCAATAGACCCCTCCTCCCTATGATCCTGATAGTCGATGATGACGATTCGGTCCGAGGTTTGCTGCGGCGAGTGATCGCCGGGGAGGGCTATGCCGTCGAGACGGCGGCTGATGGGGCCCAGGCGCTGCAGATCGCGGCCCGCCGGAAAATTGATCTGGTGCTCCTCGATTTGAACCTGCCGGCGCAAAGCGGCTGGGATACCTTTGAACGGCTGACCCGCGCCGATCCCGCGGTGGCCGTGATCATTATCACCGCCCGGACCGGTCAACTCCTTACCGCCCAAGGCGCCGGGGTTGCGGCCTTGCTTGAAAAGCCGCTCGATTTTCCCACCCTTCTGCGAACCATTTCCCTGGTCCTCTCTGAACCCCTCGAGAGCCGCCTGGCGCGGCTCACCGGCCGGGGCGGCCGCACCTACTACGGCAACCCCAGTAAAAAACCGCAGTCAAAGCAGCTCTTATGAAAGATACGGAAGCGAAAACCTCTCCTAATTGGATCCTCATCGTGGTCATCGTGCTCGGCGCCATCGCCGCCGTGTGGGGGATCTCACTCCTCATTGCCACGCCGAAGGCTACCCCCCCGCCGCCCGGCGGCATCCCCGTTTCGGCCGAAGCGGTCAAGCAGGGGGATATCGACATCACCATCGATGCGCTGGGCGCCGTGACGCCGGTGGCGACCGTCACCGTGACCAGCCGGGTCGGCGGCGAACTGAAGGAGGTCCGCTACCAGGAAGGCCAGATGGTGAAGAAGCAGGACGTGCTCGCGATCATCGACCCCGGTCCGTACCAGGCCATGCTCCTGCAGGCGCAGGGGCAACTGGCCCGCGACCAGGCGCAGCTGAAGAACGCCCAGTTGGACTTGTCCCGCTATCAGAGCGCCTATCAGGACCACGCCATCCCCGAACAGCAAATGGCCACCCAGGAGGCGCTGGTCGAGCAGGACTCGGGCGTCGTCAAGTTGGACGAAGGCAATCTCCAGGCGGCCCAGATCAACGTCGACTACACGACGATCACCTCCCCGATCGACGGGCGGGTCGGTCTGCGGGGAGTCGACCCGGGCAACATCGTCGTCGCCAACGGGTCGACCGCGCTGGCCACGATCACCCAGCTGCAGCCGATCACAGTCATTTTTAATTTGGCGGAGGACGACCTGGGACGGGTCGCCGCCGAGACCAACGCCGGGCAGACCCTCAAAGTCTACGCCCTGGACCGGGATCAGTCCAAACAGCTGGCCGAGGGCACCCTGCTGACCCTCGACAACCAGATCAATCCGACCACCGGCACGGTGCGCGCCCGCGCTACGTTCGCCAATCGGAAGAACGAGCTCTTTCCCAACCAATTCGTCAACGCGCGGCTGATCGTCAAGACCCTCACTAAGGTGAACCTGGTGCCGACGGCCGCGATCCAGCGCAACAGCGACGCGGCCTTTGTCTATGTGATCCAGGGGGATAACACCGTTCTCTCCGTCAATGTGAAGATCGCGGCCACCGAAGGCGACATGTCGGCCGTAAGCGGGGTCACCCCCGGCCAGAAGCTCGTCACCGACGGCTTCGACAAGCTGCAGAACGGCGTCAAAATCATCGTGCGGCGCCCGCAGGGCCGCCCGGCCCCCGCGGCCCCGGCGGAATGAATCCTTCCCGCCCGTTCATCCTGCGGCCGATCGCCACCTCGCTGCTGATGGCGGCGATCCTGGTGGTCGGCATCATCGCCTACAATGAGCTGCCCATCGCCGCGCTGCCGGAGGTGGACTACCCGACGATGCAAGTGCTCACCTTCTATCCGGGCGCCAGTCCGGATGTCGTGGCCTCGGCGGTCACCGCTCCGTTGGAGCGCCAGCTGGGCGAAGTTCCCGGGCTCAACCAGATGCTTTCCACCAGCTCGGAAGGAGCCTCGGTGATCACGCTGCAGTTTTCCCTCAGCCTCAATATCGACATTGCGGAGCAGGACGTCCAGGAGGCGATCAACGCCGCGCAGAATTACCTGCCCCCGCAGCTGCCGATGCCGCCGGTGTACAACAAGGTCAATCCGGCCGATGCCCCCATTCTCACTTTGGCGCTCAGTTCCGACACGATCCCGCTGGCCAAGGTCGAGGATTATACCGACACCCGCCTGGCGGAAAAGATCTCCCAGCTGCCGGGCGTCGGGGCCGTGACAATCAGCGGCGGCCAGAAACCGGCCGTGCGCGTGCAGGCGAACCCCACCCAGCTCGCCGCCTACGGCCTCAACCTGGAGGATGTCCGCACCGCGCTGACCGCCTCCAGCCTCGACTCCGCCAAGGGCAGCTTCGATGGGGCCCACCAGAACTACCAAATCGCCGCCAATGACCAGCTGACGACCAGCGACGACTACCGCAAGCTGGTCCTCACCTACCGGAACGGCACGCCGGTGATGCTGAGGGACGTCGCCCACGTCGTCGACGGCGTCGAAAATGCCCAGGAATCGGCCTGGATGAACCGCACCCCCGCGGTGATCGTGAACATCCAGCGCCAGCCCGGCGCCAACATCATCCAGGTGGTCGACCGGATCAAGGCGCTCCTGCCCAAGCTGCGCGCCACGATTCCGCCGGCGATCAATATCCAGGTCCTGACCGACCGAACGACGACCGTCCGCGCCTCGGTGTCCGACGTCGAATTTGAACTGATGCTCTGCATCGCCCTGGTGGTGGGTGTGATCTTCCTATTTCTGCGCACCTTCGCCGCCACGATCATCCCCAGCATCGCCGTCCCGCTCTCCCTGGTCGGCACGTTCGGGGCGATGTACGCCCTCGGCTTCAGCCTCAACAATCTGACCCTGATGGCGCTGACGATTTCGACCGGGTTCGTCGTCGACGACGCGATCGTCATGATCGAAAACATCAGCCGGTACGTGGAACAGGGCGAGGAGCCGCTCGCCGCCGCCCTGAAGGGCGCCGAACAGATCGGCTTCACGATCATGTCGCTGACCGTCTCCCTGATCGCGGTCATGATCCCGCTGCTCTTCATGGGCGACATCACCGGCCGCCTCTTCCGGGAGTTCGCGATCACCCTCAGCGTGACGATCCTGATCTCGGCGGTCGTCTCCCTGACGCTGACGCCGATGCTTTGCGCGAAGCTCCTGAAGCACCAGGATCCATCCCAACAGGGGCGCTTTTACAAAATTTCCGAGCGGATGTTCGAGCGCACGATCGAGTTTTACGGCCGCACGCTCGAATGGGTGCTCGAGCACCGCACGCTGACCCTCCTGGTGGCAGTCGGCACGCTGGTGGTGACGATTCTGCTCTACGTCGTCGTGCCCAAAGGCTTCTTTCCGGTCCAGGACACGGGGGAAATCCAGGCCGTGACCGAGGCGGACCAAAGTGTCTCCTTCCCCGAAATGGCGCGCCTCCAGCAGGCGCTGGCGGCCAATATCTTAAAGGACCCCGCGGTCGAAAGCCTGTCGTCGTTCATCGGCGTCGACGGGACCAATACCACGCTCAACAGCGGGCGCATTCAGATCAATTTGAAGCCGCTGAACCAGCGGGCCTCCGCCGCCGACGTGATCGCGCGGCTGCAGACATCCGTCCGGCAGGTCGAAGGCGTCAACCTGTACCTGCAGCCGGTGCAGGACATTTCGGTGGAAGACATCGTCAGCCGCACCGAGTACCAGTACAGCCTCCAGGATCCGGACGCCGCCGAACTGTCCGCCTACGCGGGCAAATTCGTCCAGCGCCTGAAGGCGCTGCCCGAATTGATGGACGTCGCCAGCGACCTGCAGACCCAGGGCCGGCAGGCCGCGCTCTCGTTCGACCGCCAGACCTCGGCCCGGCTGGGGATCACACCCCAAAACATCGACGACAGCCTCTACGACAGCTTCGGGCAGCGCCAAGTGTCGACGGTGTTCACGCAGCTAAACCAATATCACGTGATCCTGGAGGTGGATCCGCAATTCCAGGTCAATCCGGACGACCTCCAGAACATCTACCTCAAGTCCCAGACCGGCGCGCCGGTGCCGTTGAGCGCCATCACGCGCACGACCGAAGTTACCGCGCCGATCCTGATCAGCCACATGGGGCAATTCCCGGCGACGACGATCTCGTTCAACCTCAGCCCGAACGCCTCCCTCGGCGCCGCGGTCAAGGCGATCGAAAAGGTGGAAAAGGAGCTGCCCACCCCGCCCGCGATGGAAGGCTCGTTCCAGGGCACGGTGCAGGCCTTCGTCAGTTCGCTGACCAATGAGCCGATTCTGATCCTGAGCGCGCTGGTGACCGTCTACATCGTGCTCGGCGTGCTGTACGAGAGCTACATCCACCCCATCACGATCCTGTCGACGCTGCCTTCGGCCGGCGTGGGCGCGATCCTCGCCCTGCTGGTGTGCGGTTCACAGCTCACGGTGGTGGCGATCATCGGCATCGTGCTCCTGATCGGCATTGTGCAGAAAAACGCCATCATGATGATCGACTTCGCGCTCGCCGCCGAGCGCCAGGAGCACAAGGCGCCGCTCGAGGCGATTCATCAGGCCTGCCTCCTGCGCTTCCGGCCGATCTTGATGACGACGATGGCGGCCATGCTCGGCGCCGTGCCCTTGGCCCTGGGCCAGGGCGTGGGCTCGGAATTGCGCCGGCCGCTCGGCATCACGATCGTCGGCGGCCTGATCTTCAGCCAGCTGCTGACGCTGTACACGACGCCCGTCATCTACCTGTTTTTTGACAACATCGCCGCCAAGCTCGCCGCCCGGCGCGAGCGCCGCGCCACCCGCCCCGCCGCCCACCCGACCGCGCCGGCTCCGGAGACCAGCCGATGAGCCTTTCGTCCCCCTTCATCAAGCGGCCCATCGCGACCACGCTGCTCACCGCCGCGGTCGCCTTGGCGGGGGTCATCGCCTTCCCGTTTCTGCCGGTCTCCCCCCTGCCCCAGGTGGATTTCCCGACGATCTCGGTGATGGCCTCCCTCCCGGGCGCCAGCCCCGAGATCATGGCCTCCTCGGTCGCCACCCCGCTCGAGCGCGAGTTCGGCCGTATCGCCGGGGTGTCCGAAATGACCGCCTCCAGCACGCTGGGCCAGACGCAGGTCACGATGCAGTTCGACCTCAACCGCGGCATCGACGCGGCGGCGCGCGACGTCGAATCGGCGATCAACGCCGCGCGTAGCTACCTGCCCTCGAACCTCCCGAACAATCCGACCTACCGGAAGGTGAATCCGGCGGACAGCCCGATCATGATCATCGCGCTGACCTCGGCCACGGTGCCGCCGTCCGGACTGTATGACGCCGCCTCGACCATCCTGGCCCAAAAACTCGCCCAGATTCCGGGCGTGGGCCAGGTCAACGTCGGCGGCAGCTCCTCGCCCGCGGTGCGCATCGACGTCAATCCGACGCAGCTCAACGGGTACGGGCTGCAGCTAGAAAACGTGCGCACGGCGGTCGCCGCCCAGACGGCCAATGAGGCCAAGGGCGGATTTTCCGGCCCGACCCGGCGCTGGCTGATCAGCGCCAACGACCAGCTGATGAAGGCGGCCGACTATCAGCCGTTGATCGTCAGCTACCACCAGGGGGCGCCGATCCGGCTTTCGGACATCGCCCGGGTGACCGACTCGGTGCAGACGGTGCGCTCCATGGGGCTCGCCAACGGCAAACCGGCCGCCCTGATCATCGTTTTCCGCCAGCCGGGGGCGAACATCATCTCCACGGTGGACGGCATCAAGCACGCCCTGCCCCTCCTGCACGCCGCCATCAATCCGGCGATCGACCTCAATATCGCGCTGGACCAGACCGCCACGATCCGCGCCTCGGTCAAGAATGTGGAGGCGACCTTGTGCATTTCGATCCTGCTCGTCGTCCTGGTCGTTTTCGGCTTCCTGCGCGAAGTGCGGGCCACGCTGATCCCGGTCGTCGCCGTGCCCGTGTCGATCATCGGCACGCTCGGGGCGATGTACCTGTTCGGCTACAGCGTCGACAATCTGTCGCTGATGGCGCTCACGATCTCGACCGGCTTCGTCGTCGACGACGCGATCGTGGTGCTGGAAAACATCACCCGGCACCGCGAGTCGGGGCTCAGCGCCATGGACGCGGCCCTCAAAGGCTCGGCCGAAATCGGATCCACCGTCGTTTCGATGAGCCTCTCCCTGGTGGCGGTGTTCACGCCGATTCTGCTCATGGGCGGCATCATCGGGCGGCTCTTCCGCGAGTTCGCGGTCGTCCTTTCGATCACGATCCTCGTCTCGCTCCTGGTTTCCCTGACCGCGACCCCGATGATGTGCTCCCGCATGCCCGAAGGACAGAAAAAGCACGGCAGACTTTACCAGCAGAGCGAAGATGCCTTCAATTGGATCCTGGGCGTCTATAAGAGCAGCCTCGCCTGGGTCCTGGATCATTCCATTCTGGTGCTCCTGGTCGCGATCGGCACCCTCGGGCTCAGCCTCTATCTGGCGGTCATCGTGCCGCGGGATTTCTTTCCCCAGCAGGATGTGGGCCGCCTGTCCGGCAGCATCATTGCCGACCAGGACACCTCCTTTCAGTCGATTGAGAAAAAACTGAAGCAGCTGGCGGCCATCGTGCAGTCCGATCCAGCCGTCGACACCATGATCGCATTCACCGGGGGCGGCGGCGGCACCACCACCAATACCGGCCGCTCCTTTATCTCCCTGAAGCCGATTGGGCAGCGCCACGTCACCGCCCAGCAAGTCATCAACCGGCTGCGGCCGAAACTCGCCGCCGTGGCGGGGGCGACCTTGATCCTCCAGGCCAATCAGGACGTGCGCATCGGCGCCCGCCAGAGCGCCGCCCAATACCAGTACACCATCCAAACCGACAATCTGCCCGATCTCGACAAGTGGGGCCCCATCCTGCTGAAGACGATGAAGGGGCTGCATCAGCTGACGGACGTGATCAGCGACGCCCAGAACAATGGCTTGGCCGCCAATCTGGTCATCGACCGGCCCACCGCCGCCCGCCTCGGGATCACGCCGGCCACGATCGACAGCATTCTCTATGACGGATTCGGGGAGCGGGAAATCGCCACGACCTACACCCCGATCAACCAATACTTTGTCGTCATGGAAGTGGCGCCGGAATTCTGGCAGGATCCGACGGCGCTGAGCCACGTTTACGTGTCGGCCGCCGGCGGTGGCGTGGTCCCGCTCGCCGCGTTCAGCCATTTCTCGTCCACGACGGCGCCCCTGGCCGTCAATCACTCCGGGGTCTTTCCGTCGGTGACCATCTCCTTCAATCTGGCCCCGGGCGTCGCCTTGGGCGACGCCGTCAACGCGATCACGGCCGCCCAAACCAGCGCCGGCATGCCGACCACCATCACCGGGGCTTTCGGCGGCACGGCGGAAGCCTACAAGGAATCGATCGCCAACGAGCCGCTGCTGATCCTGGCCGCCATCTTTGCCGTCTATATCGTACTGGGGGTGCTCTATGAGAGCTACATCCACCCCATCACGATTCTGTCCACCCTGCCTTCGGCGGGTGTGGGGGCGCTGCTCGCCCTCCTGGTCACCCATACGCCGCTGACGGTCATCGCGCTGGTCGGCATTCTCCTGCTCATCGGCATCGTGAAGAAGAACGCCATCATGATGATCGATTTCGCGATCGCGGTGGAGCGGAGCGAGCACAAGAGCCCCAAGGACGCCGTGTTTCAGGCCTGCCTCTTGCGTTTCCGGCCCATCATGATGACCACCATGGCGGCCCTCTTGGGCGGCCTGCCGCTGGCGATCGGCACCGGCATGGGCTCCGAACTGCGGCGCCCGCTCGGCATCACCATCGTGGGCGGCCTCCTGGTCAGCCAGGCGCTGACCCTCTACACGACCCCGGTCATCTACCTCTACATGGACCGGGTGAACACCTGGATTGCGAAATTCGGCTTCTCCGGGCGCGCGAGCGCGCCGGGCGAGGCTCCCGCTCCCGCCCCGGCCTCCTCATGATTTCAATGAAGACCTTCCCGATTTTCGTGGCCGGCTCCGCTCTGCTGGCGGTGGCCGGGTGCAATCTAGCGCCGCACTATGACCGCCCGGAGGCGAACGCCACCGGCCAGTTCAAGGAAGCGGTGCCGGCCGAGGCGAGCGCCGCCGCCGGTTGGAAAATTGCCGAGCCCCGGGACGATGCGCTCCGCGCCAACTGGTGGGAACTGTATCAGGACCCGCAGCTGAATGCCCTGGAAGCGCGGGTCGCGATCTCCAACCAGACGGTCGCCGCGGCCGAGGCCAACTACCGCGCCGCCCGCGCCTTGGTGGGCGAAGCGCGCGCCGATCTCTTCCCCACGGTCAGCGTCGATCCTTCGGTCACCCGCTCGCGGTCCAGCGCCTCCGGCGGCTCGGTCTCGGGCCCGACGACCTCGACAAGCGGGAGCAGCGGCAGCGGGGCGCCGGCCTCGACCGTCACCACCGCCTCCGCCAGCAATCCGGCCACGCGCACGCTTTACACGCTGCCCCTGGAAGCCTCCTACCAGGTGGATCTGTGGGGCCGCATCCGCAACACCGTCGCCCAGGACGCCGCGGCCGCCCAGGCCAGCGCCGCCGATGTCGCCACGGCGCTCCTCAGCACCCATAGCCAGTTGGCCCAGGACTATTTTCAACTGCGGGCGGTCGACGAACAGCGCCGCATTCTCAGCACGACTCTCGCCGACTATCAGGCGAGCCTCCATCTGGTCGACTCGCTCTTCAAAAATGGGCTGGCCTCGGACGAGGACCGGGCCGAGGCGGACACCCAGCTCGCCAGCGCCCAGGCCCAGGCCACCGACCTGGGCATCACCCGCGCGCAGTTGGAGCACGCGATCGCCGTCCTGATCGGCGTGCCGCCGGCGCAATTTTCCCTGCCGATCCTGCCGTTTGATCCCGCCGTGCCGGTAGTCCCGGTCGGTCTTCCGGCCGATCTGCTGGAGCGCCGGCCCGATGTCGCGGCGGCCGAGCGGCAGGTGGCCGCCGCCAACGCCGGCATCGGCATCGCGCGGGCGGCCTATTTTCCCAGCCTGACCCTCAGCGGGGACGCCGGCTACCAGTCAAACGGCCTCTCCCAGCTCTTTGACTGGCCCAACCGTTTCTGGTCGGTCGGCCCCAGCATGGCGGAGACCTTGTTCGAAGGGGGCGCCCGCCGGGCCGCCACGGAGCAGGCCCGCGCCCAGTTCGACCAAGCGGTCGCCAGCTACCGGCAGACGGTGCTGACGGCCTTCCAGGCTGTGGAGGACAACCTCGCCAGCCTGCGGATCCTCACCACCGAAGAGGGCGAGCAGCACCAGGCCGCCGTGGCCTCGGAACGCGAAGTCCGGCTCAGCTATGCCCGCTACAAACTGGGCCTGGACAGCTATGTGAATGTCATCACCGCCCAAAACAGCTTCCTCACCAACCGGGAGGCCGAGCTGCAGGTGCAGCTCCGGCGGATCACCGCCAACATCAATCTGATCAACAATCTCGGCGGCGGCTGGGACACTTCCCAATGGAGTCAGACCGAGGACACCGCCTTGCACCCGCCCGCGGCGCCGAAGCCGGCGGACGCGCCGGCGGCGGCGGCCGGCGTCCCCAACCCGCCGCCTTTGCCCAATCCGCTCAATTCCGCCGAGGATCTCTTGCAGCAAGATCAAGGCAACATGGCGCCCGCGCCGACCGGCGGCTGATCCCCGGCGACAGCAGGGGCGGCTGCAGGCCGCGGAGGCCGGTGGAATTGCAATCGACAAGCCCCTATAGTCTCCAAGGATGTCCGGACTCATGGGCCCCCTCGACCATCTTTTTGCACAGAATCGCAAGTGGGCCGACGCCATTCGGCAGCGGGACCCGGAGTTTTTCCTCAAACTCTCTCAGCAGCAGTCGCCCGAATATCTCTGGATCGGCTGTTCCGACAGCCGGGTGCCGGCCAACGAGATCGTGAATATGCTGCCCGGCGAAATGTTCGTGCACCGGAACATCGCCAATGTCGTGGTCCACACCGACCTCAACTGCCTTTCGGTGATGCAATTCGCGGTCGATGTGCTGAAGGTGAAGCACATCATCGTCTGCGGCCATTACGGCTGCAGCGGCGTGCGCGCGGCGCTGCGCTGCGACCGGGTCGGCCTGGCCGACAATTGGCTGCGCCATTTGCAGGACGTGGAGGAGAAGCATCGGGCCTGCGTCCACGCCGTGGCCGGGGACCAGCTCCGAACCAACCGCCTCTGCGAGCTGAACGTCGTCGAGCAGGTCGGAAACGTCTGCCAGACCACGATCGTGCGCGATGCCTGGACCCGGGGCCAGCCGCTGACCGTACACAGCTGGATCTACGGCCTCAAAGACGGCCTGCTGCGCAACCTCGGCATGAGCGTCGCGGCCTTGGATCAATTCGAACCCCAATACCGCGGGGCGCTCACGGCGATCGAGTCGGGCGAGCCGTTCTCGGCCTCCGTTTAGCCGCTGGAGCAGGATCCAGGCCCATGAACCTGACGCCGCCGCTCGATCCGGCTCTGCTCGAGCGCGCGTTTGGGTTGTACCGGCTCCCGCGAGTCCTGTTCGCCGCGGCTGAATTGGGCATTGCGGATCACCTGGCGCACGGTCCTCGCTCGGTTGCCGCGCTGGCGAAACTGACGGGAACCCACGCAGCCACTTTGGGTTCCTTGCTGGAGATTTTGCACGGCTACGGGGTCTTTGCACGCCAGCCGGACGGTTTTTATGCCCTGACCCCTTTTAGCCAGAGGCTCGTGCGGGGGGCGGAGAACGGAGCCAATGTGCCGTTTTTATTGGGTTGGGTCGGGCTGCCGGCGATCTATGAGGCATTCGGCGACCTCGGGCACACCCTCCGCACGGGGGAGAACGCCTTTCGCGCCCGGCACGGCGCCGACTTTTACGATTACCTCGCCGAGCATCCCGAGGATGCCCGTTTGTATGAGCGGGCAATGGAATCGACCGCCGACGGCTTCGCCGCCGGAGCCAAAGCCTACGATTTTTCCGGGTTTCACACCTTGGTGGACGTGGGCGGCGGCCAAGGAGCTTACGCCGCTGCAATCCTCGAACGCTATCCGCAACTCACCGCTATCTGCTATGATCTTCCCCAAGTGGTGGCGCAGGCCCGAACGGGGGCGGCTGGCGAGCGACTAAAATTTATCGGCGGCAACATGTTCGATAGCGTCCCGGCCGGCGCCGACGCCTATTTGACCTCCACGGTTCTGCGCTGCTTTGACGATGAACGCTGCCTCAAATTGCTGCGCTGCATCCGGCGGGCCATGACCCCTCACTCGAAGCTCTTGGCCAAGGAAATGCTCATACCCGAGGCGCGGGATAACGTGCTCATGAGCATGGCCGACCTGACCGCGCGCTTGCTCTACGGTGGCCGCGACCGCACTGAGCAGGAGTATGTGAGCCTTTTCCACCAGGCCGGCCTGCGTCACACCCAGACGGTGCCGACCACCGGAACCCTCGCGATTATGGAGACCGAGCCGGCCGGAGGAGTTTAAATTTCCGTGGCGACACGTGGGCAAATCACCCTTTGGCGCGCGCCGGAATCCACCCTGCACCGCACCAATGCCGCAGGTTCCGATTCAATCCCCTTGTTCTCAGCGTGGGGAGGACGGATCCCCGACTGGCTGCGGGTCGCGGAATGAGCGCTCGAGCTTATCGTTCGGGTCGGTGTCCACCGGTTGATCCCGCCACAGCCACCGCAGCATGTCGGGGAAAATCGCCCCGCCCTGCTTCTGGCCATGATTGCCGATGCCCCAGCTGTAATTCACCTCGTAGCCTTTCTGGGTCAGCGCCTGCATCAGCCGGACGTTTTGCAAAAACCAGTCGCGTTTCGGGTCGTCCGGCCGGCGATTGTCGTTGCGGCCATCCTGCATGAAAATGCGGATCGGCTTCTTGTCCGCCGCCGCCACCAACTCCGGATAGACGTATTCCCCGCGAAGATTGGTGAAGCTGCCCACAATGGTGATGACCTTGTGGAATTGGTCCGGCCGAAACCATGCCACCCCGAAGGCCGCGCAGCCGCCCGAGCTGGCGCCCATGATCCCGTGCAGCTCCGGATCGGGGGACAGGTTGTAGTCCCGCTGCAAGGCGGGCATCAGCTCATCCACGATCACCCGCGCATACTTATCGGTGGGCGGGTTGTACTCATCGGGCCGGTTGGTCGAGTGGTCGCCCCAATCGTGCGGATTCGGCTCGGGCTGATCGGGCCGGCGGCCCGGATTGATGAACACCCCGATCATCACCGGAATTTCCCGGCGAAAAATGAGGTTGTCCAAAACGTTCTGCGCCTGGACATCGCCGGGCTCAGCCTTCATCGCCTGGCCGTCGTTGAAAATCATCAGCGGGGTCGGCGTGGCCGGATCGTACTGCGCCGGCACATAGACGTAGTACGTGTGCTGAGTCCCGGGGAAGACGCGGGAAGGAATGATCGTGGGACCGACCCATCGCCCCTTGGGCACACCCGCCATCGGCTGGGAGTCCGGCCCGAGTTTGTAGAAGGCGTCGTTTCGTGCCGCCGGCGCTGGTTTGGGGGCGGCCGGAGTCTGCGCCCGGCCACTCGCCAGCGCCAAGGCGCCGACCAGGAAATAAGGGATCAGGGGTTTCATAAAAGGGGGTAGCTTACGCCGCCGGAGTCCGGCCGCGCTTCAGCCGCGCATGTCTTGGCCGCCATCGACCGTCAAAGTCATACCGGTTACAAATTGCGCCAAATCCGACAGGAGATAGACGGTCGCCCCGGCGACATCCTCGGGCTGCCCCATCCGCCCCAAAGGGAAGCCCGCAATCACCTTGTCCCGGCCAATCTTGTCCACCGGCCCGCGCGCCATATCGGTGTCGGTCCACGCCGGGGCCACGCAGTTGACGCGGATCCGGTCCGGAGCGAGCTCCTTGGCCATGCTGCGCATAAACATGATTTGACCGCCCTTGCTCGTGGCATACGCCGAATAGACCGCACTGCCCCGCTGGCCAGCGGTCGAGGTGTAGAGCACCACGCTCCCCCCGCGCCCTTGCCGGCGGAAATGCGGCACCGCCGCCTTCACCGCCAAAAATGTCCCTGTCAGATTGATCGCCATCGTCCGGTTCCAGAATTCGAGGGTCATCTCCGTCACCGGACTGCCCTCAAAGATGCCGGCTGAAACCACGAGCCCGTCCAGGCCGCCCAGCGCGGCCGCCGCCCGGTCAATCGCCGCGCCGATTTCCGCCTCGCTCTCGATCCGGGCCTGAACCACGAACGCCTTGCGCCCCGCCTCCTCAATTTGAATCGCCGTCACCTGGGCGGCGCCCTGGTCCGCCTGGTAACTGAGGCCGACGTCGGCCCCGGCCCGGGCGGCCATCACCGCGGCCGCCCGGCCGATGCCGCGGCTGCCTCCGACGATAAAAATACGCCTTCCGGCCAGATCGATCATGGATTCAGTTTTGGGGTCGGAGCAGTTCGCCGCGAGGAGGATCCCTGCGCAAGACGGATCGAAGCGACAATCGTCACTCCGGACCCTCTTTTCTCGGCCCGCGAACTGATCCCGGTGTATCCCGCCAACACCTTTCCCAGCCACTACTCCTCGTGCGCGCTTTTCTGCGCCCGATTCAGCGGATTCCCTCGACCCTGGCGCGTCGGATGCGGGCGTCCACGTCGATCCGGTCAATCACCTCGACTCCAACTTCCACCTGGCCAAAGGCGCAATACGCGACATCGAGATGCGGGGCCCGGGAATGGCACAGAAACAGCTGGCAGCCTCCAGTATCCGGATGCTCGTCCCGCGGCATCCCCAGCGTGCCGCGGGTGAATGGAATCCGGGTGGATTCCAAGGGCAAGGATACCCCGGCGTCCCCCGAGCCGTCCCCGCGCGGACAGCCGCCTTGGATCACAAAGTCCGGCACGACGCGGTGCCAATTTAGGCCATTGTAAAACCCCGCGCGGGCCAAAGCAGCGACGTGGCCGCAGGTGATCGGCGCCTGGTCCGGATAGAGGCGCACTTTCATGGTGCCCGCATCGGTCTCCAGGAACAGATAGGGAGCCGGACCAAACTGCGGCTTCCCGCCGGGATAGAGGACCCCGGAAAAATCCGCGCCGCGCGAGAGCGCCGGCGGCGGCTGGCGGTCCAGGGTCGCCAACGCGCCGAGCGCGGCCATGCGCACCGACGGATTGGGATCCTGACGGTAGGGACCGATGAGCGCCCGAAACGGAGCGGCCCCGGGGGCGCTCGGAGGCAGGGTGCTCACCGCCCCCAAGTCGGCCAACGCTCCAATGGCCGCAGTCCGCGCGTCCGCATTGCCGCAGCCGGAGAAACGGGCGAGCGCCGCGATGATCGTCGGCGAGAACTCGCGCCATTGGTTTTGCGCCGCCGTCGCGCAGCCGGCGGCAAAGATCTCCGGGTCCGGATCGGCGAGCGCCGTTTGAATCGCCGCTTTCACGACTGGGTCGGCCTTGGCTGCGGGGAGCCCCAGCTGGGCCAGCGCCGTTTCGCGGACGCGAATTCCCGGGTCCAGGCGGGCCAGCCGGGCCAACTGCTCCTCGGCGGCGCGCGTGCCGAGTTTGCCCAGCACTTCGCACGCGGCGGAGCGCAGGTATTCGCGATCGCTCGCCAAGAGCGGGCTGACGCAGGACGCCGCCAACGCCGGGTCCATCCCCGCCAGCTGCACCGCCGCCGTGTACCGCACCGAGATCGACGGATCGGAGAGGGCCATTTCGCGCAGCCGCCGCGTCGGAAGTTCGGGCGTGGGGGCTCCGGAAGCCCGGGTAGTTATCGTCGCCGCGCAGCGGCCCAGGCTTTCCAAGGCGGCGACCCGCACGTTGAAATCACCATCCGCCAAACCGGCCGCCAGCAGGCCAACCGGCCCTCCATTCCCCGCCGCCGGGTAGCTTCCCACCGACCGGCACGCCTGCACCCGCACGTGGCGGTCCGGGTCGCGCAGGAGCACCGCTAGCGCCGCAAGGCACTCCCCCCGCTCGGCCTCCCCCCTCGGCGCTCCGCCGCCCGATTTTAAGGACCGTTCGGATAGGCTCAGCGCCGCCGCCCGGCGCACCTCGGGCACCTCATCCTGCGCCAAGCGAACGAGCACCGGCAGGAGAGCGGGATCTTTGATCAGTTGGCAGAGGTAACCGAAAGCCGCCCGGCGCTCGGGCGCCGCATCGCCCGCGAAGGCGATCAGGCGCGGGTCCGGCAGCCGGTAGAAATGTCCCGGGGCGCCTGGGATCCCGGCCGCCGGCGGCGGATGAGCCCGGTAGTAGCGCGCCAACGCCTCCAGCGCCAGCGCCGGCCGGGAGGGGGAAAGAGCTAGCTCGACCAACTCCGCTTCCGCGCCCGGAGCGGACGAACCTCCTAGTCCGAGGGCCGCGGCGGCGGCAATCTCGGGTGCCGGGTCCGCCCCGATCGCCCGCTGAACGGCCGCCGGCGTGTCGGGAGTGTCCGTCGTCGCGAGCGTAAACACCGACGCCGGCGTCAGGGCGGCGAAAATGAGCGCGGCCGATAAGCTCATGCGAATTCGCCTCGGAGGCGCTGACTGAGGAGCGGCCACGCGATCTGCGGCGTCGGCGGCATCACTTCGTGGACCAGGCGGGCCGCCTGCTCCAGCTCCCCGAGGGAAGGCAAATCCATGCCGCATGGTTCGCGATCGCCCCCCAAGTTCCAAGATATTTCCCGGCCCGCACCCCGCCCCGGCTCAATCGCCCAATGGGCGCTGATTCGTGAATTGCGGGCTGGGCGGCAGCGCGAACGCATCGACCGGGTCCGGATGCGCCGGATCAAAGTCCGCCCAGTCCGTTTTGATATGGGAAGCCAGCGCCAGGTGGTCGTCCTTGATCCCTTGGATAATGATCTTGGCCAGCTCGTAGCTGCCATAGTTGTCGTGATGGGTCGCGTCCCGCGTCAGCCCATGACCGGCGAAAGCGAGGTAGGCCTTGTCCCGGCCCAGCGCCTGGTAGAATTGCATGCTCTTCGCATTGAGATCGATGAAGGCGACATTGAGCTCCCGCGCAGCCTGGCGGGAGGCTTCGGCGTAGTCGGCCAGTGTCGGTTTGAAGCTGCCGTCGGCATTGTAGTTCCGGCGCTCCATCGGGGAGATGATCACCGGAATGCCGCCGTGGGCCCGGACCCCGTCAACATGAACTTTGATCTCCGCCTTATAGGTGGTGAACGGGCCGCCGGTGCCCGCCGCAATCTGTTTTTGGTCATTGTGCCCGAACTGCATGAGCAGGTAGTCGCCCGGTTTCATCAGGCTCAGCATCTTGTCCAGCCGGCGTCGGCCGATCGAATCGCGATAGGTTTCGCCCGATTCGCCGTGATTGGCCACCGCGATGTCCGGCTGTAAGAAATTCGGCAGCATTTGACCCCAGCTGTTGAAGGGCTCCTTCGATTGATCACAGACCGTCGAATCGCCGATGATGAAGACGGTGGGCACGTCCACTTTCGTGATCTCCACCGCACAAAGCGCGGGCCGCGCGTTGTTGAATTCCAGGGTCAGCAAATCGTCCCAGTCCCAGGCTTCCTGCACGCTCTCGCGGGGAGCTTTGAGCTTCACGACGCCCGCCTTGATGCCGTTCACCGCGGCAATCTTGGGTGTGCGGGTGTTCACGATGAAGCTCACGGTCGCGAATTGCCCCGGATCAGTGTGCAGCCGCTCGACCATCAGGCGGCGCAACTCGGCCTTGATCGTGGTCGTGGATTCGCCAGCCGCGTCGCCCAAGGTCACCGTCACCCGGTAATTTCCCTCGGCCGGCACGTGGGCGGAAAAATAGAACGGCTGCGTGCTGGTCACAAAGTGGGCATGCAAGGACTCTTGGTCGCCGCCGCCGGATCGATCAACCGAGACGAGATTGGCGCCTTTTTCGAAGCCAAAGCCGCGCTCCGGGTTGAAAACCATCTCTGGCAATACTTGAGTATAGCCGGGCGCCACGGCCCCCGCCCCGAATTGGAACCGATAAAGCGGAGCCTCGTCCGCCGCCAGTCGAGGCAGAGCGAACAGTAATCCGGCAACGGCCAGGAAGCCGCGGATGGGGGGAGAAGACAGGAGAATCGGTCGGGTCATGGGATAGTGAGATTGGACAGCCGGCGCAGCGGAAGAAAGTTTGCAGTCGCGGGCCGCGAGATAGAATTGACGCAGCCGCTACCGAAAAGGTTGCGGCGCAAAAATCGGCCCGGCCTGATTTGGCCGTTATTGGATGTTCCTTGGTAGGAAATAATTAGGGTTCCCACCAGGGCCGAGCCCAGGTTCTCCTGGGGTAACCACCCAATAGCGCGCTTGGCAATATTGCCAGAGGACACCGTCATGACGGCCATGGCTTGAGTCATCTCCCCAATCAGGCCGGTGTTTGCTTCCGTGCCGCGGCTGGCTTCGCGGGCCGGCAGGCGGGCATTTTCCGCACTCTCGGCGTTGCGCTGAGTCATGGAGCCAAGCTCGACCAGGGAAGCGGAGGTGTTTTCCAGCGAAGCCGCCTGATGAGATGCCCCGTCGGCCAAGTCCTGGCTGGAGGCGGCCCGCGGCGGCGGCCAGCACTCGCTGGCTAATTTAAATTACCGCGACGATCCTTCATGCGTTCACTCCTTTATGGTGATGAGGCGGTCCTCTTTCGGAAATGTTTCGATCGCGACGTCCTTGTAGACCACTTCCTGCGACTTGGTGAAGCCGTGCAGTTGCAGGCCGATGGGGCCGGTCTTCAGCCGGCTTGGGTCGGGCTCGCGCCAGTCGAGCACCTGCTGGCCGTTGTAGGCGACGCGGATGCGGTTTCCTTGCGCAAGAATCTCGACGTGGATCCAATCGTGCTGGCCGGCGATTTTCTTCGCGAGAGCTTTGCCCGTCGGGTCGACCGGAATGTTTTTGTTCGTCCGATAGTCCCAAAGACTGAGGCCCGGAAAAATCACGAGTGGCCCCTTGTAGGCCCATTTGTTTTTCCCATTGGAAGCAATGGCCTGCTCGCCCCAAAGGGCGACGCCGGCGTGATTTTCGGACTCGACCATCTGCGACCAGAGAGTGAGTCGGAAATCGGAAAAGTTTCTCTGTGTGAGCAGAAATGTCGAGGGCACGCCCGTGCCCTTCGCCGTAAACGCACCGTCCTTGACGGACCAATAGGCCGGGTCGGCATCCCAGCCGGCGAGCGTTTGCGCGTGGGAGTAGTCGAAGCGCTCGGTCTGGCCGGTGCGCGGCGAGAGGATGGGCGCATCTGACTGCACGCGAACTATACCCGCGGAGGCGGCAGCAACGGTTGTCACGACGCGATCCGGAGCGATTTGGCGAATTGCGCCATTGCCGCCGTCGGCCACGTAGACGTTCCCCGCAACGTCCACCGCGATGCCGCGCGGGTCGTTGAAACGCGCGGCGTTGCCCGTCCCATCGGCCCAATCGGCCTGGCCTGCCTGTCCGGCCAGCGTCGAGACCGTCCCGTCGGCGGTAATCATACGAATGCAATGGTTTTCCGTGTCGGCGACGAAGACCGTGCCACCGGCATCGGCGGCCAGTGCGCGCGGCGCGGCAAACCGTGCGGCGGCCCCGGTGCCGTCCGCACTGCCGCGCTGGCCCGCCGAACCGGCGAGCGTGGACACGATGCCCGCGGGCGTGATTTTGCGGATATTTGAATTGTCCTTGTCCGCCACGTAGAGAATGCCCTTCGCATCGATCGCAATGCCCAGCGGGGTGTTAAAGCGCGCGGCGCTGCCAATGCCATCGGCACTCCCGCTCTCCCCGGCTTTTCCGGCGAAGACGGACGCTATACCGGCCGGAGTGATCCGGAGAATGGTGTTCGCGAGATTGTTTGCAACGAAGACGTTTCCGGCGGCATCCACGGCCACATTGGTCGGCGAGCGAAAACGCATTTCGCCCATGGGCGGGGCAAGCGCTGTCACGACGCCGTCGGCAGAAATCCGGTAGATGGCATCGTCCTCCGCATCGGCGACGTAGACTGCCCCATTCGGCGCGACCGCGAGCCCGATCGCTGACCGGATCGGCGCTCCGCCGAAAGGGCTGACCGCGCCCGCTGGCGTGATCTTGTGCATCTTCCCCAGGTCGACATCGGCGACGTAGAGGTTGCCCGCACGATCGACCGCGAGGCCGCGCGGATTGCCCAGCGCGAGAGCGACGAACGGCCGGGATGCCAATTTTTCGGCGGGGGCCGTTTCTGCGACGAGCGCGTAGCGGGGTGAAACCAATGACAGGACGAGCAGAGCGGCGTGGAGGAGAGATCTCATGATGACGATTAGGGGGTTGAAGGCGGTAGCGATTCTTCGATGATCGAACGTTGCTCACCGAAAATAGCCTCTCCGAAGAACTAAGTAGCGATTGAATCGCAATTTAAATGGCAGGATGGACGGGACTCGAAGCCGCACAGGTTGTCGGTAGCTCTCCTCTGAAGAGGGTTCTTCGGAGGGTCGCTACTGGCTGACCACTGGCTGGAATTTGAGCCTCGGTACTCAAATTCCGAATGGTCGGCGCTCGTTATCGTTCCGCAGGAATCGGCTTTGTCAACGGCTGCTTTGGTCGATCGGTGCGCGTGAAATTTTCATTTTTAGGCAGAGAGATCGGAAACGCGTTGAATCGGCGCCGCCTGAGCGAGGGCGCCGGTTAAGCGGCCACTTCCCTACCCTGGGCGAGCCCGAATCCGTCCAGCACCGATTTTGAGATGCGGTACACCGAGGCGAAGCGTTGGTGAGCGAGAATGGCGCGGCCGTCCCGGCCGCACTAAAAGGTTCTGCCGGCCAAATACGCGAACGACGCGCAGCACGTGGCCGTGTGCTCAGTGGCAAGACTCGACTTTCTTGTCAGCTGGAACTTCAAGCACTTGGCCAACGCGCGGCGGGAGGCCGGATTTAATGCGGTGAATCTCTTGCAAGGCCACCCGCCGGTGCGCATCGTGGCCCCAACCTTCCTAATCCATGGCCACGAAGAAAAAGAGCTTTGATGCGGTTGCAGCTTCCCGGCGTTGGCGGGTGCAGTCGGGAAAGCGTCTGGCGGCGATGACACCCGCAGAACGCCGGGCCCATCTGCAGCGCGGGGCCGAGGAGTTTTTTTCCGGTAAGCCGGACATTCACACGGCTTCCCGAGCGGATCGCTGATTCCGTTGCGCGTCCTGGGCTCATCCTCCGGCTACCCACATCGACGAGGGATCGAAGCGCAAGGCCCTCGCCTAGTTGCCCGACGTAACCACGCCAAAACCGAAGTCCGGACGAGCTGGCCATGCGTCTGAAAAGCGAGCATCAGTAAACGCCCGTGACTTGACCGATCACAGGGATAAGCATACTTAAAGCAAACTTTAAACATATGCCTTCGACGACGATTCTCCCGCAAAACATCCACTCACTCACGGACTTCCTGCGCCACAGCAAACGGCATTTGCAACAGTTGAAGCGCAGCGGTCGTCCGAACGTTCTGACCTTGAATGGCAAAGCTGAAGTTGTCGTGCAGGATGCCGCTGCCTACCAAGAGATGATTGAGGCAATGGAAGCGGCGCAGACCAAGCAGGGCATCGCCGAAGGGATTGCCTCGATGGAACGCGGCGAAGGTGAACCGGCTGAAACGATTTTCGCGCGTTTGCGGAAGAAGCACGGTTTCAAGGCGAATCGATGAAATATTCCGTCGTCATTGAGACCCGGGCCTCGCGCGACATCGACGAGGCCTCAGGCTGGATTGCCGCCGCAGTTTTCAGGACTTTGGTCGCGGGTATCGGGAATATGAACGCCTCTTATATAATTACCAAATATATATAATAATATGACGCGAGTTATTCATGATCGAGTCGATTGGTGGCATACTCTCGAGACAAACAAGTGAACCCACCTAGATTTAGGGGTTTTTTTTGCTGTTCAAGTTAAGTCATCCGAGCTTTAATCATCTAAAGCAAGACTCGGCGCGTGCGTAGGTCCCGGCTTTGCTCGCTGATATCTTGTTAGACTAGAGTTAATGCGACCCACTGCTCGGGCAATCATGGGTTATATATTTCCAATATCATGTTTAACAAAAATGACTCGTTAACCCAAACGTTTCAGATCCTAGGAGAAGCCATGTCCGGCAATCGGCGCTAATTGATGGCTGCTTAGCGATCGTGCTTGGTTTTTTAATTCTGGTGGGCTGGGCGCTCGATAATACGATGATAAAGAGCATCTCTCCTGGCCTAGTGACGATGAGAGCCAACATCCAATTAGACGACAGCACCGGATTCGGCTATAGCTAACGACTGGCGTGCCGGTTGCGACCTACGACCTGTTTGGATGGCTGCCATCAGGAGCTAAGTGGCAAACAGACCCCGTGCTTCACCCCGCTTAGAAACCTCCCATGCAAAAGCCCCCCGACGGCCTGAATGCCGAGGACAGCACTGCAGGCAAGCGAACTGAAGAATCGTTGCGGCTACTCAATTCTGCCGTCCTGCAATCCAAGGAGGCCATCCTGATTACCGATGCGCAGCTCGACCTGCCAGGGCCGCGAGTTGTTTTTGTGAATCCAGCGTTCACGACAATGACCGGCTACACAGCGGAGGAAGTCGTTGGTAAAACACCCCGAATTTTACAAGGGCCGCGCACGGACAAAGCCGTGTTGAGCCGGCTCCGGCTAAACCTCGAACGGGGCGAAGTGTTCGAAGGTGAAGCCATCAACTATCGCAAGGACGGAACGGAATTTATCCTCGAGTGGCAAATCGCGCCGATTCGCAATGCCGGCGGAAAGATCACGCACTTTGTGGCCACCCAGCGCGACATCACCGCGCGCAAACAGTCGGAAATCGCCTCAAATCGCCTGGCGGCGATTGTCGAATCTTCCGAGGATGCCATCATCGGCAAAGACCTGAACGGTATTGTCAGTAGTTGGAATCGAGGCGCGGAGATGATTTTTGGCTACGCTGCCAGCGAAATGATCGGGACTCCCATCACCCGGCTAATTCCAGCGGACCGGCTGCACGAGGAGAATGAAATCCTGATGAGGATCCGGCGTGGGCAAAGGGTTGGGCACTTTGAGACATTCCGACAGAACAAAGACGGAAGGCTCATTGCGGTCTCGGTTATGGCCTCCCCGATCAAAGATTCCGCCGGCAAGATCATCGGCGTGTCGAAAGTAGCACGCAACATCACCGAGCGTAAGGCGGCCGAAGAGGCGTTGCGCGACAGCGAATTGCGTTTTGCCACCGCTTTTCGAGCCAGTCCGGCGGCAATGGCGATCAGCCGGCGTCGCGACATGGCCAATCTAGATGTGAACGATGCGTTCCTGCGGATTTTCGAATGCACCCGGGACGACATCATCGGGAAGACAATCCTTCAAACGGGTATGCTGGACCCCGATACGCTGCAATCGCTCAGTGTCGCACTCGACGCCACCGGCATCGTGGAGAATCGAGAAATCACGGCCCGGACTCGCACCGGCCGGCCCGTCCACGCCATTTTGTCGGTGAAGATAATCGAGCTGGCCGGCGAACGCTGTTCGCTTTCGATTTTGGTCGATATCACCGACCGCAAGTTCGCCGAGGAAAAGCTGCGCTTGCATGAAGCAGTGTTGCGGGAGACAGGGCATATCGCCAAGGTTGGCGGCTGGAGTTTCGAAGTCGCCACCGGGGAAGGTTATTGGACCGATGAGGTCGCGCGGATTCACGACCTCGACCCAGCCGCCCAGATTTCGAAGGAGATTGGCCTCAGCTATTATAGCCCTGAATCGAGGAAGCGGATCGAACCGGCGCTGGAGGAGGCGGTACGGCATGGGACGCCCTATGATCTTGAACTCGAGATCACGACCGCGGCGGGCACCCACAAATGGGTCCGGACCATCGGGCATCCCATCACGGAGCAGGGGCAGGTCGTGCGTCTGCGCGGTTCGTTCCAAGACATCACGGAGCGCAAACGCACAGAGTTGCGGCTGAAACTCCAATACGCGGTCACTTCGGTACTGGCGGAAGGGGCGTCATTGGTGCGGACCAGCCAGAAGATTATTGAAACTCTGGGAGAGGGATTGGGCTGGGATCTGGGAGAATTGTGGAAGGTAGACAAGGTCTCCCATGTGCTCCGCCTTTCCGAGGTCTGGCACCCACCGTCCACGGAGTTTCTCGATTTCGCCGCCGCAAGCACGAAGATGACGTTCGGGCAGGGTCAGGGCCTGCCTGGCCGGGTGTGGGCATCCGGCCATGCGGAATGGAGTCCGGATATTATGTTGGACCTCGGATTCATGCGACGTGCGCTCATCGGGCAACTGAGACTCCATGGATGGATTGGCTTCCCGATCATGCTTCGGAACGAAATTCTGGGCGTAGTTGGATTTTTCAGCACCGAGGTGCAACAGCCCGACAATGAGTTGCTGGCGATGCTGACAACCCTGGGAGTTCAGCTCGGCCAGTTCATTGATAAGGAGCAGCTGGCGGAGCAATTTCGTCAGGCTCAGAAGATGGAGGCGATCGGCACGCTGGCCGGCGGCATCGCCCACGATTTTAACAACATTCTTGCCGTTATTATGGGCTATGCCGAGCTGATCAAGATGACGGTGACCAACGACCCCCAGTTGCTCGAATCCATCGATGCCATGTGGAACGCCGGTTCGCGCGCGACCAAGCTGGTTCGGCAAATCCTGACCTTCAGCCGGCGCGAGGAAGTCAAGCGCGAGGTTTTACATTTGGGACAAGTGGTGGAAGAAACCCTGAAGTTTTTGCGGGCAACCATCCCGTCCGCCATCGAATTCAAGGTCGATTTGGCGGCCAACGCACTAGCGGTGCTGGCCGATTCAACCCAGGTCCATCAGATCGTGATGAACCTCGGCACCAATGCATGGCACGCGATGAAAGATCGTTCCGGACGGCTGGAGGTCAAACTGGAGAACTTCGAAGTCGATGCCGACTTGGCGGAGTCGCAGCTTCATGTGCGGCCGGGCCGTTATGTAAGGCTCTCGGTCGGCGACACGGGGAAAGGGATGGATCGGGCCACGATGAACCGGATCTTTGAGCCGTTTTTCACCACTAAAGGCCCGGACGAAGGCACCGGGTTGGGGTTGTCGGTCGTGCATGGCATCATGCAAGGCCATGATGGGGCCATCACCGTTTACAGCCAGCCCGGCGAAGGGACGACCTTTCACCTTTATTTCCCGGCCCTTAGCGGTGAAGTTTCGGACCGGGAGACGCAAGCGACGCCCATCCCGCAAGGGAAGGGTCAGCGCATTTTGGTTGTCGACGACGAGGAAGCCCTCGTGCAGCTCGCCAAAAAAATACTCGTTCGGCTGGGATATGTGGTTGAGACAAGAATCCGGGCCGTTGAAGCGCTTGATCTGGTGCGCGCAGGACCGGACCAGTTTGACTTGGTCATAACCGATATGACGATGCCGGTTATGTCTGGGATCGATTTTGCCCAACAACTGGCGCAAGTCCGTCCCGGTCTTCCGGTAATCCTCACTACCGGTTATCCCGGCAGCTTGAAGCTCGAGCAAGTTCGGGCAATGGGCATTCGTGAACTGCTGCCAAAACCGCCCAGCGTCCGGTCACTCGGCATGGCCGTTCATCGTGTGCTGAGCGAGGGAAACCCTGTCAGAGCCTTAAGAACCGAAGGTTAGATCAAATCGAGGAAGCGATACTGCCGGGCGGTGCCGGCGAGTCTTCGGGACAGAAGTGAACGGTAGGGTCCAATGGGATCTGCGGCAGCGGCCAGAGCCTGGATAGGGGTTCTTTTCCCGCTTTTGCTTGCCTTATTGGATGAATGTTCCATATTAGACGGTATGTCCAATCCTTCGAACGTTCTGGAGACTTCCGAGGCAAAGGCAATTCCGGTCACTTTTGAGGCCGATAAGTACACTGCCGCCATCGACGGAATCGTGGCGCTGGTCCCCGCCCATGAGCGCCTTACATTGTTAGGTAACTGTTTGCGGGGTCTTGCCCTTCGGGAGCTGCGGATCGGACTGAACAGCGGCCCCATGTATCGTGGCATGTTGAGGCTCGGCGGGGCTTCGGTGACTGCCTCCCTAATCAAGAATCTCGGCGCCTGCATTCGGGCATCGGAGGTGGAGGAGGAGTTCTCGATCCCTGCGTCCACCTTACATCACTGGAAGAATGCGGGGCGAGCCATTGCGTTTCGCCCGCCCGAGACCGCGGACGACTTCTTTCCCGCCGTCCAATTTTCAGCGCGGGCAGTGGCCCCGTGGGCAGCCGCGGTCATCACGGCGACCGGCAACGGCGCGGCGGCAGTGCATTTTCTCGCGGTGCCCCGAAAGCAATTGGACGGGATTTGTTTTGCGGAAGCGCTTCGGGACGGCCACGCCGGAACGGCCGAGAAGATCGCCGAAACAGCGCGCAAGCGGGCTCGGGATTGATCCCCCTTGACTCGCGGCACTCCAGCACTGCCCCCGGCTGACCTGGCAAGTCGGCCGCTCGAGCATTTGCTCACTTCGGCAAGTGGTCGCTATTGGCGACTATCCCACGAGCAGGCGGCGTTGCTGGACTGGTCCGACAGCGACGGCGCCCGGTTTAGCCACCCGACTTTCCCTTTCAAAGTGCTCTATCTCGGGCCGGACAAAATGACCTGCTTTTGGGAGCGGTTTGGCCAAGAGCTTCTCGATCAGAATCCGGCCGATCGCGCTTTGAGCGAGAAGGAGGTCGCGGAGCGGGTTTGGAAGCAAGTGACGATTTCTGCGGACCCAGCGCTCCGTCTTTTGGACCTCCGAGACGCCCGGGTTCAAAGGCAACTGGGTGCGGATGCGGCGACCTTCCTGGCGGCCTATGAGGTGACCCAAGCATGGGCGCTGGCGCTTATGACGCATCCGGCCAATATCCAGGGGATTATCTACAATTCTCGGCTCAACGCGCCCAATCATTGCGTCGCCCTTTTCGATCGTGTAGCCGTGGCGCCCGGCGCCAAATCTCCTTTGAAAGCCAGGGTCCTCGCCCTTAAGCCCATCGATGACGCCTCTTTCCTGAGGGAACTTATTCGGGAGGGAATCCGATTCCCCACCCTTCTGGATTTCGCGATTAAAGGCTCCAAATCTTCGACTTCGCGCCTTCGCTCGCGACGCCGGGGCCGATAGCGAGCTATAACCTTCGGCACCATTGCTGCCAGAGGACAGATCACGATCCCCAAGAAATTTCGGGATGCGTTGAAGCTCCGTGCGCGGGAACGGATCGCCTTCGAATCGCGGGGCGGCGAGCTCGTCATCCGCCGGGCCGCGGCCTCGATTCACGAACTGGCGGGCAGCCTCAAGTCGCCCGTCCCGTATGTCGGCAAGCGGGCCGGGCGGAAGGCGGCAGCGGCGGCGCTGGCTCGGCGCCACAGGCGCTGAATGGCGCTGCAACCGCTTTACGTCTGTGTTAGCCGCCTTCTTACCGAATTGATTACTTCAGGTGCTTGGAAACGAGCGCGGTCATTTCGAACATGCTCACCTGCGCTTTGCCCTTGAAAATCGGCTTAAGGGCGGCATCCGAGTTGATTTGGCGCTTATTCTTTTTGTCCTGCAGGCCGTTTTTCTTGATGTAAACCCAAAGCGCCTTGACCACCGCGGTGCGGGGCAATGGCTTGGAACCGACCACCAGAGCGAGCTCTGGGCTCGGCTGGAGCGGCTTCATGAACGCGGCGTTCGGTTTGCGGGCGGAGGTTTTCTTTGCGGGAGTTTTTTGGGCCATAAATGGGATAGCGCCGGCAGGGGTGGCGAACAGCGCTGACCGAGAAAGCATCATCGTGCGGACAAACGGATAGGCTTGTATGAGCCAAAGCTGTGCCGCATCGCATTGGAGCGATTCTCACCCCAGTCAGGAAAACCGGCTGCCTTCACAAATTTTGCCCACCGTACTGTATATCGTCCGGGCGCCACGCGGCCTGCGCGGTTCGCAATTGTTTTGAGCCACGCGACGCAATTCGGTGCAAGCTCGAGCACGCGTAGTCGGCGTTTCTTGGCGATCGTAGGCCCAATGGTAAGGATGCCCTCGGCAAGGTCGATGGCACTCCAATCGAGACGCATGATCTCGTTAGAGCGGATGCCCGCGAAAAGTCCGAGTACAACGGACGCCAACAACCGCCCACCCTGCTCGGTCTTCGCTGCCGCCAGCAATATCTCCGCCTCTTTAGCAGTGAGAATCGACGGTTGCACCCAATCGATCTTTGGCGTGACGATTTTGAGAGCCGGATTCTCCGCAGTCCGATACCCCTTGGAAATAGCGTGGTTGAAAAAGGTGCGGACGGTGATGAGATAGTTCTTTTTGGAACGGGCAGAAAGCCCCTCGGCGCTCTTGTCTGAGACTCCGCGCAGATCGCGCAGCCAACTTTCGACCTCAGTTTGGGTGATCTCGCCAACGGATTTCTCGCCGAACGTCTGGGCAAAGATGTCGAGCCGATTGCGCAGGTCGCGCACAGAACGTTCGCGCAGGTTCTCAGCTTCCTTCTCGGCGACGAGCCGATCGACGGCATCCTTTACCGTCACGCTGCCGGCAGGCGATCGCAGGTGCTTCTTGGCGAGAGCAACCGCCTGGGGGAGCGTTAGCCCTGTGCCTTCAAGCAATGACAGCGCGGAAATGGCATCCTCACGTTGCGACGGGGTAAGCAAGAAATGCTTGTGTCCGTCTGTTTTGGCTCCTGCGTGCTGCTCCTTTGCCCACGACTCCGCATTCTCGACCGACGTGAACTGCTTGAACTGTCGCACGCCGGCCACGCGGACGGGCACGGTGACACGATAGGAGAGCCCTCCATCGACGCCGGAGTACCGGTTGATAATCTCCCGAACGCGGATACCCGAGCCGGCCGGGAATTCCCAGCGACGCAACTTGTGCTTTCCGGTCTGTGCCATTCGCTTCCGTCTATTGCCGGAAGCTACCCTCAGTGTCACCCTCTTTGAGAGGAATCTGAGAGGAATTACGTAACTGATTGATAAAGTGGCGGGATGGACGGGACTCGAACC
>Ga0182024_10003788_pt1 | contig 35451 bp, 38 predicted proteins | sample P32metaG_FD_120480 | JGI IMG/M metagenome (GOLD analysis project Ga0182024, IMG submission 120480) | Permafrost microbial communities from Stordalen Mire, Sweden - P3-2 metaG (Illumina Assembly) | ecosystem: Environmental > Terrestrial > Soil > Wetlands > Permafrost | place: Sweden: Stordalen...
AACGTAACTGAACATCGCACTTTGCTGAGTGTCTTTTCCGCGCATAGGGGTTAAAACGTAAAGACGTGATTTTGTCTCCGATGGTCACGCGCTAACGAAGTATCTTTTTCAGCATCCTGTTAGGAACCCATCCGAGTAATCGGGATTCTCCCGAAGCAACTCGGTCAATTTCTCTACGCTGATCTTCACTTGTTCGATATTTTTCTCGTCTTTTGGAAGAGCGTCATCAAACGCTTTCATTACCGGCGATGGAGGCGTGTACTTTTTCGGCTCACCCGTCAATTCAGGCGGTTCGTCAACGCCAGCGATTCGGATTGAGGAGGGTTGAGATAGCGCCACTTGCCGGGTTGCGGGGAGACTCACGCAAAGGATTATTAGGAGCCGCATATTTTCCTAGACCTCAACAGGCAAATTGATGCCGGTCGTGCGGTACGAGCGTTCCCGTGCCTTCGCCACCACCGAACCGGGCTGTCTTTTCAACATGAAAAACAAGTCTACTGGAATCGGTGGCAATTGTGAATTGTCCGGGCGGCTGTAAGGAGGCTGGCGGATTCCGGGCCGGGGGACCCGTTGCAGAAATTCGACCCACCCCACCCCCCGTCAAAATCCTTCCAGAATATTTCCTGGGGTCGATCAATAGACTCCAAGCCGGGGGGACCCCATTCGAGAATTCACTGTATTTCCGATTTTCATGAGTGTTTCGAAATCCAACCGGCGCATCACCGCCGCTTCGCCTTCTCAATCTCCTGTCGAGCGTGCGGATCAACGTCCAGATTTCTTCCTGAACGGGAGCGATAGAAAAGAAATCCGATCACCAAGACGACGGCGACGATGAGCCAAAGCACGTTGCGGTTCATTTGAACGGCCCGTTTTCATCTTACTGCGTGAGCAAGCCTACGCTCTCCTTCCACGACGGGAAATTCTGTTCGCAATCCGATGCCATCCGCACAGAACCAGTCCGTAAATTGCGCCGTTCGCCAAGCCGGAAATGATGACGGCGACGGTATAGCCAACAAAGTTCGCCATCGCAAATCCGACGACCGCACCGGGGAAGATGACGCCCTGTGTTGGAGTGAAATGAATATCGCTGGCAGTGCCGATTCCCCAGCCGAGGCAGGTCCCGATGAGCGCAACGAACGCAACACCAATCCGGTCAAGCGTGCTCAGTTGGGTAGAGGTTTTCATGCACCCAGATTCAAAGACGGCGGCGAGGGTCAAAAAGACGGCTCGGCGATTAGAATTCATTCGCTTTCGGGCGTCCGCCCTCACCGAGGGTAGTGGAGCACAACTCCGCTAGAGGACGCCATCCTCCGCTTTTCCATTCAAGAGTCAGATGCCTAAAAGACTTGGGATATGAGCCTATCACTCTGCCGATTCAATAGGTGCTTATGATAAGCTACCGCATATGAAAACACATCCGCCTTTCACCGTAGGTGACCTTCGGAGCCATCTCAAGCTATTCGCAGACGACTTTGAATTGACATTCGGGCCAGTTGATACCCTCACTTTTTATCGCACCAAGCAGCGTGGAGACAAACTCGTGAATATTGAATTCAACGAGATCTTCACCGTAGAAGAAACAGAGCCGTTCCCCGGCGTGGAACCAACTTTACCCTCGTCATCCAAGTAACTAAGGCGAAACACAATCATTGATCCGACCTCGAAATGTTTAAAAATTCGACAGCATCGAACCAATTGGGAAGGTACAGTGTCGCTGTCCCTTCTCAGAATGATTTTCGTCACGAAAGTTTACTTGTGTACAGATGGATAGAGGGACTTTCCCATCAAGAGCGTCCAAGAAGTCTCCAACCGTTATTTTTAATGGCGTCATTGGATACGTTTGTTCGTCGCCCGGATCAATACTTGGCAGAGAACTTTCACCAGTGATCTTATTGGTTGAGGTCACCTTTTCCGTGATATGCCTCAATTCCTTGCCACGTAATGTGATTAGATATTCAAGCGAAATGTCATGTGCAATTAAGGTGCCGTGGTTAAGAATTCGGACCTCCATTGGAATGCTCACTTGCGCCTCACGGGGTAAAGTCGTATACCGCTCCTTTGCAATCGGAAAAATCACTTTGGCACGAACGAATGCCTGATGGCTCAACCGATTGTTACGGTAGGTCTCGTACAGCGAGAATCCCGACACTCCAAGACTCAATATGCTTAGAACTACTCCAGACCAGGCTACTCGAAGGGTCAACCGATGAGGTCGGTCTGCGATCTTCGGCGGTTTCGGCGCAGACGGTTGTTGAGCGTTATGGTGCGTCATCGGGAATCGCAAGCTCCTAGCGAAAATCACTCTACCACACAAAACATCGGGCATCGATGAGTTTCCTGGAGAACCAAGTGGAGAATCCGGAGACGGCTTCGCAAAAGACAAGCGCACTCTGTTAGAATTCCGTCGTTATGGTTACAGGGAAGTGCGCTCTCTGCCTCTTTGATCGTCCGTTGATTCAAAGCCATTATCTTCCGGCTGCTTTGTACAGACTCGTTCGGAATCGAGACCCGGAAGGCAAGATCGTCCAGACTGAAGGCTCGTCGTCCGCTCTGAGTACCTTCGAGTTCAAAACGCCTCTCCTCTGTGCCGAGTGCGAAAAGCGATTCTCAAAAGGTGGCGAAGAGTACACGCTACACAACTGTTATCGCAAAGAGGGACAGTTCGCCCTACAAACTGCACTTCAGAGTATGGGCCAGCCAGTTCACTTCTCTCCGAGTGTTAGCCTGTACAAAACGGCTGGATCGGCTCTGATTCAAACCGATAAGCTTGTTTATTTCGCAGCCAGCGTTTTCTGGCGGAGTTCAGTTTACCTGTGGAGAACATCGAGAGGATTATTCGTAAATCGTTCGGAGTTGGGGCCTTATCAAGAAAATCTTCGGCGCTACTTGTTGGGAGAAAGCCCGTTTCCCGACTTAGCCGTAATGCTGGTCAACGTATCGAGCCGACCAAGACCCATGATGAACATGTTTACACTTCCAGTGGGAAAGCGGATCGAAAGGCATCATATGTTTATCTTTGCCATTCCCGGCGTCGATTTCACCTTATTTGTGGGACCACGAATTCCGGCTTCATGTTTTCTCTCGTGTACCCATCATTCGCCTGAAAAGTACGTCGGTTTCATGGACAACGATTCCTACTTCGTGCCTACTTTACTGAACAGGCTCAAAGATGCTACTCCGAAGGGAAAGTTAGTGAAGGATCACGAAGTATGGCTGAATAAGATGTCTGATTTGCCGTGAGCGCAACTCAATCGTCCTTACCGCCGCATCTGTACCAAATCGCACTTCTGAAAACAGCCGAATTTGCTGCTGAAAAGTCGTCCTGAGAAAAGGCCGTCTTCCGTCACTTTTCGATTGCGCTTCGCACCGATAGGTTTTTGTGGGGCCAGGAGCGATCCAACAGGAAGCCGACCGCCAGGAGGACGGCGGCGACCCCCCGGCTTTGTGACGAGGGCCGACGTAGACCAGCCCATGAACTCATCAATGCCTGTTCTAGTTCTTCACAGTCATTGCGCTCGAGTCAACGGCCTTTTTGCCTGTGACGCCTTCAAGTCCTGCCAAGATGCCCCGGTATTCGTTTTTGTCAACCTGGAAAGCGACCCCACCCTTTTTCCCGGCGTCGTCCCAGGTCAGGCCGACGAAATGCTTTTTGGATTTGCTCAAGGCCATCAGCGCCCCGATGCCAAGCGAGACAACGGCGAGTCCGATTGCGGTGCCCACACGCCGATGCACATCTTGCCCGTAGCTAATCTCGGTTACGGCCCCTGACGGGATCAGTGCTACCTCGGTCTTGTCCTTCATTATGTGAATCGTGGATGGGTTGATAAACAGCTTCATGCCAGTTCCGGCCTTGAAGTCTGGGACAGACCCTCCGCTGTAAATGACGTGATAGCTGCCGTCGTTGGCAAGCAAAGCGCAGGGAAGCGAAACGCAAATCAAAACCGCAACGAATTGTTGAATAGCTTTCATCGTGATTGTCCTGGTTTTACCTTCTGGCGTTCGATTCAAAGCGCCGTCCGGTTTGTCGAAAATTGGGTTCAGCTTTGAATTCGGATGAAATTGGGTAGGGCATTCTAAGATAAATGCCGTAGAATTCTTCATGCTGCGACTGACTAGAAAATTGATTACAGCGATTTTCCTTGGGCCGTTGGTTTGGATTTGCCGTCGCCTCGTTCATCGGGAGGTGCTTTCTTCGCTTGTTCGGCACCCGTAGAGCAGTTATTCGTGGGACCGGGGGCGGTGGAGCTACAAAGCCGATCACCCGGACTGCGGCGACGATCATGCAAACCTAAAGGACCACTATGGATCATCCGATCAAGCGGAAATGCCTCAGAACCGCCCTCCCCATCAGTCGCAGCATCTTATCCGGCCATTCGGAATCGAGTGCTCTGACTCTGACTGTTCAATCAGTTGGGCCTATGAAGAACTAGAGAAAGCACACGTTTTTCTTGTGACACAGGCTAAGGAGGCTCTGAGTGCGCTGTCAGGTCAGGACATCGCTGACTCTGAGTGGGGCGCACGAGTAAAACGGAAGATGGTCCCGCTTCCACCGGAAAGTAGACCATTACTGATTCAGAAGAATGCCGAGCGTTTCTCTGAAGTGGTCAACATGTGCGCCACGGTCGAGCGCCTGCTTGATGCCCTTCAGTGGGCAAACGAATATCGTTTCTCTGGGCATTTGGTTAAAGTCTGCCATCCGACTGCAAGTTCGAACAAGAAAGATGGAGACACCGGATTGGACAACGACTTGGTTCTCATACCAAGGTCGGTAGGTGCGGAAAAGATTGCCCGATTCGAAGTGTCCGATGTTTGCGGTGACGGGGATGGGAATGACAAAGAGAGGAAGGACTTGGAGAACCTAGAAGTTTTGTTGAAGGGAGAAAGAAAGATAGCCGACGCCCTGAACCCGGAGTGGCCGAAGGAACATCTTTTCCTGGTGGTTGCGGAGAAGTTTGGGAAGCAGGTGATGGACGGGGACAAACGAACGTGGCGCATAACGAAGGGATCGAATGCTCACTGCTGGTACCGCCATCACATGGCACGGAAGGGGGCTGATGGCCGTGAGGGAACGATGATTATTGAAGTTATTGACGGGCGTTCACAGGCCGACGCACATTGTCCCTACGGATGTTGCCCTAGTCTATAATTGGCTTGCTGTTGCTCCTGCGGACCCCACACCAATCAGCGACACCATGTAAGCGGTCGCTTCTTCGTGGGCGTGTCGCACGGACGCAGCCAGGGCGCTGACTCGTTGGGGGTCAACGCCGTCGAGATCGTTCAGACTCTCCAATGAGATCAAGCCGTGTCGAATGGACTTGCTGAACTCGAACATGATTTCCACGGTATCGAAAGAATTCAAGCCGTTTTCCTTTCACCTGCCGCCAAAATGCGTTGAATCGTCATGGCGCTCCGTCCGGTTGCAGCCCCGATTTCCCGCAAGCTCATCCCCTCGGCACGCATCTTTTCCAATTTGCTCCGATCCAGCACAGCTTTAGGTCGGCCAAGCACCTTTCCCTCGGCCCTGGCTCGTGCGAGACCGCTGCGGACCCTAGAAGACATGCGGTCTGACTCAAATTTTGCAATCGTGGCAATGATCCCGACGATGGCATCTTTGAAGTCACCCATGCTGTCGAGCCATTTTTCCTGCAAGCTCCGATATTGCACGCCGTAGCCAGAAAGTTTATTGAGGATCACGAGCGTCTTCAGTACACCTTCTCGTGACAAGCGGTCCAGCGATCCTCGGCTTGAAGTGGTCGGAAAACAGCGAGAACTTTTCCTGAAGATTGACCTTTTCCATGCGGACAGGGTAGCACTGATCGAACTGGCGACTCGAAATTGTCCCCGGCGAACCACGAATTCGTATCCGCCCACCCGTCCCGATATGTACACACAAATGCCAGGTTTGGCCCACCTGACGCAATTCGCCCCTAACCGCATATCTCCCATAGCCTAAATGCGACCCTGATTCGTTCATCCGGCGATCTTCAGGCGTCACATAGCCATTCGGGATTGGTTGCGAGACGGAGGACGGATATCCGATATCCCGGTCCCACAGGGAATCAGCGTTAAGCGCCGTCTACGTACAGACGGCTTTGGATCGTCGTCAGCAGCGCTTCGATATCCTTCTGAAGGTCGGCAAATAGCTGGTATGCTTCACCCTTCAACGCTTCGTCCTTCGAATCAAAGCGTGTATTAACTTGAATAAGCTTTAGCGAAACAGCGTCAAACCCTTCGAATACCTTCTTGCTCATGAAGACGCTCTTCGCTATGACGTAGTTTCGAAGCACCCGCTGCGTTTCCATCATCTGGTCGTGACCTGTGGCCTCAGCCGCCTTGAAGTACATGGCCTGCTTTGCGTCAGGAGATGGGGTATCCCGGATGTGCTGCCTCTGAGTGTCCGAAAATGGCTGCGTGGCGAGGAATTCATCTAGTTCGGGATCGCTCATCGTTGCGAACCGGATGTAGTGCATGAACCCGTTCATCACGTTCGAAGAAGTGCCGAAGGCTGTCTGCAATAAGAACCACGCTTCCGGGAGGACCTCGTATTCTTTTTCGTGGACTTTGCTGACCCGGTTAAACGTCCGCTGAATTTCAGAGCGAACGGCTTCGAGTTTGGTTTGATATTCGTGGTTCAGTTGGCTCAGTCGTTCTTGGTGGGTTCGGTTAAGTTCGTCCTGCTTGGACTTGAACCGGTCTTCTATCCAGGTGTCAACCCATTTCTTGGGTAGGCCCCTCAACATTGCAAGCATACCTGTCACTACGACGCCCAAGAGAACCCAGAGGACGGGAACCACGATGTCATGGCTGCTCATCCCAGGATTATAGTCCGTCGTGGACACTTGGCTTCATTCGTTGTTCTTGGGTTGTTCGGGCCGGGTTGGAGAGTGGAGGATACAGCACGACCGGGTTCCTGGTCGTCAAAGTGGTGGATTTTCTTTTGCCGGTCGCTGCGGATTCGAACGCCGGAAGGCGGCTGGCTCGCCCCACTGGTCGGGGAGAAAATGTGGCTTTGATTTATGTGTATCCGGTCGCCGTAGGCGAGACCGTCACCCTTCGGGTTGAAATGTGAGTTTTGACCTTTCTGGTCCCTCCAGGTTCCACTTCGTGGAATTAATGTTGGAGTTGTTTTTCAAATTGAAACTCGAAGGTCCACGTCGCAAGACGTGGACAAGACTCCATCTTCATGTCGAACTGACCCGTTCATTGTGAATCAATCGCCGAAGGCGGTACGCTCACCCTCACGGGTGGAAATGTAGAAGAATCATTTCTACAATAAAATAAGACTCCTTCCTTTACAAGGCTTCGCCTTGGAAAGTTCTTTTTATATAACCCCTATTTTTTAATCTGCTTTTAATGTGGCCTTCGTCTTCCTGTCGCCATCTTGGAAATCTTCGTTGCCTATATAGTCTCGGAGGTTCATCATTCATGGACAAAGACGCAATCAAATCTTGGTACACCATTTCCGAACTTGCCGATCAGATCGGCATGTCCCGAAAGACAGTGTGGGGATGGGTTCGAGACAAGAAATTGAAATCAGAGCGCTATGGCGCACAACACCGGATCAGCGAGTGCACTTGGCAACAATTTCTCGCTGACTGCAACACCAAATAAAAAACATCGACCCACCCGGCAAGGTGGGTCAGGAAGGAAGTGTGAAATCCAACAATAATACTTATCATTCAATCAAACCGTACAAGATCAAGCGGCTGTTCTTCAGCAAGTACTGGCGATCACTCTACAACGCAGAGCAAGACCTGACGCTCACTCAATACGAATACAAGCTGGCCACCCATTGCTGGCTCCAGCGGCTCACCAAGCATGACATCGAGACTCTTATGGGCTGGTGGTACGCAAAGCACGGCGTCCCCGGAAATTTCTGGCATTTTCGAAACGTCGTTATCCCGGAGACGTACCGCTGGACGATTGAAACCGTCCGGGCACAGAAAAAGATCGAGAACGAAAAGGCAAAGGCGAATCGCCTTGCGAAGGCAGAGCACGAAAGTTCTGCCGGGAGCCGCCAATGACTTCCGACAGAATCGAATCCATTATTCTTCACTCGTTCATGACGAACTGGAAGTTCAGCGAAACATTTCTGCCACACCTGACGCCGGAATTGTTCAGTGACCGGGGCGAACGAGCAATCTGCGAAGAAATACGGCGCTACATAAGCAAGTACGACGGATTGCCCACGGCAGAGGCGATCATTTGCGGCGTGAGCGATCACCTGTTGCCCGACGAAGAGTACAGCGAAACGAAGGAGTACCTTGAGGCCCTAGAGAAATGGACGCCCGCCGTCGCTGACCCGTGGCTCGAAGGTCAGACCGTTAAATTTATCCGAGACCGGTCCGTCTACAATGCCGTCTCCGACCTGATTTCCGCACAGGGCTGCGGAAAGTCGATAAAGAATGTGGAACAGTGCCTCGAAGCAATCCAAAAAGCAAACTCCTTCACTCTCGAAGAAACACCCGGACTCGGATTAGATTGGGAGCCGCTGTTCGACTTTTTGCAATCGTCCGACGAAAAATTCCCATTCGCACTCGACATCATGAACCGGATGACGGGTGGTGGCCCGTGCCGAAAGACAGTCACCGTCGTGGTGGCTCCCACAAATACCGGAAAGAGCCTGATCCTGTGCCACCAAGCAGCAGAGTACTTGCGACAGGGTAGGAATGTTGTCTACATCACATTGGAGATGGCGGACAAGATCGTCCTTAAGCGTATCTACGCCAACCTGCTCGACACCAGCATGAACGAGTTGGAGGTTTGGAGCCGGGACCAATGGGGTGACGCCGTGGACGAACTCGGAAAACTCGGCAAACTGAAAATCCGGGAATACGCCAGCCGAAGCGCCCATGCCGGTGATTTCCGCCGCTATCTCTCCGAACTGAAGGCGAAGGACAAGTTTGTACCGGATGTCATCATTGTTGACTACCTGAACGAATGTCGGTCTCGCCATATGAAGTATGGGCAGAACGTCGGCTCATATCAATATTTCGGATCGATCTGTTCAGAACTCCGGGCACTGGCGACCGATTTCAACGCCGCTGTGTGGACGGCCACCCAGACCAACAGGGACGGCTATGAAGGCGACCCGGATTTGAAAAACACTTCTGAATCGGCGCAAATCAACTCAGGAGCCGATCTAATCATCGGCGTGAATCGGGACGAAGTTCTCCCGGACCATCTCCGATTCCGGGTTTTGAAAAACCGTGATGCGGAGCACAAGGACAAAGTGTTCATGGTGGGCGTGGATCGGAGCAAGATGCGGCTCTACGATCTTCAAGACCCGTTCCAAATGGCCGAACAAATGAACATCAAGCGTGACGAAATTCAAAAGCGGAAGTCACGGAAGCCGCAGCTTGCCTGATCCCACCGCTTGGTAATACATCTACCGGGGGCGGTCGGAAAACATACCGCCCCGGAAATGAACCTAGGGGACAAAGCGTCTTCCGGTTCATCCTAAAATGCGCTATTCGCTCTTTGCGGGAATCCATCGAAGTTGTCGAGCCAATTCCGCCCGGTCCATTGATCCGTAACCTTTCGGATCATATTTCATCATTTTGTCGGCTAACAGTTCAGAGAACTCCACTTCAGATGTAATCGGAAATTTCACACGTTGATGTTTCTTTGGGTCGATCAGCCGTTGGATGCGCTTTTGGAGGTTCGTATCAAGATCGAGGCTCTTCCCAGAATCGGGGTCGCTACCGGCCACGATTTTCACAAAAGACGTTGTAGCCTTCAGCTTCATTCCCTTGGGGGTCCGGTTCCGCTTGCAAAAATGATGGATCGTCTTATCCGGCGTCGGCTGTCTCCACGATGAGCCCTTCCGGTTTTCCCGGCGCATCTCTTCCCAATCGAACTGTTCGACGTAAAAGAAAATAGCCTTTTCCACTCGTGTTGCAAAGGCATCTCTGTAGGCTTCCGGTACGTCCCAATTGCCAAGCATCACCGGGCCTTGGGGTGGATCGGCGATCCAGTCAACGCCCACCGCATAATCGAATAGGTAGCCCAAAAGTAGGTCATCCACAATACCGGGGGTGAGCGCCCCCGATCCGTTCTGATCCGTATAGATGTCGCAGAGCGTAAAGAACATCGCTTCAAGATATTCCGTAATTTGTTGTTCTTCGGCGGGATTCTTCTCAACGTCAATGAGCGCCATAGTCTCAGGGTCGAGTGCGGTCGATCTCAACTTCACAATCAGATCATACCATGCCGGTTTCAATATTACAAAAGCTTGTCCTACAACTTGTCTTTTGTCCTATCAGTTGTCTCATTACAGATTCGATTTAGTCTGTTAAATTTGTAAATGTAAGGACGGTCTGAAACGAAAGTTTAAAAAAACAAACCGACCCAAGAAAGAAAGGATAACCACAATGGTTACCAGCGATGTTGTTACTGAAAGTCCGGTGATTTCCAAGAGCACCGGGCAACCGTCTCCTGAAGATAAGCTTGTTCAAAAGTACACTAAAAAGTGGACTGGGGTAATGGGCAAGTCGCTCGCAGCAACCAAAGAGGCCGCAAAGATTCTTTTCGACGCTCAGGTTGATTTCTCCGAACTGGGAACCGATCCATTGAATGTTACCTATTCAAAATGGTTGTATCAAACATGCCGGATCAATGAATCGAAGGCATCCATGTATCGAACGATTCATGAGATGTTCCGGGACCACGCTGAACTTGTCGGACAGTATGAAGATCGCTTGCCGGTCGAATATACCAAGTTGTATCAGGTCGCCAAGATCTTCAAATTTGATGGGCTTATTCCAGAACAGGCCGAAGGAGCATTCCTGGATGCGATTGAATACATCAACACTCCCAAGGAGCTTGGGGAAACAAATAGGGTCGATGGCGATACGTTGGACTTCGTTCACGCTTCGACTAAGTACGCCAATAAGAAAGAAACCCCCTTCAAAGACTTCTATCCGACAACCGGTGAAATCAACACGTACGTGAACGGCCTGCTCGGAAAAAAGAAGGATCCGGCCAAATCCACGCCCACTCTCGGCAAACCAGAGGCGAAACTGAACAGCACTGAATCTGATGTCCTCGAATCCGGTACGCCTGATCCGCTGACCGGTCAGATGGCCACTAATAAAGCCGGTGCCCCGCTGGGCGAGCTTGAGGCAAGATTGGCGGAAGCCGCCGCCAGCGATCCCACCCCTGAAGAGATCGCCGAATCGGTAGAGACGGATTTCGCCACCGATGACAACGAAGTCGTCATTGCCCAATTCAATCAGGCCCTGGACACGATTCGGATTACGAATTCGATCAGGAAGCTGCTGAACTCCGAAGGGTTGCATGGCGTGGTCGTGACCATCGCTCCCAAGACGAAAGGAGCGTCAGCGTAAATGACGCTTTCGGAAAAGGGGTTCGGTTCTTCGGAGCCGAACTCCGATTCGGAGATACTCCATGAGACGCAAGCTCCCACAATCGTTCTTACAGCCTGTAGCGGCTCCCTCGCTACAGGTTGTACCCAACGCCAAGCAACTCATGATTGACGAACTGTGTGCGAAGGTGCAAGCCGTAAACACCTTCGCATCCATCGGAGTCATCGTCGGATATGGCCGCAACTTCGTCCGCAACCGGCTGTTGCCTGAGTTTCAAAAAAATCCGTCGATCATGTATAAGATCGGCGACGATTACCGCATCCCACGTGCGACAGCCGAACAGTTCATAAAGGATTTGTACGACTACTAAACCCATATGATCTACGTAGGAGGAAAAACCAAATTACGATATCATGTCACGCTTGCATTGCTTAAGCAGGCGAACCTTTACAAGGTGCCTTATCGTGAGCCTTTCGTTGGCGGTGGTGGAATCTTCAAATTTCTAACGTCTCGAAATATCACAATGCAGGCATGGATCAACGACAGGGACATCAGCGTAGTTTGTTGGTGGTACGCCGTTAAACATTTTCCCAATGCGTTGACAGCAGGTATCCTCAAGACGCCCAATACGGTTGATTCCTTCAATAAAGCGAGGAATGAAATTCTAGCTCTGAAAATTATGCCGACCGCTCCAAAAGATATTGTCCATGTCGCTGTATTGAAGCACATTCTACAGTATCTTTCCTTTTCCGCCTTGGGCGTGCGGAGTGGTGGAGCAAAGGGTGCGAAATACATTACTCAACGTCCCTTGCACAAACACGGGCCAAGAATCCGCAAGTGGCATGAACAGATAAAAACTGTGGATGTGCGCTGTACCAATGCCGACTTCACGTCTCTTATAGAAGACAAAAGGCCATGCGTCCTTTATCTTGATCCGCCTTATACCGAACAGACGCATGGTAAAAAAGTGTATCAACATGAATTCACTGTTGAAGATCACAAGCGACTTGCAATCGCACTTCAAAAAACAAGTCATCCATGGGTGTTGAGTTATGATGATGCGCCACTTATAAGAAACCTATATTCATGGGCTACCATTGCCGAAACAGGCAAACAATGGTATTCCACATCTGGCCCACGCAGGGTAAAGTCTATGAAGTCGGAATTACTCATCACGCCTTGAGAGCTTCAATTTTCTTTCGCATCTGTTCAATGGACTTCTTGCTTGCGTCTTCCTGCATCTCTTGTGTTGATCGGATCGCATGAGAGTAGTGCTTGAGAACGGTTGCAACGTTGTCACCCATCCAATCGGCAACGACCTTGATTGGCACATCGTTGTTCAAATGCTGAATCGCAAAGGTATGCCGCAACGTGTGAGCACTTGCATGGTGTGCGAATGCTCCAAACTCTTTCTCCGTTGCTTTAAAGATTTTTGCGATCCTCAATCCTGGTTGTTGCGCCCGTGATCTCCAGTTTGCTTGTCCGGTTTGAAACCAAAATGTTTCGTGGAGAAATGGAAGCGCCTGGAGCATTCCCGCCACGTGCTCCGGCACTGGCACGATGCATTCCTTTCCATTTTTTTGTGCGACAAAATCCGCATTCCATCCGTTGTTCCGTAGATTGCGAACAAGCTCCCTTTCAGAAAACTTCGCCGCATCCGAAATCCTCATGCCTGTCCATCGCATCAGTTCGATCATGGTCCGCATTCGTGGGTCGGGTTCGCCGTCAAGGTATCGCAAAACTTTTTCGTAATCCTGAAGCTCCAGGCCATGCTTTTTGTTTTTCGAAGAGTGCCGCTGTTGCGCCTTGCTGGTTTTGATCTTGGTTGCCGTATTCGTTTTCAGCCAATCTCGATCAACGCAATACTTCAGAAAAGTTCGAAACACGGTCATGGTGGTCTTGCGTGATTCGCCGCCCAAGTGCTTTTCAGGCGATTTCAAATTTCGCCAAGACTGATCGAATTTCTCCGTCGTGTGGAGTATGTCAAAATCCGCAACGTACTCGACACGATTTTCGTTGCACCACGGCAAGAGGCGTGAGTTCAAAAAGACTCTGTAGAGTTCGAATGTGGCGTCGGCAACTTTCCCCGTGCCGTCAGATTTTTTTTTGAAGAACTCATCGACCGCCTGTTTGATGGTGACCCGATCCAAAGTTTTTTCCCCTGTGGTCTCTTCAGGGAGTCGCCCTAGGTCTTCCAATTTTTTCTTGACGGCCAGCGCTTCGTTCCATTCTGTCGCACTCGTGGACAGGTTCCTGATTTTTTCCGGCACGTATTTCAGGTATCCACGCAAGACGATGGGGCACCGGCACGTGTCCGCTTTCACTTCTTTTGCCGTGGAAGGGTGATAAGTTGGTGTCGTGAATGAGCAACTTTTTGTGTGCCGCCGATGTGCGATCAAGCCGAACGTTCTCATGGCAGAATTGTACACGAACTGGCACACAAAGTGGCACACAAAACCTAGAATATCTGTAACTATATGATATGTAAGAGTTACGAGACTATTGAATATAATGATTGCGGAAACATGGTGTCAACGTGACGCTCGAAACAAAGACGATAGGGATTGTTCTGAACGGCGAGCCGCGGAGGGTTCCGGACGGTCTCAATGTCGCCGGACTGTTGAAATATCTGGAAATCGACGGCCAAAAAGTAGCGGTGGAGCTGAATCGGGAGATCGTGAGGAAGCCGGAGTGGGAGTCGGCGGAGGTGCGCGAGGGAGCGCAGGTTGAGGTAGTGTGGTTTGTAGGGGGAGGCTGAGGAGCGCAACCTCGGCATGGAACAAAGATCGGCGAAAGACCGTACCATGCGCTATGGGACATCTCCGCGACGCTTGGCTAATTTCGCTGTTGCTGGGGACTCTCGGAGCGCAATCTCCGTGGCTCGCTCCTGCGGAGCAGCGTGACGTAAACCAAATCTTCTCGGCGTACGCGAGGAAAGATTCACCAGGGTATGTACTCGGAATCATCAGGGAGGGCGAGTTTGTCTTCGCCAAAGGGTACGGACAGGCCAACCTGGACGACCGCGTGTCCATCACGCCTGAAACGGCTTTCCATCTTGCCTCTGTCTCGAAACAGTTCACTGCCGCCGCGATCGCGCTCCTGATACTTGAGGGCAGGTTGTCTCTCGCCGACCCCGTTTCAAGGTACATTCCCGAGGCCGCCAAGTACGGCGATGGTCTCCGAATAGAGCACCTCCTGTACATGACCAGCGGCATTCGCGAGTACTCTGAGCTGCCCAGAAAAAACGGCCAGCCGTGGATGACCTTTTACTATTTCACCCGGGACGAAAGCATCCGCACGGCCCTCGAACCAGCCCAATTGGAGTTCATTCCGGGAACAAAGTGGGCGTACCGGAATATCAATTACATGCTGCTCACCAGGATTGTTGAAGTGGTCGCTCATCAGCCCTTTGCCACCTTTATGCGCGAGAGGATATTTCTGCCCTTGCGGATGCTTCATAGCCTGGTCGACGACGACACCACCGAGGTCATCCCTAACCGCGCCACTGGATACGCTCCGCGCTCGGATCCTCGCCTCATCAAGGAACTTGCCGATGTGGGCGTCAAAATCCACCCTGGTGAAGGATGGGCCCGGCTCGTTCGCGTCTCACCCCATTTCGGAGGCAGTGGAGTCTTCACAACGCTGAACGACCTGTTGCTGTGGGATCGGAACTGGTATACGGGAGCGCTTGCGGGCCTCGGGTTCACCGAACTCATGAATCAGCGCAGAGTATTCGAGCATCCCAAGGACAACGACGCTTTTGGCCTCGTCCACCGGAAACTTTTTGGCCACCGAATGCTCGATTATTCCGGCGGGGACACGGACGCCTCCACCTACATGGCACGCTTCCCCGACGATCACCTGACCATCATCTGCCTATCAAACATGCCGCTTGGAGACGCAGAGGGTAAGGCGCGCATGGTACTCGATCTGCTTCACGTCCGGGGAAAGCTTTAACCCCCTATTGACACGCCCCTCCCATCGAGTACAATCGTTAGGCAGCCTGACTTCGCCCGAAACGGAAAACCCCCGTTATGTTTAAAGCTCGCAAGCCCCGACCCGCAGCCGCCGCGTCTGTCGTTAAGCAGACCGACAAAGCCCAGATTGAGGAACGGACGTATTCGTCCATGGAGGTTGCCGACGTTGCGCAAGTCAGCCTGCGTCAGCTCCAGTGGTGGGATGAGCGGAAGGTCGTATCGCCGCGGCATGAGGGGCATCGGCGGGTTTACTACGCCGCCGAGGTGATCGAGATTACGGTCATTGCCGAGCTGCGCCGCAAGGGGTTTTCGCTCCAGAAAATCCGCCGCGTGCTGCGCTTCCTGCAAAAGGAGATGGGCAAGCGCCTGGCCGAGGTTCTCGCCGCCAACTCCGACCTGCACCTGGTCACCGACGGCAAGTCCATCTATTTAGAGGACCAGCACGACCGCATCATCGATATTCTGAAGAACGCCCGCCAGCCAATGTTTCTGGTTTCGGTGAGCGATCAGGCTCGGCGGCTGACCGAAACCGAGCGCAAGCCGGTTCGCATGGAGCCGGGACTCACCGGCCGCCGCGCTGCCCGAGTTGGTTAATCCAGCCCCATGCGTCAGCTTGGGGTTACTGCGCGCGTGGAGTTAACCCCAAGCTGACGCATGGGGCTGGAGCGGAGTCCGGCAGCTCAATATTCCGAGACCGATTGGGGCCGGCTGGCGTCTACACCTTTGAAGCGAGTTGCGCGATATACTGAAAACGGAGGCCATCTTGAGGATGCCATCTCGTAGCCGGAGTTTTTTTGTCGTTCCCGCCTTTCTAGCGCTTTGTTCACTTGCCGCTGGTCTGTTTTTCAGCGGAGGGCATGTCAACGCCGCCTCTAACAATAATGAGGAACAGCTCAGCCAGAGCCTGAAGGCCTTCACCAAGGTGTACGACGTGGTCGAGGCCAACTTCGCCGATCAGGTGAAGCCGGAGAAGGCCATCTATAAGGGAGCCATCCCGGGGATGCTGCGGACGCTCGATCCGCACTCCAACTTTTTCGATCCCAAGGATTATAAGGACCTGCGCACCGAGCAGAGCGGCCGTTATTCGGGCGTCGGAATGATGGTGGGGGCCCGCAACGAGCGGACCATCGTGCTGGCCCCGTTTGCCGGATACCCGGCCTATAAGGCAGGCCTCCGCGCCGGCGACATCATCGTCGAAATCGACGACAAGAAGACCGACGGGCTGACCACCACCGAAATCGCCGACCGCCTGAAGGGCGTGAAGGGCACCAAAGTCCAAATCAAAGTCGAGCGCGACGGCAGTGAGCCGATCACCTTCAACATCATCCGCGCCGAAATCGAGCGCTCCACCGTGCCCGATTGCTTCTTTATCAAGCCGGGCATCGCGTACCTCGATATCACTCAGTTTGGCGAGAATACCAGCAAGGAAATGGAAGATAAACTGGCCAAACTGCCCGAAGGCCAGGTCAAGGGCCTGGTTCTCGACCTGCGTGCCAATCCCGGCGGGCTGCTGACCGAGGGTATCGACGTCGCCGGCCACTTCCTGAAGCGCGGCGAGTTAGTCGTGAGCCATCGCGGCCGCACCCAGCCGACCAAGAACTTCACCGTCCGTCACGACGGCAAGGGCGTCGATTATCCGGTGGTGGTTCTGGTGAACCGCTATTCGGCATCGGCCGCGGAGATCGTCACCGGAGCATTGCAGGATCACGACCGGGCATGGGTGGTGGGCGAGAACACGTTCGGCAAGGGACTGGTGCAAACCGTTTACCCGCTGAGCGACAACACCGGCCTGGCGCTGACCACGATGCACTACTACACGCCCAGTGGACGCCTGATCCAGCGCGATTACTCCAACATCTCGTTCCTCGATTATTACTATCACAACAACCTGGACCAGAAGAACACGGCCGACGTGAAAATGACCGATAGCGGCCGGACCGTTTACGGCGGCGGAGGCATCACGCCCGACGAAAAGTACGCCCCGCCCAAGTACAACAAGTTCCAGATCGAGATGATCCGCAAGTACGCGATCTTCAACTTCAGCTCGAAATATTTTGCCGCGCACAGCACGAAACTGCCCGCCGGCTGGTCTCCCGACGAGAACCTGGTCAACGAGTTTCACAATTTCCTGCTGAGCAACAAGGCGGATTTCACGGAAATGGAATTCACGGAAAATCACCAGTGGATCAAGGACCAGCTCAAGCGCGAGATGTACATCACCGCGTTCAGCTACGAGGAATCGCAGCGCGTGGCCATCGAGCAGGATCCGGCGGTGCAGAAGGCCATTGAGGCCCTGCCGAAGGCGAAGGCGCTGGTGGATAGCGCGAAAAAGCAGATGGTGCAGCGCATGAACGGCCAGCAGCAGGCCGCGGGCGCCACCGCAGCCATCGCGAAGCCTCAACAGTAGAAAAATGGGGACAGACTTCTCTGTCCCAAGGCGCGGAAAATTCCCGCCAGATCGACATCGCCCGACGCCGCGTGGACAGAGCGGTCTGTCCCCATTTTTTCCGGGTTGCGAAACATTTTGACTCCACAAATTACCGTCCTCGACGCAGGCGGGCAGTATTGTCATCTGATCGCGCGTAAGGTGCGCGATCTGGGGATCTATGCCGAGGTCGCGCCCAGCGAGACTCCCGTCTCTGAACTGCGCGGCCGAAGAGGCATCATCATCTCCGGCGGACCGGCCAGCGTCTACGATCCGTCCAGCCCCACCATCGACTCTGCCCTGTTGACCTCCGGGATGCCGGTGCTGGGCATCTGTTACGGGCAGCAGTTGATGGCGCACGCGCTGGGAGGCCTGGTCCAGAAGGGCGACCACGGCGAATATGGCCTGGCGCAGCTCGATATCCGTAGTTCCGATACCATCCTCAGCGGCATTGAAGGACGCCAGCAGGTCTGGATGAGCCATCGGGATCTCGTCACCCAGGCCCCGGACGATTTCGAGGTCCTGGCCAGCACCGAAACCTGCGCCATCGCAGCCATGTCGTCTCCGAAGCGCGGGCTGTTCGCGGTCCAGTTCCATCCCGAGGTCGCGCACACGCCTTGTGGCCCGACGATCCTGAAAAATTTCCTGTTCGACGTCTGCGGATGTCAAAAAGATTGGGATCCAGCCGGCCAGGTCCAATCCGTCGAGGATCATATTCGCGCCGTGGCCGGCGACCGGAACGTATTTTTCTTCGTCAGCGGCGGGGTCGATTCGACAGTCGCCTACACTCTCTGCCTGAAGGCGCTCGGGCCGGAGCGCGTCCACGGAACCTACGTCGACACGGGCCTGATGCGCGAGGGTGAGACGGAGTTTGTACGCCGGAATTTTGAGAGGATCGGCGCAAGGTCGTTTCAGGTGGCCGACGCGAAGACGCGATTCCTGAGCGCGCTCGCCATCGCCACAGACCCGGAACAAAAACGCCACATCGTCGGCGAAAAATTCGTCGACGTGCAGCAGCAGATTCTGGAAAGCGAGCATTTTCTCGACGGGAAATGGATTCTGGGCCAAGGCACGATTTACCCCGACACCATCGAATCCGGAGGCACCGCCAAGGCCGATCTGATCAAGACCCACCACAACCGCGTCGCGGGCATTCAGAAGTTGATCGAAGAAGGGCGGATCATCGAGCCGCTATCCTCGTTCTACAAGGATGAGGTCCGGGCGATCGGCCGCCAGCTTGGCCTCGCGCCGGAGCTGCTCGACCGCCATCCGTTTCCGGGCCCGGGCCTCGCCATTCGCTGCCTGTGTTCGGAGACCAGCGGGGCTCCCGAAAAGACCGCCGACGGGTTTATTATTCCCGTCCGCTCGGTCGGCGTGCAGGGCGATTCACGCACCTACCGCTCTGTGCTGGCGATCGAAAATTTTCCCCCGAGCGCGGAGGACACTGCCCGCCTGATCAACAAACTCGATCGGGTAAATCGGGTAGTCGTCGCGATCTGGACCGCAGCGCCGATCGAAAAAATGCGCGTCGAACCGGCGGCGTTGACCGCGGATCGGCTGGATCTGCTGCGCCGGGCCGACGCGATTGTGCGAAATGCGACCAAGGAGTCCGGATTCGATGCCTTAACCTGGCAAAATCCTGTCATTTTGATCCCGTTTGGAGCTGGAAATGACCATAATTCGGTGGTTTTGCGGCCGATCGATTCGGTGGACGGGATGACCGCCAGCGCCGTGCGCATGCCCGCGGATCTGCTCGAATCCATCACCAGTCAATTGCAGATCACAGGTATCGCCGGTGTTTTCTATGACTTGACAAACAAGCCACCGGGCACCATCGAATGGGAGTAAGGACTACTTCTTCCAGCCTAGGGCGCTCAACGAATCTTCCAGGTACTTCAACCCCTCTTCGAGCGTTTTCCGGTGCCGCGCATTGCTTGAACTCTCGATCTCTCTCATCACGCGCACTCTTTGCAGGAGCAAACTGTCGCTCTTGCGCTCGATTTCCATCTGTTCAGGGGTTCGGTGGGGCATTCGGACCTTCCTTGAGTCGTTTCGCGCATCGACTTGGGATTCGACCGACTTGCTTTCCCAACCGCGCGCCATACCTAGAGTATAGCGCTTATTGCTTTTCGCTCGATGGAGGTACCAAACCCTTGATGCGGAGATAGGTGATCAGGTTTCCATAATGTTCGAAATCGTGGGCGACGTTGAAGTTCAGGATGCCGCTCATGGTGCGCTCGCCTTTGCCGAATTTCATCATCATCGCGCCATTGTCGTCGGCGAGCGAGTTGTAGGCTTCATCGCAATACGCAAAGGCCTTGTTCAGCTCGGCGATCAACAGGGCCTTGGCGGAGATTTCCTTCTCGATCTTGGTGTCCTTCGTCTCGCCCTTGGCGGCGCTGCAAAAGAAATACTGCTCGTCGGCCAAATGGCCTAGGATCGCTCCGAAATTGCGCACGTCGGGCGACGGTTTGAACGCGTAATTCGCCTCCGGCATCTTCTCGGCCGACTTGAGAATGTAACCCTTCACCGCCGTGTAGAGCTGCTTCGTCTCCTTGCTCATCGGGTTCTGCGCCTGGAGCACGCATACGCTCGCCAATACCAATAGAATTTTCATGTCAAAAGCCCCTTTCCGCTTGGACGCGCGGTCCTACGAAACGTCACTTAAAAGAAGATAACATTCCCGGACCATTTCCCACTCTTCCTCGGCATGGATAACCAGGATTTTGGCATTTAGAAACTCGAATCGTTTCGCGACGATTTCCCGCAGGGGTGGGCAGTTTTCGCCGATGCCTCCGGTAAAGACGATCGCGTCCGCACCGCCGAGGACTCCGGCCATCGCGCCGATTTCGCGGCACAGGCGATGGGCGTAAATCTCGAAGGCAAGCTTCGCGCGCGGGGCGTCAGAGTTCAGAATATCGCGCATGTCGCCGGAGATTCCGGAGACGCCCAGCAGGCCGGATTCGCGATTGAGAATTTCATCCAGACGATCGGCGGTGTAGCCCCGATGGCGGATGAGGTAAATGAGAATCGCGGGATCGATGGAGCCGGAGCGTGTCCCCATCATGAGGCCTTCGAGGGGCGAAAAACCCATCGTGGTGTCGACGCTTTTCGCGTCGCGCACAGCGCAGAGCGACGCGCCGTTGCCCAGATGGCAGACAATCAGGCGCAGCGAATCGCGGCCCAGCAGTTCCGCTGCGCGGCGCGAGGAGTACTGATGGCTGAGGCCGTGGAATCCGTATCGGCGGATGCCCAGGTCGAGCCATTCGTACGGGCCTGGATAGACGTATGCTTCGGGCGCGAGCGTGGAGTGGAAGGAGCTGTCGAAGACGGCGACTTGAGGAATGGCCGGGCCGAAGATGCGCTTGGCCACGTCGATTGCACGCAGTTCGAACTGGTTGTGCGCGGGAGCCTCCTCGGCGCCGCTGGCGATGGCGGCGAGGACGTCGGGAGTGATGCGCGTGGTCTGGCGATATTTTTCGCTTTCGACGATGCGGTGAGCGACGGCATCGACCGGGGAGGGCGCGGATCTAAGCGTGTCCTCCAGATTCTGTTGCGATTCGACATGAGCCTGCCAGAGTGGAGTCGAGGGAGCCGAAGGCGCGTGAGAGAGTTCGTCCAGACGGCATTTGACGCTCGAGGACCCGCCATTGATTGCCAGGATTCTCATGAACGGGCTGCATTGGCCGCATCGCGAGCCCCATGCGTAAGCTTGGGGCTAGTTCGGCCTGTATCCCCTCCATGGCTGTCGGGGTTCCGTTGGCGGCATATGGAACCCCGACAGTTATGGAGGGGATAGTAACGGTTTCGCGGCGACAGCAGGCAGATCATACCGGCCACTTCCAATCCTTGATCTCCGGCATGTCGTCGCCGTATTGGGAGATGTACAGCTTGTGGTCGATCAGCTTATTCCGCAGCATCTGCTTCACGTCGCCGCAGGTGTTTTGGAAACGCGGAACGCGGTCTATGACGTCGCCGGCCAGATGGAAGCGGTCGATGTCGTTCAGCACCGTCATGTCGAAAGGAGTGGTTGTCGTCCCTTCCTCTTTGTAGCCGCGGACATGGAAATTGTCGTGATTGGTTCTGCGGTATGTCAGGCGATGGATCAGCCACGGATACCCGTGGAACGCAAAAACAACGGGTTTATCCGAAGTGAAGATGGAGTCGAAATCGTGGTCGCTGATGCCGTGAGGATGCTCACTGGGAGGCTGAAGCGTCATCAGATCGACTACGTTCACCACGCGAATGCGGATGTCCGGCAGATTTTTTCTGAGCAGATCGACGGCGGCGAGTGTCTCGAGCGTCGGCACATCGCCGCAGCAGGCCATCACGACGTCGGGCTCCTCGCCCTTATCGTTACTGGCCCACTCCCAGATGCCGACGCCGATGGTGCAATGTTTCATAGCGGCGTCCATATCGAGATACTGGAGCTCAGGCTGCTTGCCGGCGACGATCACGTTGATGTAATTGCGGCTGCGCAGGCAGTGGTCGGCGACCGAGAGCAGGCAGTTGGCGTCAGGCGGGAAATAGACGCGCACGATGCTGGCTTTCTTGTTCACGACGATGTCTACGAAACCCGGGTCCTGGTGACTGAAGCCGTTGTGATCCTGACGCCAGACGTGCGACGTCAGCAGATAGTTCAAGGACGCGATGGGCCTGCGCCAGGGAATCGTACCCGCTTCCTTCAACCACTTGGCATGCTGGTTGAACATGGAATCGATGATATGGATGAAGGCTTCGTAGCAACTAAAAAATCCGTGGCGGCCGGTGAGCAGATAACCTTCGAGCCAGCCTTCGCACATGTGCTCGCTGAGCACTTCGAGCACGCGGCCGGTGGCGGAAACGTGATCGTCGAAGGAAAAAGTCTGGGCCACCGATTCGCGGTCGGTGACTTCGAACAGCGCGCCGAGGCGGTTAGAGGCCGTCTCATCGGGGCCGAAGACACGGAAATTTTTCGATTCGAGATTTTGGTTCATCACGTCGCGGAGGAACAGGCCCAGGACGCGCGTCGCTTCGCCGACATTCACGCCGGGCTTCGAGACATCCACCGCATAATGACGAAAATCGGGCATGCGGAGGTCTTTGAGCAGCAGGCCTCCGTTGGCGTGCGGATTCGCGCCCATGCGCCGGTCGCCGGTGGGCGCGAGCGCGGCCAGTTCCGGAACGAAACGCCCTCGGTCGTCAAAGAGTTCGTCGGGCCGGTAGCTCTTTAGCCAGTCTTCGAGGATTTTCAGATGCTCGGGTTTGGTTCGCACCTCCTCGAGAGGAACCTGGTGGGCGCGGAACGTGCCTTCGATTTGCAGGCCGTCGACGATTTTGGGTCCGGTCCATCCCTTAGGCGAAATGAGAACGATCATCGGCCAAGTGGGACGATGTTGGAACCCGTTCTCACGGGCGTCTTTTTGAATGCTCTTAATTTCGGCGAGGCACTGGTCGAGCGTCGAAGCCATGGCCTGATGCATCGGCTCTGGCTCGTGGCCGTCACCTTGATGCACGACGAAATAAGGATTGTAACCGTAGCCTTTCAGCAGTTCCGTCAGCTCCTCGCGAGGGATGCGCGCGAGCACCGTCGGGCCGGCGATTTTATAGCCGTTCAGATGCAAAATAGGCAGCACCGCGCCGTCGCGAACGGGGTTCAGAAATTTGTTGGAATGCCAGCTTGTCGCGAGCGCGCCGGTTTCCGCCTCGCCGTCGCCGATCACGCATGCGGCGATCAGATCGGGGTTATCGAACACTGCTCCATAGGCGTGGAGCAGCGAGTAGCCGAGTTCCCCTCCCTCATTGATCGAGCCGGGAGTCTGCGCGGCGGCGTGACTCGGAATTCCACCGGGGAAAGAAAACTGTTTAAAAAGGCGCTTCATCCCCTCGGCGTCCTGCGTAATGTTGGGGTACATCTCGCTGTAGACGCCTTCGAGGTAGGTGTTGGCCACCATGCCGGGACCGCCGTGGCCGGGGCCGCAGACGTAGATGATGTTCAGGTCGTCGCGCTTGATGACGCGGTTCAAATGAACGTACACGAAGTTGAGTCCCGGCGTGGTGCCCCAGTGTCCGAGCAGCCGCGGCTTTATATGCTCGACCTTCAGAGGCTCGGTCAGCAGAGGATTGTCGAATAGGTAAATCTGGCCGATGGAAAGGTAGTTCGCGGCGCGCCAATACGCATCAATCTTACGAAGTTCGCCGGGCGCGAGGCTCATGCCTCAATACTATCGTCCTTCGCTGGAGGGAGGAACGATGCCTTTGAGTCGCATGTACACGCAAATGTAACCGTACAGTTCGTTATCGTGCGCGACCAGGCCGTAGAGTGTCGCGAGTTTGGAGTGAGGGCCGCCGCGTCCGCCGGCGAACATGGTGACGGCGTCGGCATCGGTCAAACTGTCGATCACGCCGTCGCAAACGCCGAAGGAGTCCTTCAGCGCGGACACAACATCGGCTTTCGATTTAAGAGTTTTTGCGTCGATGGATTTTGGCGTGCCCGACAGGGCCGAACACGGCCCCATGCTCGAAACCGCGATGTGCGCGACGCGCTCTCCAAAGGACTGCATTTCCGGAGTCGGCTTAAACAAATACTGCTCCTCCGGCATCTTTTCGGCGGCCTTGATGAAGTTGGTCTTCACGCGCGTGTAGGCGACCTTCAGCTCCGTGCTGAGAGGATTCGCGGTCTGGGCGTGCAAGGCACCGGCGAGTGACAGGGCGAGGATCGTCGTGGAAATTCGGTTCATGGGTCTCCTTAACTCGACCTATTCTAGCTTAGTGCTCATGTGGCGCACGCACTCGTGCGTGCCGCGTCGAGACTCGTCTCGATGCCTGCCCAGGCATCGAGAGCGATCAGAAATTTACGATCGAGGCGAAGGACACCGGGTCCAGGCTTGCACCGCCCACCAGCGCACCGTCGATTTCGGGCTGCGCCATCAGGCCTTTCACGTTGTCGGGCTTCACACTGCCTCCGTAGAGAATGCGGCACGCCGACGCGGCATCGGCGCCGAATTTATTGCGAATTTCGCCGCGGATGAATTTGTGGGCCGCGGCAGCCATTTCCGGGGTCGCGGTTTTTCCGGTGCCGATCGCCCAGACCGGTTCATACGAGATGACGATGCGGGCGAACTGTTCCGGCGTCAGGCCGCCGAGTCCTCCGGCGAACTGCGCGCCGCAGACGGCTTCAGTCGCGTTCGCTTCGCGTTCTTCCAGACGCTCGCCGACGCAGACGATGGGGTTCAGTCCGGCGTCGAGCGCGGCAACGGTCTTTTTAAAAACGGTTTGGTCGGTCTCGTGAAAGTATTGGCGGCGCTCGCTGTGGCCGATGATGACCCAGCGGCAGCCGACGTTGACCAGCATGGGCGCGGAAACTTCGCCGGTGTAGGCGCCTTCCTTCAGCCAGAAGACGTCCTGCGCGCCGATGCCAATGGCGGTGGTGCGGGCCGCGGCGACGGCTGCCGGAATGTTCACGAAGGTGGGACAAATGACAACTTCGGCGTGCGTCGCGGAGGCGACCAGGGGGGGAAATTTTTCAAAGAAAGAGGACGTCTCGGCGGCAGACTTGTACATCTTCCAGTTGCCGGCCATCACGGATTTTCGCATGCAATCTCAGGATAACAACCGCGCCCATGTCCGCATGCTCACGCATGGCGGTTCCGTGTCGATCTTGAACCGCCATGCGTGAGCATGCGGACAATTAGGCCAGCCGAAGTTGTTTGAACTCCGAGATCAGCTCGAACTTCGTGGCGACCGATTTGATGGCCTCGCCGCGCTGCTCGACACGGGCTTCTTCGATCACGCCCAGGCCGCGCTCGGCAGCCATGGTCAGATAATTGATTTTCGCCGGATCGATGCCCATGATGCGGCAGCAGGTGGCGTCGACCGAAGGTAGATCGGAGCCCATCACCAGCACGCCCACCTGCTTGGGAGTGCCTTGAATCGGGCCGTTTCCTTCCATCCCGACGATGCCGTCGACGATGGCGAAGGTGTGACGGAAGATGCGGTTCAGCTCGACAATCGATTCGTCGATGCCGACTTGATGTAACTCGTTTTTCGGCCAGCCGTAGATCGAGCCGGGGACCAGTCCGAAGAAGTTTTTCATCGACAGCGTCGCGCCGGCCCAGTGATGCGTTTTCATTTTGGCGAGCGAGACGATCAGGTCGGCGCGCAAGGCCGTGTTGGGCAGATAAATTTCGCCGCGGTCGGCGAAGCCTTGGATCGGGCTGACATCGTCGCGATTCAGGTCGGTGAACAGGGCGTCGAATTTGGGTACTTCGCCGCGATAGCGGGTCATTTCGGCGATAGCGTAAGTGTCGCGCCGATGGCCTGGGCCTTCGCCGATGCCGACCTCGGCTGCGCCCAGCGAACGGAAGGCTTCGAGCGCGGCGGCGACCACGGCGACGTCGGTATTGATGCAGGTTTTCGCATCGAACTCGACCAGGTTCGGCTTGAGCAACACGCGCTGGCCGCGCACGTCCAGGCCGCACTGCTTCACGCCTTCGAGGATGCGGCTGACCAGATCGTCCGAATACGATTTTGCGCGGATCACCGAGACATGCGAGGTGGTGTTCAGCGGATGGTGTTTGGGCGGAGCGCCAGTGAATCCGGCATAGCCCGCAAACACGCTGGCGCCGGCGACGGCTAGAAATTCGCGGCGGTTCGGGTTCATGTCGTGGCTCCTGTGCGGAAAAACTCCGCTTGGTCCTCGGCGATGATGTTCAATGCTGCGATCATGGTCTCCGGCGACGACGTCGTTTGGACCGTCGATGCGGGCACGTCCGCGCCGTAGACTTTCAGCGCGATAGTCAGCCACGCTCGCGCCAGAGGCGAGATGGTATCGCGCGCCATCCGCGCGGCGAGGTCGAGCGACTTATCCAGATCCTTGTGGCCCTGTAAGCCGAGCAGCGCGATGGCGGTGGTTTCCGGATACGCGACCAAGTCCTGTGCGCGCGCGGCGCGGTTGCCGACGTTCCATCCTGCGTCCGTGCAGCGAACGTCCATCAGGTGCGCCTCGCCGGTGCGGACGCGGTCCCACAGTTTGGTGCTCGATACCTTCGCGAATCCATGTGCCGCTTGTTTGAGGGCGATGATAGCGTGTGCGGTCGGCTCCACCCAGGAGGCGCAGTTCGGTTTCCAGGGCCATCCGATGTAATTGAGATCGCGGTCCGATTCGCCGACCAGTTTGGTTTTGAGCAGCAGGCGCCACCACAGCGGCGCTTCATTGCCGGCCGAAGAAAGCAGCCACGCCACGCCTTTCTGAAAAGGCTCGCCAAATTCGCCGCGCGATTGGGCGAGTCTCACGCATAGAGATGTGCTCCAGCTGGGGACTTGTACCTCGGCCGAGGGACGCCAGCCGCCGTCGGGAGCCTGCCAGGATTTGAGCAGCGTCCAGGCGCGGTCGGCGGCGGGTTCGCCTGCGAGCGCGATGGACGCGTAAAAGGTCGGTTCCAGCCAGGATTGTTTGCCGGGGAAATAACCCCATCCGCCGTCCGCGTTCTGGGTTTCGCGCAAGCGCACTGCGGCTGTAGGAACCTTCACAGATCTGTATTCGGCGGGAGGAGGGGGAAACTTTAGAACGCATTTCACGCAAAGGCGCAAAGCCGCAAAGAAAACCTTGGCGTCCTTGCGTCTTTGCGTGATCATTCCGTCATAATATTCCCATGCGACTCCTACTTCCCGGGTTATTGGCCGCGCTGACGCTTCAGGCTCAGGACGATATGGCGAGAGCGCGTCGGATCAGCGCCGAGGCCATCGGCATCGACAGCCATATCGATACCATTCAGCATGTTTTGGTGGACGGCGTAGACCTGGCGAAACGCTTGCCGAACGGCATGGTCGATTTTCCACGGCTGCGCGAGGGAGGCATGAAAGCTCCATTTTTCGCGCTGTGGGTTCCGGTGTATTACAAGGGCGCGGAGGCGGTGCGGCGGACGCTGGATCTGCGCGACGCGATGCAGAGCGTGCTGGACGCCCACCCGGACCAGATTGAGCTTGCGACCGGCGCCGCCGACATCGAGCGCATCGTCAAATCGAAAAGGATCGCGGCGTTTCTGGCGATTGAAGGGGGCCACCAGATCGACGACGACCTGGCCGTGCTGCGCATGTACTATCGCATGGGCATCCGCGCCATGACGCTGACCCATTTCAAGAACAACAACTGGGCCGATTCCTCAACCGACAAGCCGGAGCACAACGGCCTCACGCCGTTTGGAAAAGACGTGGTTCGCGAGATGAACCGGCTGGGCATGCTGGTGGACGTCTCGCACGTTTCGGACAAAACGTTTTACGACGCCATCGCGGTGAGCACGAAGCCGGTGATTGTTTCCCATTCGTCGAGCCGCGCGATCTCCGACATTCCCCGCAACGTGACCGACGACATGCTGCGCGCGCTGGCCAAGAACGGCGGCGTGATCGGCATCAATTTCGGCGAAGGATTTATCAGCCATAAGGACGTCGCGGCGCTTCAGGCCGCGATTACATCGAACTCCGGCGCGCCGCCGAATTTGACGGGGAAACTTCTCGACGATTACGCCAACAACGAGTTTCGGAAAGATCTGGCGGATATGAAGACCGGCCTCGCGACGATCTCCGACGTGGTCGATCATGTCGACCACATGGTGAAGGTCGCGGGCATCGACCACATCGGCATCGGCAGCGATTTTGATGGAATTACATCGCCGCCGGAAGGTTTGCAGGATATTTCGAAAATGCCGTCTTTGGTTGCCGCGCTGCTCAAGCGAGGTTATTCCGAGCAGGACATCAAGAAGATTCTCGGCGGCAATTATCTGCGGGTGATCCGCGAAGTTACCGGGCGTTGATCGGAAGTACTAAAGCGGCCATGGGCCGGGCCCTATGAAAGTACTACGGGTTTCGGTCTATTTACTATCTAGGGGTTTCCGTTTAGAGTTGTAAGGTGTAATCCCGGAACGGGAACGATGAACCAGCTTTTATTGCAATACTCATATTTACAAATGCTTGATTTCATGACCACTGTGGCCTTTCTGCTGCACGGGATTCATGAAGGAAACCCCTTAGTGAGAGTTGCCCTTCACTACGCGCCGAATCCCCTTGGTGGGTTGCTGGCGGTGAAAGTCCTCGCAGTTGCGCTTGGAGTTTACTGCTGGAGAGGCGGCCGGGACAGGCTGCTCATCAAAATCAATTTCTTGTTCGCCGCAATCGTCGCCTGGAACATGGTGGCCCTGATTGTCGGTTCGATGAACCTGAAACTCATCTAAATCTGTTAAATCGCCTGTGTTGAACCGCGTGATACGATGCGATCATGCGGCGTCTACCTCTCGTCCTCACTCTAATTCTCGTTTTTACCGCCACGGCTGCCGATTGGCCGCAGTGGCGCGGTCCGAATCGCGACGGCATTTCCGGTGAAACCGGGCTTCTCCCCTCCTGGCCCTCCGGCGGACCCAAAGTGGTCTGGCGAATCAACGGTCTGGGCGTCGGCTATTCTTCGTTTTCCATTGTCGGCGGCAGGATGTATACCCAGGGACAACGCGGCAAGCAGGAATTCGTCCTCGCGCTCGATGTCAAAACCGGAAACAAACTATGGGAAACAGTCACCAGCCGCGATTATGAGAACGACCGCGGCAGCGGCCCTCGCGGGACCCCGACGTTCGACAACGGCAAGCTCTACGCCATGACCGGCGAAGGCACAGTGGTGTGCCTGGACGCGGCTACGGGGAAGATCGTCTGGCAGATCGACTCGGTGAGGAAATTCGGCGGCAGCGTGCCGCACTGGGGCTATAGTGAATCGCCGCTGATCGATGGCGACCGCGTGATCGTCATGCCCGGCGGACGAGGCGCGTCGCTGGTGTCGCTCGACAAGAATACGGGCGCGGTGCAGTGGAAGACGGGCGATGACCACGCGGGATACTCCTCGGCGATCCTGGCCGACGTCGGCGGGTCGAAGCAGGTGATCGTGCTCAGCGGCCAATCCGCTTTCGGCGTACAGGAATCGACCGGCGAATTGCTTTGGCGCTACAACCGAATCGCGAACAACGTGGCCAACATCGCTACGCCGATTTATCACGACGGCGCGGTGTTTTTATCGAGCGCCTATGACACCGGCTGCGCGCTGCTGAAGCTGAACCCGAAAGGTATGCAGGAGGTTTACTTCAATCGCGACATGATGAATCACTATTCGAGTTCGGTGCTGCTGGACGGCGTTTTGTACGGTTACTCGAATGCGCTCCTGGTCGCGATGGATTTTAAAACCGGCAAGCAGCTGTGGAGGAATCGGAGCGTCGGGAAGGGGTCGGTCACCTACGCCGAGAAGCACTTGTACGCGCTGGGCGAAGACGGCATGGTGGGTCTGATTGAGGCGACGCCCGACGCGTATAAAGAGGTATCGCGATTCGAGTATCAGAAAGGATCGCTGCCGAGCTGGTCGCCGCTGGTAATATCCGACGGCCGGATGTATCTAAGGGATCAGGACAACCTGACGTCCTACGACATCAAAAAGTGAAAGTGGAGGTTAACATGAAAAAAATAATCGGATTATTCGCAGCGTCCGCGCTGCTTGTTCTTGCGCAAAAGAAACCCGAGGTCGGCGGAGGACACATTCCGGCCAAGGGCCCCGCGCCCGTCAAGCACGCCGTACCCGCGCCGAAGGAAGGTGCGCAGCCGCATTATAACGATCGCGACGGTCACCCCAACGCTCCGCACGTGGATGTGAAGGGCGATAAATGGGTGGGTCACGATACGGGTAAGAACGATGCTCGTTATCACATGGATCACCCCTGGGCGCATGGGCATTTTGCCGGTGGTTTCGGCAAGGATCATGTGTGGCGCCTCGGCGGAGGCGGCCCGTCGCGCTTCTGGTTCAACAATTTTTATTGGGACGTTTCCGCAGTCGACATCGCGTTATGCGCCGGCTGGTTGTGGGATCGCGACCAGATCGTGATTTACGAAGATCCGGATCACGTGGGCTGGTATCTGGCGTACAACGTGAGGCTCGGGACGTACGTGCACGTTGAGTATTTGGGGAATCAGTAAGAAAACAATATTGGCCGCCGATGAACGCGGATAAACGCCGATAAAACAAAATCAGCATCCGCGTTCATCGGTGTTCATCAGCGGCCATTTTATCTTTTGTTCTATTGAGTGGTCACCCACAGCCGGTGCGTCGATACAGCGCCGACACGGAACCCCGACCGTCAAGGAGGGGATAGTCTCTCCTCGCTCTTCAAGTCCCGCAGTAACTTCAGTCTGTGAACAGCAACTGCCGCTTTGGCCACAATAGCCTTCGAATATATCGCAGAAGCTACTTCCTGGCCAGCGGATACTTGAGCGTATCCAGCAACCACTCCCGATTCGCCTTTACGTCCTCATTCAAGCGATGGCACAGCTCTTCGCGATTTTCAAATAGCCGGTATCCGCTGCGCGAACGTAGATATCCCCGGGCCTTCGGCTGCTCGGCAAACAATTTCTCTTCCCCGATCTCCCTCGCGCGCTTCTCATATCGCTTCCGATTTTCGAGTAGCGCCGCCACGATGAACGGCATCACCGTCGAATAATCCGCCTGCATGCTCTCCGTCGACTGTAAATAGGTGTCTTTATCGACCTTCCCCCAGGTCACCGCCTCGCCCGGTGGACACGACGATAGCGACCCATCGGTCACCGGGGCGCTGACAATCTGCACGTCGAAATTGTAGCCGCGGACGTTGGGGATGCCGAGGATCTGCCCCAGCGCCGGCTCCGGCTGCAAATTGTAATTCTTCGGCACACCTCCACCTAGCATCAGGGTCGCGAGCGCGTTCGGCTCCTGGTCAAAAAGTCCCCAGCGGTGATAAGCGCAGGCTTCGTAAATCTCGGCGTGCAGATCGAGATCGAAAAGATAGTCCTGCGACAGCAGACCCGCCTTCTGCATCGCCCACAACTTCATGGAATTGAGAAACACGCTGCCGTCGCCCGGCGCGCCGACGAAAATCGGGATCGCCAATCGATGACATGTTGCGAGCAGCCCTTCCTGGACCCCGTTCGCCTTTTCCTGCGCCGCGAAAAATTGGCCAAGGCGGTTCCGCAGTTCTGTTCCCGTCATCTTGTGCTGAAATTCAGGGCGCAGCAGGACCGCGGAAAGAAACCGGTCCTGATCGAGCAGGACATCCTCATCGAACGCCATATCCGTGACGCGGATGGTGCGCTCGTCGCGGAGAGCTCCGTCGTCGCCCCAGATGGGCGTCTCGAAAATCGGATTTTTCCGGCCGTCCAGGCTGCGGTGGCCGTCGTGATAACAGACGGCGTCGGTCGTCGAAAGATACGCGATCCATCCGGTTTCGAGCAGAGGAATCAGCCACGCCTGATGCTGGCCGGAGACCGTCACCGGCCCCGAAATCGCTAGCGTGAACGGGCAGCTCATGCCGACGGCGTGATCGAGAATCGTATAAATGCGCCTCAAAAAAGCCCCGCCGAAGGCCGGCAGGCAGTGGGTGAAGAGGTCGTGCAGCGTGTCGCACTCGTCGACGCGTCGAACTTTGACGCGCCTGCGTTCGTCAGTGTCGTGCATATGATCCTAGGGCCTCGTGTCAGCCCCATGCGTCAGCTTGGGGCTATTTCGACCGCTGAGCGAAGCCCCAAGCTGACGCATGGGGCTGGATGATGGCTTGATCGCTGTCGGTGCGGAGAGGGCGCATCCAAAGTACGAGTGTCCGAATTTGCTCCGGGATGCCATTAATCGAATTTCTCGCCGAGTTTCTCTTCGAGTTGTTGCTTCAGTCTCTGAAGTTCGTGTTCGAGAGCGGATACGCGCTCCTCAAGGGGCGTCCGCGCGACGGCGACCGGCTGTGTATCCTCGACCTCCACAGCCCCGCCGAGCAATTGGACCCACCGCCCACGGGATGCGCGAGCGACGAATTCCGATCTTTCGAGCGTTTCCAGCACCCTTTCGACCTCGTCCAGATCGTTAAATTCGTGCATCCGCTCCGTCCGCCCGCGCAGCTCGCCGACGGTTTGAGCTCCCCGCAGCATCAGCACGCAGAGCAGCGCCATCTCCCTCCGCCCAAGGTTGAGTGTCTCGCCCAAGCGGTGCGCCCATTTCTCCACGCGATGCCCCGCCCCGCTAACCCGAACCACAAGATGTTTATTCTTAAGCGTTTCTAGCGCATGCTCCACCGTCCGCTCGTCAAACTGCACCACCGGATCCCGGCTCGATTTTTGATTGCACGCATTTTGTAACGAATTCACCGTCAGCGGGTAATACTCTGGCGTGGTGATATCTTTTTCGATCAGAGCGCCCAGAACGCGGATCTCAACAGGATGCAAAGTTTCCACACTCGTCACCATAACCGAAACGGGGTTTCGGAGTCTATCGGGCAAAGGAGATTTCATGAAACTGCTATGGATCACACTCGCGGCGGCGACGGCCTTCGCGCAAGACAAATCGCTAGCCTGTGAGCAACCCACGCGCCGCGAAACCAAGCAAGTGAATATTTGCGAGATGCGCGAACAAACCATCGCCTATGGCGGCAAGCTGACAGTCGACGGAGGCCAAAACGGCGGCGTGTCCATTAAGGGTTGGGATGGCGGAAGCGTCCTGGTTCGCTCCAAGGTCGATGCTTGGGGCCCGGATGAGGGATCGGCACAAGTGGTGATGTCGCAGGTGCACGTGGATTTTTCCGCCGGCCAATTGCGCGCCTCGGGTCCCGAGAATGTGAACAATCGCTGGTATTCGGTGAGCTACGAAGTATTCGTGCCCCGCAATGCCGACCTCTCGCTCAAGACGCATAACGGTGGCATCTCCATCGCCGACGTGCGCGGCAGTATTCAGTTCGACGCGCTAAACGGAGGCGTCAATCTGAAGAACCTGGCGGGCGACGTCGAGGGAACGACGAAAAATGGCGGCTTGAACATCACCCTGGCGGGGAATCGGTGGGACGGCGCCAAGCTCGACGCCCGCACCACCAACGGCGGCGTGAACGTGTCGATGCCGGCGAGTTACAACGCTCATTTCGAAACCGCGACGGTGAACGGTCACCTGAATGCCAACTTCGACATGACGGTTCACGGGAATTTGAGCGATCTCAGCAAGAAGATGAGCACCGACATCGGCGCCGGCGGGCCCACGATTCACGTGGAGACCGTCAACGGCGGGGTCAACGTTAAGAGAATCTAAGAAAAATGATCTCACGCAAAGGCGCAAAGCCGCAAAGAAAAAAGAGCTTTCTTGGCGACTTTGCGCCTTTGCGTGAAACGTGTTTTACTTCGCCGCCCGCACCGTCGGATACTTGATCCCGAGCTGCTCCAGATAGGTATCGTACTTGGACGGATCGTAATACATGGTCTTCATCTGCGGGCGATATTTCTCCATGATCCCCTTGTTCAGCCAGATGGCTGGCACATCGCCGTCGCGGATGAAGCTCTTGTACTTGGTCTCCTTGGTCTGCACGTTGTTGAAATAGTCCCACGCCTTGTCGACAATCTCCTGATGCAGCAGGATGTCCAGCATGGTCATCGCCTGCACCTTCGCTCCGGCCACTACGCCCTTGTGCGCAATCGGCGTCGCCATCGCCACTCCGTTCGCCCAGTTGTGGCCCGGCCCGCCGGGAATATTCGCGGGATACCGCAGAGTCACCGTCGGCACCACCCATGACACGTCGCCGATATCGTCCGACCCTCCGCCCATCGGCTGAGTTTGGCCGCCAAAGCCTTCGTCCTCGCCACCCTCCGCGCCCGCGGCGCGGGGCGGGCGCATCACCGGGATCTTTGTCGGCAGCCCGTTCACCCGAACTCCCAGTTCCTTCTGCAACCCCTTCGCCAGCGCCTGGTCCGCGTCGGACCACGTGGGCAGCCCCACTTTCTGGATGTTCGCGTACATCGTCTCGGCGATCGCTTTATTGAAATGCCCCACCCAGGCGCTGCCCAGCAGCCTCTCTGTATAGGTCGTGTCGGTCATCAGCGTCGCGGCCTTGGCCATGTTCGTGCCGATCTCCCACAGGCGCATGATGTGCTCGTAATCGGCCTCGCGATAGTAATACCAGTCGCTGGCCGTCGGAGGCACCACGTTCGGCTGATCGCCTCCGTTGGTGATCACATTGTGAAGGCGCGTCGCCAGGCGCAGATGCTCGCGACGGAAATTCCAGCCCACATCCATCAGCTCCACCGCGTCCAGCGCGCTCTTGCCGCGCCACGGCGCTCCGGCCGCGTGGGCGCTTTCGCCCTTGAACAGATACTCCACCGACACCAGCCCGTTGCCTTGGGCCCCTCCCCAGGAGACTCCGAAATTCGCCGCGACGTGCGTGAACAGGCAAATGTCGACGTCCTTGAACATTCCCGCCTTCACGAAATACGCCTTGGCCGCGACCTCTTCCTCAGCCACGCCCGGCCACAGCCGGATGGTGCCCTTCAGATGTTCGCGCTCCATGATTTTCTTCACCGCGATCGCCGCGACGATGTTCAGCGGCACTCCGGAATTATGACCTTCTCCGTGTCCGGGTGCACCTTCAATGAGAGGATCGTGCCAGCCCACGCCGGGCTTCTGCGACGCTTGCGGAATATCGTCGATATCGGAGCCCAGAGAGATCACCGGCTTACCCGATCCCCAGGACGCAACCCACGCCGTGGGAATCCCGGCATAGTTGCGCTCGATTTTGAATCCTTCTTTTTCGAGAATACCGGAGAGATACTTCGACGTCTCAAACTCCTGCATCCCCAGCTCGCCGAAACTGAAGACGCTGTCCACCATGACCTGCGCCTGTTTCTTCATCCCGTCAATCTGCCCGGCCAGGTCGGCCTTGATCGACGC
>Ga0182024_10003789_pt1 | contig 35439 bp, 31 predicted proteins | sample P32metaG_FD_120480 | JGI IMG/M metagenome (GOLD analysis project Ga0182024, IMG submission 120480) | Permafrost microbial communities from Stordalen Mire, Sweden - P3-2 metaG (Illumina Assembly) | ecosystem: Environmental > Terrestrial > Soil > Wetlands > Permafrost | place: Sweden: Stordalen...
CGCTGCTCATGAACTTCCATCGTCTGCCACGCCATCCCTTTACACTCCCCAACTCGCTTCGCTCGCCGGGGAGTGTAAACCATCTATCGAGACAGTCCGTAAAGGATGTCTTGGGACTGGACACAGAAGACGTGCAAGGATGGGGCACCCATTCTCGTGCTGATCGATGCTTCCCAAACCGCAAGGGTTCGACTGCGATCAGCCGAAGTCCTGGTGCTCTCGCCAAAGCTCGGGCCAGGGCAGGCGTGGTGGGCCGCAGACGAAGATGTCGGGATGATATTGGCTTTCTTCGTTGCGTACGCCTTCGGAGTTGCCGTTGTGGCCGGCCCAGCGACAGTTGGTGAAGATGCTGTCGGCTTGCTCGCGCGTGATTCCGAGCGCGATGATCGTGGTGGGCGGTGGAGTGGGATATCCGCGCAGCCATTCGGAATTAGTGGTGCCGATGGGCGCAGGCAGCCCGTAGTCGGGGCCGAGTAATTCGATCGCTCCAAATTCGCCGTAGTTGCCAGTGGTGATGCCAAGATGGGCCTGCTGGTCCGGAGGCAGGGAATCGCGAATGTTTGCGACAGTGCGGACCATTTCGTTCCAGCCGATTTCTTCTCGAAGGTCTTCGCTATGGCTTAGCGCGAAGTCGCGGAGCGGGCCGCTGGATGCTATGGGTACCCAACCGGCAATGAAATAGGCTCCAGCAACGAGTAATCCTTGAAAGAAGACTGCTTCGACTGTGACGCGCGCCCAGCGCGGCAAGCCGCGCACCCAGTGCTCGCCGCCGACCGCGCCCATGGCGATGAGCATGGGATATGCGGCGCAGAGGTAGTAGAAGCGGCCTTTGGCGAGCCAGAGGATTGCCAGGGGGACCAGGTACATCCAGGCAATCATGCGGTAGCGCGGGTTGCGCAGGAAAGCGACCAGACCTGCGAGCCACAGAGGCGCCGCCCAGGGGTTGGCGCAGGCAAGAAACTGGCCCTTGAGGAATCCTTCAGCGCGGCCCTCGGCAACGTCGCGCGCGTGGATGTGCTGGAGGAAGTGATAGGAGATGAAGTCGTGGCGCACGAGCCAGAGGAAGTTGGGGAGAAAGATGAAGAGGGCGAGGGCGATTCCGCCCCAGAACCAGCCTGATTTGAGATAGCGTCGCGCAGGTGTGAGGACAACCCCGGTGAGGATTCCGGCGACGTAGAACACGATGGAGTATTTGGCAAGAAGGCCCATGCCCACGACGGCGCCAATGGCCAGCCACCACCGGGGATTCTCCGACTTGAGCAAGCGGATGGTGAACCAGGCGATGAGGACCCACCACAGCATTTCGAATGATGTGTATTGAAACTCGGTGGCCTCAAAAATAGGCAGGGGAGAGAGCGCGATGGCCAGCGCGGCGGTGACTTGGGCGAGACGGCTGCCGCCGAGGTCGCGCGCCATGAGGCCGCTGGCAAGGATGATGATGGCTTGCGCGAGGACCGAGAAGAGACGGAGACCGACGAGCGAGAGGCCGAAGAGGGCGAGGCCGATGTGTTCCAGAAATGGGGTGAGGGGCGGGTAGGCGACAAAGCCCCAGTCGAGATGGCGCGCATCGCTGAGGAATTGCAGTTCATCCCGATGGAAGCCGTATTGGCTATTGGTCAGTATGTGGCCGACGGCGACGGCGGCGGCGATGGCCAGCACAGGCAAGAAGTCGGCAAGGGACGAGGTCGCCTTCTCTTCGCTGCCGTGATTTTGCTGGGTTGAGAGCATGCAATTCTTGCGGCAATGATCCTACGTTTCTTGAAGTGACTCGGTTCCCCACTTTATCTGCGGCACACGGACGGAAGCCATTCCGGCCGCGGTCGCGGCCTCGATCCCGAGCTCGGTGTCCTCGAAGACCAGGCAGTCTGCGGGCTCTACACTTAGGCGCTCGGCGGCGAGAAGGAAGCAGTCGGGCGCCGGTTTGCCGCGCGTGTAATCTTCGGCGCAGACGAGGGTGTCGAATTTGTCGAGGATACCGAGCGCTGTGAGCGAACCGACCACGGAATCGTGTCGACTGCCGGAGACAACGGCCAACGGAATGCGGCCATGCTGCGCTAGCACGTGCTCGAGGACTGGAGGAACGGCTTTGAGCTGCGGCAGCTGCGCGTGATACAAGGCCTCTTTGCGAGCGGCGAGCGCATCCACCGGCATCTGGAGTCCCTGCAACTCATTCAGATCGGCAATGATTTTGCGGACCGGCTTGCCGCCCCACGAGTAGAAGAGCTCTTCGTCGTAGGTGCAATTCCACTCGCCGAGAGCCATCTTCCAGGCGTTGTAATGGAGGGGCATCGAGTCGGCGATGGTGCCGTCGCAATCGAAAAGGTAGGCGCGGAAAACTCCAGCGGGCAGTTCAAGCTTCATGCGAGTTGTGGGACTCCTAGCGGATGGCCTCGAAATCTGGGTTCGGAACAGAGGCTGGGCGGTTGGGGCAGGGCCGTCCGTGCGACGACTCGACGAGATCGGACGGTTTCGATTTCACCGGGCTGCCGCGGTTTCCGGAAGCGGCGCCGCACAACCGCCTTCGCCGGGCTTTGTCGGCTCCATTCGCAAGGCGTTGTTGAAACGGTTGAAATAATTGAAGAGGCCAATGGCGCACAGGAGCTCGACGATTTCTCCTTCGGAGTAAAAGCTTCGCAGTTCAGCGAACTGTTTGTCGGTGACAGCGTGGGCGTCGCGTGTGACGGTTTCGGCGAGGCGTAGGGCGGCTTTTTCAGCGGGGGTAAAGTCGGCGCGTTGGGACCAGTCGGCAAGATGTGCCAATTGGTCATCGCTCCAGCCGAGGCCGCGCGCAAGGATGGTGTGGCTGGCGAGGCAGTAGGGCGTCTCGTTCACTTGACTGGTGCGAACGATGATCAGCTCTTTCAGCTTTGTGGAGACGGTACCCGTGTTGAGGATGGCCCCGAAATGCGCCTGCATCGTGGCGAAGATTTCAGGACGGTGCGCCATCACGCGGAACATGTTGGGTACGTTGCCGCGTTGGGTGAATACCTTGTCGAAGAGGGCGGCCAGGTCAGGGGTCACTTCAGTGCGATCGAGACGGGATATGCGCGACATTGGGCCTCCACTAGAGGTGTTTTCATGGTACCGCGTCGTTAAGGATCGAGGGCAGAGGGCCTCTTTGACGCAGCGAGGTCGGTCTGCTAACTTGTTAAAGGATAAAGCTGCGCCCAACACTCCTCAGTAGCTCAATGGCAGAGCATTCGGCTGTTAACCGAAGGGTTGTAGGTTCGAGTCCTACCTGAGGAGCCAAAATAATCAATTAGTTAGAGTGGCTTTCCTTAGTACTACAGTTGTAGATAGAAGATCGGGAGCGGGGAGCCACGTTTGCGGTAGTGGCAGCGAAGGGGCTGGCGCTACACGCATATCCTGTCACCTCATCGTATGAGATGATCGACTATCCATAAATGATCCTATTTATGGCGGCCTGCACTAGCGAACGCACCGGACACGGCTACTGAAAGCTCGAAGTCGGACCTCATTCTGATGTATGCCGAAACTCCTGCCACAGCAACCAATGCTCTGAAATTGGCGCAGCATGAAGTAATTGCCCGGCAGGATGTAGGTACGCTGGACGCGTACGCTTGGGCACTCTACGTCAATGGCAAATATCAGGAAGCGAACGCAACGATGCAGAAGGTGCCCGCGGTGGGAATCCCTCGGATCTTCAATCATGCGGGCCACATTGCGCAGAAGCTCAACAACAGTGTAGACGCCACGAAGTACTTCCAACGTTCTGTCCAAGTTGATCCTTCATCGGAATACGCAGACGACGCCCGCAAGTCGCTTGGCTTCCCGACGGGCGCAGACGGCTCTGAGGAGAAAACAGCCAAGTTCGATTCTGCGATCGAACCTGCGTCGGCCGTGCCTGACACCGCAGCATTCCGTCAATCTTCGGCTCCGGAGGATGGTATCTTCCATTGCGTTCGCATTCCTTTCATTCGAATACATCGAGCGACCGTTTCGCGGCGGGAGTTCTCCTTTCAGCAGAAGGCAGATCTTTTCTTTTGGCTTTGCGGCAAGCATAGTTACCGTCATTTTTGGATTCGCTGCCTACCGATCGCACGGCTTGCCGGAACGGTACGATCCGCAGACCAGGCAGATCGTGGAAAGCAACCTTGAACGAATGGATGACGGCGATGGATCCTGTTCAAACTGGAAGACGGAGATACGCAGCGGCACCGACGTAGAATACTGCGGTGTGGGGGTGCAATTACAGCACAAGATCATGTTTTGGGGAGACTCGCACGCTGGGCAATTCTATCCGGCAATCAAGCAGCTCTACAGCAACGGAGACTTGAGGGACCACGGCGTCCTGTTCAGTGTCGGATACGGATGCCTCCCGGACGTAAACGTAAATACGGCAGGCGGGTTCTATTGCGATGTGCTCTCAAAATTTGTCATGCAGCGGGCAGAGGAAGAGGATATCGATACCGTTTTTATAGCCTTCAGCACAATGTCGACCATCTGAGGGACAATGTGACCTGTCTGTCGTCTGAAGGAAGATGTGTGACGCTGCTTTCGCGGGACGACCTCTGCCGGCGCTTTCTTGGGGATCTGTCGGAGGAGATTCTCGAGCTTCGGCATTTCGGAAAAAACGTAATCGTGTCGCTGCCATTTCCTATCTACAATAAGCAGATTCCAGATCTTGAGATCAACAATGCGGTGTTCGGCCGGTTCGGTTTGTCGGAAGCCGCCAGGGATATTACATCCCCTTCGCTCCGTGAGGAAATCAAGGCCGTCGCGGTCGGTGCGGGTGCGGAGATTTTCGATCCTAGGTTAAGCCTTTGCCAGGGGCAGGATTGTCTTACCCAGTTGCGCGGTGTTTCGATTTATAAAGACACCGACCATCTTGCAGGGAGCCAAGGCGGGATTCTCGATAGCAACCTGCGGGAGGTCCTGCAGCGCGAGATGCCGCCGCGCGGTCCCTCTTAGATGCCAATAGAGCTGCACAAGGGGGAGGAACGCTCTTTATCCTTGAGCGCATAGGGAGCAGTCACTGTCAAGGCCAGACTGATCAGACCGAAAGGAAATGCACTAATCCAGCGCCCCGGCGCGGGTCTGCAACTTTTGCGGAAGCCTCTTCACTATTTGGGAAAGGAATCAAGGTAGGATTTGGCTTCCAAGTTGCCGCCCGTCAACCCGTCGATCAAAATGCTGCATCGTGACAAGGAGCGGAGCGACGGGTGGTATGCCACCGTGGATGCTGCGCCTCGCTTCGACTTCAACGATGGAAGACGGTTCAACGACTTACTCGGTTACGACAGCGGCAAGCGTGCGTTGTGTGTGCGCCGTTTCGGAGAATGAGGTAGGCCATCTGATTCACAGGATCAAGCGATAAACGAGAGACGTAATACCTGCGGATAGGAATTGATTCTTACCCTCGCTCCGCCCCCAATACGAGATATCGAATAGCGTCTGCGGTGTTGGCCAAGCGTTAATAATGATCATCCCGAACACGCATGTTAAGTGAAGCGATTAGGATGAAGCGATGAAGGGAAAGGCCGGGGAAGCGAAGGAATTCGACAAGGTTCTCAGAGCGATGCTGACGACCAAGCCTCTATCCAAGGAGGAGATCAGGGCGAGGATAGGAGCGCGGCGGAAAGCCACGCAGAAGGAAAAGCAGGTTGTCCGGGTCGAAGCAGTTGAGAGGCTAGAAGGCGACCAGGGTCTTATAGGGCAACGGAGCCGGGTTGAGCATGCTGTCCAAGGCCAGGTCGAAGATCGACGACTGCAGGCGACGACGATTGTATCTCCAGCAGAACTCTCTCATGTAGCGGTCCAGATGCCAGGGACTGAGTTTGTGGTAGTTGCCGACTATGGCCCGCTTGAACAGTGAAAATGCATTCTCTATCGTCTGGGTCGTCGTCCAGTCTCTTTCTTTCAGCTCCTTGCCATGGTTGCCTTGCGAGAGCTTCTGTTCCGCAAGGAGACTTGTAGGTAGGATTGCCATCGGTGACGACTTCTTTGGTGTCCTCTGCGAGCTTTGCGTCCAGTACCGGTTTGATGGATTCGAATCTGCGGTTCGACATGGACTGAAGATGAATCCTTCCGTCGCGTTCGGCCAGCCCGATCACCATGGTTTTGGCGGCTTTGGCCACCTTTGAGCCTCTGTGGCGAAGTTGGCCGCCGATGTAGGCTTCGTCGATCTCCACCGTTGTCCCCTTGCCTCCGAGCTGCAGGTCTCTGGCCTCTCGCATGCCCTCGCGAATCCGGTGGGCCACATACCAGGCGGTCTTATAGGTCACGTCGATATGGCGCTGAAGCTGGTTGGCCGATATGCCTTTCTTGACGTCGCACATCAGCGAGATGGCCGCAAACCACTTGCTCAGGGGCAGGTGGGAATCGTGAAAAAGGGTACCCGGTCAGAGGGCTGAACTGAGGCCTGCAGGCGGCGCACTGAAACAGCCGCCGCGGTCCACCGGTCTTGTTCTTCGATTCGATCGACTGTTCACAGGGCATGCTTCTCGGTTGGGAACTTAAGCGCCAGGGAATACAGATTGATCGCTACCTCATGCCACATATCTTGTGTCAAAAAGTGCCATGCGTCAAGGGGATGATCATTGCGTTAATTAGGTGGGGGTTCGTCGCCGCTTCGGACGAGTGAGATAATTCTCAAGTGCGGAGGACGGATATGAAAACCCCGGTTGACTGGGATCAAAGCTACAAAGCCGGCCAATATGATGGCGCTGGGGATCGCAATCAAGGGATCCGGTACGCTCTTATCGCTGGCGTCGTTCGGGAAGCTGGCCTGAAGAGCCTATTGGACGTCGGCTGCGGCCATGGCGGATTGCGGGATTTCCTACCCGATTCCGTCACCATGTACACGGGATTGGATATTTCCTCCGTTGCGCTTCAAGGCGCGAACTTTCAACGGGATGAGCGCACCATCTGCGCGAACGTCGAGGTGTGGGAACCGGACGACACCTACGATTGCATCGTCCTGAGTGAGGTCATATACTATTGCAGAGACGTTGAGGAAGTACTGCACAAGCTTCGCGGCTGTTTGAGGCCGGGAGGAGTAATGATCGTCTCCGTCTTCCACCATCGTTCGCGTTTCAGTCAAAATTACCGCGCGCTAAAAAGAACGCGTAGATTCTTGTCTTCGGGTGAATTGGTTGCCGATTTCCAAATCGTCAGCGAAATGCCATCCAGACATACTTGGTCGACGTTGGCCTCACAGTTGGGTTGACTCTTAGTCGTCTTTGAGTCGAACTTCTCAGGTACTTTCACGACGAGATCGTGATTCCAGGATGGTAGCGATTGTTACCATTTCCAGTCCTCCGCAGGAGGTATTTGACACCTTCGGAGGATGAATTCGGAAACACCGCTCAAATGCCAATATCCCCAACGACAGATTTGGTCGGACGGGGGCCGACCGGCGACTGCGCATGATGTTACATCATACAAATTATCTTCTCGAATCCCGTTCGCTTTATATATAGAGCACTCGCTCTTCGGCTGCGCAACCCGCGGCGTCTAGCAAAAAGAAAGCATGGCTGTTGAGCACAACATGACCTCTTGCGTCGTGTGCAAACAGAACAGACTGTGGCACCGGTATTCCAGGCAAGCTGTCGCGCGCCATCGTTACGGCCAAATGGAGGTCGATGCCATTTTGCAATCCGCGCTTGACGTGAGGGCGCTCCCGAAGGGATGCTGCCACGCAACTTATTCTTAAACATGGACTTAAGGCGAATGATTACCTGAGTGCATCACCTTTGGGTTATTGACACTCAATTTTGCCGTCCCTATAGTTCGGACACTGTGACGCGGAGTCCGACTCTGCGTTTGGGCCTAGACTTCATAAGCCAGTACGTTTTGCGGATTTCATTCGGCCATTGTCCCCTTTTTCAACGGCCGGCTTCGCGCAGCGCGAGTCGCGGCCATGATCTGACCTCACTCCGATTTGGATCAGTGTTCCACTCGTTTGTTCGGCAGGATGAGATCAACGGAATAAGTCTTCCATTTCCGTTCAAGAGAGAGTGCTTCAAGGAATCCTCCAAGGATCCAGGCTGACTGTATTCAAAACTCTCAGTTTGGCCCGGATGTATCTCAGTTTCTTGTTTCATGAGCTGAAGTTTTTTCTAAAGGTGCCTTGTGAAATCACTCATGCTTGTTCTAACTCTGATTCGGAATGCGGAAACGCGCTCCAAGGTAAAGGCGCTGCTCGAAGAGAGAGGACATCGAGTCATTGAAGTTAGCGGGTATTTTCGGGCCAAATTACTGCTGACAAATGGATTGCAGCCAGATCTTGTACTTATCGATTGTTCCCGTGCGGATTCAGACGAATCTGCCGAGCTCTACGACCTACTTCGGCACTTGCCGGAAGTTAGGGCTCACAGGATCGCAGAGTCTGTTCATACTAAATCGAGAGTCAATAGTTACAATTCTGTAAATGAGAGATTGTCTCCAACGCCAGTGACCTTCATAGAGCTTCAGTCCCTTATAGATACTTTTGGTCGTTCTCCCGTACAGGTCACTCCAATCGAAGACCATTCCCGGCTACTTCCCGGGAACACCGCGGTGCCGTTCGTGGAAGAACTTGGAGAGCATGGGTTCTTTCTGGCTGTTTCGCCGAGGATGTTAGAAATTCATCGTCAAGCGAAGCTAATCGCCGATGCTGACGTGAATGTGCTGATCCTTGGCGAAAGTGGCACAGGCAAGGAGGTGGTCGCGCGCCTGATCCACCAGTATTCGCAACGTTCGAGTCATAAATTCCTCAAGGTGAACTGTGCCGCGCTGCCTGCAGACTTACTCGAAAGCGAGCTCTTTGGGCACCAGAAGGGGGCCTTCACGGGAGCGTTCAAGGATACAGCTGGCAAGTTCGAACAAGCGAACGGCGGCACACTTTTGCTGGATGAAATCGGCGAAATGAGCGCACAGATGCAGGCTAAGTTGTTGCATGTGCTCCAGGATGGACAGTTTAGCCGGCTGGGCGGCCAGGATTGCATCAAGGCGGATCTGCGGGTTTTGGCGGCGACGAACATTCGGGTTGAAGATGCTCTGCAGGAGAAGAGGCTTCGCGAGGATCTCTATTATCGATTGAGTGTGTTCACAATCAACATGCCACCACTCAGGGAGCGGCGCGAGGAAATCCCATTCTTTATTGAGGAAACAATACGCCGGGCCCCGGCCGAAATGAAGAACGGGCGAGTGTTCAAGTTTTCTTCGCAACTTATCGAAGCCGCCCAGGGTTATGAATGGCGGGGCAACTTGAGGGAGCTTCGCAATTTTGTGACTCGAACAATGATCATGCGGGACGGAGATGGCGCGTTGCGGGAGCTGAACGCCAAGATTGAATCGACCAATGGGGTCATCTCTGGTCGAAATGGAGTTATTGCGCTAGAGGATGAGCGCACGAAGATGGGTCGGTCAGGTATGCGGTCGATTATGCGGGACGTGAAAGACCGCACAGAAGCGCAGCTGATACAAGACGCGCTCGATGTTTCAGGTTGGAATCGTCGTCACGCTGCGAAGTATTTAAACATCAGTTACCGCGGATTGCTCTACAAAATCCAGCAGCATCATCTTTCTCCCAAGCAGTCGGCTCGAGCTTAGTGACTCTACACCGACGTCAGGTCTTTCAGAGAATCGTTATCTTGTCACTTTTCAGCCAATAGCTCGATGTTTGAGCTAAGTCATCTTTCAAGAAGAAGTGTGGGGCCGGAAGGTACATCGTGAAAGCCGGCGTGTTTCGATCCAGAACAAGTGTGCCGTCTCGTTGGAGATCGACAGATTCGTTCGCTTCTTCTGAGCAGAAGGTATGCAGATTGCCCGCCAGATATGTGCAAAGTTTTGCAACTTTGACCATGTATCTGAGGAATTTTGGGATGAAACGAAGGGACTTCTAGTTTCACTATGGGTCTTGAAGATGGATATCGAATTGCACAGAAAGATTTGCGTGATCGCCATGCAGGACAGCATATGCCGGAAGAATTGACCGCTTTTCCCAGAACCGCCGGGGGGGATCTTCCGTGCGAGCAGGTGATCTTTGGTTGCTCGGCTGCTATGCGAGCGGTTCGCTCGAAGGTCGAACTTGCTCTTGATCGCGGATATTCGGTAGTGATTCAAGGGGAATCCGGATCTGGGAAGGAACTGGTTGCAAGGTTCCTCCATGCTCACTCCGGGCGACATGATGCAACTTTCGTGAAATTGAATTGCGGGGCGACCTCCTTCACTATGCTAGAGGACGCAGTTCTGAACAAGGCATTTGCTCTGCGGGGGATTGGACAAACGAACCTCAAGTCGATCGCGAACTGCGAAACGCTGTTTCTCGATGGATTTGGGGAACTAGACCGTAGGTCGCAGGACCTGATGATCGATCTGCTCCAGAACCTTCGAAGGGATTGTTCAGAGAGCATTGACGCGAAGGCCGCGTTTCCCCAGATTGTTTTTGCAATGACCCTGGACGGCTGCGACATTTCGCGCAACTTATTTCATGGCTGGGAAACAGTTTGGCTGCGGTTGTCATCGGTACGTGATCGAAAAGAGGACATTCGAACGCTGAGTGCATTTTTTGTTGAGAAGCTGTCGCGGAGATTCGGAAAGGAACCCAGGTATTTGTCGGAAACAACCTTGCAAGTACTTGGGGAATGGCATTGGCCTGGGAATCTGCGAGAGCTGGAGAACTGGATAGCACGCGTAATGATTCTGGGCAACGAAGAAGAGCAAGCGCGAGATCTGGGGCGCCAGATTGCACTAAGGCGCGGAAGAATGGATCGAGGAGGAGCCGGTCGAAGGGGTGGGGTAGGGCCTGAAGTGGATGCCCAATCGGCGGCGCTCAAGGGTTTGCAGTTGGATAAATGGAGCCGCCGGCGGATGGCCGAGGAACTAAGGGTCAGTTATCGGACATTGCTGGGGTTCTTGCGCGATAAGGAAACGCCGCGGCGGCGACGTAGTCATCGGAATTTACCGCCTTCGTGATAGTGCAGGTGCGACCGAGTGGTAAGACGCGGAAGCAAGCGATCAGTTCGGGGAGTTTAGGCAGGAAAGAGAGCGATCTCCCGCAAAATGTGGAATATGTAGGGTTGGTAATTGAGAAATCATTACCAACGTGGAATTGACATAGTGCCTTCAAGAAGGTGACATGGGATAGTACACAAGATTGCGGACTGTGAGGCCGGAACGAGGGCGCTTCATGGGGATGAAAGACGAACGACTCGAAGAGTCCGCACCCCTTAGGCAGGAATTGTAGGTTTCTGCTCTCGGCTGAAATTGTCGAGAGATGCAGACAAGTATGAAGCCGTAGATGTTGAGTCTATGGCGCTGAAAAAGGGCGAAGGCGCTTTTCGCCGACTAAGTTCGAAATAAGGGCCTGTAGCCCACAGGGCGGAGCTGCACCTCTGGGGTTTCAATCGAAGCCCGTCAGGCGGACTGTAGGTCATTAAAGAATGAGCAACTTAAGCCAAATTGACGAAGAAGTCGAAAATTCTTCAAGCTGGTGGGCGGTATACACGCGCCATCAGCATGAAAAAGCGGTTGCGCAGGTACTCTCCACCAAGGGATTTGAGGTTTTTCTACCCCTTTACGACTCTGTCCGCCGCTGGAAAGATAGAAACAAGACCCTCTCATTGCCGCTGTTCCCCTGCTATGTTTTCGTGCGGGGAGGGCTGAATCGCCGGTTGCAGGTCGTGACGACCCCTGGGATTCACACCATCCTCTATAGCGGCGAGCGCCTCGCATTTATCCCAAACGATGAAATTGATTCGATTCGGAAGGCTGTGAACAGCCCCACACGCGTGGAGCCACATCCCTTTCTGCGATGCGGCGAAAAAGTCCGAGTTACCCGCGGAAGTCTTGAAGGGGTAGTTGGCGTACTGATTCGCAAGAAGAGTCTTTTTCGTTTGGTTCTTTCCGTGGAGATGCTCGCGCAATCGGTATCCGTCGAGATTGATGCTGCGGATGTGGAGCCGGTGAAGGCAACTGGATTGACGGATGTTCCTCCACGCGGAGAAGCTGCAGGTGCTGGAATCTCTAATGACCTGTTTTCCCGCGGACTGCGGCAAGGCTTTAGCGCAGTAAGTCGCTAAGTTGGCGGCTCGCCGTAAGGTGGACGAGCCAAAGGTAAGATAATCGCAGGAGTTTTATGAAATTGATTGCAAGAGCAACAATCCAAGTTGGGGTTCTGCTGTTTTGTCTTTCTGGTGTTGCAATCGGTCAGGCACCTGCCGCGGATTCGGGAAACTCGCCCTCGCAGCCCGGATCGTCGGGCACCAAAGCGCACGATGACTCTTATGTTATTGGCAATGATGATCACCTCGCGATCAGCGTCTGGAAGGAGCCGGATCTTACCCGAGCTATTCCAGTGCGTTCAGATGGGAAGATCTCGCTGCCTCTCGTGGGAGAAATCTCGGCGGCCGGCAGAACACCTTTGCAACTTGAATTAGATATTGCAAACAGGCTAAAGAGTTACATCACTGTGCCCGAAGTTACAGTGATCGTCGAGCAAATCAACAGCAAGAAGTTCAATATTATGGGAATGGTGGGAAGGCCAGGATCCTTCCCACTTACGCTTTCAACAACGATTGTGGATGCGATCGCCGCGGCTGGCGGATTCAGGGATTTTGCGAAGAAGAAAGGTGTTTACATTCTTCGCCAGAATCCTGACGGCACCCAGTCTCGCTTGAATTTCAATTACAACGACTTCATCAAAGGGAAGAATCTTTCCCAAAACGTGAAACTTGAGCCGCGCGACACGATTATTGTTCCATGAAAATTGAAATGTTCTTACGACTTAGCTTAATTTCGATTCTATTGCTCCTCTCGACGTCGCTCTTGTGTCAAGTGGAACCAAGTGCAAGTGGCGGCGAGGGAGCAACGGATGATGATTCTCTGATGCCGCTGTCGCCGGAGGTAAGCGGGTCATTCTATCCGTCTTCAGTCGGATCCCAAGCGCGATCGAATACCTTGTCAGGCGGAATTGTTTTTATCGCGGCATACGAAGACAATCTGCTGACGGATGCAACGAGTAAACCAGTGAGCGCGGAGTCCTACTCGATAAATCCGGCAATCCGGCTGGAACAGAGCACGTCCCGGACCCATGGCTCACTCTCGTATAGTCCGGGATTCACTTTCTATGAACCGGTATCAGCATTCAATCGAGTGATACAAAACGCCCTTGCTGACTTTCAATACCGGTTGACTCCCAGGCTAACGTTTAGCGGACAGGAATTCTTTGAGCAGAATTCCAGTGCGTTCAGCCAGCCTTACTCTTATGCAGGCGCTACAGTTTCAGGCTCGAATGATGTTGGTGCGCCTATCTTGATTGTCCCATTCCTTGGCCAGATTGTGAATTCTACGTCTGGGACAATCGGCTATCAGTTCAGCAGAAACGGAATGATCGGCGGCTCGGGATCATATTCCATCTTCGATTTTTCAGGTCAGACGCAGCAAACAGGGCTCTACAATTCGGGAACAGAGGGTGGGAGCGGTTTCTACAGCCGTCGTCTCACGCTGGCTCAATTCATTGGAGTTAGGTACAGGTACTACCGGACCGTAACAAACCCAGGCGTGGCAACGACGCAAACTCAAGCGGGGTCAGTTTTCTACACAATAACATTTCCAGACAGACTTTCGTTATCACTGTCCGGCGGCCCGGAGTACGAGCTTACGACCTCTCCAGGAGTTCCATCAACCAATACATGGGGTCCGGGAGGTAGCGTGAGTCTTGGATGGCAAAGGACTCGGACGAATCTGGCAATGGGCTACTCGCGCGCAATTACATCCGGACAAGGATTTCTTGGCGCTTACACGACAGATAACGCGAATCTAACCGCGCAATGGCTCTTGACTCCGAGATTGACTGCAGGGTTGAGTGGTAGTTACAGTAATATCAAGAACGCGACCCCTCTCCTTGCGCCAACCAATCCGGCAGGGCACACCCTGTTCGGAAGAGCATCGCTACAGTACACCCTCAGCGAACATATGAACGTGGTCGGTGAGTATACTCGCCTCCATCAGAACTACGGCGGGATCGCTGAAATCACAAATGACCCGAATGCCGACAGAGTGTCGGTTACCCTCAATTACTCGTTCACGAGGCCGCTAGGACAATAACTATGGCAGAACTAATCGAAGAACAGAATTCAGAACGGCCGGATGTCGAACGGTATCTCGACATTATCCGTAGACGGCATCTACACCTGCTCATCCCCTTCTTCTGCACCTGGCTCATCATCTGGGGATCGAGCTGGGTTTTGCCGCCGCTCTACAAGTCGACCACGCAGATTCTTGTCGAAGAGCCGACGATGCCTCAAAATTATGTGGCGCCCAACGTAAACGAGAATCTACAGAACCGTTTGCAGAGCATAACCCAGCAGATACTTAGTCGCACACGACTGTTGATAATCATTGACAAGCTTCATCTCTATGGAGGCGCTCAGGGCTCTCTCACCGAGGACAAGCGCGTGGAGCGGATGCGGAAGGATATTAGCATTGATCTCGTTCGAAATAGTCGGAACGATGAGATTACCGCGTTCAAAATTTCTTATTCCGCACCTGACCCGCAAACTGCGCAACGAGTTACAACAGAAATAAAGGATCTCTTCATCAACGAGAACCTCAAGGTCAGACAGGAACAATCGCAAGGCACAACCAAGTTCATAGAGAACCAGCTAGAGGAGGCCCGAGTTGAGCTTGCCAAGCAGGAAGAGAAAGTAAAGGCATTCGAGGGCGGTCACCAAGGAGTTCTGCCATCGCAGGAGACCAGTAATCTTACGATTTTGGGTGGACTGCAGACGCAATTACAAAACGAACAGGATTCTCTGAATCAATCCAAGCAGCAGCGAGTCTACTTGCAGGCACTTATCGAACAGAATCGAGCAGCTCGCGGTTCGTTAAAGGCGGACGGAACGCCAAATGGGCTAGCGGAGGTGGATCAGCAACTCGCCCGGCTAAGGGCGGAGTTGGTAGATCTAAGCTCCCGCTATACAGACGAATATCCGGACGTAGTAAAGCTGAAGGGACAAATCGCGAAGACCGAGAAAGTAAGAGAAGAATTGATTGCGGTCCCCAAGAAGCCAGTCGACGAAGCCAGTGTGCTCCATGAGGCGGACGGCCTTAGTCCGAACTCACCGCTGGCGCAGTTGCAGAATCAGCTGAAATTAAATCAATTTGAGATCACAAATCGCGAACAGCGAATCGGGGAATTGCAGCAAAACATCAACGAATACCAGGCGCGGCTCAATGCCGCGCCTACCACGGAGCAGCAGTTCGCCGAAGTGACTCGTGGTTACGACCAGTCAAAGTCAATCTACGATGATCTCTTAAAGAAGAAGAATGCATCGGAAATGGCAACAAGCATGGAACAGTTGCAGGAGGGCGAGCATTTTACCGTGCTTGATCCTCCTGGCTTGCCTCTGAAACCAGATTTTCCCAATCGACTTAAGTTTTGCGGCATCGGCCTGGGCTTGGGAATTGTCGTAGGCCTGTTGTTTGCGGCCGGATTCGAATTCGCGGATGACCGGCTGTATAGTGAAACTGATCTCAAGGCTTTGCTCCCCGTGACGATTTTGTCGGAAATTCCAGAAGTTATTCATCCATCTGACGAAGCGAGAAGCCGGAGACGCTCGGTCCTGGGATGGGCTTTTACCACAATTGTGGTGGTTACAATTTTGGCAGGCGCTACGATTAGCATTTTGTACGGTTAGAGGGTTGCCGAACACATGTACAAAGCATACTTTCAACTTGCGCGGAATCCGTTCGATCTTACCCCGGATCCGACCTGCTTCGTTCCGACCGAGCGACATAATGAAACGCTCGCTTCGCTCTACTATGGTGTGAGACGGCACAAAGGGTTTGTCGTTGTCACGGGAGAAGTAGGGACGGGTAAAACACTCTTGCTTCGATGCCTGTTGAGGCTCCTCGAAGAGAGCAGAGATATTACCTATGCCTACGTTTTTAATAACCGTCTGACTTCAACCGAGTTTCTGCAGTACATGCTTTTGGACTTTGGTTTGCAGGCTTCAGGAAAAAATAAGTGTGAGATGTTATTCGACCTGAGCCAGTTCTTAGTGTCGAGGTCGTCCCGACAGATGACAACCGTCCTCATTGTCGATGAGGCGCATCTCCTCTCGGATGAACTCCTGGAAGAAATCCGGTTGCTCTCGAATCTCGAGACTTACGATGACAAATTGTTGCAAATTGTCTTGGTGGGCCAACCTGAACTCGACGAAAAGCTTGATTCCAAAGGGCTGAGGCAGCTCAAGCAGCGTATCGCGCTTCGAACTCACCTTGCCCCTTTGAGCCTTGAAGAAACACAGCGATATATTGAGCACCGGCTACAGATTGCTGGGGCAGACTCCAGTGCTTCGTCCTTGTTCTCTCCGAAAGCAACGGCGATGGTTTACCAATTCTCGCGAGGATTTCCGCGACTAATCAATACAATCTGTGAGAATTCATTGCTCACCGCGTATGCGCGGCAAGTTCCGGTTATCACTCCGGACATAGTCAAACAGGTAGCGCGAGAATTCCGACTTGATAAGTCATCGACGTCTGAACTTGACAGAGCATTGGTGAATGGCAGTTACGCAAACGGACACCATTTTGAATTGCCCGATGTAGAAGATGAAATCTCAGGTGATCCCGAACAAGCTCGTTTATAAGGCAGAGAGGTAAAAGAGAATGAGTCAGATTTTTGACGCCCTACAAAGATCGGAAGCAGAACGTGCCGGTAGCCCCTTAGAAACGCCTTTGGAACCGAACGATATGCTTCGGCGCGCCGAACGCCAAATTGCGTCGAAGTGGGAGAGCCAATCGGTCCTTGGCGGATCCGAATCGGTGGCCGTGGAGGAGATGAGCAGCGATAGGCCGCAGCCCATTTTCGATTCGCTCGCTTCAGGATCCTCAGCCGCGGGTGTCGCGAATTCCTCGAAACATGATGACCGTTTGCGGATTCTAGGCCAGTTCCAAACCTTGCAGCTTTCCTTATCACCCGAGAGCCGGCTTGTGGCGCTTACAGAACAGGACAGTCCGGCCGCAGAAGCATTTCGGCTCCTGGGCGTGCGTTTGCGGGATCTAAGTCGCACTCGGCCGCTGAAAAGGGTGTTGATCACGAGCACGATTCCTCAAGAAGGAAAGACAACGGTCGCGGCCAACCTGGCTTTCACGCTCGCTCGTTCGACACAGCAAAAGATTCTGCTTCTCGAAGGCGATGTGCGACGTCCGGCACTGTCGCAAATGTTTGGCCTCCAAGGAAACCCCGGAATCTGCGAATGGCTTCGAGGCGATCACAAGCTGACAGCGTGTGTCTACTATCTCGAAGGTCCGGGGATATGGATCATGCCGGCAGGAAGCTCGCCTCAGAATCCTCTTGAGGTTCTGCAATCGGTCAAATTGAACGCTTTGATGGCCCAGTTAGCCGATTGGTTTGACTGCATCGTGATTGATTCGCCTCCCGTCCTTCCGTTGGCCGATACCAGCGTCTGGATGAGGCTAGCGGACGGAATCATCCTGGTTGCGCGCCAGGGGACAACCGAGAAAAAGCAGTTGCAGAGAGGACTTGAAGCAATTGAGCCTCAGAAGCTAGTGGGTGCGCTCTTGAACTGTTCCACGAACAAGGCTAACAGTCACTACTACTACTGATCCATCGCGGAGATAGCACGCGGCATGCTTCTGACGAATTGCGGCTTGCGACGATATCTCATTGCGCCTTCCATCAATTCATTGAAGCCAACTTTCCAAGAACAACAAGTCGCAATCTATCGCTAAGACAGGTGCGCGCGCGCCGCGCGTCTTTGCGTCGGTGCTTTCCCGGAAGCGATTTGCATAACTACAAAAGCACGAAAGGAGACAATCGTGACCATACGACAGGAAAGGTCCACGAATCTCGTTGAATCGATTAGCGAATCCATTGCCTCGGTCGAACAAGGGGCACTCAACGAAGAGACCTTTAAGCGTGTGATTGCTATCGAGCGGAAACGCACTGAGCGCTCGAAGTCGCCCTTTGTTCTGATGCTGCTGGAAGTCACGAATCACCAGAACTCGGAAAAAACGAAGCGATCGCTCGAATGCATTGTGACTGCCTTGCTTGTGGCTTGCAGGGACACAGATCTCGTTGGATGGTACAAGGATAATTGCATTGTCGGAGTCATGTTCACAGGACTCGTAGTCAATGATAAGCACTCGATACTGAGTGCCATCTTGAATAGAGTTAGCGAGACTCTCCGCAACGAGCTCACCTTTGAACAGTTCAGCCAAATCAGTATTTCCTTTCATCTCTTTCCCGATGACTGGGAAGACGACAAGCCTGGTCGTCCGAGCAATTCAGCGCTATATCCAGATCTAACCAATCACGACAATGGGCGAAAATCTCTTCTGATTATTAAGAGATGCATCGACATTGCAGGAAGCGCTGTGCTTACGCTGATCTGTCTGCCGTTGTTTCTCGCGATAGCGATTGCGGTTAGGTGGTCGTCGAAGGGGCCAATTCTCTTTCGACAAGAGCGCGTCGGTCAATTTGGTCAAATATTTACGTTTTTGAAATTCCGCTCGATGTATGTCGATAACGATCACACGGTTCATCGCGAGTTTGTTACGAAGCTTATCGCCGAAGATGCCGTCGCCGGAACGCAATCGGGAAGCCGCCAAAACGTTTACAAGCTAACAAACGATAAGCGGGTAACCCCAATTGGAAGGTTCTTGAGAAGGACCAGTCTTGACGAGTTGCCCCAACTGATCAACGTTCTCAAAGGCGATATGTCCCTTGTTGGCCCTCGCCCGCCGATTCCTTATGAATTGGCAGCGTATCAGGTCTGGCATCGTCGGAGAGTGCTAGAAGTGAAGCCCGGAATTACCGGCTTGTGGCAAGTTACGGGACGAAGCCGCGTAAAGTTCGATGAGATGGTTCGGCTTGACCTGCGCTACGCCACAACATGGACCCCATGGCTCGATCTAATGATCCTGCTTCGGACGCCTGTGGCAGTTATCAAAGGTTCCGGGGCATATTGAGATCCCACCGGGGATCCACTGATACCTCAACTGAAATGGGTCTTCGCGGCTGCCGATCGGCGAGGCACTGCTTTAAAGATTAAAGATTAGATCATCTTCTAACTAGGGCAAGACGGAGAAGGACTGTGAATTTTGGAGTAATTGGGTACGGCTATTGGGGTCCAAATATCGTGAGAAACCTGGTGAATCTTGAGGGTTCTCAGGTTATTGCAATTGCAGAAATAAATGCGGGTGCCCGGGCGAGAGCACAGAAAGCGTATCCAAGCGTCAAAGTAACCGCAGATGCATCAGAGGTGATAACGTCTACGGTGATCGATGCGGTGGCGGTTGTATCTCCTGTCTGGACGCACTATGAACTGACGAAGGCGGCGTTACAGAATGGCAAACATGTATTTGTCGAGAAGCCGTTCACAAGCAATACAGCGCAAGCAGAGGAGTTGATCAACCTCGCACAGCAAAAGAATCTCAGAATCATGGTGGACCACACATTCCTCTTCACTGGCGCGGTCCGCAAGATCTGCCAGTTGCTCGACGAGGGTGCGCTTGGGAACCTTTACTACTATGACTCAACCCGAGTCAATCTGGGATTATTCCAACACGATATCAATGTTCTCTGGGATCTTGCGCCACACGACCTCTCAATTATGGATCATGTCCTGAAAGGGCGCCCAGAGGCAATTGTCGCTACGGGGCAAGGACATTTGAATGGACACGAAGATGTCGCATTCATGACTCTCTACTTCCCCGAGAAGGTAATCGCGCACATCAATGTTAACTGGCTCTCTCCGGTGAAGGTTCGCACAACGCTGATCGGCGGCGAGAAGCGCATGCTGGTTTGGAATGATTTGGAAGCCGATGAAAAGATCAAAGTCTATGATAAGGGCGTAAAAATTACAAATCGCGAAGGCTTGTACGAACTCCTTGTGAGCTATAGATCAGGAGACATGTGGTCTCCGCAGCTCGAACAAGTTGAAGCGCTCCGCCAGGAACTTTCCTACTTTGTAGAATGCGTGTCAAATGGTAAGGAACCATTCAACGATGGTTGTGCCGGCCTGAGGGTAGTACAGATGCTGGAAGCAGCTAGCGAATCACTTAGCAAGAAGGGAGCCTTGGTCTATTTATGAGCTCGTTCAATTCAATTGCAGATGATGTCAAGCTGGGGAAGGATGTTCGACTTGCTAAGTTTATTAACCTATATGGCTGTGAAATAGGAGACGGGACAAAGATCGGCGCATTTGTAGAAATCCAGAAGAATACAGTAGTCGGAAAGCGTTGCAAGATCTCCAGTCATTCATTTATATGCGAAGGGGTTGTAATCGAAGATAACGTGTTTGTCGGGCATGGAGTGACGTTTACGAACGATAGCTATCCACGTGCCACGACGAGTGATGGGGCACTACAAACCGAGGCTGACTGGAAAGTTGAACGAACAGTTATCAAAAGAGGAGCTTCAATTGGTTCAGGCGCTACAATTCTTCCGAACACGACCATCGGCGAGAACGCAATTGTAGGAGCTGGCAGCGTTGTGACGAAAGACGTGCCGGCGAACTCGATCGTGGCGGGGAATCCGGCGCGAGTTCTTCGCTTTGTGAGTAAAGACAAAGAAACGATGGCTTCGGCGCCGATACCTTTTCTTGATCTGGTTACGCCACATTTGGAACTTGAAGAGGAGCTTACTGGAGCGTTTCGTCATGCCTTGCGCACCGCCGGATTTGTGGGAGGACCGATCGTAGAGAATTTTGAAAAGGCGTTCGCGGAACTGTGCGATGCGAAGCACTGTATTGCCGTTTGCAGCGGTACGGATGCGTTGCGCTTCGCAGTGATGGTGTCGGGCGTTCAACCAGGCGACGTAGTGCTCACGGTTCCGAATACATTTATCGCGACGACAGAGGCCATTTCGCAGGCGCGGGCGATCGCGGAGTTCGTCGACGTTGATGAGCGCACCTACAATTTGTCGGCGGCGATGCTCCAGTGCTTCATAGAAAAGCAATGTGTGCGGGATAAATCAGGTAGGTTGATGAGTCTGCGAAGCGGCCGACCGGTGACTGCGATCATTCCGGTTCATCTCTACGGCCAGATGGCAGACATGGACGCGATTCTTGATATCGCCGACCAAAACGGCCTGATTGTGATTGAAGACGCTTGTCAAGCTCACGGTGCGGAGTATTTCTCTCGAAAGCTGAGCCGTTGGATGCGAGCCGGGACGATGGGACGAGCCGCTGCGTTTAGCTTTTATCCGGGTAAAAACCTTGGAGCCTGCGGCGAGGGTGGCGCTGTGACCACGAACGATGACGACCTGGCGGCCAAGATCAGAATGCTCCGCGACCATGGGCAAGTTAAGAAATACTACCACGATGTAGAAGGCTACAACGGGCGTTTGGATGCGCTCCAGGCAGGGTTACTGCATACAAAACTCCCTCATCTCGAGAGCTGGAATTCCCTACGGCGCGAGCGTGCATCAGAGTACAACAAGCTGTTGTCAAAAGATGAGTCGCTCGGACTTCCGTTCGAGCCATCCTGGTCGCGCGCTGTATATCACTTGTATGTGATTCGTGTCGCGGATCGGGAAGGGCTGATGGAGCATCTCAAGAAAGAAGGAATTGGGACAGGAATTCACTATCCGATCCCACTGCACCTCCAAAAGGCCTATGCTTCGATGAACTATAGTGCCGGTGACTTCCCGGTTTCAGAGAGAATCGCGGCAGAGATTGTCTCATTGCCGATGTTCCCGCAGTTGACTCCGGAACAGCAGGCGAGGGTCGTCGAGCAGATCTTAAACTTTACTTCCAAAACGAACCAGCGGCAGCCCGAGTTACAGGAGAGTTCGCTGGCTTCCGGCGACTGAATTCCATAGACTATCTTCTTTTCTCTGAGCTCATTCGATCGCTATCTTTCCCGATGTGAAGCGAACGAGCCATTGCCCGATTCGACCCTTCGACACATTAGCGTGGCGATTGAAAATCCAGGTGATTTTCCGCCTCAATGTTCGTAACATCAAATCATCGTGTGACCTGTTGCAACCAAATCATACTTGTCGAAATGCGCAGAAACTGATCGAACTATGGCTGAGACCCTCCGCTACGTAATTATCACGCCGGCTCGGAATGAAGAACAATTCATCGAATTGACGGTCAGATCGATGATTGCTCAGACTCTCCTACCTCTTCGGTGGGTGATTGTAAGCGATGGATCGACCGATCGAACCGATGAGATTGTCCGCGGCTATGCGGCGAGACATCCGTGGATCGAACTGGTTCGAATGCCGGAGCGTCAGGAGAGGCACTTCGCGGGGAAAGTGCACGCATTCAACGCCGGCTATGACAGAGTGAAAGCGCTCGACTTCGATGTAGTGGGGAACCTGGACGCCGATGTTTCTTTTGACCCCGACCATTTTGAGTTTCTCCTCGGAAAGATGCGAGAGAATCCGAAACTGGGGATGGCGGGTGCTCCCTTCCGTGAGGGCACGTTTCAGTACGACTACCGATTTACCAACATCGAGAATGTCTGGGGCGGGTGTCAGCTTTTTCGAAGAATGTGCTATGAGATGATCGGCGGGTATATGCCGCTCAAAGGCGGCTGCATCGACCATGTGGCGGTAATCTCTGCACGGCATCGCGGCTGGAAGACGCGCACGTTCCCGGAAAAGATCTGCATCCATCATCGGACAATGGGCACAGCTCAGCATGGGGAGATACGAGCGAAATATCGGGTGGGAGTGAAGGATCATTCGGTAGGCAACCGTCCGTTGTGGGAGTTTGTCAGGGCGATTTACCAAATGAAGCATCGCCCCTACGTTAGTGGGGGGATTGCCATGGGAATCGGATACTTCTGGGCAATGCTTCGGCGTGCTGAGGTTCCACTTTCGCCGGAACTCGTCGCGTTTGTAAGGCGCGAACAGATGCAACGGCTGAAGCGGATTCTCGCTTTCAGTCCAAAGTCGGCGACCAACGAACTTCCAGTGTCCCCGACGAGATCGATTCCCTAGGAGCTTCGCGGTTTCACGAGTGACAACTGCGGAGTCTATCGTCGGAGTTCCAAGAAGATCTATGAGATTAGTTGCAAAAACACGCGGTTTTGTTCGAGCGGGAATTCGGTCGACTCTCAAGAAATTCTTCAGTCAAGAGCGCCGCACGGAACTGAAGCGCCTGCAGGGGAACGCGCGTAAGCGTTTGGCCCCTGTGCTTTCGGCGGTGCATGGGACCTTTGGAACGCGGGAGCTGATTGATGAGTTAACACGCCGCGTACCTGGAGACTTTGAAATCCTGATGGTTCACAGCTCCTTTGATTCGCTTCTTCCCATGTACAAGGGGACTGCCAAGGAACTTGTCAATGGATTGATCGAGTTCTGTGGACCGAATCGGAATCTTGTAATGCCGTCCTTCATCATGGGGGGACGAACTTACGACGCAGCGGCTTACTACCAGAACAAGCCCTTCGATGTGCGGACGACGCCGTCCGAGATGGGGTTAGTTGCAGAAGTCTTTCGGCGAACGCCGAATGTTTTGCGGAGCCTCCACTCCACCTGCAGCGTGTGCGCCTTCGGGCCGTTGGCGAAGGAATTGACAACGGGCCATCACGTATCAAGAACAGGATTGAGTCCTGACAGCCCATTTGGAGTGATGACTCGGCGTCCAACGGCAATTTTGGGGTTGGGCGTCGAATACTTCCGCTGTCTTACACATGTGCATACCGCGGCGCACAAAATGGGAGACGCATTTCCAATCAGGTTCGAGAATCGGACTGCAGAAGTTAAACTCATCGACTACGACGGCAGCCGTTATCAACAAACGATTGGGCTTCCCGATCGCACGAAGAAACAGGATCTTACGGTTCTTTGGTCAGTGCTTTCCAAGGACGAGCTTCGAGAGTGGCATTTTCATGGCGTTCCTATGTTCGTGGTTCCTCAAGCAGCAGTAGTCACAGAACGCTTGATTGAGGCAGCTCGCAAAGGGATTACGATTTTCGGCAAAGTAGAGATACCGCAACAAACGGCTGAAGTAGTCCGGTAGCTGACGTACGAGGATCGGTAGATGGATGCAACAAAGGAAATAAAGACCGGATCGGACGTTCGGCGAGTTCTGTTGGTGGGAGACACGACGCTGGACCCACTTGGACGGCATCTCGAACGGGCTCAGACCGAACCTCGGCTTCAATGCACAGCCGCACCCTATGGCCAGGTTTTCCAAATACTGCTGGACGCGAGCAATCCCGTCTGGTCCGCGAATCCAGAGATTCTCGTGGTCTGGACGTCAGCGAACCTGAGTCTTCCGTCCTTTGCGAAACTGCTTCAATTCGAATTTGAGTCAGCTTCCGTTCAATATGATGAGGCTCTTCGCGAAGCGGAGCAATTGGCAGACGCGATTGTGAAGGCGTCCTCACGGGTCGGTCTTGTGTTGGTGCCAACATGGATTTTGCCGACTTATGAGCGATGGATACAGACTCTTGCCTGGGGGCATCGCATCGGCGTTGCAAATTTCCTTGCGAGAGCGAATCTGATGCTCGCGGAGAAATTCGCTGAGCAGAAGAATATTGTTTTGCTGGATGCGGGTTACTGGCAGACGAGTCTTGCTCGCTCTGCATTCGATTTGCGCATGTTTGCCGTAGCGAAGATTCTGTATTCGAATAACCTGTTCGAAAAGGCCGCGGCCGAGATGAGGTCTGTCATTCGCGGTTCGCTTGGCCAGACGAAGAAAGTGGTTGTTTGTGATCTAGATAACACGCTTTGGGGCGGAGTCGTTGGAGATGACGGGCCGCAGAACATCAAGCTCGGCGCTCCGGACCCACTCGGGGAGTGCTTTCAGGCGTTCCAGTCGACCCTGAAGGGGTTGCGCTCACGCGGCATCCTGCTGACGATCTGCAGCAAGAACGACGAGAAGCTGGCGCTCTCGGTGATCGAAGAGCACCCAGCCATGATTTTGCGCAAAGAGGACTTTGTTGGTTGGCGGATCAATTGGAAGGACAAGGCTGAGAACTTAGTAGCTCTGGCAGAGGAGCTCAATCTTGGCCTGGATTCGTTTGTGTTTCTTGACGATAGTCCGCAGGAGAGGGATCAGATTCGACAGGTTCTAAGTCAGGTTTATGTTCCAGATCTTCCTGCATCTCCCTCCGAGTTTGCGCCGTTTCTCGCATCGCTTGACTGCTTCGAAACATCGAGCCTAGGAAAGGAAGACCTCGCAAGAACGGAGATGTATCGCGCCGAACGCGATCGCAAAGAGGTATTGAACGTTGGCGGCGACGTGGAGAATTGGCTGGGTTCGCTGCAAATCAAGGTGAGTGCGGCTCCACTGCGGCCGGAGAGTTTGCCGAGAGCCGCGCAGTTACTGAACAAGACGAACCAATTCAACCTCACCCTGCGCCGCTTGGATGAAAAGAGCTTTTGGGATTGGGCGGAGAGCCCTGCAAATTCCATTTACACCTTCAATGTTTCAGACCGTTTCGGTGATTTTGGACTGGTCGGTCTGGCAAGCATTTCGATCGCGGGAACTGATGCGCAGATCACAGATTTTGTGATGAGTTGCCGTGTGATGGGAAAGAAGGTTGAAGAGGCACTGCTGGGATACACGGTGGAGCGCGCCAAGGAAGCTGGTGCCAAGCACATTGTCGCGCTTCCCGTCGATGGCCCACGCAACGGACCGGCCAAGGATTTCTTCGCAAGCAAATTTGTGAGTGGTGATAGGACCGCAATTGATTCGACACGCGTGTCCATTCCAGCGCACATCAGCCTGAAGGAGGAAATCTGAGAGCCCTCGATGGCCCGGAAAAGAGTATGGAAGAACTGACTGCAATCCTCACAGAAATTCGAGCAGGGCAAGACTATTCGAAAACCGAGAACTTTTTCAAAGAGGGTCTTCTCGACTCACTCGACATGACCGCGCTGGTAGCTTCGCTCGAGTCTCGGTACAACGTGTTCCTTGACGTCGATGAGATTGTCCCGGAGAATCTTTGCAGTCTGAAGACGATTAGGACGCTTCTTGCGCGCAAGGGCGTAAATCTCTAGAGAAGTTAAAACGGTCGACTTGGAGTAAAGACATACGTGATGAATGAAGCACCGCACATATCGGTTTGTATTTGTACGTACAACAGACCCGTGTTGCTGAAGCGTCTTCTCACGGAAGTTGCCAAACAGGAAACCGCTGGCAAATTTACTTATTCAGTGGTGCTGGCGGATAACGCCCCGGATGAATCGGCCAGGGTCAGCGTTGCGGAAATGCGAGCGAGTTCGGACCTGTTAATCAAATATTGCAGCGAGCCGAGGCGGGGAATCGCGCATGTCCGGAACAAAGTGATCGAAAATGCAGAAGGAGACTATGTTGCCTTTATCGACGACGACGAGTTTCCGGTCTCGAATTGGTTGCTGACTCTGCTGAATACCTGTCACGAGTACAACGCCGACGGGGCTTTCGGGCCTGTAACACGCCATTTTGATGTAACACCACCGGCATGGGTAGCAAAAAGCCAATTCTATGACCGCAGAGTGAATCCGACTGGGATGCCTGTGGAATGGAGGGAGGCGAGGACCGGGAATGTTTTGCTGAAGCGAAAGATTCTCGTTGAAGATCCGTCTCCTTTTCGACCGGAGTTTCGCGTTGGCGAAGACCAGGACTTCTTCAGGCGCAAGATGGAGAAGGGATACAAGTTTGTTTGGTCGTCTGATGCAGTGGCATATGAAGTAGTTCCTCCTGCTCGCTGGGACCGAGTCTATCTGATAAAGAAAGCATTGCTGCGAGGGGCGTGCGCGGCCCTGCAGCCAAGTTGCGGTGCGGCGAGTATTGCGAAATCGGTGATTGCCGTTCCGCTTTACGCCATTGCGTTGCCATTCGTTCTTCCATTTGGCCAACACCGCTTCATGACGATCTTAGTTAAGCTTTGCGATCATCTAGGAAAACTGCTTGCCCTGGTTGGGATTCACCCGATCAAGGAAGCCTATGTCTCGGAAGAGGCCGCACAATGACACCGGATCAAAGCGGATTCCTCATTGGGCGGGACGACCTGATTCTGGTGACGGGGGCTACGGGGTTTATCGGCCGAAAAGTTGTAGAGCGCCTGCTTGACCGTGGCTTCAAGAAGATTCGGTGCTTTGCAAGACCATCAGCCAAGGCGGCTGAGTTCGCCGCTTCTCATAACCAATCGAGTGGGCCACATTTGGAAGTTTTTCAAGGTAACCTCCTGTCCGCGGATGACTGTAAAGAGGCGACCAAAGATGCTGCGGTGATCATCCATCTGGCTGCTGGCCGAGGCGAGAAGTCCTTTCCTGACGCCTTCATGAATTCGGTTGTGACGACCCGTAACCTTCTGGACGCGAGCCTGCGGAGCGGGTGTCTGCGCCGGTTCGTCAATGTGAGCTCATTCGCCGTCTACACAAATACCGGCAACGCGCAAGATAAGTTGCTGGACGAAACGTGCGCGTTGGAGCAGCATCCCGAAGTGCGCGGAGAAGCATATTGTTTTGCGAAGACCAAACAGGACGAATTAGTGAACGAATACGGGAGGCAGCAGGGTCTTCCGTATGTTCACATACGGCCCGGTGTAGTCTATGGACCGGGCAATCTTGCGATTAGTGGACGGGTTGGGATTCGGACATTCGGTCCTTTTCTTCATCTAGGTGGTTCCAATCAGATTCCTTTGACTTATGTGGATAACTGCGCGGACGCGATTGCGCTGGCGGGTCTGAAGAAGGGAATTGACGGCGAAGCGTTTAACGTAGTCGACGACGAATTGCCATCAAGCCGCCAGTTCTTACGCCTCTATAAACGTGAAGTGAAGAGTTTTCGGTCCATGTACGTGCCGAAGGCCGTTAGCTTCATTCTCTGTAATCTGTGGGAGCGTTATAGCGTGTGGTCGCAAGGACAGTTGCCTCCTGCATTCAATCGTAGCCGATGGAATTCACTCTGGAAGAAGACATACTACTCAAACAATAAACTCAAGAGCAAGCTGGGATGGCAGCCAATCATCTCGACCCGCGAAGGGCTGAATCGGTATTTTGAAGCGTGCCGAGCGGGAGAGGCCCATGCTTAGGGTGGCCATTGTGGGGTGCGGCAAAATCGCCGATGCCCACGCCGCACAGATCAAGCGAATTGCAGGGTGCGCGATCGTAGCGGTATGCGACCGGGAACCGCTCATGGCGCGCCAACTCAGCGAACGCTTTCAAATCAAGGCGCACTATACCGACGTGGCTACGATGCTGCGCGAGTGCCACCCAGATGCGGTGCACATCACGACGCCTCCGGAGAGTCACTATGAATTGGCAAAGCTTTGCCTGAATTCCGGTTCACACGTGTACGTCGAGAAGCCGTTTACGCTGTTTGAACATGAGGCGCAGGACCTCATCGAACTCGCAACACGGCGGGGGTTGAAGGTTACGGCTGGTCATGACGATCAGTTCAGCCATGTCGCGCGCCGCATGCGGGAGTTGGTGAGGAGCGGCTATCTTGGGACGAAGATCGTCCACATGGAGAGCTACTATTGCTACGAGTTTTCAGACGCCTATGCGACAGCCCTTCTGGGAGACAAACGTCATTGGGTTCGAAGGCTTCCCGGGAAGCTATTGCAGAACATTATTAGCCATGGCGTGGCGCGAATGGCGGAATTTCTCACTAGCGATACCCCTACGATCGTCGTTCAGGGCTTTATCAGCGACTATTTGAAGAGTCGTGGCGAGACCGAAATCGTAGATGAGTTGCGGGTACTGATCTCAGAGGAAAGTGGCGCGACAGCATTCTTCATGTTCTCTTCTCAGGTGCGTCCATCGCTGCATGGGTTTCGGGTTTACGGGAACAAGAATGGGCTGGTTCTCAATCAAGACCAGGAGACTCTGATTCGACTGCGCGGATCGCGCTACAAGAGCTATGCCGAGAAGTTTGTGCCGCCGGTGAGTCTGGCGAAACAATATCTCGGGAATTTGCGAACCAATCTGGGCTACTTCTGGGCACGGGATTTCCAGATGAAAGCGGGGATGAAGTTTCTGATTGAATCCTTCTACCGGTCGGTCGAGCAGGACGGTCCCGTACCAATACCCTATCGAGAGATTCTTCTTACAGCGAGAATTATGGATGCCATCTTTGCTCAAGTCGCTTCAAAGGAATCATCCGAGCAGAAGGGTTTGTCTTTGCAGACGGCTTAACAAGTTAATCAATTAACGGAGAGGTCGCTGATGGCCAAAGCAGCAGCTAGCTTGCTGGCTGCGGTGGTTCACGCCACCCGGAGGTTCGAATCCTTCCCCTCTCCGCCAACTTCCACCGAAGGGTATAAGGCTAAGAGTTGTGATTGTAGGCGGCAAAGAAATTAGAGTCAGCGGCCGAATCGTGCGGATGGCTCGTCTGGACGGTGAGAAATTCCGGTTCCTGGAAGATCCGGAAGCGATTCTTGATGAACTCAGGAAATCGCGTGCAAAGGTGGATCTATTCACCTTCACGCAGCGCTTGCCCAACACGAAGCCGCTCTTTCAGTATCCGATGGAGTGGGATAATTTCGCGGCGATTCCAATCTCGACATTTGAGGATTGGTGGAGCAAGCAGTTGGGTTTCAAGGCGCGGAATAAGGCGAAGCAAGCCGAGAAAAAGGGTGTAGTGCTCCGCGAGGTCCCCTTCGGTGATGATCTGGTGCGTGGGATCTGGGATATCTATAACGAATGCCCGATACGCCAAGGCCGGCGTTTTCCTCACTTTGGAAAAGACGTGCAGGCAGTACACCGGGAAGAGGCCACCTACCTCGACAGCAGCATCTTCATTGGCGCATTTCTTGGTGACCGGCTAATTGGTTTTATTAAGATTCTTATTGATGAAACGGGAACACAGGCAGGTTTGTTGAACATTGTTTCTCTGATTTCGGAACGAGATAAGGCACCAACAAATGCGCTGGTTGCCTCTGCCGTGAAAGCGTGTGCCGCGCGAGGAATAACGTACCTTACGTATTCGAATTTTTCCTATGGAAAGAAGCAGCGTGACAGTCTGAGCGATTTCAAAGAAAGAAATGCCTTTCAGCGCATTGAAGTACCCCGATATTTTGTTCCTTTAACGCCGTTGGGGCAAATTGCATTGCGTCTTGGACTGCACCATCGGTTATCGGAGCGCATTCCGGAACCACTGGCGGAGAGATTCCGTGGATTTCGCGATGCCTGGTATAAACGTAGATTTCCCACCCTTACAGAGGCCTCCTAGTCGATCGCATGCCAGGAATAGTCGGATTAATTACGAAGCGGTCGCGTGAGTGGGCAGAGGCACAGTTGCAGCAGATGGTTGCCGCTCTGCGTCACGAATCTTTCTATGTGACAGGGACCTGGGGGGATGAGTCCTTAGGAGTTTATGTTGGTTGGATCGCGCGCAGAAAGTCATTCTCCGATGAGATGCCACTTGAGAACGAGGGCAGGAACCTAACACTGTTTTTCTCGGGGGAAGAGTATCCAGAGCCTGGAATTGTTTCAGAGCTTCGTGGTCGAGGCCATACAATTGGCGAGCCGCCGGCATCTTATCTGGTTCATATGGCAGAGGAGGATGCAAGTTTTCCCAGAAGTCTGAATGGAAGGTTTCACGGCCTTCTTGTCGATCGTTCCGCGGTAACCGCGACCTTATTCAACGACCGCTACGGCATGCAGCGTGTGTATTACCACGAAGCGCCTGACGTATTTTTGTTCGCGGCGGAGGCAAAGGCGATTCTTGCAGTGCAACCGGAACTGCGCCGCGCGGATCCTCAGGGGTTAGGCGAGTTTGTAAGCTGTGGTTGTGTTCTCGAGAACCGGACTCTCTTCCGCGGAGTACAGGTTCTGCCAACAGCTTCAAAGTGGACTTTTCGGAACGGTGCGCTGCTGAAGAAAGACCGGTACTTCGATCCAGCTGAGTGGGAGAACCAGGGAGCGCTAGATTCGGAAGCCTATTACCAGGAACTGAAGGCCGTATTTTCGCGCAACCTGCCGCGCTACTTCAATGGCCGGGAGAAAGTGGGAATCTCTCTAACCGGCGGCCTCGACTCGCGGATGATTATGGCATGGTCGAAGGCAGAGCCAAACTCGCTTCCGAGTTATACTTTTGGTGGTCCATTTCGCGAATGCCACGATGTAAAGATTGCACGGAAAGTCGCTCAGATCTGTCAGCAGCCCTACCAGGTTATCAACGTCGATCAGGATTTCTTGTCCCGCTTTCCTCATTATGCAGAGCGCACGGTATATCTGAGTGATGGTTGTGCCGCGGTAAGCCGGGCAACAGATCTTTATACGAATGAGATTGCCGCAAAGATTGCCCCGGTGCGAATGACCGGCAACTACGGCAGCGAGATTCTACGGCGTTTGCGAGCATTCAAACCTGCCGATCCATTGCCTGGCGTGTTTCAGCCAGAGTTTCTCAGCCAAGTCGATCTTGCCAAGCAGACCTATAACCGTATCTTTCAAGGACACGCAGTATCTTTTACGGCATTCCGCCAAGCGCCCTGGCACCAATATGGGTTGCTGGCTTTGGAGCAGACTCAGCTTGGTATTCGGTCGCCGTTTCTCGATAACGACGTGGTTCGCACGGCGTTTAGGGCTCCAAAGTCGGACATTCTGAAGAGCGATCTATTCGAGAACGACGGAGGATGCAGTCGTCTGATCGCAGATGGAAGCGCTGCTCTGCATCGTCTGCCTACAGATCGTGGTTTAGGTGGCGAGGACGGTTGGTCGTCGCGAATTTCTCGCGGGATATTGGAATTTTCGTTCAAAGCTGAGTATGCCTACGACTACGGAATGCCACAGTGGCTGGCGCGAGTGGATCATGCGCTCTCTCCCCTTCATTTAGAGAGGCAGTTTCTTGGCCGACACAAGTTTTGTCATTTTCGGGTTTGGTATCGGGACAACCTCTCCCAGTATGTCCGCGATATCCTTCTTGATCCATTAAGTCTCTCCAGGCCGTATGTACAGCGAAAAACACTGGAGACTATGGTTTCAGAGCACCTGAGGGGCAACCGTAACTATACAACTGAGATCACGAGATTGTTGACCTTGGAACTGCAGCACAGACTCTTTATCGATTCCCAATAACCAGCACTTCGGTGCGGAGAGGAAATTGCCCGAGCGGCATCTCCTCCCTTAACCTTTTATGCGGAGCTAAGACGTTGGCCCCAATCGTACTTTTCGTATCACTGATTTTCTCGTTTTGGATGTTGAAGCGAGAATTGCGTCGCCGGCCATCTTTAAGTGCCGCATTATGGATTCCGACCTTTTTTGTGATGATCCTTGGCTCGAGGCCCGTTTCAGATTGGATAGAGAGAGGCGGCACTAATGGCAGCGGATTCTCATCGAGCCCATGGGATGCAGCGTTCTTTGCCGTCGTGCTCGGCGTTTCCCTGGTGATTGCAACTTCGCGAGGGGTGAAGTGGGGGAAGTTCCTAGCAGCAAACATTCCTCTTATGTTGATCTACGCATATTTTATTTCGAGCACTATTTGGTCAGACGATCCTATGGGATCGGCAAAGAAGATCTTTAAGGACTTCGCGCTCCTTTTTGTGATCGGCCTCATCTACTCCGAGAAAGAACCCTTGCAGGCAATGCGTGCCATATTCATACGAAGCGCCTGTTTCCTGTTTCCTCTCTCCATAGTTTTTGACCGCTGGTTCCCAAGGCTTGCGCGCGAATTCAGCCCAAATGGCACGATGCAGTTTTCCGGCGTGACGGGACAGAAGAACACACTTGGCGAAATGGTATTCATTCTTTGTGCTGTGCTTCTGTGGGATTATCTTGAGATGCGCGAGTCCCAAGTGGGGAAAAGCTTTCTGAGCACGGTACCTTGGGATCAACTGATACTCTTCCTGATGGGTATCTTTATTTTGGTTCAATCACAGAGTAAGACGGCATTGGTCGCCCTTTTTATCTGTATAGCTTTCAGCATTCGAATTGGGTGGCTGCTGACGGCGAAGGTAAGAACTTTGGCATTTCTCTTTGTTCTGTCAACGCCTTTTCTTATGTTCTTTACACAAGAGTTCGGCGAAATGATCCAACCGATTGTGGCAGCGCTGGGCCGGGATATGACCTTCACCGGGAGAACTAATATTTGGTCACATATCACATGGGAAAACGTGAATCCCATCATCGGATGCGGCTATTGGATCTTCTGGGCAGGACCCAAAGGCCAAGCCATCTCTGATTCGATAGCTTGGAAGATCCCAAACGCGCATTGCGGCTACATTGATCTCTATATTGACGGCGGAATTTGTGCTTTGTTCGTGCTTTTTTGTGTCCTTGCTGCATATGGTTTCCGATTGGTAAAACGAGGTCACGGAAACCGATTTCAGCAGGTCAGGTTGGGGATGTTCTCCGCCGCTATTGTGTACAACCTATCTGAGTCTTCCTTCCTTCGGATGGGACTCCTCTGGTTTACCACGCTGCTGATGATAGTTGACTTTCCAAGGATGAAGCAGACTATTAAGAAATTCCATCGAACAAGCTACGGGGTCGTGGTTGCGAGTCGCAGAAGCGAGACGGTTCCGGAAGCTGTTCGACCGGGCGTGTTCCAATGAAAGCGACGGAGGCCACATTGATCGAACAGGCTCGCTTTCGGGCAGATTGAAGCGCTCAATGAACGAATGAATGCGGCAGCCCACCAAGAGCAACCATGCTGAACTGGTACAAAAGAAGAATCGCGAGCGTCTTATTTAAGCGTCGGCTCGCTGTCGATCTAGAGGTACCACTCGTCTCTTTCACTTTTGACGATTTTCCGCAGTCTGCGTTGCACTGCGGCGGCGCCATTCTGAAGAGCTACGGCGTGGCCGGGACTTACTATGTATCCCTTGGGCTCATGGGTTTGGATTCACCTTCCGGGAGAGTCTGCATCTCCGATGACTTGGTGACGGCTTTGGAGGAAGGGCACGAACTGGGCTGCCATACTTTCTCGCACTGCGACTCGTGGGACACCGACGGCCTGGTCTTTGAACAATCGATAATCCAGAACCGTGCCGCACTCGCAGAGATCGTTCCTGGCGCATCCTTCCGGTCCTTTTCTTATCCACTCAGCACGCCCCGGCCCTCAGTCAAACGCGCATCGGCCAAGCACTTCGCCTGTAGTCGAGCCGGCGGTCAGACGTTCAACTCAGGCAAGGCGGACCTTAATCAACTGTCAGCCTACTTCCTCGAGAAGACAAAAGGCGATATCCGCCCAGTGAGAGATGTCATCCATCGAAACAAAGAATCAAATGGATGGTTGATTTTTGCGACTCACGACATATCTCCGCAACCCAGCCCGTTTGGCTGTACATCAGAGTTTTTTGAACAGGTCGTGCGGAGTTCTGTCGAATCGGGCGCGCGAATACTGCCCGTTATTGGAGTGCTGGATGCAATCCGCAGCACAAGGATTGCAGGGGACGTCGCCCCTCGCGGGGAAGAGCGCGCCGATGTTTAAGTCGATACGTGGTGGGTCGCTGTTTCATGCATGACCATGAACCACTAGGGGGGCGCACTCGATCCGAAGCCGAATTGATGATACTGCGAAGGTAGGGAGAATTCGACTTGATCGAAGTGAATGTCGCAGAACACCTCGCTACATCTCGACTCTAAAAAGAAGCTTTGTCAGCTCATCGAGTTCATGAGACCCATCTGGAGGTCGGTTCTCATCCTTGAAGAATCCGCAAAACAATCAAGGATGAGACCGGCTATGGGCGCGGTGAAACAGCTATTGCACAATCGTTCCAGTAAGATTCAATGGAGCAGGAGGCCCTCCTGACGACGAGGAACTCGGATAACAATTATTGGCATCGAACGGCAACGGGGCGCTCGATCCGTCCGTCTTGCCGCCCAGAACATTGAGATAGCAGTTCGCTGCCGGATTGAGGTATACGTGTCCACCGACATTCGACACGTTTCCCCCCGTGATGTCTGGCCCTACGGCAGGCCATGGCGTCGAAGAATTTCCGTTAGGAAAACTCCACCACGACGGTTTGGAAGATAGGTAAAATGATGGGTATGACGACCAGCTTGTGCTGGGGCTGCTCAAGCCGGGATAGACCGGCGCACTCGATGCTGTCTCAGCGCTATTCGTCTGCACCGATTTATTGATGGTGTCGTAGTTGCCCCAGCGCATCAAGGTTTGCGCAGTAAGGGCGTCGTTGTCGAGTGTGAATACTTGCCCAGTGCAGGATGGACTGGATGGAAGTTGGTTCCCGTTGGCGAAGTTGAGGGAATAGAGGATAGTCCAAGGGTAGCTGGTACAGGTGTTCGGACTGCCTTCGACACCAACGTTCTGGTAGGTGTTAGCGTAGACGCTATCGCCCAACACGTTGAGCGCCACATTCTCGTACCGTGCGAAAGCCAGATCCAGGATCGCAGCAGTATTCTGAAGCTTGGTGAGGGTTCCGCAGCCCGTGCCTCCACCGGGGCAGAGCGTGGCCGGGTCGTGACCACTAAGGTAGTTGCGGAATGCCGTCTCGCCGAACGATGTTCCGTGGATGTCGTCGTTGTCGAAGCAGATGCCTTCGTGGCCTTCATACAACTGAAAGGCATCTCCGGCGTCATGGTGATACAGCTCGCACTGCTGCCAGTTTCCA
>Ga0182024_10003790_pt1 | contig 35434 bp, 38 predicted proteins | sample P32metaG_FD_120480 | JGI IMG/M metagenome (GOLD analysis project Ga0182024, IMG submission 120480) | Permafrost microbial communities from Stordalen Mire, Sweden - P3-2 metaG (Illumina Assembly) | ecosystem: Environmental > Terrestrial > Soil > Wetlands > Permafrost | place: Sweden: Stordalen...
GTCCCGTCCTCGAACGGGCACCACAGATGGGGGTCGACGATGTGGACCCGGTAGCCCCGGTCCCGCAGGCCGAGCTCGTCCACCACCAGCGGATGCAGAAGGCCCACCAGATAGGCACACGGGCTCACGATCCAGTCCGGATCATCGAACGGCTGCTCCGACGTGCAGGCGCCACCCAGCCGGTCCCGCCGCTCGAGGACGAGCACCCGTTTCCCGGCCCGGGCCAGATAGGCCGCCGCCGTGAGGCCGTTGTGGCCGCCGCCCACCACGACCACGTCCCACGGTCGTGATGCCAGCTCCGCAATCGGGGCCGGTAGGCCCACCTGCCCCAGGACATCGCGCACGGCCACGCCTGCGTGTCTATCGCACCGCCGCAGAGGGCGACGTAGCCTTGGGTGCGGAAGGTGAGGTGGACACGTGGCGGAAGCGACTGACCGGCTGCGGTTCGAGGACCGCATGCGCGACGCCGACGCCTTGGCCTGGAGCGTCGAGAAGGACCCGATGCTGCGGTCGACGATCACCGCCGTCCTCATCCTGGACGCCGCCCCCGACCGTCGCCTCGTGGCCGACCGTCTCGAGCGCGGCAGCCGGCTGGTGCCACGGCTGCGCCAGCGGGTGGTCTCGAGTCCGTGGTCCTTGGCCCCGCCTCGCTGGGAGGTCGATCCCTACTTCGACCTCGACTATCACCTGCGTTGGACCCGGGCCGCCGGTGCGGCGGACGTCGGCGAGGTCCTGCGTGCGGCCGAACCCATCGCCATGCAGGGTTTCGACCGCGACCGGCCCCTGTGGGAGATGACCGTCATCGAAGGCCTGACCGAGGACCGGGCCGCCATCGTCATGAAGATCCACCACTCCATCACCGACGGTGTCGGAGCCGTGAAGATCGGCATGGTCCTGTTCGACCTCGAACGCACGCCGCCCGGTCCCCCGCCTCCTCTGCCCATGGCGCCCGTCGTCCACGTCCTCAACCGGGCCGAGCGATTCCTCGACGCCTTCGGCCATGAACGTCGTCGTCAACTCGGTAGGGCCCGCCGCTTCCCGAGCGCCGTCGGACGCGCCCTCACCCGGGCGGCGGCCGCTCCGTCGGGGGCGGCCGAGGACGTGGGCGCCACCGTGGCCTCGGCCGCCCGCATGCTGCGCCCGGCGTCCACCCCGCTCAGTCCGGTGATGACCCGGCGTTCGCTCAGCATGCGCTTCGACACCCTGACCGTTCCCCTGGCCGAGACCAAGGCCGCCGCCAAACGCGGTGGGGGCAAGCTCAACGACGCCTTTGTGACGGCCGTGGCCCGCGGGTTCCGCTACTACCACGACAAGCACGGAGCGGCCCCCGACCAGCTCCGCATGGGCATGCCCATCAACGTCCGCACGGCCGAGACAGCCGACCTGGCCGGCAACCAGTGGGCCCCCACCCGCTTCCCTGTGCCCATCAGGGTGGACGATCCCCTTGAGCACCTCCAGGTCATCCGGGGGGTCATCGCCGTGCAACGCGGTGAACCGGCCGTTGGCCTCGTCGAGCCCCTGTCCTCCGTCCTCTACCGCTTGCCCACCACGTTGCTGACCGGAATCTTCGGCTCGATGCTCAAAGGCGTCGACTTCACCACCAGCAATGTGCCCGGGGTACCCGTCCCCGTCTACTTCGCCGGGGCCAAGCTGCTGGCGCAGTTCCCGCTCGGTCCGCTCGGCGGTTCGGCCGTCAACCTGTGCCTTCTCAGCTACGTCGACCAGCTCCACATCGGGGTGAACAGCGATCTCGCCGCCGTCCCCGATCCCGACGTGCTCCACACCTGCCTGCTGGCCGGCTTCGCGGACATCGCCGATCTGGCCTGAGCGCCCCCGGTCGGCCCGGGCGAGGTCAACCGTCAGGCCTCGCCGCTGTCCCCATTGCCGCTCGGCACCAACGGCTCCGGAAAGAAGCGATGGTGGTGCCGGCCCGTGACCTCGTAGATGGCCGTGCCCCGCCGGCCGTCGTCTGTCTCCACCGCCATCAGATGCTGTCCACCGCCGTAGAACGGTCGGTACGGTGCGCACCAGCCGCCTGAACCGCGCACCGTCACCTGGCGGCCGTCCTCCAGGCTGAACACCACCGTCCCCGTGAGGCCGGCCACCGATGCACCGTCGTTGCCGTAGTCGACGACGCCACCGGCCCCGTCGGTCCAGTGCAGATCGTGACGGAAATCGACGACCGGAACCGGCGGGCCCCCGTCGGCCGGGGCCCAGCAGCCGTCGGTGAAGATGCGGGCCCCGTTGGCCAGTTCCCAGTGCCAGACGCCCAGCATGCCGTCGGGCAGTTGGATGGCGTACCACGTCCAGCACGGGATCCGGCCGTGATCGCGCACGCCCCACGAGTGGTCGCGCTGGCCGAGCCATCCGTCCACCGAGGCCTCACGCCCGCCTCTCGCGTACGATCCCGTGAACGTGCCCGACTGGATCATGTGGCTCTGATCCCACAGCAGAGCCCCTCCGTCGTCGAGCAGCCGGCCGCGGCGCAGCGCGTACGGTTCGGTCCGCGCCTGGAACGTGAAGTCGGCGTCGAAGCCTTCGGCGTTGTCGACCACCACATGCACCCGGCGAAAAGGCTCCTCGATCACCACCGACACCGGACCCACCACCGATGTGTGGGGGTCACCGTCGGCCGGACGCTGCTGGAAGGCGAACATCAACTCTCCGTCGACCCGGCCGAGGACCAAGGCGTCGAGAGTGTGGCGGGCGGGGTACGTGGCCATGGCGATCACGAGCACGTCACTGTCGATGTCGGGGCCGTGGGCCACCACGAAGTAGCTCTCCCGCCAGTGCTGGTGCTCGATGCCGACGACCGACAGGGGCTCGGGGATCTGGTGGATGAAGTGCTCGTCGTAGGGCGTGAGAGACGGCATGGTTCTCCTCGGTCGGCCGAGCGTCAGTCGGCACGGATCAGTGTGTGCGGATCACTCGGAGTCGATGAGATCGTGGGACTCGAGATCGATGATCTGGGCGGCATGGCGACGGGCCATGGTGAGAAACATCTCGTCCCCGCGCGCCGTGCGCTCCACCATCATCGAGGCGCCGACGGCCATGAGGTAGCCCGCGTAGGCGTACCGCCGGTAGTCGCTGAAGCACTCGTCGAACGGGTAGTCGCCCACCCCGCCGGCCACCAGCGCCCTGTGGTACTCACGCACGAGTCGCTCCTCGTGCCGGCGCCGGTCCTCCACCGACGGCCCGGCTCCGAGAAAGTACGAGACGTCGGCCACACCGGGGCCGAGAGTCACCGTCTGCCAGTCGACCACGGCCAGCGGCACGCCGCCGGCGGCGGTGCCGAACAACAGGTTGTCAAGCCGGTAGTCGGCATGCTGCACCGTCCACGGGCGGGGCTGGCGGCGCAGGTAGGCGCCGATATCCGGCATCAGGCGACGGCCGACGTCGAGCACGGACTCTTCCAGGACCTCGCCGTAGCGGGCGGCGAAGCCGTCGAACAGCACCGGCAGCAGACTGGCGCCCACGTCATTGCTCTCGTCGGTCTTGCGGTGGAGCCACTCGAGCCGCTCGAGGGCCGGATCTGCCCACCGCGGCGCGTGCAGGGCAGCCAGTTCCGTGAGGGCCAGGGCCGCATCATCGACGCTGCACCCCGCCAACTGGTCACCGGCCCGTGCCGGCGCCATGTCCTCCAGGATGAGGACGAACTCGGCCGTGGACGGCTCGACGTCGGCGTGGTAACAGCGCGGCGTGCGGACACCCACCGTCGACACCACCTGCTGGTAGAAGCGCACCTCGACCTCGGAGGTGCGCATGGCGATGCCGGTCGACCGACTGGTGTCGTCAGCGGCCGTGAACTTTCCCACCACGCTCGACGGGGCCCCCGGTACGTCCGTGTCGTAGCGCAGCGACAGCCGGAAGCTGTCGGCCATCTGGCCGGTACCGACCACCTCGTAGTCACAGGCCACGACCGCGCCCCGACCGAGGGCGCCGGCATGGCGCAGCACATCGGTGAGCCAAGGCGCCGTGACCTGCTCGGGACGCCAGACATCGGTGCCCGGTGCTGCTCCTGCGGCCCCCTCGGCCGAACCGACTCCCTCGATCACGGAATCACCCCCTGAGAGACGCTACTGAAAGCCGCGTTTGAGCACGTCATGCCTGGTCATGGCTGGTCCCGCGTTCAGTTCCCCCCGGATCGTGCCGATAACGTGGGGGTGATGGAACCCGCCCGGATCGGTGAGCAGGGGGGGACACCGAGCCTGGGGGACCGAGTGACCGACGAGACCACGACACAGGTGGTGACGGCGGCGGCCCGCAACGGTGCCGGCGACCACGGTGCCGGCCAGGGCTATAGCGCGCAAGGGTCCGGCGCCCCGTCGGCCTCCGACATCGAGGGCGCTATCGTCCTCGGACGCGAGCTGGTCTCCAATCTCAGCCACGTCCTGCTGGGCACGCCGGGGGCCTTGACGGCGGCGGCCATCGCCGCCCTGTCGGGTGGCCACCTGCTCATCGAGGATGTCCCCGGTGTGGGCAAGACGGTGCTCGCCCGGGCCCTCGCCCTCTCGCTCGGGGCCGACCTGTCGAGGGTCCAGGGCCATCCCGATCTCCTCCCCTCCGACATCACCGGCGTGTCGGTCTTCTCGCCCGACGCCGGAACCTGGGAATTCCGTCCCGGACCGGTGTTCGCCCACGTCGTCCTCGTCGACGAACTCAACCGCACGCCCCCGCGTACCCAGGCCGCTCTCCTCGAGACGATGGAGGAGCAGCAGGTGACTGTGGACGGCGAGTCGTATCCGCTGCCCCATCCCCACCTGGTCATCGCCACCCAGAACCCGCTCTCGCAACTCGGGACCTATCCGCTGGTCGAAAGCCAGCTCGACCGGTTCGCGCTGGCCACGGCCATCGGCTACCCCGACGCCGACACCGAGGCCCGGCTCGTGCTCCACCAGGGGGGCAAGTTCGCGCTGAGCGAGCTCGGGCCCGTGTGCAGCGCGGCGGGGTGGCTCAGCGCCCAGCGTGCCACCGAGACGGTGGCCGTGGCGCCGGCCATCGCCGAGTACGCCGTGACCCTGTGCCGGGCCAGCCGCAGCGCGGCGGGCGTCCGACTCGGTGCCAGCCCGCGGGCCGCCATCTGGCTCATCCGCTCGGCCCAGGCTCATGCCGTGCTGTCGGCGCGTTCCTACGTCACCCCCGACGACGTGAAGGCGGTGGCCACCGCGTGCCTCGCCCACCGGCTCATGACCGACGAAGGAGTCGAGCGCGGCGTCACCGTCGTCCGCGGGCTACTCGAATCGACACCAGCGCCTCGTCCGTGACCGACTCGACCGGGAGGGGACGGAGCCGATTGCGGCCCCCCCGGACCCGGGGTGTCATCCGACCGGTCCGACCGTTCGTCCCCATCTCCAGCGCCGCCCTCGTCGTCTTCGGTTGGGGCATCGTGGCCCACAACAGCGGCGCCGGATGGGTCCAGGCGCTCGGGGACGTCGTGGCCGGGACACTGCTCCTCGGCATCCTCGGCCCGGCCTTCGTGTTGTCGAGGGCCCGGCTACGCGTCACCGCGGTGCCGACCGACGGCACGGCCGGTCTTCCCTGCGAGCTCGGTGTCGTGAGCTCGTCGAGGGTCCGCCTCTTCCCCCGGCATCCACCGGGTCCCGAGTGCTTCGCCGGTCCCGCCGGCTCCCCCGCTCCCGCTGCGGGCGATGCCCTCACACTCGTTCCCCGTCGGCGCGGCGTGCATTCGTGGATCGCCGTCGATGTCGCCACCGCCGCCCCCTTCGGACTCTTGTGGTGGACGCGGCGCCTGCGTCTCGAGCTCCCGTCCGAGCTTCACATCGGTCCCAAGCTCGGACCCTCGGTCGACCTGCCACGCCTTGAGGACGACCACACCGGCGACAGTACCCACCGGTCACCCCGGGACATCGGCGAACCCCGCGGGGTCCGGCCCTACCGGCCCGGAGACAGCCGGCGCTGGGTGCACTGGCCGGCCACCGCCCACAGCGGCGAGCTGATGGTGCGCGAGATGGAGGGTCCGACGGCGGAACCGGTTGTCGTCGTCGTCACCCTGCCACCGGACGAGGATGCCGCCGAAGCCGTGGCCGAGCAGGCCTTCGGCACCCTCGTCGCCCTGTTCGACCGCGGGACATCGGTCTTCCTCACGACGCTGGAGACAGCCGGTCGACGTACTGCCGCCGTGGCCGACCGCCGATCGGCGGGCCGACGCCTGGCCCGGGCCGTGGCCCTGAGCGACAGGGCCGAACCCGGGGTGATCGTGACCATGGATGACGCCCACCGTGCCCACCGGCGCCCGAGTCTGCCGTGAGCCTGGTCGACGCCGTCAGGCGGGCCAACCGGCCGGGGCCGCCCGAGCATTCGGTCGGGCTGCGACTCGCCTGTGTCGGTGCCGTGGTCACCGGCATCGCCGCCTGCCGGGCCGAGGGAGAGCTGTCGTGGGCCGTGGCCCTGACCTCGATCGCGCTCGTGACCATGGGCATGTTCGTCTCCTACCGCACCCGATCACGGCCCCTCGGTTGGCTCAAGCCGCTTCTGGCCCTGGCCGCCGTGTTGGCTTTCGTGTGGTTCTTCCGACAGCTCACCGGACAGGAGCTCTACGACGTGAGCACCGTCGAGGACCCCCTGGCCATGCTCTTCGTCTGGGTCCAGGTGGCCCATGCCTTCGACGTCCCCGCCCGGCGCGACCTGGCCTTCTCCTTGGCCGGCTCGGCCAGCCTCATGGCCGTGGCCGCCGCCCAGGCCGTCGATCTCGGCTTCGGTCTCTACGCCCTGACCTGGATCGCCTTCGGCCTGTGGGGGCTCGTCGCCATGTGGGGATCGGCCAGTGACGGCGGTCGCATCAGGGGCCGGGGTCTCGTGTCCACCGTGGTCGCCGTCTCGGTCCTGGCGGCGGCCGTGCTCACCCTTCTTCCCGCCCCCCACGTGGCGGGCCGGATCGACTTCCCGGCCAACTCGGCCGGTGGGGTCGGGCTCCCCGGTGCCGGCGGCCTCACGGGCGACGCCGGCAAAGCGACGGAACCGGCCAAGGCGGGCAGCCCGGCGGGCGCCAGCCGCGTCGGCGGGTTCCTCGGTTTCGCCACGCACCTCGACACGGCGCTGCGCGGTTCGCTCGGTAACACCGTCGTCATGCGGGTGCGGGCCCAGCGTCCCTCCTACTGGATCGGCGAGACCTTCGACACCTGGGACGGCCAGAGCTGGCAAGTGCCGACGAAGAACGTGCCCGTCGCCCTCTACTCGGGTTCGCCCTTCCCGGTGCCGCCGGCCGCCGACTCACCGGTGGTCAACGATCCCGCGTCTGCCGGGAGTGACCTGCAGACCTTCTACATGGCGCAGTCGAGCCCCAACCTGATCTTCCACGCCGACAGCGCCGCCGAGGTGTGGTTCCCGGCTCGCAACATCTACATCTCGGGCAACGACACCATCGTGTCGCCCATCGCCCTCGGTCCCGGTGCCATCTACACCGTGCGGTCCGATGTGAACACGGCCACCCCCGCGCAGCTGCAGGCGGATACCGGGACGCCGGCGGCGACGCAAGCGAAGACGCTCCAGTCCGATCTGCGACTGCCGCACGCCTATCCCCGCGTCAAAGCCCTGGCCGAGAAGATCACGGCCAAGAAGACGACGACCGACGCCAAGGTCCAGGCCCTCATCGCCTGGATGGGCGCCCATACGCACTACTCGACCGACATCCCCCCCCTCCCGCCCGGAGCCGACACCGTCGACGAGTTCCTCTTCGGCAACCGCACCGGATTCTGCGAGCAGATCTCCACGGCCATGGCCGTCATGCTGCGGTCGATCGGCATCCCCGCCCGCGAAGCCGTCGGCTACGTTCCCGGTTCCTACAACCCGATCACCGACCTCTACGAGGTCCAGGGCAAGGACGCACACGCGTGGGTGCAGGTGTGGTTCGCCCACTACGGCTGGCAGAGCTTCGATCCCACCGCCGTGGTGCCGCTGGCCAATCCATCGCCGGGTGCCACCCTTCTCCACGACGCCGGGCGCGCCCTGCGGCAGCTGCCGCTCATCCCCCTCGGTGTGGTCCTGGCCGCCGCCGCCATCACCGCCCTCGTGATCCGCTGGCGCCGCCGGCGGCCGGCCACATGGGCTATCGCCGTGGCGCGCCGCATGGAGCGCGCCGGAGCGCGAGCCGGGAGACCGAGGAGACCGGGCGAGACGATCACCGAGTACGCGTCGGCCCTCGATGACACGGCCGGCGACGCGTCGGGGACCTGGGGGGCGCTGGCCTGGTTGATCGAGGCCAGCGCCTACGGCGAGCACGAGCCCTCGGCCAACGAGCGACGGCACGCCGAGCACGTCAGTCGCACCACCCGCCCCGATCGACGCCGAGGAGGGGCCCGGGCGCGCCGGTCGGGGCCCGACCCCCAGCCCGCTGACGGCCTGGTGGAGGCGGCCTCCCTCAGGCCGGCAGGTGTCCCCGTGCCTCGTCGAGACTCGCCCGCGCCTCCAGCAGAGGACGGAAGCCCATCAGCTGGCGGGGCCGGCTGAACCCGAGGGCAGCGGTCAACTTCCCCTGTCGCCCGTAGAGGGCGACGAAGCGGCGTTCCTCGACAGACCCGTCGACCACGATGATCTCGTCATCGGGATGGGGGTGCCCGATGACCTGGATCTTCGTGTCGTATTGGTCGGACCAGAAATACGGCACCGGCATGTAGGGATCGGCAGAAGCACGCCCGGCCAGCAGACTGCGGGCGGCGGCCGCCCCCTGTTCCGCCGCGTTCGTCCAGTGTTCGATGCGGATGTCCGTACCGAGCCGTTGGTCGAACCAACGGGTCAGATCGCCGGCCACCACGATGTCGTCGGCCGCGTGCAACGTGGCATCGGCCTTCACGCCGTTGTCGATCTCGAGGCCGGAGTCGGCCAACCAGTCCGTCGTCGGGACCACGCCTATCCCGATGACGACGACATCGGCGGGGATGAGCGAACCGTCGATCAAGACCACGCCGCTCACCAGTTCGCCAGCGGGCGAACGCTCGGTGGCGAGCCCGGCCACGCCGACCCCGGCGCGGACATCGACACCGTGGTCGACGTGCAGGGCGGCACAGGCCGCTCCCATGCGGTCACCGAGGATGCGGGCCAGGGGCACCGGCAGCGCCTCGACCACGGTGACCTCCGCACCGAGGCCGCGACAGGTGGCGGCCACCTCCGACCCGATGAATCCGGCCCCGACGACGACGAGCCTGGTCGCCTCCGAGACGGCGGCGCCGAGAGCGAAGCAATCCTCCAGAGTGCGGAGCGTGTAGACACCTCGGAGGTGTGCAGTGTCGGGAAGGGTGCGGGCGTGGGCTCCGGTGGCTACCACGGCGCCGTCGAACGCCAAGCAGTCCCCGTCGTCGAGCACGAGGGTGTGTCCGACCACATCCAGAGCGGTGGCAACATGCCCGAGCCGGAGATCGAGACCGAGAGCGTCGATCTTCTCCGGGTCCCGCAGACGGACACGGTCGAGTCCCCACGTCCCGGCCAGAAGCTGCTTCGACAGCGGCGGGCGGTCATACGGCTCGTGGGTCTCCGCACCGATCATGACGATCCGCCCGCCGTAACCCTCGGCGCGCAACGTCTCAGCGGCGCGCAGTCCGGCCAGAGATGCGCCCACCACGGCGATCGTCGAGTGTGTGTCGAACACCATGAGCGACCGGAAGACTAATGGCCCTCGTGAGCAACCCTGTCGAGGACGCAACACACAGGGCGCGCCCGGCTGATGCCGGACGCGCCCTGCTGCTCGGGTCCAGGTCTGAGATCGGGCTTTCAGCTGGCGGCGATGCCTTCCATGGGCGACGGAAGCCCGGTCACCATGCCGATCTCGAAGAGGGTCCCATCGGAATTGATGTGGAATTCGTCAACGGTCCCGGCTCCGCCGTTCGTCACGTACAGGAAGCGCCCGTTCGGGGTGGCGGCCGAGTCGGTGGTGCCGGCTTGGGTCGATGCCGCCTGGCCGGTGAGCACGGGCGCACCGCTCGTTCCCACCTGGAAGGCACTGACGGTGGCGCTGCCGGCATTGGACCCGTAGAACCAGGCGCCGACTTGGGTCACCCAGCACAGGGCGGCCTGACCGTCGCTGACCGACCCGAGCGCCGTCACTGTGTCGTCGGCGTTCAGGGTGTACACGCTCAGGTCGCTCGTTCCGGCCTCGGTGACCACCAGATGTCCGGCCAGGTCGAAGGCGAAGGAGAAGGGCACCGGCGTGGCCGACGCGTTGGCCACGGGCTGGAGGCTCAAGAGTCCGGCGAAGCCGACGGAGAAGACGTCGATGTCACTGCCACTGTTTTTTGTGGTCACGATGACCCGGGAGCCGTCGGGTGTGAAGCCGACCTGGCCCGGTGCGTCGAGGAAGTTCGGCGGGTTCGTGTTGGTCAGGCCGAGGGAGCGGTTCGAACCGGGCAGCGGTCGCAGGGTCCCGGCGACGAGCACGTAGCCCTGGACGGCGCCTGTCCCCCCGGCGTCGAGTACGTAGACGAGCCCTCGGTGGACGGCGATCGATGTCGGGAACTGGCCGCCGGAAGGAATGATCTGCCACAAGGCGAGGCGATCGCCGGACACCCGGAACAGCGACACCGTGTCGCTCCCGGCATTCACGGCCAAAAGGATGTGACCGCCGTCGGCCAGGACCAGTGACCCTTGCGAAGCCAGGGGATCAACGACCGATGCGGCGGCCACCCCGCCGTGCCCGCCCGTGTCGTAGGTGCCGCCGGCAGAGAGGGTGCCGTCCGCCGCCTGATCGTAGGCCAGGATCTGATTGCCGCCCCGTTTGTCGGTCTGGAGGAAAACGGCGTGGTTGGTGAATGCCGATATCGCTCTTGGGGTTCCCTGGGGGATGCTGGCAGCGGCACTGGCGGATCCGGCGATGCCAAGACTGGCGCCGGCAGCGAGCAGAGTCCCGAACAGAGTCATCGTCGCGCCTCGGATGAACGTCTTCACTTGCACTCCTCGTCGTCTTCGTCGAAATCACATCGGACACTTGTGCTGTCCCTCGAAGACGACGCCCGTTACAGCCGGCTTTCGATCCTGACAACGGGCCTACCTGGGCGCGGCCGGATTCGGGGAAGGCCCGCCTACGCTGCGGAGAGTGATGGAGGAGGAATTGGTCGATCGGCTGCGCAAGAGAGACGAGGATGCCTTCGCCGTCCTCGTGGAGCGCTATCACATGCCGATGGTTCGGCTGGCCCTGACCTTCGTGCCCAACCGGTCCGTGGCCGAGGAGGTCGTCCAAGACACATGGATCGGGGTCATCCGCGGTATCGATCGATTCGAAAGACGATCCTCGCTCAAGACGTGGATGTTCCGCATCCTCGTCAACCGGGCCCGCAAGACGGGTACCCGCGAACGACGCACGATCTCGGTGGCCGACGTCGACATCACAGACTCAAACCACTTCTCGTCCGACGGCTCGTGGAGCCCCCCTCCGGCGCCGTGGACGGACGACGTCATCGATCGCCTCTTCGCGTCAGCCGTGTCCGAGCGGCTGCGGATCGCCATTGACAAGCTTCCCCCCACTCAATGTCAGGTCGTAACGCTGCGGGACGTCGAGAGACTGTCTCCTCAGGAAGTCTGCGATGTCCTCGGAATAACTGAAGCCAACCAGAGGGTTCTGCTCCACAGGGCTCGCAGCCAGCTCCGCAAAACTATCGAGCTCGAGATCGGAGAGGGGTGACCATGCGTATTCTCAACCGGGACCTCGTCTGCCGGCAGGCCGTGGCCCTCGTCACCGATTACCTCGACGACGCCCTGTCCCGCCGCCAGCGTCGCCGCTTCGAGGCCCATCTCCGCAATTGTCCGAACTGCAGCCGTTATCTCGAGCAGATCCGTCTCACCATCGACACTGTTGGGCACGTTGAACCGGAGACCCTCGATCCCGATGTGAAAAACGAGCTTATCGACCTCTACCGGCGCTACAACGAGGAGTGACAGATCGCACACCTGTGCGTCAGGCTCCGAACATCGTCATCCACTGCTCGACAGTCCGCGGCCGGAACACATAGTTGTTCTGGCGGACGGCTCCGAGGCTGGCCGACGGCTCCGGGGAGTACCGGTGGCCCGGGTAGAGCACGATGTCGTCGCCGAACCGGGCCAGGCGGGTCGTGAGCGACTCGTACATCTGCACACTGTCGCTCCCGGGGAGATCGGTGCGGCCACAGCCGTCGAGAAACAGCGTGTCACCCGACACCAGCCGCCCGTCGACGGAGAAGCACTGGCTCCCGGGAGTGTGCCCTGGGGTGTGGACGAGCTCGATGTCGACGGACCCGACCGTCACCACGTCGGCGCTGTCGTGCTCGACGAGATCCTTCTCCCCCACGCCGGCGCCGCGCACCACCCACCGGCTCTCGGCCCGTTGGACGTGGACCGGTACCTGGACCTGCTCCAACAGCGTGGAGATCCCCTCGATGGGGTAGCCCATCAGGTCACCGCCCACGTGATCGGCGTGGTAGTGGCTGGCAAGGACGCCAACGCAGCGCATGGAGTCCGCCGCCAACAGGTCGAGCAGGCCACCGGTGTCGTAGGCGGGGTCGACGACGACGGCCTCACCCGTCGCGCGGTCGCCGATGAGATAGCAGAAATTGACCATTTGACCTGCCACGGGGTCGCCGACGGCGAAGTCGCGACCCGACAAGAGCTGGCGGAAATAGAGACGGTCGTCTTCGGGCATCACCCGATCGTAGATCCGTTACCGGTAGGTCTTGCGCGTGAACACGGCGTGGGGTCCGACCACCCGGTCGAGGAATACCAGGCCGTCGAGGTGGTCGATCTCGTGGAGGACGGCACGGGCCTCGAAGGCGTCCACGCTGAGCGTCCGGCGCTGCCCCTCGACGTCCAGACCGGTCACGGTGACACGGGTGGCGCGGGCCACGTCCCCGGTCAGGTCGGGCACGCTCATGCATCCTTCGCGCCCGGCCGTCGGTTGGTCGGCGGACACGAGCTCGGGATCGAACAGGACGAAGGTCCCGTGACAGGACACGGCCTTGCGGTGGCCGGTCACATCGACGACGAAGGCGCGTCGCGGCACTCCGATCTGGGGGGCCGCCAGCCCGACGCACGCCGGTGAGGCGCGCATGGTGTCGACGAGATCCTGGGCCAAGGCCCGGGCGTCGGCGTCGACCGATCCCACCGGTGTCGCCATGGCCATCAAAACGGGGTGCGGCAGGGTCAGGACGGCTCGAACGGTCATGGTCCCTCGGGCGCCGTCCACGCCGACGGGCGGCGGTGGCGTGACGTCAGAGGAGATCGACCTCGTCCCGGTGCACCGAGCAGTGCACATCCAGCGCCGCCGCCGCCGTTCGTATGCGCTCGGCCGCCCCCTCCCCCGCCGCCCCGGCCGGAAGGGTGACCCACAGCGTCATGACATAGACGGGGGCGTCGGTCTCGCCCACCAGATGGGTCGACAGGTCGACCACGTTGCCCCCGGCGTCGGCCAGGGCCGATGTCACGTCACGGACGATCCCGGTGCGGTCGGCCCCGTGCACGGCGATGGTCCACGGCTCCGTGGGTGGTGCCGTCGTGTCTCCGAGCGCCGGTACATCGCCGAACGGCCGCACGGCGACCACCAATTCGAAGCGACCGGCCACCTCCTCCAGGGCCTCTTCCAACGCCCCGGCGTTGACGCCCTTGGGGGCGGCCACCACCAGCATGACGGCGAAATAGCCCTGGAGATTGGTCATCGTCGAATCTTCGAGATTGCAGCCGAGATCGACCAGGACACCGCTCATGGCGGCGACGATGCCGGGGCGATCGGCGCCGAGCGCGCTGAGCCACAGGCGTCCCATGGCCGAACAGTACGTCACGGTGCCGACCCGGTGCGTGAGGGTACCCGGCGCCGACAGCAGTACATTCGGCGCCATGACCGCCCCGGCGCCCGTGCGAGAAGGCCTGTTCACCGATGCCGATCCACCCCATCTGCTCGGCGGCCGGTGCGGCGCCTGCGGTCAACACCACTTCCCGCTTCACGACGTCTGTCCCTACTGCGCGTCGGAGGGTACCGAGGCGATCGAGCTGTCCGCCACCGGCCGGTTGTGGGCGTGGACGGCCGTCACCCACCCTCCTCCCGGGTACAAAGGGCAGGTGCCGTACGGGTTCGGCGTGGTCGAGCTACCCGAGGGACTCCGGGTCGTCACCCGGCTGACCGAAGCCGACCCTGGCCGCCTCCACGCCGACCAGCTCATGCATATGGTCATCGACCCTCTGCACATCGACGACGAAGGGCGGCCGGTCGTGGTGTATGCCTTCGCCCCTGACGACGCCGAGTCCGTATCTTCGACGCCTATGACCTCAATACTGTGACCGACGTCGAGATCGCCGGAGTCGGACTTCACCCGTTCGGCCGTTTCGAGGGTGTGACGGTGACCGACATGGGGGTGGCGGCCGTCCGCAGCGCGCTGGCCGAGGCCGGTGTGGGCCGAGGCGGATTCCAGGCCGCCTTCTGCGGGACCGCCTACGGAGGGGTGGCCACCGGGCACAAGGTCCTCGGCGCTCTGGGGATGACGGGGATGCCCATCGTGGACGTCGAAGCCGGATGTGCCAGCGGAGCGGCCGCTCTGATGCTCGGTGGGGCGGCCATCCGGGCCGGACAGTACGACACAGTGGTCGTCTTCGGTGTGGAGAAGATGCCCCGGGGCATCATCCGCTCCTCCTTCTTCGATGCATGGCAGGAAGAAGCGGGGTTCGCCGCCACTCCGGCGTATTTCGCCCTGCGGGCGCAACGCTTCATGCGCGGCGCGGGAGTGACGAAGCAACACCTGGCCGCCGTGGTGGTGAAGAACCGGCGCCACGGTGTGCACAATCCCGACGCCATGTACCGGTCTGAAGTTGACGCCGAGGCCGTTATGTCCTCGCGGGTGGTCTGCGAACCGCTCCATCTGTGGATGCTGTGCTCCCCCAACGAGGTTGCGGCCGCCGTGGTGCTCCGCCGGAGTGAGCCAACAGCAGGTGACAGGGGCAGTGGACCCATCCAACTGGCGGCCGCCGTGCTGAGGTCCCACCTGCCCGGCGCCGTGCTGAGCGAATCGACCCCCATGGCCGGGCTCACCGACGACACGCTCCCCACCCCCACCACCCTGGCCGCCACCGACGCCTACGAGGTGGCGGGCCTCGGACCGCGCGACCTCGACGTCGTCGAATGCCAGGACACCGATGCCGCCCGCGAGCTGATGTCGTACGAGGAGCTGGGCCTGTGCCCGGCCGGCGGAGCGGCCGAGATGCTCGAAGCCGGTGTCACCTCGGTCGGCGGCCGCCTCCCCGTCAACCCGAGCGGCGGACTGCTGTCGAAGGGCGAACCCCTGGGGGCATCGGCTCTCGGCCAGGTGGTGGAACTCGTCCACCAGCTGCGAGGCGAGGCCGGTGCCCGACAGGTCCACGGCGCACGGGTGGGGCTGGCGCACACAGTCGGGCGCGGTGCCAACGCCGGCGTGGTCGTCCTGCGGCGTTCCTGAATCGAACGCTGGTCGCCACCGCGCGCCCGGGGACCGTCGGATCTACAGTTGACCTCAGGCGCTGCGGGTGTCGTGCCGGAGGGGGAGCCGATGAGCCAATTCACGGTGGCGGGCATGTTCCGCGCCAACGTCGCCGATGCCGGTGACCGACCGATGTTCAGAGTCGGCGGCACCACCGTGACATGGGCCGAGCACCATCGTCGTTCCTCCCTGGTGGCCCAAGCGCTCCTGGGTGACGGCGTGACACCCGGCGACCGTGTGGCTTTCCTCGACCGCAACGGGCTCGCCTACTTCGAAGTGTTGTTCGGCGGAGCCCTGGCCGGCGCCGTGAACGTCGCCGTGAACTGGCGCCTGGCCCCAGCCGAGATGGCCGCCGTCATCGACGACTCCGGGGCCACCCTCGTCGTCGTCCATCCCGAATTCGTGCCCTGCCTGGCCGGCATGGACAGTGGACTGCCGGCGGTGACCCGAATCGTCGTGCTCGGCGACGCCAAGGCCGACGCCGATGCCGGTGGGGCTTCGGACCTGGCCCGGCGCGTCGCCTACGAGGACTGGCTGGGCGCCTGCGACCCCGTCGACCCCGGCCACGTCGGCGAGGATGACGACGTATCGATGCAGCTGTACACGTCGGGTACGACCGGCCTCCCCAAAGGGGTGATGCTGGCCAACCGCAACATCTCCACCATGATCGAGCTCGCCGGCGCCGACGCCTTCAGCATCGACGACACCACGGTGAGCCTGGTGGCCATGCCCTTGTTCCATATCGGTGGCTCGGGGTGGGCGCTCACCGCCATGTCGCGCGGAGGCACGTCGGTGATCCTGCGCGACATGGACCCCGCAGAGTTGATTCGTCTGGTCGAGCGGGAGCGCATCACCCACGCCTTCGTGGTCCCCGCTGTTTTGATGTTGCTCTTGGCCACGCCGGGGATCGAGAAGGCCGATCTGTCCAGCCTGGACACCATCTTCTACGGTGCCTCACCCATCGCCGAAGATGTCCTCGTTCGCTGTATGAACGTCATCGGCTGCCGCTTCTCCCAGGTCTACGGCATGACCGAGACCTCGGGCGCCATCGTCCGGCTCGACCACGAGGACCACGACCCCGACGGTGCGCGTCGCCACCTGCTCCGTGCCGCCGGGAGGGCGCTGCCGGGGGTCGAGATCCGAATCGTCGACCCCGACACCGGTGACGATGTCGACACCGACACTGTGGGCGAGATCTGGACCCGTTCGGCGTACAACATGCTGGGCTACTGGGAGAAGCCTGAGGAGACGGCCAGCACCATCGTCGACGGGGGGTGGCTACGCACGGGGGACGCCGGATATCTCGACGACGAGGGTTATCTCTTCCTGCACGACCGCATCAAGGACATGGTGGTGTCCGGCGGGGAGAACATCTACCCGGCCGAGGTGGAGAACGTGCTCCTGGCCGTCGACGGTGTCGTCGACGCCGCCGTCATCGGCGTTCCCGATGACACCTGGGGCGAAACGGTGAAGGCCGTGGTCGTGCGGGCACCGGGCTCCCAGGTCGGCGCCGGCGACATCATCGCTTTCTGTCGCACCAGGCTGGCCCACTACAAGTGTCCGACATCGGTCGACTTCGCCGACAGCCTCCCCCGCAACCCATCGGGAAAGATCCTCAAGCGCGAGCTGCGCGAACCCTATTGGGTCGGCCGGGAGCGTCGCGTCCACTGAGTGGAGCGGTGCCTTCAAGCCGGCTCGGCCGGACCGCCTTCTTCGACCGTCCGAGCGAGAATTCCCAGGGTGGCCCGCAGCGCTCCCTCCGACAGGACCGGGAAGATCCCTGCTTTTTTCACGTCGGGATCGATCGACGCCCAGTCGTAGTATGAGGTCACCAGGGTGCCGCCCTCGGCGGGTTCGAGCTTGTAGCCGTAGAAATGACCGACCGACGGACGCGACACTCCGGCGATCGTCCACGCGATCTCGCGGTCAGGCACCAACTCGGCGATGGTGACGATCACGTCATAGCGGCCCATGGGGCGGTCATTCAACGCCCGGCGATCCATGTGTACGACGAAGCTGTCGCCGACGGCGTCCACCGGTTCGCCCGTGGCGTCCATGAGCATCCCGGAACTGTCGATCGCCACATGTCCCTGAGGGTCGCACAAGAGCTGAAAGATGGCCGATGGGTCCGCCGCTATCTCCCGCTCAACCTCAAATCGTTCCGTCGCCATCTCCTCATCCTGTCAGCCTCGGGTGGAGGGTGTCAGAAGAGGGCCTGTTCCTCGCCGTCCTCATCGTCGGCTGCACCTACGGGATCACCGTCGAGCTCGTCGCCGTCACCGACGTCGTCGAGCTCATCAGCTCCGCCCTCGTCGCTGTCATCATCGAGAGCTCTGTTGACGGCCTCCAGCCGGGGGACGAGCTCCTCGACCTGGGTCCGGGTCTTTCGTACGCGCCGGTCGAGCTCGTCGACGATGGCTGTGGCCCGCTCGAGCCGCACCACAAGCTGGTCGACATCGACCTCCCGCTGCTCGAAGAACCCCACGATGGCGTCGAGTTCCCGGCTGGCCTCGGTGTAACTGAGCTCGCTCACCGGGATCGCCCCGTCGGCCGATTCAGGCGTTGTCATCCATGCTCCTCTCCACCGGCGGGGCGCACCGCACCGTCGCCGTCTCCACCCGTCGCCACCTCGATCTGGCGCACATCGGACACGGCGCGGCCATCAGCGAAGCGGGTGACGAGCACCGAACCCGTCGCCAACGTGGCCGCCGACCGAACGATGCGGCCATCCTCGCCCAAGGTCAGTGTGTACCCCCGCTCGAGCTGGCGACCCACGTCATAGGCGGCCAGGAGACGCCGCCACGATTCCAAGCGCTCGCCATGGTGGTCGAGAGCCCGGTGTGCGCATGGGCCGAGGCGCGCCGCCCGTTCGTCCACCGCCAGAGCAGCAATGTCGAGCTGCCGCCGCGCTTGTGACGCGATGCGTCGTGAACATGTATCGAGACGCTCGGCATGCCGATGCAACTGATGGCGGGTGGCCTGACCCAACCGAGCCCGCGCCGCCCGGTCGCGCTCGACAGCAGCCTCCAAGACCTCGGTGGCACGCCGAGATACCAGGCTGACCGTCGCAGCCACCGTCTCCCACCAGTCGCCAGCACGCTGTACCAACTCCTGGCCGCACTCGGTCGGCGTGACGAAGGCACGACCGGCCACGATGTCAGCCACCGACTGATCTCCGGTGTGGCCGATGCCCGTCCACACAGGCACAGGGCAGACGGCGATAGCTCGGGCCACGGCTTCCGAATCGAAAGCCACCAGGTCGGCCTTGGAACCGCCGCCACGCACGAGCACCACCAGATCACAGTCCGCCGCGGCCAGCGCGGCGATGCCGCGGGCCAGCGCGGCCGGGGCCGCCCGGCCCTGGACTTGGGCGGGGACGATCATGACGGTGAAGGCGAGACCCGATCCCTGCAGTTGGCCGAGGAAGTCGTTGAAGCCTTCGGTACCGGGACTGGCCACCAAGCCGATCCGGAGCGAGAGAGCGGGCACGAGGAGAGTGCTATTACGACGGAGAAGGCCTTCGGCCTCGAGCGTCTTCACAAGAGCTGCCCTGCTCGCCGCCAGCCGGCCGAGGAGAGCGTCGACGTCAACGTCGACAGCGATGAAGTTGACCTGGGCGCGTGGGGCGTAGAACTCGACCCGGCCCCGGAGGGTCACCACGGTTCCCACCTCGAGGACGATCCCCTGCTTGGCCAGAGCGGCTTTCATAGGAGCCCAGGTCCGCTGCCAGCAGTTGATCTTCAGGACTTTGGCATCTCGCCCTCTCGGGGCTTCAGGATCGACGAGGTCGATATAGCAGTGGCCGGTGCGATCGGTGATGCTCTGGATCTCTCCGCGCACCCATACCAGGTGCCCCCGGGGGAAAGCCCTGGTGATAGCCGCCTGCACCTGATCCAGCAGGGTGGCGATCGACAGGACATCCGGTCTCTCCGGCGGGAGGAGCTGAGCAGTACCGGGCTCCATAAATCGACACCCTATCGAGCAGGTGGTCGGTGACCGCGCCCCCGAGGGGTCGAGTGCAGGCCCCCGACCTGCCACACTGGGAGACGACGGTGAGCCGGTCGGGTGACCGCGGTACGGACCTGCATGCAGGGACCGTGTCGAGGAAGGTCGGGGCTCCATAGGGCAGGGTGCTGGCTAACGGCCAGTCGGGGCGACCCGAAGGACAGTGCAACAGAGAGCAGACTGCCGATGGCGGACTCCGGTCCGCACAGGCGAGGGTGAAACGGTGCGGTAAGAGCGCACCAGCGCCCGGGGCGACCCGGGCGGCTCGGTAAACCCCACCCGGAGCAAGGCCAAACGTGGGATATGGGTTGTCCGCCCGCCCCCGAAGGGGCAGTCCCCAGGTAGGCCGCTTAGATGGATGGTCACCACGCCCCTCGGGGCGGACAGAACCCCGCCTACAGGCCGGCTCACCGTCACACTGCCCTGCACATCCATATAAAGTGCTCTTGACCTGCTAGTTCGTACTGTCCGTCAGTGCCCGATGTCGACCATTAAGGACCGATGCAGTCCTCAGATCTGAGGACTTTCTGAGGACTGAGGACTCATTGAGGACCGAACGGAGGTAACCCAGGAGGGTGTTGGAGGCACAGTGGCAAGCATCGACAAGCGGCCCAACGGCACCTATCGGGCCCGGTGGCGTGAGTATCCGGTCGGGCCTCAGAAAACCCAGACCTTCGCCCGCAAGGGCGACGCCGACCGCTTTCTGGATCGCATCCGTGGCGACCTCGCTCACGGGGTCTATGTGGACCCAGCCGCCGAGCGGGTGCTCTTTCGCGATTATGTGGAACAGTGGCGCAAGGCACAGGTTCATCGGGCAAGCACGGCCGTCCAAACCGAAACCTACCTCCGCTTACATGCCTACCCGACCCTCGGCAGCCGGCCTCTCGGGAGTATCCGTCGAAGCGAGATCCAGGGCTGGGTGAAGAAGGAGAGCAACTCTCTCGCCCCAGGCTCGGTCGAGCTGGTTTACCGGTGGGTGTCAACCATCTTCAAGGCTGCGGTCGGCGACCGGATAATCGCGTCGTCTCCATGTGCCCGCATCGCTCTTCCTAAACGGCACGGCGGCGAAGTTGTCCCGCTCAGCGTCAGTGAGGTCGAAGCCCTTGCTTCCGCTGTCCCCGACCGCTATCGAGCCCTCATCATCTTCGCGGCGGGTATGGGGCTTCGCCAAGGGGAGTGCTTCGGACTGACTGTCGACCGAGTCGACTTCCTGCGCCATCAGGTTCGTGTTGACCGACAGCTCGTCTCCGCCCGAGGCGGAATCGCGGAGTTTGGTCCTCCAAAGAGCAAAGCGGGGTTTCGCACGGTGCCCTTGCCCGAGGTCGTCGGCAATACTCTCGCCGCACACCTCACCCGATACCCACCGGGCGAGGCTGGGCTCGTGTTCACCAACACGTTCGACAGGCCCCTGCGGCGCAATAGCGTCGGTGAGATGTGGCATCGGGCAGCCTCGCTTGCCAGCTTGCCGAGCTGGGCGACGTTCCACGATCTACGACACTTCTACGCCTCGCTCTTGATCTCCCAAGGTTGCTCGGTGAAGACAGTTCAGAGTCGCCTGGGACATGAGTCGGCTACTGAGACACTCGACACCTATGGACATCTGTGGCCAAACAGTGACGACGAGACACGACGCGCTGTTGATCATATCCTGGCCGGGATCGCGGATACTGGTTGACCGGTGATAGCGGCAGCCCGGGTGTTGCACCCAGATCGTAGGACGAAATCGATGATCTACCGGTTTCTCTTTATTGTGAGATCCCGTGTGGTCCGACCAGATGCCGACCCATCCGGGATCGCTCTGGCCGGAGCGATTGCGCGTGGGTCGGGTTGCGGACGCTGGTCCGACGACCGGGGTATACCCGGCAGCAATTCCGCCTGGTCTTCGGTGAGGTTCGTGGGCCCGATCACTGTGTGATACCGAGCGTCCCGGGCGTCCGCCGTGGGAGGCTCTAAGCATGGCTGCGCCGTCGGGGACCGTGACGTTCCTGTTCACCGACATTGAGGGATCGACGGGTTTGTGGGAGTCGGCTCCCGAGGCCATGCAGGTGGCCCTTCAGCGCCACGATGAGTTGTTGCGTTCGGCGATCGAGTCGGCCCGGGGCTATGTCTTCAAGACGGTCGGAGACGCTTTCTGTGCGGCCTTCACCTCGGCTCGAGACGCCGTGGCGTCGGCTGGGGCCGCCCAGCGGGCGCTACAGACCGAGTTGTGGCCCGAGCAGGCCCGGCTGCGGGTGCGCATGGCCCTGCACACCGGAGAGTGTGAGGAGCGAGACGGCGACTACTTCGGGCCGACGGTCAATCGCACTGCCCGGATCGAGGCCACCGCCCACGGCGGCCAGGTGGTCCTCTCGGAGGCCACCACGGTGCTGGTCCGCGATCATTTGCCCGACGACATGGCGCTGATCGATCTCGGCTCGCATCGCCTGAAGGACCTCGGCCGTCCCGAACAGGTTTTCGGACTCCAGGTCGACGGACTGGTAGGTGACTTCCCGCCCTTGCGGTCCCTCGACAACCCCTTGCTCCCGAACAACCTGCCCGCCCAGTCGAACAGCTTCATTGGACGAGCCCGCGAGGTGGCCGAGGTCCGGATCCTCGTCGAGGAGCACCGTCTCGTAACCCTCACCGGTGCCGGGGGCTCGGGTAAGACCCGATTGGCCCTCCAAGTGGCTGCCACGGTGCTGGATGGGTCCGGTGACGGCGTCTGGTTGGTCGAGCTTGCTCCAGTCTCCGACGAGAACCTCGTGGCCGCGACGATGAACGAGGTCCTCGGGGTCAGCAGCCAACCGGGTCGCCCCGAGCTCGACGCGCTGGTCAACGCCCTGGAGGCCCAACGGATCCTGATCGTGCTCGACAACTGCGAACACCTAATTGGCGCCTGCGCCAAGGCCGTTGACACCATCCTCCGACGGTGCCCGGAGGTCAACCTGATAACGACCAGTCGCGAGCCGCTCGGCATCGGTGGGGAGGCCATCTACCGCGTGCCGTCGCTCTCGCTTCCGGCACCCGACGAGTCAGACTCCTCGACCTTTGAGGAATCGGACGCGGTGGCGTTGTTCGTGGACCGGGCCCGTTCGCAGGGTGTCGAGCTGGTGCTCGATAAGGAGACCACTCAACTTGTCGTGTCGACCTGCCAAAGACTGGACGGGATGCCCCTGGCCATCGAACTCGCCGTCGCTCGCTTGCGGTCGCTCTCCGTCGCCGACCTACACAGCCTCCTGGACCAGCGATTTCGCCTCCTCACCGGAGGCAGTCGTAGCGCCTTAGAGCGACAGCAGACCTTGCGGGCGACGGTGGACTGGTCTTACTCACTTCTCAATGCTCCCGAACAGTCAGTTCTGCGCCGTCTGTCGGTGTTCTCAGAGGGCTTCGATCTCGAGGCCGCCCGGGCTGTGTGCGGCTTCGGTGACATCGAGATCTTCGAGGTGACCGACGTCCTCGGATCGCTCGTCGACAAGAGTCTCGTGCTGGCCGAGCCAGCCGGGGGCGCCCTCCGCTACCGCCTACTCGAGACGATCCGCCAGTTTGCCGCTGAGCGCCTCATCGACCTTGACGAGCACGAGGCAGCGACAGTGGCAGCCGTCCACTGCGAGTATTTCCTCTCTGTCGCCGAAGCAGCAGCACCACATTTGACCGGGCCCGACCAGGCCCGATGGTTCCCACGGCTCGACGCCGATCAATCCAACCTCAGGCGCGCCATTCATTACGCAGTGGACGACCCCGATGGGACAGTGTTGGTTCTGCGCTTCGCCATAGCGCTTGCTTACTATTGGTTCACGCGTTCTCGACGCCGCGAAGCCTTCAGCCTCCTCGTGCCGGTGCTGGAACGTCCCGAATCACAGAGGCATCCCCACTTCTTCGTGGAGGCGCTGGACATCGCCAGCGCGGTGGCCCGCTTTATCGACATAAAGATTGCACAACGCTTCGGCGAGCAGGCGGTTGAGATCGCACGACAACTGGACGATGAGCGACTGCTGAATTTATCCCTCGGCGTCCTAGCTGCTGCGTACAACTTCGCTGGCTCCCCAGAGAAGGCATTTCCCCTCGCACAGGAGTGCGTCGAGCGGGCCAGGACGATCGGCGACGACCGTTTCTTGGGTGAGGTCCTTCTTGGCTATCTCGCATGCGTCGTGGCCGTCGATCCGACCCAGGCCGAAGAGCTGTTGGGCGAGGCGATGGCCTGCGCGGAACGTTCCGGCAACCTTCCCTTGACCGCAGATCTCCACAACACTGCTGGTATTCATGCACTAAAGAATGGCAATCTACCCGGCGCTCGGGTGCACTTTGAACAGGCTCTGCAAGCCATTGAGACTATCGGGGCGGTGAAATACTACGCCACCAACAACCTTGGAATGCTGTTGCGGGAGGAAGGCGACCTAGACGGCGCCAGATTAATATTTGAGGAAGCGTTGCGACTTAGTCGACGAAGCGGCGACCACTTTGGCCTGGCTCGCTCGAGTCTGGGGCTAGCCTGCCTCGCTGCCGATCGCGCCGACTGGCGACGTGCAGCCGAGCTCCATGGCGTCGTCGAAACGTTCTTCGGCGAGATGGGTCAACCATGGCTGTTCTATTACGGGCCATTGCGCCAAGGCAGCATCGATCATGTTTGTGGGCGTCTCGGTGAGGAGGAGTTCCAACGATTGTTTTTCAAGGGCCGCGAGCTCGGCTTTGACGAAGCCATCGAACTGGCACTCGGCGGAATCACTCCTGAAGATCGGTTCGAGGCCCAATAGATAGACCTGTCAAGTGCTTGAACGTGCCAGGTGCACGGCGACCCCCATTTGTAGTCCGCCGTCATGCCTATGAGGCTCTGATTCCTGTTGGACCGTGTGGACGACGCCAGGCGCCACGGCTCACATTCGGGGGACCGACCACCAGGAGCGAGTCACGGCTCTCTGAGCCCGACCCGAGGGCGGCGGCGAACTCGGCCGAGGCGTCATCAAGATGGACGGCCCTCAGGAGCCTCCGGAATCCGCTGCCGTCGTGGTGGTCCATGCCTGGCGCATCGGACAGGGGTCGGGTGTCTTTTAGGAAACGGCCGAACTTTGGGTGGTCAGGCCAGAACCCGACCCATCCGAGATCGCGGCAAATGCGCGATACCGGCCGGCCCGAACATCCACTGGCTAGGGACACCCCGTACTACTCAAGCAGTACCGGATGGTCGTTGTCCGATTGCTTGCCTTTCCAGGCCGTCGTTATGCGCTCCCTCGAAGCGATCGACCGAGCGGCCAGATGCCCTCCTCGTCTCTCGCCTATCGGCCGCTGGAATAGAGGGGCTGGCTGGGGTGGACATACCCACTCCGGACATTCACATCACGTGCCGAGGGAATCCAGACCTACTCCAATGAGGTGGGCGGCTCGACGGACGTCGGCGGTCACCTCCTGGTGGATCTGGTCCAGCGGAGTGGCAGCAAGATGCTTTCGCAAGCTCTGGGCTTGGACGTGCCAGAGACCGAGGAGCGCTCTGGCCGCGATCTGAGGTTCGGGATCGTCGGGACTGAGCCCGGCGCGCGCGGCGAGGATGTCGGCGGCGACGGAAACAAACTGGTCCATCATGTCGCTCTGATGGGCCCGCAACGACGGCGTGGCCCGGATCAAGTCCCCAAAGCGAAGAACTTCTTTGGCGGCGTTGCTGGGGTTGTTTCGCGACGCGAGTAGGTCCGTCATGTGCACCAGTTCCTGCGCAAGCATGCGCAGTGCCGCTTCGATAGGGGCAAAGCCGGGTGAGGCAAGGCCGGCCGGTAGCGATGCCATGGTCGCTTCGAGTCGATCGAGGACGAGTGCCTCCTTGGTCTGGAAGTAATTGAATACGGTTGCCTCCGAGACCCCGCACTGCTCGGCGACGTCTGCCACTCGAACCGCCTCGAAGCCGTGCTCCATGAAGAGTCGAGTCGCCGTATCCGACAACTGCTGGCGCATGATTCGTTTTTTGCGCTCCCGCAAGCCACCAGCGGGACGGTCGGTTCGATTGGCGGCGGGGCCGGAGGCTGCTTGGGTCACCAGGTGCCACTATAGAGTGACTAAAAAAATTGTGTTACTCTAAGATTCTACAAGAGGAGGCGCGATGACCGAGATCCGAATCGTTCGGGACTACCCTCACCCGCCCGCCATGGTCTGGCGCGCCGTAACCGAGCCGGAGCTCGTCGCCCGCTGGACGGTCACTGGACAAGGGGGGCGACCCGTCGGGTTCACCCCCATCGTGGGGAGCAGGTTCCAGCTTGTGGCTAAGCCCGTCCCCGGCTGGCGGGGCATCGTCGACTGCGAGGTCCTCGAAGTGGACGAACCCCATCTCCTGCGCTACACGTGGCGAGGCGAGGAAAACGGCAAGCCCACCTTCGTCAGCTACCAGATTGAGCCGCGAATCGGCGGCACCCGGTTCACGTTCGAGCACACCGGCTTCACGGGTGTCGGTGGCTTCTTCATGGCCAAACTCCTCGGCGCGGTTCGGAGGAAGATGCTCAATGTCGGCCTCCCCGCTGTACTCGACGACCTCGCCAAAGGCGCACCCAATGCCAAAGCGGACGGCCCGCGCTAAGTACCGGAGTCGATAACCCGCGCCTGAGAGCCGACAGCGCAACATTCACGGCTCAGCGCCGTACTGGGCAGGTCCGAGTACGAGTGGCCTCGGCGGCGCGTCACTGGATCCGGCAATAGCGGACGGTGTGACGTCCCTCCCTACCCACACCAACAGGGTGATACCGAACCCCCGTTCTGGTCGTCGCCCAGCTCCGCTTGGGTTCCCTGGAACTGGGAATGCCGAGGTGGCAATGTCATGCGTTCAGCACCGCTCGCGATAGACAGCACCGAGCGTCCGTCAGACGGCACGTTATGACCATCGAACCAGCGATCAGGGGCACACCATCGATCCAGGAGCAGACGTATCTTCATCCGCGATCGGTGGGCCGCCTCAGCGGAAAATGGTCGGAGCAAGAGGCGGAGCGGCCCTGTCGAGCGAGCGAATCCGGTGCCGTGGGATGCCGTCAATGGGTTTGCTCCGGACGCCTTGCAGCCAGCACTTGGCGAACTGTGCTTCGCCGTCGACGAACTGGCGGAGGCCAGTGTGCAGCGGGCTCGTGATCCCGACGAGGTCGCCCGGCTTGAAGATGATCTCCGCCTGCTCGACCTCTGCGCTTCGGCGGCGACGGAGATGCTCCGCGACCTGCGCATGACCCAAAAGGTTCGTGGGGCACTCGCTCGCTCGTCACGACCGCTGTATACCTCCTGGTCCCCGGATGTTGCGGCGGCGGCTGTGACCGGACTCCGGGTGAAAGCCCTCTAAGGCGGGCGTGCCGACTTACGAGGCAGCCGGCGCTCGTCAGGATCTCAGAGGTCAAGTGCTTGCTAGCAGCTGTCCATTTGTGTCAAACACTTCGATTCGAGTTGGAGGGTCCTTGTGTGCATCCTCATAGTGCATCAAGACTTTGCCCTTGAGGTCCATGAGAAACGAATCGAAGGAGCCGCCTGGGCTGTTTCCACTCGGCTAGTGCAAGACCAGGGACCACTCCGGGGACGCGAGCACGGTGATCTGGTCGGTGGGTTCGGCTAAGTGGCCGAGCTCTCCGAGGACGCTTACGATCGCCGCCATGTCGACTCCGTCGATATGGCCGGCGCTTTCCTCAACCCGTATATCCGCCATCTGGGGCCTCCACTCTCGTCGGATCGACGTCGCTACAAGTATGCCCGGGGACGGTGTGCGGTACCCATTGAGAAGCCAGACGATGGCCGGAGCCTGGCTCCTTCTAATGCCGGGGATTGTTACGCCCGCTCCTCGATTGACGGGATGGGACCCGTCGAACGGCGGAGGCCATTCGCGGGTCTGCGCGCCGCCAGGTGACTTCGGGGTCGGTGATATCGCCGGCGCGTGTCGGTGCCCGGCGAGCGAGCCACGCATTCGCCCCGGCGACGCGCAGGGTCGCGGCTCCGACGCCATAGGCGCCTCCAAGCCCCTTTGCGATACCGATGATCGGGAAGAGGACGCCAGACATCGCCATAACTCCGGACGAAATGCCAACGAGCTTCTTCTGTCGGAGCGAGAGCCGCATGCTGATCAAAGCGGGACATTCGACCGGCCGATTGGCGAACTTCCAGGGCACCGGCACTGGGGTGCCAAGTGTTCGTGGAGATCTTGTCCCAGACCCATACCGTGCCCCGCGACGAGCGGCTCACACCGAGAGCTGTCCTATCTCAATATTCGGTCCGGCATTCGTCGACGCAAAACCATCACCAGATCTTCGCCTGCGGGTCGGCACCGCGACGCGCCACGACTATTCAGATCAAGGCGAGATCTCGACTCCCGACGCAATCGTTTCGGCAAACCGCACAAGATCATCCTCTTCCCACATGCCCGGTGGGAACGATGCTCGGAGTTCTCTAACAAGTTCAGAGGTGCTCTTGTCGGCTCGGTCCTGATACACGTGATCAAACACGGATTTCCATTTGGGCGCAGCCCGTTGCATCATCTCGTTGAAGACGAGTTCGATCGCCTCATCACTAAGCTGGATGTTGCTCATCGTGTCACCCTTCCGCTAGCCACAGCCTGCGTCACAATAGCGGAGAGTAACAGCGAGCCAGACAGCGTCAGGTTTCTTCAACGGCGGTGAAGCACCAGCGGACCGAGAAAATGGGCGGCACGCTGATCTTTCAAGAATCACAAATATCTCTAATACCGCGCCGGAATCGGCGGAAAACAGACCTACCCTGAGCTCACGACTCCACCGGGGAGGGAACCTATGCCCGCTGGTAAAGACGTCACCGACATTGAATGGGAACCGCCACTGGAAGCTGAGACCGGCCCCGGGGAAGCAACCATTGAGCACACGGTCGTCAGCGACGTCAACATGCCGATGACCGAGGTTGAAGCTCGACGTCTTGCCGATCGCATGTTCGGAGACGACAAGACAGAAAGCCCAGTGGCTGGATCTGGAGTTCACTGGGCGAGGAGGACAGGCAGATTGTAGGAGCAGGATCAGTTGCCGGAAGGTGGCGAATTGCCGTAACAACCGCCAACCTCCCGATGGTGCCCGCGGAAGCCGACAGGTCGTTCGTTGATTGAAGCGTCGCTGCTCGTCGGCCTGTTCGCGGCGACGATCTCAGGGTTACCGGGAAGAGCCAGGCGGATCGAGTGCTTCGGCCTTCAGAGTGCCGTCAATGACGGCGTGAGCGACATCGACGAGACGAAGATTTTGGTTGCGAGCGTGATTGCGCAGCCGCGCGAAGGCTTGCTCCATGTCGAGCCCGGTCCGCTCCGCTACTAGATCTTTGGCTTGCTCTATGACGATGCGACTGGTGAGCGCATGATTGAACTGCTCGTTCACGAGATGGGTCTCGGTGGCGGCCCGGTGATGAATGATGGCGACGGTGGCGACATCGGCCAAAGCTTGGGCGGCTGCGACGTCACCCTCTTCCATGGCACCCTCATGGGTTCGGAAAAGGCTCAAGGCCCCGATGGTGACGCCGCGCAGACGCATGGGGAGAGCGTGCACGGACCGGAACTCGCATTCGATGGCCCTGGCCGCGAAGCGGGGCCAGCGACCGTTGACACTCTCAAGGTGCTGGTTCACCACGGCCGCGCCGGTGCGGAAGGCGTCCAGGGACGGCCCTTCCTCGGACTGCAACTCGAACAGTTCGACGGCGCGCACGGCTTCGCTGGAGTAGGAAACGACCCGCAGGTCCCCCGCTGGGGCCACCAGCATCAACCCGGCGGCGGTGACGTCGAGCACCTCAACGCATCGGTCGGCCACCATCGTCAGGAGATCGACGACATCGAAATCGTCCACCAGGGTGTCGACGATCTCCACGAAGGTCCGGGCCAGTAGGACTTCTTTTTCAGGTCCCGGCATGAGGGGACCTCCCCGCAACCAAGTGGCCTCCGACACCTGCCCAAGGCTCGAAGGCCGCACTTCTAACCGAATTGTACTCCCGATGTGCACCTCGGCCGCGGCGACCGCTCCGCCGGCGGGCTAGGACGAATCGAAGCGCAGCTCCCTGGCCACGACCGATTCGGCCACCTCATTTAGCCCCTGGTCATGGCTGAAGGCATAGGCTCGGAGTCGAACGAGGGCTTCTCCGACGCTGATGCCGAGCTGAGCGGCCACCATGCCCGAGGCTTGGTGCTCGACCAGGTGGAAGTTGGCACCGGCTTCAAGCTCCTTGGCCACAGTGTCGAAGGGTGCGTTGGCCTGCATGGCGAGGACGGACTGGGCCGCCACATCGGCCATGACCAGCGCATCGGCGTGCTGGTCGTCGCTGAGCTTGCCCGGCCGGTCGCGGTACAGGTTCATCGCTCCGAGACGGGCCGCTCCCACCCGAAGGGGAAAGCCGAAGATGGCCCGAGTGCCAGCCGCCAACGCCGGGGGCGAAAAGGCCAACCAGCGGGGTGTGGCCGGGGCGGCCAGGTCGGGCTCGAGTACGGGCCGGCCCCCCTGGTGAGCGTCGACACACGGACCCTCACCGAGTTCGTATTGCAATTCCTCGATCACATTGCTGACCTCGTTGGTGGTGCACACCGATCCCACCGGCGCGTCATCGGCCATGAGCATGATCCCGGCACCGCTCATGTCTGCGACTTCGGCGCACACGTCGCACAGGCGGGCCGTCCGCGGTTCGGTCTCGCCCCCGGCGGACAGCAGAGAAAGAATGCGCATCAGTCGCTCTCCGGCCACCGGTTCAGCCCCGTCCGCAAAGAATTCTGCGGGCGCTCCTCCGGCGTGTGCCTTCGTGAGTACCCATCGACCGCCTCCTTTGCACAAGGCGCTGCCAACAGGGACCGGATCGCACGCGCACCACAGGCTCAGCCGAGGACCGAACCCTTCACTCGAAGACTGTACAGGATCGACCGAAGGCATGGCCCCACATTGATCTCGACGACCGGCGCGGTCCCGACAACGGCACCCAAGAGCGCCTCCGAAGATGACCGACGAAGAGCTGCTATGGGAGCCGGCCCTCACCCTGCTGGTTGGCGCCGAGCTTGAGCATTTCCTCCTCGTGCCGGGCAACCTCGGGATCGACCTGATGCGCCGCTACGGCCTCTTCTTGCTGAGGTGTCGCAGCGCGATCGGACTCGTGCTTCGCCTGCGCCTGGGCGCGCTCGGCTTGGCGAGTGGCAACGCTCGGACGTGTCGGCTGCGTGGAATCGGTCATGGATCCTCCTCTTCATTGATCTATATCGACCATCACTAAAGCAGCTGAACCCATTCCTATACCGGGAACGCTGGCAGGCTCCTGGCGCGGCCTGTACTACTTCGTATTCCGGGTGCCCTTGATCTTGTCAATGGCCTTTTCGCAGTTGTCCTCGGCCTTGTCGATGAAGCCTGTAACTTGCCCTTGGCGTTCGAGCGTCTGCTTGACCTCGCCACCGCGACGATCCGCCCTACCCTCGGATGCGAGTTTCTTGCTCCCCGTGAGAGTTCCTGCGGCCTCCTTCGCCCGGCCCTTCACCTGATCAGTCTTTCCGCTCATCGTGCACCGCTGTCCTGTCGAAGTTGAGGCGCCAAGGGTTCCGGTCCCTTCCCGCACGCTGTGACCAACGGCGGGGGCGGAGTCGATCAACCGCCGTGCGGGAGGGGAACCGGAGAAGGGTCGGCTACGGCTCGTTCTCGTGCGATGGGAGCGGAGGACGGATGCGGACATGGGCCACGAGCCGCCTGCAAGATCCTTGCTGGCCGAAGGTGCGGTGCCGCTGGCACCGCCATGATCCTGACAATTTCGCTGCTCCCCTCCCTGGCCGCTGTCCGAGCAAACGCTCGGCCCTTGGGTCGCCAGGGTCTGGGGCAACGCTGTCTCAGGCATGACCCAACGAGTCTCTGCCTTGATCCACGATACCACCGCCTCAAGCGTCGGCCGATGAGGGTTTACGCGCGACACGCCAAAGACGACCGGACTCGATTCCGGCACGGTGCTGGACGGGAATCTGCGTTCTGAGAAGGAACGGGTGCGAACGACGGATCAGAGGTTTCGACCCGATCGAGACGTAACCGAAAGAAAGGGTGCCTGCCCCCGAAAGAGCCGCGCCCCCCGTGCACCCCAATCGAGGGGCAGGACACGTTTCGACCCTAACAGGTTGCGGTCGGTACAAATCGAGCGAGGCATACCGCTATTGGGCTTTGCACGACAGCGGATAACCGCACGGCGCGCGTTTCTTGACTCTGCAAAGCCAAGTACCCGAGCATGTGACCAAGCGAATCGCCCGACCCCTTGCCCCTCTCTTCGCACTTCTGCATCACAAACTCGACGGTCGAGGCTTTCGGTGAGCGCGGTCCTTGGGACCTTGCAGAGGTTTCTGAAACGTTGGGCAGCGCGTGCGCTATAGTGGGTACAGAGCTGAAGGGGTCTGGACCCCGCTTCCTTCGCACCTGGCTGACGGCCAGGGCAACGTGATGGAGGCATAGGAAATGGGTCTGACAGGAATGGTCTTTAGCACTATCGCAATCGCAGCGGGTGCCGTCATGTACTGGGCGGTGACTAACACTCAAGGTCACGGGTTCCGGCTTTCAACGGTGGGGGTAATCCTCATGATTGTGGGAGCGATCGGCCTGGCTATATCGGCGACCATCTTCGGCACGTCCCGACGTACCACGGGCCGACGTGGTCACACCTACGACCGTCAGGTGACCGACTCACGGGGTGGTGTCGCCGCGGTGCACGAAGAGGTGCACTAGCAGGCTTGGGTCAACGAGCCCAGCATCTTGTCCGAAAGACGTGATCCCTTACTACTGAACGGAGTCGAACAATGGGCCTAATTCTATTGGTACTTCTGATCGCCCTCATCTTCGGCGGACTCGGATTCGCCGCGCACGTGTTTTGGATCGTGGCGGTCGTTGTGTTCCTCGCCTGGATCATCGGATTTGGCGTCGCCCGGGGCGCGGGGGCCGGTGGCAACGCCCGCTGGTACCGCTGGTGACTAGAACGCGCAGTTCGCGGTTCTAGGCCCCCGAGAAACGATCCAAGAAAGCAAAGCCACAGAACAAGGAGGCGAGGGCACATGCGAAGCGTATGGAAAGGGCTCATCGTGGGCGGCTTGACGGGCGTTACGGCTGGCGTCGTCCTTGACGCCATGGCCGGAGCGTCGAAGAAAGCACTGGCCGTCGGCGATCAAGTCCTCGAGCATGCTCCTGACGCTGGACGGTGGGTGCAGTCGGTCACTGACAAGGCCGGCGAGTGGCTCCATGACGCCGATGTCCCCGAGCACGTCCGAGATGTGGCCGAGCGGGTCTGGGAGTCAGATGCAGCGAACCAGGTGAGGCAGATCAGCAACGGCGCGGTGTCGAGCGCCAAGGAGGCCGTCGCCGCTCATCACGGCTGACAGTTGAAAAATCCAGAGAACGATCATTTTCGCTTGATGGTGCCCACAACATCGGCTCCATTGATTCCGACCACACCACAGGGGCTTGCGCCTCTTCTGATCCCAAAGCGAGGACCCAGCCATGGCGACAACCGACAAAGCAAAGAACAGCGCCCAACAGGCGAAAGGCAAGGTCAAGGAGGCGGCCGGCAAGGTCACCGGCAACGACAAACTCCGGGCCAAGGGCAAGTCCGACCAAATGAAGGGCAACCTCAAGCAGGCCGGGGAGAAGGTCAAAGACGCATTCAAGAAGTGAGCAAAGAGCGACACTCGATCGGGACAGGACATCTCGGCACGCCGGCCCTGTCCCGACCGGTCACGCGGTGGCGTGATGGGTTCGTGGGGGGCGTCCCGTTACGGGCGCGAACCTCGGAGAAAGTGTTCACGTCTCGTTCCTGCGGGTAGGACGACCGAATGGCGATAAAGCCTGCCGAGGAGACGAAGCCGGCCGGTGCCGGTGCCGAGGGCTCTTCAACGCGGACATCCGAACTCGATCTCACGAAGCGGAGCACGGGGCCGGTCTGGCGTCAGTACTTGCGGGCCATGGGACCGGGCTTGGTCACCGGAGCATCGGACGACGACCCCTCGGGGATTGCCACCTACGCCCAGGCCGGGGCCAGATACGGCCTCTCGTTCTTGTGGACCGCCCTGCTGACCTTGCCGTTGATGGTTGGCGTCCAGGAGATCTGTGACCGCACGGCCCTAGCGACCGGCACCGGCCTCGGCGAGCTGGCCGTCAAACGTTTCCAGCGCGCCGGTCGATCGATTTTGGCGGTGCTTCTTGTGGCCCTCATCGTGGCCAACGGATTGAACATCGCCGCCGACCTGGTCGCCATCGGATCTGGTATGCAGCTCCTCCATGCCGGACCGACTTGGCTCTGGGCGCTGGTCGCGGGCGCCCTCATCACCACGCTGCTTGTTCTCGGCTCCTTCGCCCGCATCGCCCTCGTCTTCAAGGTTCTGTGCGCCGCGCTTCTGTCCTATCTCGTCGTTGCCGTCCTCGTCACCCATCAGTGGGGCAGTGTGCTCAGCCACACAATTGTCCCTCACGTCGAGTTCAACAAGGCCTATCTGGCTCTTCTGGTGGCCGTTCTGGGCACGACCATTTCGCCGTATCTGTTCTTTTGGCAGAGCGCCCACCGCCTGGAAGAAATGCGCGACGAGCCTGAGGGAGGCACAAAGGCAATCCCCCTCAAGCAACAGAGTTCCGAACGGGCCAAACGCAAGCAGTCCACCAGCCGCCTCGACGTGTTTACCGGGATGACGTTCTCGAACCTGGTCATGTTCGCCATCATCGTGGCCACCGCCGAGACCCTCCATGCCCACGGCAAGACCACCGTCCAAAGCGCAGCCCAGGCCGCCACGGCGCTCAAGCCTTTGGCCGGGCACTTCGCCAGCGCGATCTTCGCTCTCGGCTTCATCGGCAGCGGGCTCTTGGCCGTCCCCGTGCTCGCCGGCTCTGGTTCGGTCGGTATGGCGGGACTCCTCGGCAAGAAGTGGGGATTCTCGCGCTCGGTCCGCAAAGCCCCGGTCTTCTACGGACTCGTCGCCCTGGGCACGGTCGGAGGCACGGCGCTGAGCCTCCTACATGTCAACCCGATCAAGTTGCTCATCCTGGTGGCGGTCATCAACGGCGTCGCCGCCGCCCCCTTCCTCGTCGTGGTCATGTGGGTGTCGAGCGACAAGCGCCTCATGGGCGACTACGTGAACGGCAAGGCAGCCAAGATTCTCGGGTGGGCCACGGCAGCGCTCATGGGAGCGGCCGCCATCGCTCTGTTCGCCACCGGGGGTGTCAGCTTCTGATGATGCTTCGAGGCACGGGCGGCGCCGACTGGTCCCATCGTCGGTGAACCCCATCGAGCGGGTCGCCCGGCGAGTCGACGCTGCCCAGCAACGGTTGAGGCCAGCTGCGTTGACCTTCGGCGTGATGAAGAAGTTCGGCGATGACAACGCGGGCACGCTTGTCTCGAGCCTCGCCTTCTCCGCCTTCGTGTGCGTATTTCCGCTCCTGCTGGTTCTCATAACCGTGCTCAACATCGTGTTGGCCGGAGATCAGGGCGCCCGGAAGGCACTCCTCAACTCGGCCCTCAGCCAATTCCCGGTCATCGGCAGTCAGTTGGGCCACAACATTCACGGACTGCAACGCAGCTCGGTGATCGGCTTGGTCATCGGCCTTCTGGGGCTCCTGTGGGGATCAACGGGCCTGGCACAGGCCGGACTGTTCTCCATGGCGCAGATCTGGAACCTGCCCGGCCCCGAACGACCGAACTACGTCAAACGGCTCGGGCGGAGCTTCGTGTTCCTTGCCGTGCTCGGGTCAGGGCTCGTCGTCTCGACCGGTCTCGCCAGCTTCGGCACCTTCGGACGCCACAACATCGGCCTGGGCATCTTGAGCGAAGTCTTGGCCGTTCTGGTGAACGTCGTCATGTACTTCCTCGTCTTCCGAGTCCTGACTCCCAAGGCGGTGAACCGCCGGCAGCTCCTGCCGGGAGCGGTCTTGGGCGGCGTTGCCTGGACCATCCTGCAAGCCCTCGGCGGCTACCTGATCGGCCATGATCTCCGACACGACAGCGTCACCTACGGCGTGTTCGGCATCGTGCTGGGCCTGCTCGCGTGGATCTATGTGGGATCAGAGATCACCATTTATGCCGCCGAGTTCAACACGGTGCTGGCCAGA
>Ga0182024_10003791_pt1 | contig 35428 bp, 29 predicted proteins | sample P32metaG_FD_120480 | JGI IMG/M metagenome (GOLD analysis project Ga0182024, IMG submission 120480) | Permafrost microbial communities from Stordalen Mire, Sweden - P3-2 metaG (Illumina Assembly) | ecosystem: Environmental > Terrestrial > Soil > Wetlands > Permafrost | place: Sweden: Stordalen...
AGAACGCGAGCATCCGGCCGTCGGATGAGAGCGTGGGCCAGGCCGCGGAGTCGGTGAAGCTGGTGAGCTGGGTGTAGGAAGACGGGTTGTTGGGGATTGGGGGTTGGCTGCCGGGCACTTTGAAGCGAAGGTAGAAAAATGCCGCCAGCCCGAAGAGCAATGCGAACGCCGGGACCGCGTAGAGCGGACGCCATCGGAATCTCGGAGGCGGAGCGACCGGCCGATCGGCGAGCGCAGACAACTCGCGAGCCACATCGGAAGCAGATTGCGGGCGCTGGACCGGATCTTTTTGCAGAAGCTTTGCTACAAGGCCGTCCAGGCTGGCCGGAACTCCCACGCGTTCGCGCGATGGCGCAGGCACGGCGGTCTGCGACCCGCTCGAAAGCATCTGCCCCAGCGACGCGCCGGGGAAGGGAAGCCGGCCCACGGCCATTTCGTAAAGCACCAGTCCCAGAGCGAAGAGGTCCGCGCTACGGGTCGGCTCGCGGAGCTCCAACTGTTCCGGCGCCATGTACGCGGGCGTGCCCATAATTGCGTTGGTTTCGGTTATGCCAGTTTCGGAAAGCATCTTTGCAAGCCCGAAGTCCAGCACTTTCACGCCATGGCGCGTCACCATGACATTGGACGGCTTCAAATCCCGGTGTACGATTCCGAGTGCGTGCACCTCAGCGAGGGCGCCGGCGATCTGCGCGCCGTAACGCGCCGCCATCTCAGGGGCTAGCGGACCTTTGCGGATTTCCGCCGCCAGCGTGGAGCCTTCGATGAACTCCATTACCAAGTAGTTTGGGCCGACGTCGTAGAGCGTGCAAACATGCGGATGGTTCAGCGTGGAGATGGCCTGGGCTTCTCGCTGGAAACGCTCGCTATAGCGCTCGGCTGCGATCTTGATGGCAACCGTGCGCCCGAGCCGTGTATCCATGGCGCGATAAACCGTGCCCATCCCGCCGGAGCCGATGGCGGTCTCGATTTTGTATGGGCCCAACTGCGCGCCGGCGGCCATGACCGTTTCGGTGGCGTTGTCCAGAAGGCCCGCAGCCGGACGATCGAGCATCTGGTTGCCGGAGTCGAGCTCGAGCATGCGTTCTACCCGGGCGCGGATTTCGGGATCCGCGCATTCCAGCAGGGCCGCGCGATCGTTGGGATTACGCTCCCGCGCCGCGTGGTAGAGTTCTTCGATCTGGCGCCAACGCTGGGGTGTCATTTCCCGCGAAAACCCTTCTCCCAGGGGGCTCCTAGTTCACCCTGCCAAGGTACTTGTCCAGCCAGGCGAGTACCTCCTTCGACAAACCGGCCTTGTTTTGGCTGATGTCGTGGGGAGTGTCGAAAACTACGTGGCGTTTGTCGGCTTCCGGTGTCCCGAGCATGCGGAACAGGGGCTCTTGCGAACGATCGGGCGAAAAAGTGAAGTCGTATCGCCCGTTCACCATCAATACCGGCTGCTTGATGCGCGGCGCGAAGTTGACTTGGTCCCTCGGGGGCAGGGTTTCATTCAGAAATAACCCTCCGTCCAAAAAGACGATGGTCTTAAAGCGGGGTTCCAGCGCAGTGAAGATTACTCCGTCGGCCGTTCCTGCGCTAACCCCCAGATAGGCGAGCTTGGACTTATCGAGGTCCGACCGGGTCTCTATGTAATCGACCGCACGTCGTACCTCCTTGGATTCTTGGATGACCAGATTCAGATCCCCGTAGGCTCCCGGTAGTCCGCGCTTCCCCACGCGCTCATAGGTGCCTTTGTAGATGGGGTAGAGCAGCGCCCGGCCGCTCTGGATGATATAGTCGACGAATTGCAAATCGCCCAGATCCCGGCTCGACGTGTTGAAGTACACCCGAGCGCTTGGGTAGAACAAAACGGTCTGAAATGGCGGGTGAACGTTCTTCGGCAAGAACAGAAAGAGCGGGAGACGTTCGTTGCCGTAGCCCGCGTCGATCGTTATCTTTTCCTTGGTCCAATCCGCGGTATTCTCGACGACACCTTCGCTTTGGGCGTTTAGAGGATTCCGATCGTAGGCGTACATGGTCTGGTAGGCCTGAAAAACCTCGTCGGGCACTGGCTTTGCCTTTGCAAAGTCCCGCGCATTCCTCACCAGAGGCGCTGCCGCGTTGGCAGGAAGCGGTTCGTTGTTCCGCACTAAGCGAAAGCCATTCAACTCGGAGCGGTCAAACGGAGGAAGGGCCTCGGGGTCGGTCGCCTGATAGGTCTGTGTCCTCCAGGCGCCACCGAGAATAAAGCGATGGTCCGTATCCACTGCGTTGAAACACCACTCCCTCACATTGCCACTCATGTCGTAGTTGCCGAAAGGGCCGACGTCGGGAGAAGTCCCGACTCGCCATGGACCGCGCCTGCCGAAATTGCTCTGCATGACGCTGTCGCGCACCAGATCGGGCGGAGAGGCCTGATACCACTGGCTGAGGGTGGGCAGGCTTTTGCCCACGAACTCGGCATAGGCAGCGGCCTCATACCAGCTCACGCCGGAAACGGGATATTCCGCCTGTCCTTGCGGAAAATGGCCGCCTTCCCAGGTGGAGGGTCCAGGCCGGCCCGTGGGATCGCGAAACAATTCCATGGCCCGATCCCAAGCGATTTCCTTACCGTCTTGGATAAACTTCTGCTTCCAATACTGACGCTTCTGATAGCCGCCTTTGTCCACGAATTCCTGGTATTGCCGGTTAGTCACCTCAAACTTGTCGATGTCGTAGGCGGGAAGCGCGGAAGACACCCATCCGATGAAATCGACCATCTCCACGAATAATCCCTTTGGGACGCGGACCATCCCAGTACTGGATCCAGGAGAAGACAGCGCAAACTGCATTTTGTCCTGAGTGACGGGCGCAGCAAGAAGTTGCTCTGCTCCTGGCTTGGACACTCTCCAACGAAAATAGCCGTCGGGAATTAAAGCGCCCGACAAAGGAGTAGCGCCTAGAGCGAGCCAAGCGCCGTTGGGAGCTAAGTAGTCCTGAATTTCCACTGTGGCGCCCGGCGGCGACGACTGAATGGAGACCCGGTGAGTCAACGACTTCGCGATGGCAGCGAGCTGTGGATCGCCAGGCAGAATCTTCTGGGCCTTTTGTAACAGGAGGAACGCAGCTAACGGCGTGTCAGGGGTCAGCCGGCCGATTTCAGGAATGGCTTGTTCTCGCACCCAATGCCGTTGTTGCGATCGATGGTAAAGCCAAAATCCTCCGGCCGCGAGCAGGAAAAGCAAAACAATCGCGGGAATAGCCAAGACGGGACGCAGCCTGAATCCGGTCGGCGGCGCCGTCAAGCGGTCCGCCAGCGTGGATAACTCGCGGGCTACATCGGATGCGGATTGCGGGCGTTTGGCCTGATCTTTTTCCAGTAGCTTTGCCACCAGCCCATCCAGGCCAGCCGGAACGCCGACGCGCTCCTGAGACGGCGCCGGTACCGCTGCGTGTGAACCGCTCGAGAGCATCTGTCCCAGCGAAACTCCCGGGAAGGGTAGCCGGCCCACCGACATCTCATAGAGCACCAGGCCCAAAGCGAAAAGATCGGTGTTGCTGGTCGGCTCGCGGCCCTCCACCTGTTCCGGCGCCATGTAAGCTGGTGTTCCCATGATGGCGTTGGTGTCTGTAGTCCCAGGCTCGGTAAGCATTTTGGCGAGGCCGAAATCCAGCACTTTCACGCCGTGTGGCGTGAGCATGATGTTGGATGGCTTCAGATCGCGATGCACGATTCCGCGCGCATGCGCCTCGGCCAGCGCGCCGGCAATCTGCGCGCCATAGCGCGCCACCATCTCGGGAGCCAGTGGCCCCTTCTTGATTTCCGCGGCCAGCGTGGAGCCTTCGATGAACTCCATCACCAGGTAGTTCGGGCCGACATCGTACAGCGTGCAAACGTGCGGGTGGTTCAGCGTGGAAATCGCCTGGGCTTCTCGTTGGAAGCGCTCGCTATAGCGCTCGGACGCGATCTTGATAGCAACCACGCGTCCCAATCGCGTGTCGACGGCGCGATACACGGTACCCATGCCACCCGCGCCGATTTGGGCCTCGATCTGGTAGGGGCCGAGTTGGGTCCCGGTCGCGATTACGGTCTTAGTGGCGTTGTCCATTAGGCCTGCAGCGTTGCCATCGAGGATCTGGCCGTCCGGCTCGATCGCGAGCATGCGCTCCACGCGCGAGCGAATGTCGGGATCCGTGCCTTCGAGCAGAGCCGCGCGCTCGGCGGGACTGCGCTCCCGCGCCGCATGGTAGAGATCTTCGATCTGACGCCAATGCTCCGGTGTCATTTTCCCCGCCGAATCCTTAATTGTTTACATATTCTACGTTACTTTCGGCGAGCCTCAAAGGCTTGTCTGTTTTATACTTGCCCATGCAGCACCAACATGGCTAACTCATCCAGCGCCGACACCACGCAGCTCCTGCGCGCCTGGGCGACCGGCGATTCTCAAGCACTGCGACAATTGACCCCGCGCGTCTACCGCGAACTGCGCCGCGTGGCGGCTCGTCTGTTGCAAGACGAGCGCCCCGGCCATACGTTGCAAAGCACGGATCTGGTTCACGAGGTGTACCTGCGCCTGGTGAACGCCCGGGAGGTGGAGTGGCAGCATCGCGCCCACTTCTTCGCTGTCGCGGCCACTCTGATGCGCCGAATCCTGCTCGATAGGGCCCGCCGGAAAGCCGCCGCCAAGCGGGGAGGCAAAGCGCAGCCATTGGACCTCGACAAGACCGTGGATGTGGCGCAGACTCAGGCGCGCGAACTAGTGGCTCTCGACGATGCGCTGGATGCGCTGGCCGAAGTTGACCCACGCAAAGCCCGCATCGTGGAACTGCGGTTTTTCGGGGGGCTGAGCGTGAAAGAAACCGCTGAGGTGGTGAAAGTCTCTTCCGACACCGTGATGCGCGATTGGAAGCTGGCTCGGGCGTGGCTCTTGACCGAGCTGAGCCAGGCTTGATCGCCTACTCCGGGCGTCGCTCGAAAATTGTTTTTCGGCGATGCCAGTTTTCCATCCCATTTTGCGCCCTTGAGACTGTACGCGGTATTTATCCGCGGCAGAAAGAGGAACTTCATGAAAACAATCTCTCGAGCAATTGCCATGACCGTCGGCGCGGGGATCTTTGTAACGATGTTTGTCTCCAACGCGTTCGCCGGCTGTGGAGATCTGAATTTGCAGGGGCCTTTCGAGTTTGCGAAGACCAGCGAGAATTCAAGCTTAGTCCCGAAATCAGACGAAGCCAGCGCATCGGTGCGCGGCGGGATGAGCGCGTCGATCGTTGGCCTGTGGAAGTTCCAATTGATCTCCAAAGGCAACACCGGCCACAATCCCTCGATCCCGGATGGCGCGTTGATCGACTTCGGATACAAGCAATGGCACAGCGATGGAACGGAAATCCAGAATTCCGCCGGCGTCCCAGGCGGCGGCTTCTGTCTGGGCGTATGGGGGGAGACTGGGTTTCTCACATTCGAGCTCAACCATTTTCCGATCGCGTTCAACCCGACTACCGCAGCAATCGCCAACTATATCAATCTCCGTGAACAGGACACGCTGTCTCCCAGCGGAGACAGCTACACTGGCACTTTTACCGAGAACATCTACGACAGCAAAGGAAACCAGGTCGACCATCTGGCGGGAACCGTCACGGCGACGCGAATCACCGTGGATTCTGCATTTCCAAGCGCCCTCCCCACCAGCTAAAATTGTCAATCCCCGGGCGCGCTCGTACCCTCTGGGGGTCTTTGCGCGCCCTACCGCCTTCCCTCGGTGAGTGACCGAACGTGAGAGCGTTCGTCCCAAAATCGGCCACTTGACGCGGTGATCTAATTGAGAATCCGGAGCTTCTTTGCGGCTACCCACGTGCCCATGGAACGGTTCATGCTGCGCCACAATCTTAGCTTTGCGTTTCGCCGGCTCCGATCGAGCCCTGGGTTTGCGGCCTCGGCGATTGTGACCCTGGCTCTTGGCATCGGCGCCAACAGCACCATTTTCTCGCTGGTCAACGCGGTGGTCTTCAGGCCCTTCGGAGTCGAACGGCAGGATGAACTGGTGTCCTTCAACCTGCGCACGTCCAAGGCGCAGTTCCCCACGCTCTCCTATCCGGATTACAAAGATTATCGCGACCGGAATACCGTGCTCAGCGGCCTGGCGATGTACCGCTTCGTAGCGATGAACATGAGCCGCGGCGAGGGTAAGAATGTTCGTCTGTGGGGATACGAGGTCAGCGGAAACTATTTCGATATGCTGGGCGTGCAACCCTTCCGGGGCCGCGTGCTGCATCCCGAGGACGATGTGAAACGGGGCGGCCATCCCCTGGCCGTGATCAGCTACAGATGCTGGCAAGGGCGGTTCGGCGGCGCTCCCGATATCGCAGGCAAGAGCGTGAAGATTGGTGGCCTCGATTACACCATCCTCGGTGTAACGCCTCCGGGATTTATTGGAACCGAACTCGTTTACACTCCCGAGATCTTCGTTCCCATGGCGATGGGGGAGCAGATTGAGCAATTCCAATGGCTGGACAACCGCAGCGACTCGAATGGCCTAGTGGTCGGACGGCTCAAACCAGGCGTTTCTCTGAAGAGCGCCGAGGCGGCCGTCAATACCATCGCCACCCAGCTTGGCCGCGAATATCCGAAAGACGACGAGGGCGTTTCCATCGTACTTTCGCCGCCAGGCATGGCCGGCAATTTCCTGCGCGGACCCATCACCGGATTCTCCGCTGTTTTGATGGTAGTGGCGGGCCTGGTGCTGCTGATTGCCTGCGTAAACCTCGCCAGCCTACTGCTGGCTCGCGCATCCGACCGTAGAAAGGAAACCGCGATCCGTCTGGCTTTGGGAGCCAGCCGCGGTCAACTCATCCGCCAGCTTCTCACCGAGAGCTTGCTGCTCTCGATTGCGGGCGGCGCGGCGGGAATTCTGCTGGCCTACTGGCTCAACGCTCTGGTGAACGCCTGGCGCCCTCCCGTCGACGTCCCGGTGATTCCTCACGTCGTCATGGACACGCGCGTCTTGCTTTTTACCGCCGTTGTTACGCTCCTTACCGCGCTTCTGTTCGGCTTGGCGCCGGCGCTGCAATCCGCGCGCTCCAGCCTGGTTGGAGCCATCAAGAACGAAGCGCCTTCGGAAAAGCTTCGCCGCCTCAACCTGCGCGATATTCTGGTCACAACGCAGGTGGCTCTCTCGGTGGTCTTGCTGATCGGAAGCATTCTCGTGGTACGCAGCTTGCAACACGCGCTCAGCCTGAATCTTGGATTCGAACCGCAACATGCCGCCGTCCTGTCCTACGATTTCGCCGCACAGGGCTACGACGAGGAGCGGGGCCGCCAGTTTCAACGCCGCCTTCTTGACAAGGTCCGCACGCTGCCGGGAATTGAGGCTGCCGGGATCATCGACGGCCTACCCCTGACCCTGAATATTTCCAATAGCGGCGTCGCTTTTGAAGGCAAGCCGGAGCCGCGCGCGGGCGACGTCCCTTCGGCCAATATGTACTACATCACTCCCGGCTATCTGCAAGCCATGCGGACTCGCCTGGTGGCTGGCCGCGACCTGGATCGGCGCGATACCAAAGACGCGCCGGTGGTCGCGCTGGTCAATGAGGCGTTCGTCCGCCAACTCCTGCCCGGCGAAAATCCCATCGGGAAGCGATTCCGCCACGCAAGCATGAAATGGATCCAGATTGTCGGCGTGGTGGAGGACGGAAAATACCGTTCCCTCGGCGAAGCACCGTCGCCCACGATTTTTGAGGCGATGGAACAGACCTGGACTCCGGGCCAGACGCTGGTGGCGCGCTCGCCTCTATCCGAAGCCGAGACCGCCCGTCTGTTGCGCCGCGCCGCCGCGGAATTGGACCCCTCGCTTACGGTCTTCAACGATGGCAGCCTCACGAGCGCGCTCGGTCTCGCGTTGTTCCCCGCCAGGCTGGTAGCGGTGGTGCTGGCGTCGTTTGGATTGCTCGCGGTGGTGCTCGCCGCAACAGGCGTCTACGGAATCATGGCCTACGCGGTGTCCAGAAGAACACGGGAGATCGGCATCCGTATGGCTCTGGGCGCCGCTCCATCCGAGGTGGCGCGCGTGGTGCTGACGCGAACGGCGATGCTACTGGGAGTGGGCGCAGCGATCGGTTTCGCGATGGCCTTCGCGGCCGGACAATTCTTCGCACAGATCCTCTATGGCGTTAGCGCGCACGATCCGTTGACATACTTCTGCGCGATCGCGCTGATGGCGGTGGTAGCGTTCGCCGCGTGCTGGGCGCCCGCGCGCCGCGCCAATTCGAGTAGACCCACTGACAGCTCTCCGCGCGGAGTAAATTCTTCCGAGCCGCCATGCATAGCATGCGGTTTTGCCCGGTGGGGAGGAGGTCCGGCCCGTCCATCACACGAGAAAGCTAGTTCTTCTCCTGCTTGGCTGCGCCGACAATGGCGTTCAGTGTCGGAATATCTTTCAGCGGGGGGGCCGAGCTTTTGAACGTCCGGATGTAGGCGTAAATATCCTTGGCCTGCTTGTCGGACAAAACTTCCGCGCTGAAATTGGGCATTCTGTCCGATGGAACCACCGGCGCCACATTCACACGGGCGCGCAAGAACGTAATAAACTCCTGGTCGGTCCCGAGGTGTCCCCAGTTTCCTACGAAAGCACGGTAGCCGGTCTCGCCGTTGTAGCCATGGCATGCGTAGCAGCCGTAGGAGTAAAACAGCTTCTTTCCAGCGACCGCATTCCCGGTAACCGGGCTGGTGGGCTCAGGCTTATTCGGAAGCGCCCCACGTCCGACAGGCTGGGCGTTCAGCGTCACCACTAGCGTCACCCCCAGCGCCATCGTCAAAAGCCAGAGTAGGTTCGATTTCTTCTTCATGCCGATTTCCTTAGCGCGGCTCCGTGATTACATCGATCATATAGGGCTCGCCGCGTTTTACGGAAGCAATTCCGCGCCGCAAGGCAGCCGACAATTTTGTCGGATCGGAAATGGGTCCCTCGCCGGCCATGCCATAGCCAGCCGCCATCTTCGCATAGTCGATGAAAGGATCCCGCAGCGTGTTGCCGATAATTGCCCGCTCGGCGCCGCGCCCGCGAACGCCGGCCATGTATTGAATGAACATATATTCCTGATGCCAGGCGCGGTTGTTGTGCATCACGGTGAGCACCGGAAGTTTGTGATGCACCGCGCTCCACAGTACACCCGGAGCATAGTTGAGATCGCCATCGGTCTGGACATTGACGACGATTCGACTGCGGGCTTTCGCCGCCAGGCCCGCACCCATGGACGCAGGCGCGCCGTAACCCATGCCGCCGGCGCCCTGGCCGCCCAGGTAGCTATAAGGTTTGTTGTGCTCCCACAGTTGCACGTTGTGGCCGCCCGAAAAACTGCTGGGAGAGGCAAGGCACCAGTCTTCATGCATGATCAGCGTCCATAGTTCGGCGTAAACCCGGGCTGTGCTGATCGGGCTGCCATTCCATCCCGCCCTCGCTTTTTCAACCGCCTGCTCGAGCGCAGCTACGTGAGCGTCGTGGTTGGCCCCGGCGTGCTTGGCCGAACGCTCTTGAATCCGAGCCTTCTGGTCAGGCGTCAACTGGCGCTTCACTTCTTCAATGATCAGCGGAAGGCTGGCCTCGGCATCGGCCTCGATGGGCATCGCGGACTTCTCGCGGTTCCCCCGGCCGAAGTTGCCGGGTGTTCGAACACCCTTGAAGTCGATATGAGTGACGTCTCGCGCTTCGGCGACTTTCGCCAGTCCCGGACCGTTGATCGAAACTTGTGCACCGCCGGCCTCAAGACCAAGCGCATAATCGTAATTCGTGTCTGCGCCCGGCCCGCACAGCGGATGACGCTGCGGGAAACTCATGGGCCCAGACGTCGCCGCGGTGCTGGTGCAGGCTCCCACCAGCTCGGCGAGTTCCACGGACCGCTTGACGCCTTCGGGGGTTCGCAAACGCCCCACCGCGATCCGGGGATTCTGCGCGGCAAGCAGCCCTTTCGCGATCTCGCCGGCCGTGCTGGTGTCGATGGCCGGCATCTGCGGCGCCTTATACTTTGGAATTTGCACGTTCGGGGAGTTTACTTTTTGGATCTCCGAACTCAGCACTACAAGAGTAGGTCCCATCGGCGGCGTAATGGCTTCGTTGTACGCGCGCTGAATCGCCACCAGCGCATCCTCCACGGTCTCCGGCTGGGCGTCCCATTTTGTAAAGCTTCGAACCATCCCCGCCATATCCAGCGCGGTGTGCGCGGGAATGAAATCCACGTCATTGCCCGCCACCATGACCACCGGCACGCGATCGTAGTAGGCCTGGTAAATGGACATCGCCGCGTGCTGAATGCCGATGGTGCCGTGCAGCGCCGCGAGCATCGGCTTGCCTTCTGCCTTGGCGTAACCGTGAGCCATGGTCACCGCCGACTCTTCGTGCAGCGCCGTGATCCACTCCGGCATCGCATTCGGCGGATTTCCGTAATTGATGACGGACTCCTGGAAACCTTCGAAACTGGATCCGGGGTTGGCGGCCGCGTATTCGATCCCGAGGTCGCGAAGTGTTTGCACCATCAGATCCGATCCAGGGCGTGTGATCTTGCGCACTTCCACCGGGGGCCGGATATTCCCCGCTTCGCGTTCCAGTTGCTTTTCGGTGGGAGCCGGCACGCCGCCCGCGGCCGCCTCTCTGGCGCTGCCTTGAGTCTGAGCTTCCACCAGCGGTGTCGAAGTTACCAGCGCCGCTGCTCCGGCTGCCGCTCCCGCCGCGTTCTTCAGGAAGCCGCGACGGCCAACCGAGGTCTTCTTTGATTTCGCCATGGACTTTGTCTCCGCCCTTCGGCCACAATAATATCAGTATCAGGCGGCCTTGAGCGGGGCGGTTTGAGGCGCCACAATATCGGTGTCGCCACGTGTTGGACCCCGGTGGGCGCCCTTCCAGCAAATCGACCTCTCCGATGCTCATTCACGACGCCATCGCGATTGCCGCGACTTTCACCACCGAACCTCTTTCAGCCTCGTTACAGTACTGGCTGGATCAACTGAAGATTCCCGCCAAAATCGAATTCGCTCCCTACAATCAAGTCGTGCAGGCGCTCCTGGATACTGGGGGCATGTTCGCTTCGAACAAGCGTGGCCTCAACGTTGTATTGTTGCGTTTCGAAGATTGGGAACGGTTTCGCAAGGGGACCGGCAGGCTGTCCTCCTCGGCTGTGAGCGCCCGTGCGAAAGTGCAGAATTGCGAACTGATCGCCGCGCTCAAAACTGCAACGTCCACCGCAGACTCGACGATGCTTGTTTGTGTCTGCCCGCCCTCCCCGCCGGCTCTTGCCGATCCCGAACGGAAGGCGCTGTTGGGCCAGTTGGAGCAGGATCTGGAAAGCGCGCTGGCCGGGTTGCCGATTCGATTCCTGTCGAGCGCCCGATTGCTGGAACTCTATCCGGTGACCGAATATTACGACGCGGCGTCGGATAAACTCGGCCACATCCCGTACACGCAAGAAGCCTACGCGGCTTTCGGAACTGCGATTGCGCGTGTGTTCCATGCTTCCAAGCGAACGCCGTACAAAGCGATCGTGCTGGATTGCGACAACACTTTATGGAGGGGCATCTGCGGCGAACAGGGTCCGTACGGCATCGAGCTGGACGCGCCCAGCCGAGCGGTTCAAAATTTCGTGAAGGCCCGGCAAAAAGAGGGCATGTTGTTGTGCATCTGCAGCAAGAACGCTGCCGAAGATGTCGAACAAACATTTGACGAACACCCGGAGATGCCGCTCGCCCGATCGGATTTCATCGGATGGCGGGTCAACTGGCGTCCGAAGCCGGAGAACATTCAGTCGCTCGCCACGGAGCTGTCGCTGGGTCTGGACTCGTTCATCTTCCTGGACGACAATCCCATGGAGACGGCGGAAGTGGAGTCCCGTTGTCGCGGCGTCCTCGCTCTGACACTGCCCGCGAAGATCGACGATATTCCCCGATTCCTCGATCATGTGTGGGCCTTCGATCAAACCGGGCTTACCGCCGAGGATCGGAATCGGACAGCGATGTATCGGGAGAATTCGTCGCGCAGCCTGCTTCTCGCCGAGTCGCCCTCCTACGCCGATTTTCTGGCCGGCCTCGAACTGGAAGTCGAGATCCGTGAATTGAACGGCGCCGGAGAAATCGCTCGCGCCGCGCAGATGACGCAGCGCACGAATCAATTCAATTTCACGACGCGGCGATTCACCGAGTCGGAGGTCCGGGAGGCCCTCAGCGGCGGCTCCGTGGAGATTCTGACCACCTTTGTACGCGATCGCTTCGGAAACTACGGGCAGGTCGGCCTGGTTATGTATGAGGCGGTCGATGACGCGCTGCGGGTCCAGAACTTGCTGCTGAGCTGCCGGGTTTTGGGCAAAGGCGTGGAGCACGCCATGGTGGCGCGGCTGGGACAGATCGCAATGGCGCGATCGCTGTCGGCCGTGGAGATCGCGTTTCAGCCGACGCCGAAGAACACGCCGGCACGCGATTTTCTAAGCAGCCTCGGCGCCTGTGTCCAAGGATTCATCTATCGGTTCCCGGCCGAGGTGGCTGCGTCTGTCCGGTTCTCGGTACCGCAAAACGAACCGTCAGCCGCCGCGCCGGATGTAGAACCCGACGCTGTTCCGAAACCCCCGGCTTCCGGTTTCGCGGCCGACTTCGCGTGGATCGCAACACATCGCAGCGACGCCGCCTCGATTCTGAAGGCAGTGGAGGACTCCCACGCGATCGGTGTGGCTGCATCGTCCGCGATCCAGCCGAGAGACGAGATGGAAAGACTCCTGACGCGCATTTGGGAACGCGTTTTGCGAGTCTCGCCCATCGGCATTCGCGACGACTTTTTCGATCTCGGCGGCGACTCGTTCCTGGCGGTTCGCATCTTAGCCAATTTAGAAGCAATCACAAAGCGCGACCTTCCGCTGGTCACGCTGTTTGAAGCTCCCACCATCGCAAAGTTGGCCGAAGTGCTGCGCAACCCGTCCTGGAAGCCTCACTGGAACTGCCTGGTGCCGATCAAGAGCTCCGGCGGCCGGGCGCCCTTTTTCTGCGTTCACGGAGTTGGCGGCAACGTACTCGAATACATGGATCTGGCTCGTCACGTTCATGCCGATCAGCCTCTCTATGGACTTCAAGCCATCGGACTGAACGGGACAGTGTCGAGAGAGAAATTCACGATCGAAGAAATGGCCGGGCGCTATATTAGTGAGATTCGTGAATTTCAACCCGAAGGCCCGTACTATTTAGGCGGATCGTCATTCGGAGGGTTGGTTGCCTACGAGATGGCGCGGCAATTGGCGGCGGCGAGCCAGACGGTCGCGCTGGTTGCGATGTTCGATATCGCGGTGCCCGGCTCTGAGGGAGCGCTGGGCGCCAGGAGCGCTTGGCGGCAGCGAATGGACACCTTCTGCTACCGAGTCACGCTGCATTGGCGCAACATCCTGGTGCTCGATCCGGGGGAGCGCATCGGCTACATCCGTGAGAAAGCAAAACGCCTGGCCGGTCGGGTCGAATCTCGCACGCACCTTCCGGAGGCAATTTGCTCCGTCATGGAAGCGGGATACTGGGCCGCTAGCCGTTACGTTCCAGGCGAGTATTCTGGCGGCATCACTCTGTTCCGCGCCACCGAGCAGCCTGCCTGGGTGACTTCCGATCGGATGCTAGGCTGGGGAAATTTGGTCAAAGGCAGAATCGAGATCTACGACACACCTGGCCACCACGCGGACCTGGTTCGGGATCCCCGGGCCCGCGTGCTCGCGCGGCAGCTTGACGATGCGCTGGCCAAAGCTCAAGCACGCGCATCCGCCCCAGCGCCCCGGTAGTGTCCTGAGTCCCAAGTTGGCCAAACAACCACGGTGGGGCGGACGCCTTCGTCCGCCCCGGACCCGCGCTCGCTGGGGCCCCTGGTCCGGCTCCTCCAACACAGTCAAAACGGAGGCCGACGGGGGCGTAGGCCGCAGTCACTGCGCCTAGCAGCCAGGGGGGCCGCCCCACTTCGCGAATTCTTCAATCAACTTGCAACTCAGGACATTAGTTCAAATCCGGGGTCTGCAGCAAGGGGTTGAACCAGGCTCTGTCGCGCACGTGCGTCCGCGACTTAATGCGCCAACCCATGGCGGTCTTCACGTACACGTCTTCGTATCCGCCATGCCGCTCGATGCTGCCCGGTCCCTTGATTCCCATCTGCAGCAGATAAATCCTTCCGGTAGCGCCCTCGGGCGTTGGCGTGAAGACCTGGTTCACCATGATGTGGGTCCAACCGGTCCAGATCATCGGGGTCTTGCATCCGCGCGATCCACCGCCAATCAGCGTCGCCAGCGCCTCGCGGCCCTTGGCCAGCACGCGGCCTCCCTGCTTGAACCCCTCGTCGGAGTTCTTGTCGATGAAAACGCCATCGGGGGTAAACACATCCGCGTAATCGTACCCATTGTTCGAACAGGTGTCGATGCCGTACGCGTAGCGGTTGGTGAGTTGAATCAACTGGTCGTAATCCAAGGCCGTGAGCGACGGCTCCTTGGCAGAGACCACCGCGGGCCTCGATTCGATCCACATCGTGACCCATGTGCCAATGCACGCGCCCAAGGCTACGCCAGCTAAGAATTTCCATTTTGTCATCGGTGTCTCCGGTAATGTCCTCGCATCAGTATAATCGCCGGGCCACTCGAGTTCAGTTGTCGGTCGGCACTTTTTCGGCTTTGTCGATGACCAGCACGTCCAGCTTCGCCTTGGCCGACACTAGTTTCAAGCCAAGTTGCTGTTCGATGGCGGCGACGAGATCCGGCCCCGGGTCTGCTGCGCTATCGGCTGGGGCCGGTCCTGGCCCTCCTTGGGGCGGCCCGAACCGACGTAGATCCATTTTGAACTCGATGCCGAAATCGAATTTCCCGGTCAGCCCGGTCTTATCCAACACAGGACGATGAAGTTGGCCACCCAGCAGCGTCGTTAACCTGGAGAGAGTCTGCGCCTTGGCCACCGTGTGTGCTTGCCCGTTAGCCATGATGGTAGTAACGAATCCGGGTCCGCTCAGCTCGCCATCCTTGAATTTAGGAGGTCCCGGATCCAGCTCCGCGGCCGGATCCACCGCAGTTTCCTTCAGCTTCGCTCCATTCTTGCCGACTACGAGCTCTTCCACCTGGAACTCCTTCGGCTCATGGTGCAGCATCAGACCGAACCGTTCGGCGAGCAGGCTCTGCCACATCGCGTTGACCTGCTTTTTGGTTGCGCCCGCCGGCAGCTTGACAAGAATGTCGTATCTTTCAGTATCCAGCCAGCCCGGGCCGTTGACCTGGTACTCCTTCATGTCGTACGCGGTCATGATCAAGCCTCGCAACGTGGCATAGGTCCATGTGATCTGGCCAGGGTCCGGTGTTCCGGGACCGCCGCGAGCCGGTCCAAAGAAGACTCGTCCGCCCGATGTAACGGGCGGCGACAACTTGACCGATGCCACTTCAAACGTCGGGCCTGGGGTGGATTGCGCGAAGCTGAGTGCGCATCCGAAAACCCACAAACAAGCTCTCATGGTGGTTGGCGCCATTACGAGTATAATTGTCGGCTGACTGGAGGTGTCATGTCTGCTGCGAAGTTCTTTCTGATGGTTGTTCTCTGCGGTAGCGCGAGCGCGCAAGGTCTGGTGACGCAGCGCGTTTTGTCGCTCGGGATGGCGAAGACCATTGCGGAGGCGACGATTTCGGAATGCAAGTCAAAGGGCTTCAACACCGCCGCAGTGGTGGTGGACCGCACGGGCCAGGTGCTGGTGTTCCTGCGCGATGAGCAGGCGGCGCCGCAAGTGGGCGAGATGGCGCGGCGCAAGGCTTTTACCGCGCGAATGTTCCGCAGCACAACGCTTGAATTTCAGAAGCGCACGGCCAACGATCCGACGCTGGCCCCGCAACGGCAGGTGGCGGATATCCTGGCGCTGGGCGGCGGCGTGCCCATCCAGGTGGGCAACGAGATCGTCGGAGGCGTGGGCAGCGCCGGGTCGAGTCAAGAGCAAGACGATGCGTGCGCGAAGGCCGGCGTGGCGAAGGTGGCGGAGTTGCTGAAGTAGGGCGGACGCCCTCATCCGCGGCCGATGCCCCCGTCGGCCTTCTGATTCTGCCTTCTGATTCTGCCTTCTGATTCACCAGCCCGCGCGTGATTTCAGGATAGAATCTCAAGGATAGATTCCAAATCGGGAGAATAACATTCCATGCGCTCTACCCCCGTCGTCTTTTGCGCTATCGCGGCCGTTGCGCTGACGCTCGCTTTCAACGCGCAGGCCTCCACCGGGCCCATCCCGCTGAATTGCGATCGTGCGTGCCTGGAGGGCGTAGTCAACCAGTACCTGGCAGCCATGGCTGCGCGCGATCCTAAGCGCTTGCCGCTTTCGGCCGATGTGAAGTACTCCGAAAACGATCAAATGATGCAGATCGGCGACGGCTTCTGGAAGACCGTCGAGAGCGTTGGAAATTACAAGCACATCTTCACCGATCCGGAAGCCGGCCAAGTGGTTTTCATGGGCACCATGCATGAAGCCGGCAAGCCGCTCCTGATGAGCTTACGGCTGCGCATCCAGCTCGGCCGCATCACCGAAGCGGAAGCCATCTATTTCCGTCAAGGCGGCGGTGGGCCCGCCAACATCGCCGCACTGGATGCGCCCGGCTATAAGCCCGAGGACATGTGGTTCAAGTCGCTTCCGCCCGCCCAGCGGATTTCCCGCCCCGAGATGATTTCGATCGCCGACGCGTACTTCAGCGGTCTGGAAAAGAACGACGGTAAGGGCGTCAACGGCACCGGCACCTATCCGTTCACCGACGATTGCGACCGCATTGAAAACGGATCTCACACCACCAACGTGCCGCGGCCCGCCAATGAACCTAAAGACGCCATCAACGGCTTCGCCATGGATTGCATGTCGCAGTTCAAGCTGGGCTACTATTTTGTCGTTCAGGCCATTCACGACCGCCGCTATCCGCTGGTGGATGCGGAGCGCGGCGTGGTTTGGGCGCACGTGGTGTTCGATCAGGGAACCGTGAAGTCGGGTGTTCTTTCCGACGGCCGCCCGTACACGTTCGGGTTCTTCAATTCGCCATCCAGCATTCTGGTTACCGAGGCGTTCCTGATTGAGAACCACAAAATTCGCCGGGTGGAAATGATCGGTCCGTCTGCGTTCTATCACTTAAATTCGCCGTGGGGCGGAATCAGCGGGCGGTAATCATGATCAGAGCTTTCCTTTTATCGGTGACTCTTGGATGCGTAGCTTGCTCGGTTGTCATGGGTCAACCGGGGCGGCCCATCGACGATGCTGCATTGAAGGACGCCGGCCGGACGGGCGACGAATGGATCAGCTACAACGTGAACTGGTCCGAGCAGCGCTACAGTCCGCTCAACCAGATCAACGCGAGCAACGTCAGCCGCCTCGGCTTGGCTTGGTATGTCGATATTCCGGCCGCCCCGGGCCGTCCGCAGACCCATCAGGAAGCGACGCCGCTGGTGCACGACGGCACTCTCTACAGCATTACGCCGTGGAGTATCGTTTACGCCGTCGATGCACGCACGGGCAAGGAGCTTTGGCGGTCCGATCCCGAGGTCAATCAGGAAATATGGCAATCGCGAATTTGTTGCGGCGTGGTGAATCGCGGCGTGGCGCTTTATAAAGATATGGTGATCGCGCCGGTGGTGGATGGCCGTATGCGGGCCCTGGATCTGAAGACCGGCAGGAAAATATGGGAGACGCGGGTTGCTCCCATCAACATGCCGTACACCTTCACCATGGCGCCGCGCGTGATTCAAGGCGGCAAGGTGATCATCGGAGCGTCCGGCGGCGAGTATGCGGTGCGCGGTTTCTTTGCCGCTCTCGACGCCGACACGGGAAAGATTGCCTGGAAGTTTTACACCGTTCCCGGCGATCCGTCGAAGCCGTTCGAGCAGCCGGAATTGGCCGAAGCCGCCAAAAGCTGGTCGGGCGATTGGTGGAAGCTCGGCGGCGGCGCGCCCGTGTGGAACGGCATGGCGTACGATCCGGACGCGGACATCGTGTATGTCGGAACGGGGCAACCTGGCCCCTGGACATCGCAGTCGCGCGGCAAGGGAGACAACTTGTTCGCCGATTGCATTCTCGCGGTGCGTGGCGCCACAGGCAAGCTGATCTGGTATTACCAGGAGGTCCCGGGCGACGTTTGGGACTTCGATTCCGTTGCCGATCTGATGCTGCTCGATCTGCCGGTCAATGGCAAAACGCGGAAGGTTGTAATGCAGGCGCCGAAGGACGGCTTCTTTTATGTTCTCGATCGCCTCACGGGAGAACTGCTCTCGGCCGAGCCTTGGGTGACGGTGAATTGGGCTTCCGGTGTCAATCTGAAAACCGGTCGTCCAGTGATCAATCCGGAGGCCTATTACGGAAACGACTCGGTGGCCGTGATGCCGGGCTCCATCGGCGGGCACGTCTGGCCGCCGTGGTCCTACAATCCAACAACCGGCCTAGTCTACATTCCCAGCTTGATCGGTCAGGCTTTCAATTTTGCGGCGGATCCTAAGTTTGTGCCAAACGCAACCGACGTGGGTGAGAAGGGCAAGGGCCAATACAACATGGGGCTATCGTTCGCGCGGCCGCGTCCCGCTAACGCCGAGGCTCATACCGATACGAACGGCGCCGCCAACAAGGCCGATAAACCAGATGCGCCGTTTACTCCACCGCCTCCCGACCCGGCCCTCCCTAAGATTGGTCCGGAAGGGCAGGGCAACATTCTGATCGCCTGGGATCCAATTGCCGGAAAAGAACGGTGGCGCGGCCTCGCGGCTGGACAAACTCAGGGCGGCACTCTGTCGGCCGGTAATCTAGTCTTCGTCAGTCTCGATAAGCGCTTGGTCGCATATCGCGCCGATAACGGCGACCAGTTACTCGACATTGCGACGGGACTTTCCATGATGAGTCCTCCGATGACGTTCTCGATCGATGGCAAGCAGTATGTCGCTGTGGCGGGCGGTCCTGCGAACGCGCCCAGCGGATTCGGTTCGGAACCCGTCGAAACCAAGGTTCCGCTCGGGCCCTCTCGATTACTGGTCTACGCGCTGGATGGAAAGGCGACACTGCCGAACCATTAGCCGTGGGGCGGGCGCCCTCGCCCGCGCCGGACCCCCTCTGGTCCGGCTCTGGGATTGTACGAACAAAGAGGCCGACGCGGGCGTCGGCCGCGGTCCAGGGGGACCGCCCTACCGTCAAGTGCGCACAATAAGCTTAGGCGCGGTGAGTTTCTGAACATCGGCCACGGTGACGCCGGGCGCGAGTTCTTCCAGCACCAGGCCGTCGGGCGTGACGCGAATTACCGCCAGTTCGGTAATGATGGTTTCCACGACGCGAATTCCGGTCAGCGGCAGTGTACATTTTTCGACGATTTTGGGAGCGCCCGTTTTGGTGGCGTGTTCCATGGCGACGATAACGCGGCGCGCGCTGGCCACCAGGTCCATGGCGCCGCCCATGCCTTTCACCATTTTTCCAGGGACCATCCAGTTGGCGAGGTTTCCTTCGCGATCCACTTCCATCGCGCCCAAAATGCTGAGATTGATGTGGCCGCCGCGGATCATGGCGAACGATTCAGCGCTCGAGAAGTAGGAGCTGCCCGGCAATTCCGTAATGGTTTCTTTTCCCGCATTGATCAGGTCGGGGTCTTCCTGGCCGGGAAGCGGATAAGGTCCGACGCCGAGCATGCCGTTTTCCGATTGAAGAATTACCTCCATGCCGGGTGGGACGTAATTGGCCACCATGGTCGGAATGCCGATGCCGAGATTGACATAGTAACCGTCGCGGAGTTCTTGCGCTACGCGGCGTGCGATGCGTTCACGCGGATACATGGGTCCTCAAGCTCTATTCCTTAGAGTTTTCCGCTCGATGGTCTTGTCGTATTTTTCGCCTTGCACAATACGTTGCACGTAGACTCCCGGCGTTCTTACGCTATCGGGATCGATGGCCCCCGGTTCCACCAGTTCTTCGACCTCGGCGATGGCGATCTTCGCCGCGGCGGCCATCATCGGATTGAAGTTTTGAGCGGTCTTTCGATACACGAGATTGCCCAGTCGATCGCCGCGCCAGGCTTTGACGAGCGCGAAGTCCGCTGTGAGCGCGCGTTCCAGCAGATAGCTGCGGCCGTCGAACTCCCGCACTTCCTTGCCATCCGCGACCACCGTTCCCACGCCGGCCGGCGTGTAAAAAGCGGGGATGCCAGCACCGCCCGCGCGGATGCGTTCGGCGAGGGTGCCTTGCGGGATCAGGGTCAGCTTGAGCTTGCCGGCCAGCACCATGGTTTCGAGCAGCTTGTTTTCCCCCGCGTAGCTGCCGAGGTGCGAGGCGATCATGCCTGCTTCCAGCATGACACCGGAGCCGACGCCATCGACGCCCAGATTGTTGCTGATGGTGTGCAGTCCTTTGACGCCCCGCCGCACCAGAGCGCGAATCAGGTTTTCTGGCATGCCGGCCAGGCCGAAGCCGCCGAGCATGATGGTGGCGCCGTCGGGAATGTCAGCCACTGCTTGGTCGCTGCTGGCGAAAATTTTGTTCAGAGCTGGATCCTCGAGAACAGATAGCTGCCCGCGCCGAGCAGCGCGGCCGCGATGACGGAGAGCACCAGCAGGTCGAGCGGGATGCCGAAGTGCGCGACGCCGATCAATGCGCTCCTAAGACCATCCACTCCATACGATAGCGGATCGATGCTGGCGATCACGTTCAGCACCTTGGGCAGGTTCGTCAGCGGGAACAGCGCGCCAGAAAGGAAGAAGATCGGCATCACCAGAAAATTCATGATGAGCTGGAAGCCCTGAAAGTCCGACAGCACCGACGCGATCGCGGTGCCGAGCGCGGTGAACATGATGGCGACCAAAATCATGATCAGGATTGCAACCGGAAGCGCATGAAAGTTGGTGACGCGGAAGCCGGCGGCGAAGCAGATGGCCACCACGATGACGCCTTGGATCATGGCTACGGTGGCGCCTCCCAGCGTTCGTCCGATCATGACCAGGATGCGCGGAACCGGCGCGACGAGGGTCTCTTTCAGGAAGCCGAACTGGCGATCCCAGATCAATTCAATACCGGAGAAAATCGCGGTAAACAGGATGGTCATGGCGATGACGCCGGGAGCGAGGAACTGGATGTAGTTGCCTTGGCCGGCTTTCTGGAAGATCGGCCCGAAACCGAAGCCGAGCGCGATCAGAAACAGCAGCGGCTGGCCGAGAGAAGCGATGATGCGCGGCTTGGAGCGTACGTAGCGCTTCACTTGCCGCAGCCAGAGAATATAGATGGCGCTCATCGGCGGTTCCCCCGGAACATGCGGGCCATGTTGCGCATCTGGTCGGTAGAGGTGGCATCCTCGTCGCGGATGGTAGATCCCGTTAATGACAGGAAGGCCTGTTCCAGCGTCTCCGCGCCGGTCTGTTCCTTAAGTTGCTGCGACGTTCCTTGCGCGACGATTTTGCCGTGATCGATGATGGCGATGCGATGGGCCACGCGGTCGGCCTCTTCCATGTAGTGGGTGGTCATGAACACGGTGACACGCTCCTCTTCATTCAATTTCTTGACGTGCTTCCAGAGCTGGTTGCGGGTTTGGGGATCCAGGCCGAGCGTGGGCTCGTCGAGGAAGACAATCTTGGGCGTGTGGAGCAAGCCGCGAGCTATCTCGAGACGCCGTTTCATGCCGCCCGAGAATTGTTTGACTGGGTCGTTACGGCGATCCCACAGCTCGAACAGCTTTAACAGCGATTCGATTCGCTCCAGGCGGAGCTTGCGCGGCACTTTGTAGAGCACGCCGTGAAAATCCATGTTTTCGTAAGCGGTCAGCTCGTCGTCCAGACTGGGGTCCTGGAAGACGATCCCGAAACGTTTGCGGGCCTCGTTGTGTTGGACGCTGGGGTCCAGGCCATCCAGCCGAACAGAGCCGCTGGTCGGTTTCAGAAGTGTGGTGAGGATCTTGATGGTCGTGGTTTTGCCCGCGCCGTTGGGGCCGAGGAAAGCGAAGATTTCACCTTCTTCGACATCGAAGGAGATGTCCTTGACGGCTACGAAGTCGCCGTAAGCTTTTACTAGATTGCGCACTTGGATCATTGGCTGGCTCATCTTATGTGACTCGCTCCTGGGGAAACGCGCCGCGTCCCGGCGGCTCCATTCTGCGCCGCTGGCTCGGGCTTGGCGCCTTGCGTAATCTTGGCCATCAAATTCAAAAACGTTTCGCGCTCGGCCTGGCTCAGCGGCGTCAGCCAGCTTCGCGCCATGGCTTGGTGTCTGGCTCGCAATGCGGTCTGAAACGCTTTGCCCACCTCGCTCATTTCCACCTGCACCACGCGGCGGTCTTGTTCAGACCGGACCCGAATTACAAGACCTTTGCTCACCAGCCGGTCGATAGTGTGGGTGGCGGTGCTCAATGGGACACCCAGCTCCCCGGCAAAATCGCTCATGATGGTGCGGCCACTGGTGCGCAGCAGGATCAAGGCGCGAATTTCTTCGCGGGAACATTCGAGACTCGGCTCCTCGGCCGGCTGGCGCGGCAGGATCAAGCGGCGAAACAGCGCGTCCAGGTAGCCGAGCAACCGGCCGGACTGGCTCTCCAGTGTATTTCGCTTTTGCAATAGTTGCATTATGGAAGAACTTAACCCAGGGTGTCAAGCGCCAAAAGTGTCGCGATCTGTTTTGGATATACCTGGCCGGTACGGCGAATGGGCGTGCTGATGATATGCTGATTGGCGGACTTTCCGATGCGACTTTGTATTAAATCCTCGATCATTATCGCGGCCGCTTGCGCCGCCGTCTTTCTCTGTGTGCTTCCCGCCGCCGGGCAAAATGCCGCTCCGCGGATCCCTCGGATGTCGAACGGTAAACCGAATTTGACCGGGCTTTGGCAGGCGCTCGGCACAGCGGACTGGGATATCCAGGACCATAGCGCGTCCGCGGGGCCGTTATATCAGATGGGCGCGGAGGGTGCGGTTCCTCCGGGGCAGGGCATCGTGGAAGGCGGTGAGATTCCTTACACGCCGGCAGCGCTCGAACAGAAGAAGAAGAACTTCGCGAGCCGGTTCAAGGACGATCCCGAAGTGAAGTGCTACATGCCGGGCGTGCCTCGGGCGGCCTACCTGCCGTTTCCCTTCCAGATCATTGAATCGCAGAAAGACATCCTGTTCGCATATGAGTATGCGACTACCAACCGCCTGATCAATATGGGCAAGCCGCAGGAAGCGGCCACCGACACGTGGATGGGAACCTCCAACGGCCACTGGGACAAAGACACTTTGGTGGTGGACGTGACTGGATTCAATGGAAACGCGTGGTTCGATCGCGCCGGTGATTTTGCCAGCGACGGCCTGCACGTTGTGGAACGCTATTCGCTGATCGACGCCAACACGATGAACTATGAGGCGACCATCGAGGATCCGGCGACGTTTACGCGGCCCTGGAAGATTAATGTGATCCTGTACCGGCATCGCGAGAAGGACGCGCGGTTGCTGGAGTTCAAGTGCGTGGAGTTTACCGAGCAGTTGCTCTATGGCGACTTGGTCCGAAAGCCAAGTGGCGGGAAATAGGTAACCTCGGGAGCGATAAAATCGCCCAACAAGCAAGGAGAATTCCATGAATCAACGAACTTTCCTGTTGATGGCGGGCCTGGCCGCCGTGGCGCCGTTGGGCTTGATTGCGGGTCAAAGTGCTTCAACAAGCGCGGCGAAGACCGCCAAGACTTCGGCCGATCCCAAGACGCCGTGGGGTGACCCGGACATTCAAGGCACTTGGACCAGCGACGACACCTGGGGCGTACCTTTCGAGCGGCCGAAACAGTTCGGTACCCGAGCCACGCTGACGGAGGACGAACTCAAGGCGCGGGAGAAGACCGTGTCGAATTCCGAGGAGTTCGTGGAAACCGGCGGCGCGAATCATTCCCCAGCCAAGGCGCAGATCGATGCCGCTGCCAAGGGAGAAGCCCCACCACCTCCCCCACAAGGCCGATTCGGCCGTGGCGTAGACTCCGCACCTGTTCCCGGACATTGGGGTGAGTTCGCACGCCGCGCGTCGCATCAAACTTCGCAGATTGTGGATCCTCCCGATGGCCGGCTTCCTGCGTTGACGCCGGAGGCGCAGGCTTTGCTGGACGCCAAGATGAAAATGCGGCGCGATCCGATTCCGGCTTCCTATACGAATTGGAGCTATTATGACCGCTGCATCACTCGTGGCGTGGCGGGTTCGATTTTGCCGGTGGTCTATGGTAATGGGCTGGAGATCGTACAGACGCCCGGATATGTGGCGATTCGCTACGAAATGGTCCACGATGTACGCATTATTCCGACCGACGGGCGCCCGCACCTGAGCTCCAACATTCGCTCCTACATGGGCGATGCGGTAGGCCACTGGGAAGGCAAGACCCTGGTGGTGGAGACGACGAATTTGCTGGGCGATCGGATGGCGGTCGGGGTGAACGGCGACGGTGGAGCTCCCTACAGCGAAGATATGAAACTCACCGAGCGGTTCACTCGGGTGAGCCCCAACACCATCAATTACGAGTTGATCGTGAACGATCCGAAGACCTACACGGCGCCTTGGAAAGTCGCGTTCCCGATTACGCATGAGCCGGGGTATCAGCTGTTTGAATACGCCTGCCACGAAGGCAACATGGCCATGCACAATATGCTGAGCACGGCTCGCTTGGAAGATAAGAAAGCCGCCGCGGCCGGGAAATAAACGGAGACCAATTGATTTATGAAAAACAGACTTTTGCAAAGCCGGTTGTGGGTGGCCGCTGCCGGAATCGGGTTGCTGCTCAGCGTCGCGCCGATGTGGGCGCATCACGCCTTCGCGGCGGAGTTCGATGTGAACAAGCCGCTGGTACTGCGGGGCACCGTCACGAAGATGGAATGGATCAATCCGCACGCCTGGATTCACCTGGACGTGAAAAACGCCGACGGCACCGTGACCAGTTGGATGATCGAAGGGGGCGCTCCGAACGGACTGCTGCGCCGCGGTTTCACCAAGAATTCGCTGCCGCCGGGCACCGAGATCGTGGTGGAAGGCTGGCAGGCCAAAGACGAGTCGACGCGCGCCAACGGCAGCAACATCACTTATCCGGACGGACGGAAGCTGTTCATTGGATCGTCGGGAACCGGCGCGCCGGGCGACAAGGGCGGGGATAAGTAGGAGAAGAATTTAGAATTCAGAATTCAGAATTCAGAATTCAGAAGTCGAGGCCGCCGAGTTCCGCTATTCTGGATTCTGACTTCTGGATTCTGATTTTCTTTGTGAGCCCCAATGCGCGCTTGGTTCATGGATTCCTACGACGGTGTCGAGAAGTTGCGATTGGGCGAGGCGCCCGATCCCGAGCCTGGCCCCGATCAAGTTTCGCTTCGCGTGCGATTTGCGGCGCTGAATCCGGCGGACGCGTTTCTGGCCCAGGCTATGTATCCCGCCAAGCCGGCATTACCTCACATTTTGGGACGCGACGGTGTGGGCGAAGTGGTCGCTGTTGGGGCGGGCGTTTCGAACGTGAAGATCGGCGACACGGTCGGCATCCTGCGCTGCGATTGCGGCGTGGAAAAATGGGGAACGCTGGCCGAGAAGGTGCTCGTATCGGCCGCTAGCGTCGCTCCGCCGCCTGTGGGCTGGTCCTTGGAACAGACGGCTGGGGCTCCTCTGGTTTATTTGACGGCGTGGCAGGCACTGACCCAGTGGAGCGATCCGCCTGCCCCACCTCCCGAGGGATCGGTGCTGCTGGTGACTGGCGCCTCCGGGGGGGTAGGCACGGCGTCGGTGCAACTCGGCAAATCTATGGGCCTGACGGTAGTGGGGTTATCGCGCAGCGCCGAGAAAAGCGCCAAGCTGCTGGCTCTGGGAGCCGATTTCGTGTTCGATCCCGCGGACCCGAACCTGCGCAAAGCCATAATGGCGGCGATCGCGCCCAAGAAAGTGGACATCGTGGTGGACAGCGTGGGCGGAGCGCTGTTCAATCAGGTGATCGCGACGCTGGGATATGGCGGGCGCGTCAGTGTGGTGGGCCGCAGCGGCGGCGAAGTCCCTAATTTCAATACTGCGGCGCTGTTTTTCAAACGCAATCGGATCGGCGGGGTCGCGGTCTCCGACTTCACGTCCGAGCAGGCGCAGACGGCGTGGAAAGAAATTACGGGACGGCTGAACGCGACCGGTCAGAAGCCGGTGGTGGATCACGTGTTCGCATTTGAAGATGTGAAGCAAGCGTTCGCGCGGCTGGCTGAAGGACCCATGGGCAAGGTTCTGGTTAAGGTGATAAGCTAGCGCCTGGAGAAAAACAGATGCGAGGATTCAGAAGCGCAGTCGTGGTTGCCGCGGCATGCGGGATGTTGAGCGCGGGGACCGGTGACGCACCTGGGCCTGCCATCGGAGTGCGAGCGATCATTCATTCAGTGGGGAATCTGGATAAGACCGTCGCATTTTATCGCGATGGACTCGGCATGCAGCCGGTGGGGCCGGGCGGCAAGCCCGTGACCGCCATGCCAACGCCACAAGCTTTGGATGAATCGCTTTCGAAGTTCACCGATACGCACGGCGCGAAGTTTCGTAACGCATCGTTCAACATTCCAGGCGCGGCGTTCATGCTGGAGCTGACCGAGTTCACCGGCACGCCTCGCAAACAGGCAGCGCCGCACATGCAGGATCCAGGGGCGGCGACTTTGGTGCTGACGGTGCGCGATGTGGATGCGGCGCTCGCCGGGGTAAAGAAAAACGGTGGGTCGGTGTTGAGCATCGGTGGAGAGCCGATGAAAATCGGCGGCGAGACCAGCCAGAGCCGCTCGGTGTTCGTGCGAGATCCCGACGGGTTCATGCTGGAATTGGCCGGTATCCAGCCAGCGCCCAAATCGAGCGCACCGGCCGACAGCAATATTCTCGGTGGGCGCATCGGCGTGACGATCAAAGATACTGACCAGACCATGAAGTTCTATCACGACGTGCTGGGCTTTGAGACGAAGCCCGCGCCGGTTGCGTATCAGACGAATAAAACCATCGCGTCGCTGATCGACGCCAAGGGAGCGCAGTGGCGCATCAGTTCGGCCAAAGTGCCCGGCACGGACGTGAACTTTGAGCTGCTGGAGTTCAAGGACGTTCCACGCAAGGATTTTGCGCTGCGCGTACCCGATATTGGGTCGCCGGCGGTTTCGATTCATGTCAAGGACGTGGAGAGCGCCATGAAGGCGGTGGCGGCCGGTGGCGGGTCCATCGTCACGCGCGGCGGTGAACCAGTCAAATTAGGACCTGGCGTGGGCGTATTCGTCCGCGATCCGAACGGGCTGTTGATTGAGCTGATTCCCTAATTACAAAGTGCCGGTAAAGTAGCGGGCTTGGCGCTAGAAATGGCCGCGATGATTTCGTCGCAGCGTTGTGGTGAAAGCACTGCGCCCGCGAGCGCTCGGAACTTCGCCGCCATTTCATCCCAACTGAGCGGGTTCTCGGGATCGCCCTTGGGATAGCGGATGAACTTTTCGCAGTGCTGGCCGTTATCGAGTTCGATGGTTACACGAGCCGACCACTCTTGCGGGAAGGTTTCCTCGATGCGAGGATCTTTCACCAGCACCACTTTGTTCATCAATTCCCGGATCTTGGGCGAGCGCGCTTTTTCCAGCGTGAATTGAGCCAGGCCTGCGGCGCCATCGATGGCAGCTACAGCGACGCCAAAGGGCATGGAGAACTGCTCGTCGACCACGGATTCCGGATTGTATTTTTTGGCGCGAGGTTCGGCGACGAGTCCCCATCCAGCTTCAAGGACAGCGACTTCGATGCGATGAATTTGGCTGGCCTGAAGATTGTGCTCCCGCATGATCGCAAGAACCGCATCAATCGGACCTTGCATGTAGCGGCAGCAGGCATGTGGTTTGACGGCAGTGTGCAGGATCTCGAACGACTCGCCGAGTCCGGCGGTGAGGCGATCGGGAACCGGATTGCGTGAATAGCCGTGCAGAAAACCATCGCGGCCTTCCAGAATTCTAAGCGGGCCAGTGAACCCTTCTGCAGCGAGCAGGGCCGCTTGAATGCCGTTCTGCGCTGCCAGGCCCGGGTGGATTCGCTTGGTCCACGCGCCGTCGGCCAGGAATTCCATGGACCCTGCCGACATGCTTCCCGCAATGCCAACCGCGGCGAGGGTTTGCTCAAGCGTCAAACCGAGCAGCTTCGCGGAGGTGATTGCGGCGCCGAAAACGCCGCAGGTCGGCGTCATATGGAAACCCAACGCGTAATGTTCTTTCGGCTGCACCGCCATGGCGATGCGCGCGGCGGCCTCGAAGCCAGCGACAACAGAGGCGAGGAATGTTTCGGACGAAGTCTCGGGCATCGTCTCGGCGAGTGCGAGCGCCGCCGAATACATAGTTACGCCCAGGTGAATGGACCCCCCGCTGTGCGTGTCATCCATTTCGATGCCGTGCGCGGCCGTGCCATTGGCCATTGCCGCGAAGCCTGGGATCGTACGCATGCCTGTCCCGATCACTGTGGCGCATCCGTTGGCGCCGATTCTTTGGACCATTCTCTGCACTGCGGCCGACGATTCCTCGCGGGACCCGCGAATCGCGCATGCGAGATAGTCGAGGAGGAAGTAGCGCCCGCGATCGAGAACTTCAGCGGGCAAGTCGCCGGCTTGGAGCGGATGAAGAAATTCGACCAGGTCGCGTGTGTATTCTTTCACGACGTACCTCTTTTCGGAGTGAGATATCGGCGGCGAAGTACGATTACACGCTCCTTGTTCTGGTTGAAGCCGCGCGTTTCAATGGCCACGATGCCTCGATCGGGTTTGCTGGCCGACTCGCGCTTTTCCAAAACCTCCGACTCAGCATACAGCGAATCGCCTGGAAACATAGGCCGCTCAAAGACCACGCTTTCATAGCCGAGATTGGCGATGGTCTTGCCGCTGGTGTCGGAGACGCTCATGCCCACCGTCAAGCTGAAGAGCAGCGTATCGAGCACCGGCCGGCGTCCCAGGGGCTGGGTGCGCGCATAATGCTCGTCGATGAACAGTGGGTTCTGATTCATCGACAGTAGCGCGAAGAGCGTGTTGTCGTATTCAGTAATGGTGCGGCCGGGCCAGTGCTTATAAATCGCACCAACCTCGAACTCCTCGTAATAGCGGCCAAATTCCATCGCTACGAATCCACCTTATACTTTTTGAGCAGGTTGCGTGCGATGATCAGCCGCTGCAGTTCGTTGGTGCCGCCTCCGATGACAACCAGAGGCGCGTCGCGATAGTAGCGCTCGACTGGGAAGTCCTTCGAATAGCCGTTAGCGCCCAGGATGCGCATCGCTTCGAACGATACTTCGGCGGCGGTTTCGGTGGCGAACAGCTTGGCCATGCCCGCTTCCAAGTCGCAACGCTCGCCGCGGTCGCGCTTCTCGCAGGCGGAATAGATTAACAGCCGCGACGCTTCGATGTGCGTCGCCATGTCGGCCAGCTTGTTTTGGATGGTCTGGTATTCCGCGATCGGCTTTCCGAAAGTGGTGCGGCGCTGCGCATAGCGAATGGCCTCTTCAAAAGCGGCGCGGGCAATGCCGAGGCCGCGCGCGGCGACGTTCAGCCGCTCGGCTTCGAGTCCGGTCATCACTTGCTTGAAGCCCCGGCCTTCCACGCCACCGATGAGATTCTCGGCGGCAATCGGAAAATCGGAAAAATGCAGCTCGCACGTTTCGACGCCTTTATACCCCATCTTCTCGATGTCGCGGCCCACCGTCATGCCCGGCGCGCCCTTCTCGATCACAAACGCACTCATGCCGCGATGGGCGGGTTGGGCGCTGGGGTCGGTCTTGGCGAGCAGCAGGAACGTGCTGCCGTGACGCGCGTTGGTGATCCACATCTTCGAGCCATTGACGCGATAGATGTCGCCGGCGCGGATCGCCGTGGTGCTGATGTTCTGCAGGTCCGTTCCAGCGTTCGCTTCCGTGAGACAGATGCCGCCACGTTTTTCGCCGGTCGCCATGTCCGGCAGGAAGCGGCGCTTTTGTTCTTCGGTTCCGAAACGACCCACCACATCGCACATCACCGAATTGCTTCCAATTACGCCCGCAAGGCCGAGCCAGCCGCGCGAGATCTCTTCGAAGATCATTGCAAATGTGGTCGTGTCGACGCCGGCGCCGCCGTATTCTTCCGGAATGTTGAGCCCGAACAATCCCATCTCTTTCATCTGGGCGACCAGCGCGTGCGGATATTCGTCGCGATGTTCCATGGCGGACGCGACGGGGATCACTTCGTTCTCGACGAACTGCCGGACGGTCCGGAGAATCAGCTCTCGCTCTTCGGTAAGCGCTTTCAATCGTGTTCTCCTGGCTGATCTTTTGGGACGCTGCACGCGCCGAGGCGGATTAATTCGTCGATCTCCACGTCGCTGTAGCCGGCTTCGTGCAGGATGGCGCGGCCATGTTCGCCGGTGCTGGGAGGGGGTCCTTGTGGAGCGGGCGGCGTTAGTGAGAGTCCAATCGGAAGGCGCGGCAGCACGATCGGCTGCTCACCGGTCAAGTTGATCTGAGTAAATAGGCCCAACGCGGCGGCCTGCGGATCTTGCAAAACTTGTCCCGGGCTTTGGATCGGGTCGTTGGCGATATCGTGTTCGTCGAAGAGAGCCACCCAATGCGACGTTGGTTGAGTACGCAACACGTGAGCGATGAGGTTCTCGAGTTCATCGACGTTGGCGACACGATCCGGATTGGTGCGAAATCGCGCATCGGTGGCCCACTCTTCATGACCGAGCGCCACACACAGTCGATGAAATTGCCGATCGCTCGAAATGCCCAGCATGATCTGTCCGTCGCCGGTGGGCAGCGATCCGTAGGGCGCAAACGCTTTGTGCCGCGCGCCTTGCGGCTGAGGATCCAGCCCTAGGAATTGCCGGTAGACGAGATGATACGACATGAACAGGATGCCGGTCTGAAAAAGCGACGCGTCCACGCGCTGGCCTTTCCCGGAGTTTTTACGCTCGAGCAGGGCGGCCAGAATTCCGAGCGCCATCCACGTGCCGGTGGTCACGTCCAGAATGGAAACGCCGGTGCGCATGGGATGCCCCTGGCCGGTTCCCGTGACGCTCATGATGCCGGTGCGAGCTTGCAAGACGGCGTCGTAACCTGGCTTGGTGTAATCCGGCCCGCTGGGGCCATAAGCGGAGAGCGACGCATAGATGATATCGGGCTTGCGCGCGCGAATGGCCGGTTCATCCAGGCCCAGCGCCGCGGCCTTGCCACCGCGAAAGTTCTCGAGAAAGACATCGCAGCCGGATGCAAGGCGCAGCACCACTTCGCGTCCTTCAGGCTTGGCGAGGTCGAGAGTAATGGAACGCTTGCCGCGGTTGAGCGCCACGAAGTAAGCCCCCCATTCGCCACGATGCGGCCCCATTGCGCGGCCATCTTCACCGCCGGTGCGTTCCACTTTGACGATGTCGGCGCCGAGATCGGAGAGAATCATGCTGGCGGTGGGGCCGGCGACGATGCTGCTCAAGTCGAGGACGCGGATACCTTCGAGTACAGGGGCCAAGAAAACGAAGATACCATTATCTGAGCGTGCCGCCGGACCGCTACTTCATCCGCTGGATCAGTTCCAGAAACAAATTGTTCGGATCGCGCACGATGGCGATGCGCAGCGTCGCACCGGTGCTTATGGTCACATCTACAGGTTCGCCGCCTACCGTCACCACCGTTGCGCCGGCGGTTTTCAGCGTCCGCAGCAAGTTGTCGACATTGCGGACTTCCAGTTGAAGCACGGCGGTGCCGGGATCTTGTAAGCGCGTGTGCAGCGGTTTGCGATCGATGTCCTTAAATTGCGGGAATTCAATCGAAACCTGCGTGCCTGGAATTTGCAGAACAGTGCTGCGGTATTGCGCGCCGGGAGTGTTGCCCATGGCCATCCGATTCGCATCGCCCATGTAGGGAAACTCCATCAATTGCTTGAAGCCGAGCACGTCGCGATACAGGTGAACCGTGCGTTCGGTGTCGTCGGCGGTCACTGCGATCAGGCCGCCGATCACGTTGCTGGCGGTGGGCGCAGTGGTCTGGGGCAGGGGATCGCGCTGCACCAGGGCGACGAAGAAACCGTCGGGATCCTGAGCGAATGCGCCCCGTGTTTTGCCGCCGATGTCGAGCGCAGCGCCGCCGGGTGTCACGATCTTCGCTCCGCCCTGCTTCAGACGCGCGAGGGTTCCGTCGATATCGCGCACCAGCAGGATCAGATTGCCCGTGCCGGGATCTTGATTGCGCAAACGGGCTGGCTTCCGGTCGATGTCTTTGTATTCGATCAATTCCAGGCCGAAACCCGCGCCCGGCACTTTCAGCACCCCGATGCGCGACTGCGCGCCGATGGTGTTGCCCATCTTCATGATGGCCGGATTCGGATCAAATGCGCGCGGCGTGATCGCCACGTCGAGTTGCAGCAGGTCCTTATAGAACGCGAACGATTTATCGAGATTCGAGACGATATGCCCGAAGTTGCTCACGCCGGTTACTTCGGTGGGCTCGGCAGCTGAGCCGATCGAGCAGCATATTAGAGAAACAACCACGCCGAGCTTATGCATGACGGATATCCTATCTCATTCGGTTTTTGATATCGTGGTCGGTTCCAGAGCTCGATTCCACTCGATTCCAAAGGAGAAGCGCCCCAATGAAGATCCTCCGATGCCTGGCGCCGTTGCCGCTGCTCGTGTCTATGGCCTGGGCGCAGGCGCGGAAAGTGGACGACGCCACGCTGAAAAGCGCCGGCAAAAGCGGTGACGAATGGCTCACTTATGGTTTCACGCCGGGCGAAACGCGCTTCAGTCCGCTCGATCAACTGAATCCGGGCAACGTGAAGCGGCTGGGGCTGGCGTGGTCGTACGACTTGGGCGCCGGTGGCGGCGGACAGGAAGCGACGCCGCTGGTCTGGAACGGCGCCATTTACGGCATCACCAACTGGAGCGTCGTCTTCGCGGTGGATGCGCGCACCGGCAAAGAGCGCTGGCGCTGGGATCCGGAAGTGAATCAAGCGGCAGTACGTCCGGCCATTTGCTGCGGCGTGGTGAATCGAGGCATTGCGATTTATCAAGGCATGATCATCGCGCCCATTATCGACGGCCGGCTGCAAGCGTTGGACGCTCAAACCGGGAAACCGGTCTGGGAGGAGCGGGTCGCGTATTCGCAAGACGAATACACCATCACCATGGCGCCGCGTATCGCTAACGGTAAAGTGATCGTGGGCGTCAGCGGCGGCGATCATCCCAAGCGCGGCTTCTTCGACGCCTACGACGCGATGACCGGCCGTCGCCTGTGGCGCTTCTACACGATTCCCGGCGATCCATCGAAGCCATTCGAAAACTCCGCCATGCGCAAAGCGTCCGAAACGTGGGACCCCGAAGCGTGGAAATTAGGCGGCGGCGGCGCGGTGTGGGATGGAATCGCGTACGATCCGGAGACCGACCTGATTTACGCAGGCACGGGCAACGCCGAACCGTGGCCGGAGGAGTTCCGCGGATCGAAAGGCAAGGACGGCCTGTACGCCTGCTCCATCCTCGCAGTGCAAGCCTCCACGGGCGAACTGAAGTGGCACTACCAGACCGTGCCCGACGATACCTGGGACTTCGACAGCGTCCAGCAGATGATGCTGACGGATCTCACCATCAACGGCAAGCCGCGCAAGGTGATCATGCAAGCCAGCAAGAACGGTTTCTTCTACGTGCTGGACCGTGTCACCGGCGAGTTCATTTCCGCCGAGCCCTATGCCAAAGTGAACTGGGCGAAGGGCGTCGATCCGACGACCGGGCGTCCTATTGTGAACGAAGGAGCTCGCTACAGCCGCGAGCCGCTCACGATTTTTCCGTCGGCGGGCGGCGCGCACAACTGGTCGCCCATGTCGTTCAATCCTGCGACCGGACTGGTTTACATTTCCGGCAACACGGCCAGCAGTTGGACGTTTGCGAGTGAGGAGAAGTACGAGGCCAAGACGGACCGGACGTCGAACAACGGGCTGGTGCGTCCGATGCCAACGCCGCGCGAGAACAATCTCCCGGTGATTGGGCCGGAGCCACTTCCGGGAACAGGCAGCCGTGGCGCACTGATCGCGTGGGATCCGGCGAAGCAGCAGATCCGTTGGCGCATGCCCGGCGGTGGCGGGATCGGCGGAGGAACCGTAAGCACCGCGGGCAATCTCGTGTTTCAAAGCATCAACGACGGCCGGCTTCTGGCCTACAGCGCCGACAAAGGAGAAAAGCTGCTCGATGTGCAAACCGGGCTCAAGAGCGGCGTAGGTCCGCCGATTACATATCAGGTGGATGGCAAGCAATACGTGGCGCTGATGGGTGGGATTGGAACAGTGATCGGTAACGCTGGACCGCAGAACACAGCGACCACGACTCCTCCCAAGCTGCTGGTGTATGTGCTGGACGGAACCGCAACGTTGCCAGAGCCGCCGTCACCCGCCAAATAAAGCTCGCAAAATAAGGCTTTGCAATAAGGCGCAAATTGGCTAAAATGCCTCATTCCCCACAGGAGGTGAGGCAAATGATGCGTGTCCGATTGGTATTTTTGCTCACATTAGTATCGGCGGCAGTTTCCACGGCAGCCGACGCTCCCTACATCGGAAAATGGAAGGTCAACTCTTCCAAGAGTCAGTTAACCGACATGGTAACCATCGAAAAGCTACCCTCGGGAGACATGCGGTTCGAGGAATCCGGCTTCACTTACACTTTCAAGCCCGATGGCAAGGAATACCCGATGCCGGACGGCGGTACAACCTCGTGGAAGGCTGCGGGCGACGGCAAATGGGAAGTGACCAATCGAGCCAACGGCAAGGTCAGCGCAACCATCACGTTGACCCTCAGCGGCGATACGCTTTCCAGCATGGCGATGATCCCGCAAGCAGACGGCAAGGACATCATGCAGACCTCCACTTTGAAACGCATTTCGGGAGGTCCCGGCATTGTGGGCAAATGGAAGGGTACGCAAACCGACGCTGGGTCGGCATGGCTGGAAGTCGCGCCAAACGGGCCTGACGGTATTACCCTGAAAGCTCCCAATTCGATGTGCGCGGCCAAGTTCGATGGTAAGCCATACCCGATGACCGGCAGCGGGGATGGTCCGAAAACAACCATCGCGTTCCGCAAGACGGGTTCTGCTTCGTTTGAAACGACGACATTTCTCGATGGCAAACCGTTCTTCAAGGACGTGTACGTCGCTTCGGCGGACGGAAAGATGTTAACCGATACTGGTACGCCGGTGTCAACGAAAAAACAATTGAAAGCAGTCTACGATCGGCAATAACAATCGCCTGGGCACCCTCGACGTGGGGCGGTCCCCCCGGACCGGAGCCGACGCCCCCGTCGGCTCCGTTTTGACTGCGTTGGAAGAGCCGCACCAGGGGTCCGGGGCGGACGCGGGCGTCCGCCCCACTACGAAATCTGTAATGAACTTTAGAGCCAGCACAATAGCTCCAACCGTAGACTCATGGTACATTTGATCTTTCGCCCAAGTCGCACGAAGCCGCATGTCCGTACAGATCCTATTGCAGGGCAAGTTATTGGGTGTCGAGGAGTTCTTGCCATCCGGCCAGC
>Ga0182024_10003792_pt1 | contig 35425 bp, 28 predicted proteins | sample P32metaG_FD_120480 | JGI IMG/M metagenome (GOLD analysis project Ga0182024, IMG submission 120480) | Permafrost microbial communities from Stordalen Mire, Sweden - P3-2 metaG (Illumina Assembly) | ecosystem: Environmental > Terrestrial > Soil > Wetlands > Permafrost | place: Sweden: Stordalen...
GGCTTGAAATTCGGATGCACCACAGCGCCATCGCGCGTGAGCGCCGTCCCCTTGACGATCTCGTCATCCCAGTTGACGGCAAGCGCCTTGGTCTTCTTGTCGATCAAAATCTCCAGAAACGCATAGAGATTTTTGGCGTAGAGGCTCGACGCCGTGGCGGCGAGCCGCCCCGGTACGTTGCGGTAGCCGACGATCTTGACGCCGCCGACATCGGCGACCGCATCGGCCTGCACACCCTCGACATTGCCGCCGCGTTCGACCGCAAGGTCGACCACGACCGAGCCGGGGCGCATCGAGGCCACCATCTCTTTCGACACCAGCCGCGGCGCCGGCCGGCCGGGGATCAGCGCGGTGGTGATGACGATGTCCTGCTTCTTGATGTGCTCGGCGACCAAAGCGGCTTGCTTGGCCTGATATTCCTTGGACATTTCCTTGGCGTAGCCGCCCGCGGTCTCGGCCGCTTTGAATTCCTCGTCCTCCACCGCGATGAATTTGGCGCCCAGGCTCTCGACCTGTTCCTTGGCCGCAGGGCGCACGTCGGTCGCGGTGACGATGGCGCCGAGCCGGCGCGCGGTGGCGATCGCCTGCAGGCCGGCCACTCCGGCGCCCATGATGAAAGCTTTGGCGGCCGGAACCGTGCCGGCCGCGGTCATCATCATCGGCAGCGCCCGGCTGAATTCCTCGGCGGCATCGACCACGGCGCGGTAGCCGGCGAGATTGGCCTGGCTGGAGAGCACGTCCATCCCTTGCGCGCGGGTGATGCGCGGCAAGAGCTCCATGGCAAAGGCGGTGACGCCGGCCTCGGCCATGGCGCGCAGCGCGTCATCATGCCCATAGGGGTCCATGATGGCGATGACGATCGCCCCCTTTTTCAACTGCGCCAGCTCGACCGAATTCGGCCGGCGCACCTTGAGCACGATATCGGCGCCGGTCAGCGCATCGCGGGCGACGGTGGCGCCGGCGGCGGCATAGTCGGCGTCGAGGATGCCGGATTTAACCCCGGCGCCCGGTTCGAGGGCGACCTCGGCGCCAAGGCCGATCATTTTCTTGACGGTTTCGGGAGTCGCGGCCACGCGCGGCTCGCCCGAATCGGTTTCGGCAACAACCGCGACTTTCATCAATCCTCCGACGGCGGCAATGGCCGGCAATCAGCCGATGTCGGTATTTGCGGTTGGATCACGTCAGGAAATACGCCATCCCGATAACAATGATGACGACGATTGCCATCGTCACTTTCACCAGCGTGATGAAATTTCGGTAGGTCTCTTCGTGAGCGGGGTAATCGTTGCCCGTTGCAAGCGCGTATTCGACCTCACCGTGATCGGACATTGCCATTCCTCCAAGGGGCTACTCGGACAGGGCCGACTTAGCGTAGTTGCGTTCGCAGAGCAACCGGACGCCGCGTTTGCGCACGCAATTTCGCCTGCCTGTCATGATAGGGGTGAGTACGGTGGTTCCGCAGGCCAGCTTGCCCGTGCGTAACCGAATCCCTACTCTTTCAAAGGACAGTGGTTACGGACGAAAATCATGCTTAGAAAAGAACAGAACGAGCTTTTGACCCAGACCGGCCCCGGGACGGCAATGGGCCACTTATTCCGCTGCTACTGGCTGCCGGCGCTGCTGGCCGAGGAACTGCCGGAAAACGATTGCCCGCCGGTCCGGGTCAAGCTCCTCTCCGAGCGCTTGGTTGCTTTCCGCGATTCCGAGGGCCGCTATGGCCTGATCGACGAGTTTTGCGCCCATCGTGGGGTATCGCTTTGGTTCGGCCGCAACGAGGAGGCCGGCCTGCGCTGCCCCTATCATGGCTGGAAATACGACGTGAACGGGCAATGCATGGAGGTGCCGTCGGAGCCAGTGGAAAGCGGTTTCTGCAGGAAGGTCAAGCTGACCTCTTACCCGCTGGTGAAGATCGGCGACGTGCTGTGGACCTATATGGGGCCCGCCGACAAGAAACCGCCGCTGCCGGAATGGGAATTCGCGCTGGTGCCGCCGGAGCAGAGCTTCACCTCGAAGCGGCTGCAGGAATGCAATTGGCTCCAAGCCATGGAAGGCGGCATCGATTCGAGCCACGTCTCCTTCCTGCATCGCGGCGATCTCGGCTCCGACCCGTTGTTCAAGGGCGCCAAGGGCAACCAGTACAATCTCGCCGACATGCAGCCGCACTTCGAAGTCGTCGAGCAGCCCGGCGGGCTGTTCATCGGCGCGCGGCGCAATGCCGAGAACGGCAAATACTATTGGCGCATCACGCCGTGGGTGATGCCGTGCTTCACCATGATCCCGCCGCGCGGCGACCATCCGATTCACGGTCACTTCTGGGTGCCGGTTGACGACGAGACGTGCTGGGCCTGGTCGTATGATTTTCATCCGGTGCGGGCGCTGACCAAGATCGAGGTCGACGCCATGAAGGACGGCGCCGGCGTGCACTGCAAAGTCGACGCCGCCTTCCGTCCGCTCGCCAACAAGGACAACGACTATCTGATCGACCGCACGGCGCAGAAGGCCGGCAGAACGTTCAGCGGCGTCGCCGGCTTCGCCATGCAGGATGCCTCGCTGCAGGAAAGCATGGGGCCGATCTGCGACCGCACCAAGGAAAACCTGGTCTCGACCGACAACGGCATCATCATGGCGCGCCATCGCCTGCTGCGCGCCGCCAAGGCGCTGGTCGACAAGGGTGTCACGCCGCCCGGCGTTGATCCCGAACAGCATAGAATCCGCTCCTGCTCGGTGGTGCTGCCGCCGGAGGTGGCGTTCAAGGACGGCGCCAAGGAAGCGCTCAATGCCAAGCGCGGCGTGGCGCAGACGACGGTTTAGCCGGAACGAATACCCGTAATGCGCTGTCGGTGTCTGCGATCGGTGCAATCACGACGTAGACCTGGCGCGATCTCTCTCCTGACGCTATGCGCGATGCTGCGCGTCCCGCTCGCCGCGTCGGCATCTGCCGATGCACGCTTGAGCTTCGACCACGCGGCGACCACCCAGAAAATAGTGGCCCTGACGTTCGACGCCGACATGACGCCGGGGATGCTGCGTGAGCTCAAAAGCGGCAAGGTTGCTTCCTGGTACAAAGAAAAAGTCATTGAAGCGCTGCGGCAGCAACAGACGCCGGCGACGCTCTTCCTGACCGGGCTCTGGATCGAAACCTATCCCGCCGCGACGAAACAGCTCGCGGCCGATCCGCTATTTGAGCTCGGCAATCACAGCTACTCGCACGGCGCGTTTCATTCGCCCTGCTACAACCTTTTTCCAATACCGGAATTAAAACAAGCCGCCGAGGTGCAAAAGACCGAGGACCTGCTCAGGCAATACGCGGTGTCCTACAAGAAATATTTCCGATTTCCCGGATTATGCTCCGATGCGCAGGCCATGAAGACGGTCGAAAGGCAAGGCTACACCGTGGTCGGCGGCGACGTGGGTGGCGCCGATGCTTTCGAGAAAAGCCCGAAGTGGGTTGCCTCCGATGTCGTGTCGCACGTCCGTCCGGGCAGCATCGTTGTTCTTCACATGCACGGCGGCCCCAACGCGCCGGCAACGGCAGGCGCGTTGCCGGAAATCATCACCAGGCTCCGTTCGGAGGGATACACTTTCGTCAAAGTGTCGGACTTGCTGAAACTGCCCGCCGGTGAACCGATAAAGCGGGCGCCGATGCCACGTCAGGCGACAAGTACGAGCCCTGTCGTCACGCCGGCTTATTTTCCGTTACAGCATTTCTTCCGGCGATGAGGCCCTGACAGATCGCGCGTGGCAGGCCGTGCATGGAGAAACCGCCGGCCGATTCGCCGCCGCAATAAAGGCCGGGGATCACTTCGCCATTCATATCGACGACCTGGCAGCGTGCATTGATGCGCAAGCCGGCGCGGGTGTCGTGAATGACCGGCGTCGCCCAGGCGGCATAGAACGGCGGCGTTGCGATCTTGTGGAGCGGCTTCGGCTTGCCGAAGTCGGCGTCCTTGCCGGCGTCGACGAATGAATTATAGCGCGCGACCGTTGCGGCTAAATTTTGCGGCGGCATCGGGACGCGCTGGTATTTCATTTTGATCTTGCCGGCCAGCTCTTCGATGCTGGCCGCGGTGAAGAAGAAGCCGGCGTCAATATCGACATGCGGCGGCTGCGGAGTCCACATCTCGCGCATACAGGCGTCGGCGTCGAAGATCGCCCAGATCGGACCACCGCCATTGTGATCGTCGCCGATGCCGGCGAGCGCCGCGTTGATGAAATTGCTCGGATTGTATTTCTGGTTCTTGGCGTTGAGATAAGAATACGGCTCGTAAGGGTTTGTGCTCTGATAGGTGTTGTAATTGAAGTGGCCGGCGGTCTCGTCGTAAAACCGCTTGCCCAGCAGGTTGACCAGGATGGCGTCCTGCCAGTCCTTCACGGGCAGTCCGATGGCGCGCGCCTTATCAAACACTTCGCTGCTCGGATGCCAGCGCACATTCACATAGCCGTATTGACAGCCGATCGCGCCGGGCTTGGTGATGCCCGAGCCGAACTCGCCGGTATAGTTGAACAGGCCCCAGAGCGAAGCGCCGACTGCCATGGCGGCAATCTCGCCGCTGGCGTCCTGATCCGACCACGGCATGCCGGCGAGTCCGCAATATTCTTCCGTGAGGCGCGGGTCGAACATGCGGCGGAAGTTGACGTTGCCGGTCGAGCCCCCGGTGGCGATGATGACGGCCTTGGCGGCGCGGATGTTGAGTTTCTTGCCCTTGGCCTCGACAGCGATGCCGCAGACGCGCCCGAAATTTGCCGCCTCGCGGTGGATCGCGGTCATGCGGTGCTCGAGCAGGATGTCGACACCTGCCTGGCGCGCCACAGCTTCAAGCGGCCGCATCAGCCCGGCGCCGGCGCGGATCTCGTCATCGCCCGGATCGGCCGGTCCGCCGGTATGAACCATCGGCCAATCGGCGACGTCGATCTGCATGGTGCGCAGCGCCGAAACGCCGATCTCATGTCCGATTTTATTCGGCGGCCGGTCGATCACCTTGACGCCATGCGCCAGCAGCCACTCGAAGGCCGGCACGCCGTTGTCGGCGAAAGCGCGGATGATCTCACGGTCGTTATAGCGGTAGGGCGGAAAGCCGTTGGTCTCGACCACCGACCAGTCGGTCAGGTCCTGGAAGAACAGATCGGGCGAATCGTCGATGCCGTATTTCTTCTGATAGCTGGTACCGCCACCGAGCGGCAGGTTGCCGCCCGAGGTGATGGCGTGGCCGCCGATATGCGGCTGCGCCTCGACCACGATCACCGACGCGCCGGCCTCGCGCGCCACGATTGCGGCCGGCATTCCGGTCGCGCCGGATCCGATCACCACGACGTCGGCCTCGCGATCCCACTCCGTTGGACTACTCACCTTTCGCACCCTCTCCACACATCGACCCATCTCGACGTCATGGCCGGGCTTGTCCCGGCCATCCACGTCTTGAATTGTCCCCTCCTTAAGACGTGGATGCCCGCGACAAGCGCGGGCATGACGAGGGTAGAATTTGTCGTGCCGTTATACCAGCATGCGCAGTAGTGCTTCTACGAGGAATTGCGCGATGCCTGATTTTGTCCCTACCCACCGGCTCACTCACGAGGCGAGCCTGAAAATGCTCATGGCCGGCGTAACCAAAGCCAACGAACTGGGCTGCAAGGTCTCGCTTGCCGTGGTCGACGGCAGCTGCCGGCTGATCGGCTTTCTCGTGATGGACGGCGCGCGGCACTTCTCCATCATCACCACGCAAAGGAAGGCGATCACCGCGGCGTCGCAGCGGCTTCCGACCGGCTATGCGCCGGAGGAAAATGCGCTGTCGATGGCGGTGCGCATGGGCGACTTTACAAACGTGCCGGGCGGCTTTCCGATCGAGGTCGGCGGCGAAGTCATCGGCGCAATCGCCGCCGGCGGCGCCAAGATCGAGCAGGATGTCGAAGTGGCGAAAGCGGCGCTGGCCGCGATCACGCCGTAAGTTTCGACATGCCGCGCATCGAATCCCGCGCCGCTTTCACCGCCTTGATGATGTTCTGATAGCCGGTGCAGCGGCAGAGGTTCGACGCAAGCACGTCGATCAGGTCCTCGTCGCCGATGTCCGGATTCTTTTCCAGCACGTTGGTGGCGAGCATCAGAAAGCCTGGCGTGCAATAGCCGCATTGTAGGCCGTGATTCTCGATGAAGGCGCGCTGCAACACCGATAGATCGTCGCCATTGGCGAGGCCTTCCACGGTGCGAATTTTCTTGCCCTGCGCCTGGATGGCGAACATCAGGCAGGAGCGCACAGCCTCATCGTCGACGATCACGGTGCAGGTGCCGCAGACGCCGTGCTCGCAGCCGATATGGGTGCCAGTCTGACCGCAATCGTCGCGGATGGCGTCGACCAGCGTCTTGCGCGGCTCGACGCGGATCGGATAATCGCGGCCGTTGATGTTGAGCGTGACGTCGAACTTTTCGGTCATGCGCTCAATGCTCAACCGCGCGGCAGCACGTCGGAGAATTTGCCGCGCACCAGCGCCTCGACCTCGTCGCTCGACCGCACCACGATCGGAAACGTGTCGCGGCGCTTGAACGGCTTGCAGGCATCGATCACCACGCGCGCGTTGCGCGGATCGTCGCTGCCATAAGCCATCGGATCGAGCGCGGTCGACCAGCAGCCGCGCAGCGTCTCCATGCCCTCGCGCGGATCGAAGCGCGTGCACATCGCCCACACCACTTTGTCCATGTCGGCCGGATCGATGTCGTCGTCGACCACGACGACAAAGCGGTTGGCATAGGCGCCGGCGTGGCACTGCGAGGCGATCAGCCCGGCCTGCTTGGCGTGGCCGGCATATTGCTGCTTGATCGCCACCGTGAGCCACAGCCGGCTGCCGCCCGCGGCATGCGCCCACACGCCCTTCACTTCCGGCACGCCCGCCGCTTCAAGCTGGTTCCACACCGCGCCGGAGCGATAGGTGCCGCGATAGAACGAATCGTCGTCGGGCGGAATGCCCGGGATGGCGCCGAGCAGGATCGGATCGTCGCGGTGCATGAAGGTCTCGATGCGGATCGCCGGTTCCTTCTTCAGGCCGCCGGCGTAATAGCCGGTCCATTCGCCGAGCGGCCCCTCGTCCAATAAATCGTCCGGATGAATGAAGCCTTCGAAAGCGATCTCGGCATGGGCCGGAATCGGCAGCCCGGTCCGTGGCCCGGCGATGACTTCGACCGGCTCGCCGATCAATCCGCCGGCGGCGTCGTATTCGTTCTTGCCGTAGGGAATTTCCAGGCCGGCAATCATGAACAATGCCGGATGCATGCCGCACACGACCGCAATCGGGCACGGCTCGCCGCGCTCGTGATATCTGCGCTTGATGATGTCGCCGTGCTTGCCTTTGGAGAACATCACCGTCGCGACATTGGGCTTCTGCGCCTGCACGCGATAGGCGCCGTAATTGATCCAGCCGGAATCCGGATCGCGCATGATCACCATGTCGCCGGTACCGATGTAGTAGCCGCCGTCATGCTCATGCCAACGGGGCACCGGAATCTTAAAAATGTCGATATCGCCGCCGGTGCGGACGCTGTCCATGACCGGCCCGGTTTTCACCGTGATCGGCGGAATGGCTTTTGCCTCCTTCATATTGCGCCGCCAGTAATGCACCAGATCGATAGCGCTGGCGTCGGGATTAAGCCCCAGCGTGATGTTGATGCGCCGCAGCGAGGTGAGAATATTGGCGAGGATGCGGTGGCCGCGCGGAAAGCCGGGCACGTCGTCGAACAGCACGGCCTTGTTGCCGATGCGGCGCTGATAGATGTCGACAATGCCGCCGATTTCCTTCTCGCGCTCAGCGCCGGAGATATCCTGCAACTCGCCGGCGGCACGCAATTGCGCGATCCAGGCGCGCAGGTCCTGTTTGTTTGCGACTGATGGCTGGTTGGCGATACGAGGCTTTACCGGTGCGTCCATGCATCCACCCTATCCCAGCCTAAGCCGCCGGGTCGAGTAGGGGCGGGTTTGAAACCCGCCCCTACGCACGCGAAACGATGCACGGACAGGCTACATATCCAGCACCAGCCGCTCCGTAGCGCAGCCGCAGCAGCAGATCATGACCTTCTCGTTGGTCGCCTGCTCTTCTTCGCTGAGCACCGAATCGTGGTGGATCGGGATGCCGGAAATGACCCGGGTCTCGCAGGCGCCGCAGATGCCGAGCTCGCAGGAATAGTCGACGTCGACGCCGGAATCGAACAACACTTCGAGCACCTTCTTGCCCTCAGGGATGAAATATTCCTCGCCTGAGCGCGCCAGCTCGACCCAAAAGCCGCCGGTGCCCGTGGCCGCGGCTGCATCCTTCGGCGTGAAATATTCGACATGGACGTTGCCGCGCGGCCGGCTTGCCGCCGCCGCCTCGAAGGCTTTCAGCATCGGATTGGGACCGCAGCAATAAAAGTGTGCGTCCGCCGGCGCCGCGGCGATCGCAGCGGCGAGATCGATAAACTTGCCGTCAGCCTCGTCGTCGAAATGCAGACGTACGGCTTGCGGGTCAAGGGATTTGAGCGTGTCGAGAAACGCCATGTCCTCGCGCGAGCGGCATGAGTAATACAGCGTCCACGGCCGCTTGAGCGCGATGAGCTGCTGCGCCATGCACCAGATCGGCGTGATGCCGATGCCGCCGGCAACCAGCACTACATGCTCGGCATTCTCGATCAGCGGAAAATTATTGCGCGGCGCGCTGATCTTGATCCGATCGCCGACCTTCATTTCCTCGATGATGTAGCGCGAGCCGCCGCGGCTGGCGGCGTCTTTCTTGACGCCGACGACGTAGCTATCCGGATCGCTATTGGGTACGACCAGCGAAAACTGACGCACCAAGCCGTTGGGCAGGTGCAGATCGATATGAGAACCAGGCTTATAGGCCGGCAGCGATCTACCCTCGACACGGGTAAATGTGTAGAGCTTGGTGTCGCGGGCGACATCCTCGATCTTGGTCAGTCGCGCGTCGATAATATGCGCGTGCGGCTCCGGCAAATGCGGGCGGATCGACGCGGCGGGCGGTGCTGTGACGGTATCCATGCAGGGGATAAATAGGCGGCCCGGGTAGGCTTACGCAACCCGGCCTTGGCTGACAATTCTTGTGGTTTGGCCCTACCGCCCGGCCTTTTCGCGGATGTCGAGCGCCGAAACTGGTTTGCTCAAGGCCAGAAACTTGGCGGGCGCCCGGCGGGGATTCCGCCGGACGCCCTTAAGTCACGTCAGCCGGCCTATAAGCCGGGTTCTGGAAGGCCTGCGAGCAAAGTCGCAGACGTGACGGCCATTCCTCTGGGACGCCGGTTACCCGGCGCCTCAAGCAACCTACCCGGACGGCAGGATCCGGACACGATCCCGAAACCCGCTCGCGCGAGCTTCGCACCGCCCCTATTCGGTCTTGCTCCCGGTGGGGTTTGCCATGCCGCCGGCGTTACCGCCGGCGCGGTGCGCTCTTACCGCACCGTTTCACCCTTGCCGCGGCAAAACACTACGCACCGCGGCGGTCTGTTCTCTGTGGCACTGTCCCTGGGCTCGCACCCGCCGGACGTTATCCGGCACCGTTTGTCCATGGAGCCCGGACTTTCCTCCCCGGCGACCTTTCGGTTTTGCCGGAGCGGCCGTCCGGCCGACTGACAGGACAGGGATGGGGACGAAGCCGTGCGCCGTCAAGTGGCGGCAGAAATAGCGGTTAAGGAGCAACCAGCAGTATCGCGGTGCGGGCGCGAGCCGCCATGGTCCGGGTCCGGCCGCGCGTGGCAAGCAGTTCCTGCAGCGTGCTCCGGGTCGATTGATCGGCAACGCCGTCGACGCGCTCCGGCCGGAAATGGCGCTGGAAGGCGATGACGACTTCAAGGGTCATGGAATCGTATTCGCCGTTGACGTCGACGCCATAACCATACTCGGCGAGCGACTTTTGGATCGCGGCTACGCCGTCGCCGCGGTCGCCGGGCTTGAGCGACTGGCCGAAATTCATGATCGGAGCTGGCTTGACCCAATGGCCGACGCCGGATTCATAAAGCGTGCGCCAGGGAAATTTTTCGCCGGGATCCTGCTTGCGGCTCGGCGCCACGTCGGAATGCGCGAGAACCCGCGCCGGAGCAATCGTATTGCGGGTCTGAATGCTCCGACACAGCGCGGTGACCGCCGCGATCTGCCGCTTCGAAAAATCCGGATAGCCGTGATCGTGGCCGGGATTGGCGATCTCGATGCCGATCGAGCAGGAATTGATATCGGTTTCGCCCGCCCACGACGATTTGCCGGCGTGCCAAGCGCGGCGGCTCTCCCGCACCATTTGAATGATGCGGCCGTCCTCGAACACAAAGTAGTGCGTCGACACTTCGCTGCCGCGGGCTTTGAGGAGTTCGAGCGCGGCCTCGGCGTCCGCCATGCCGGTGTAATGTAGCACGATCATATCGGGACGCCGGCCATCGCGACGTTCGCCCTGGTTGGGCGACGGCATGACTTCGGCAACTACGCAGGAATCGGGAGCAAACGCAGGACGCGACATAGGCAGACTTTAGGAGAACGCGGCTCCGCCACAAGCCGAATTGCGCCGGCGTGCACAGGAATCATGAAATACGCTCGCTCCGCGCGCGCCTTGTGTCCGCATGGCCCTTAGCCTCGGGCAGCGCGTATCGGGATCGCCTCAACCGCCGCTGCGGCGATCGCGCGAGTGTCTGGCGAAAGGCGATCAGGGGCAGATTTGCGGGACCGTCATAGGCGCCCTTTCAACCATTCCTTAAGCTTACCTCGCACTAATCGAAATCGAGCGGTTTTGCCCAAGCGAGTTGGGCCGATCCGTTGACGCCCATGTTGTCCCATGATAACCCATTCATTCCCAGAAACGCTCACGATACTAGGGCCTTACGGGGTGGGCTTCCCGCATGGCGAAGGGCGAGATGGACCGCTTTGTCTCCCATTTCATGCTTCGGCTGGACGCCAAGGGACGCGCATCGGTACCGTCATCCTTTCGCGCGGTGCTGACACGCGACGGCTTCGATGGGCTCTATTGTTATCCGGCGCTCGACCGCCCAGCGCTCGATGCGGGCGGCAATGCGCTGCTTGCCGAGATCGAGGCGCTGATTGCCGGCTTCTCGCCCTATTCCGACCAGCGCGAGCAGTTCTCTCTTGCGCTCAACGGCACCAGCGAGACGCTCAAGATCGACGGCGAGGGCCGCGTCGTGCTCACCGAGACACTCAAGGCGCATGCCGGCATCACCGACAAAGCGACCTTTGTCGGCCTCGGCCACAAATTTCGGATCTGGGAGCCCAGCCGCTTTCGCGCGGAACTCGCGGAGGCCACCGAGACGGTCCGCGCCTTCAAAGCAGAGCTGGGAACCCGGATGACGGCGGCGGCAAAACCGCTCGGAGCACGGGAAGAATGACGGGCAGCGACAGCAATGCTGTCGCTGGCGGACTGGCTCGTCATATTCCCGTGCTCGGCCGCCGTGTCACCGACTGGCTCGGCGTCCGTGGCGACGGCCTCTATATCGACGCAACTTTCGGCGGCGGCGGTTATACCCGCGCGATTTTGCAAACGCCCAGCGCACGCGTGATCGGCATCGACCGCGACCACGACGCCATCGCCGGAGGCGCCGCTCTCGTCGAGGCAGCGCGCGGCCGGCTTGAGCTCGTCGAAGATCGCTTCTCCAACTTGGCCGCGATCGCGGGAAACGCTGCGGTCGACGGCGTTGTGTTCGACCTCGGCGTATCGTCGATGCAGCTTGACGAAGCCGCGCGCGGATTTTCGTTCCGGCTCGACGGGCCCCTCGACATGCGCATGGGTCGTGACGGCCCGAGCGTCGCCGATGTCGTCGCCCGCGCCGGAGAGCGCGACCTCGCCGCCATCATCGCTACCTTGGGAGAAGAAAACCGCGCTCGGGCCATCGCACGGGCGATCGTTAGGGATCGCGACCAACGTCCCATCACAACGACGCGCGCCCTCGCTGAAATCGTCGCGCGCGTGGTTCATCCGCGCGAGGGCGCCATCCATCCCGCCACTCGAACGTTTCAAGCTTTGCGCATTTTCGTCAATGACGAGCTCGGAGAATTGGCATGCGGGCTCGCCGCTGCCGAGCGGGCGTTGAAGCCGTCGGGCCGCCTTGTCGTCGTCGCCTTCCACTCCCTCGAAGATCGCATCGTCAAAGCCTTCGTCGCCGAGCATAGCCGCACGCCGGCGGGGTCGCGCCATCGCCCGGTCGTCGCGGCGCCGCCGCCGACATTTCAGGTGCTGACCCGGCGTCCGGAAATCCCGGATGAAGCCGAAATTGCCGCCAATCCTCGGGCGCGCTCCGCCAAGTTGCGCGCCGCCGAACGCACCGAGGCGCCACCGCGAGACGCCTCCGTCGAAAATCTGTTGCCGCGACTGCCGTCGCTCGCCGCCGTCATGCGGGGGCGGTCATGATTCTTCGCCTGCTCAACTTTGCGGTAATCGGAGTGCTGGTGCTCGCCGCCGCCTGGGTCTATCGCATAAAATTCGACGCCACGGTCCAGGCCGAGCGTCTCGCCAAGTTGCGCAGCGAGGTGCTTCACGAGCGTGATGAGATCGCGGCGTTGCGCGCCGAATGGGGCCAGCTCGATGACCCGGCGCGCATCGAAACGCTGGCCAAGCGCTTCTTGCACCTCAAAACCATCGCGCCGACGCAATTCGACACACTCGATCAGCTGCCCGACCGGCCGCCGCAAGACGTCACCGCCAGCGGCGATCCGATCGGCGGCATGATCGAAAATCTGGAAGAGCCCCGCACCTTCGGGATGACCGGATCGCTTCCGGCGGCCGCCGCCAGTCCCGCCGGCGGCGTTCAAGCACCGGCCGCTCCGGCGCCGGCTTTACCTGGAGCGCCGCAACAATGAGCGCGACGGCGGATACGTTTGTGCAGTCTCCTGCGATCCGCTCGCGCGAAATCCCCTGGCGGCAATGGCTCATCCGCAAGCTGCTCTACGGCAAGGACCTCGACCGCAGCGCCAAAGCGCGGACGCGCATTAGCCTCGCCATTCTCGCCTTCGCACTCGTCTATGCCGTGATCTCCGCACGGCTCATATTGTTCGCGGTTCAAGCCGACGAGCATACCGTGCAGCGCGTGGTGTCCAGCGACGCCGTCGCGACGGCGCGTCCCGACATCCTCGATCGCAACGGCGAGGTTTTGGCGACCGACGTTCGGGTGCCCTCGCTCTACGCCGAGCCGCGCCGGCTTATCGACGTCGATGAGGCGGCCGAGCTCTTGACCGCCGACCTGCCCGATGTCGACGCCAAGGATTTGCGCGAGCGGTTGTCGTCCAAGCGCGGCTTCGTCTGGCTCAAGCGCGACATCACGCCCGAGCAGCAGCGTGAAATCTACCGTCAGGGACTGCCGGGCATCGGTTTCCTCAACGAGAACAAGCGCGACTATCCGAACGGCGACGAAGTCTCGCATCTTATCGGCCACGTCAATATCGACAATCAGGGCATCGCCGGGATCGAGAAGTGGCTCGACGGCCAAGGGCTCGCGGCCCTGCACCTGGCCGGCCTCGCCACCGACCGCCTGCAAACTCCGGTGCAGCTCGCAGTCGATCTTCGCGTTCAGCACGCCTTGCGCGACGAACTCGTCGCCGCGCGCGCGAAGTTCAACGCGCTCGCAGCGGCTGGCCTCGTCCTCAACGTCCGCACCGGCGAGGTTGTCGCGCTGGTCTCGGAGCCCGACTACGATCCGAACAATCCCAGCGAGGCGCTCGATCCGTCGCGCATCAACCGGCTGACCACCGGTGTCTACGAGATGGGATCGACCTTCAAAGCCTTCACCGTGGCGATGGCGCTCGATTCCGGCAAGGTCACGCTCAATTCGAAATTCGACGCCCGCGTGCCGCTGCAGATGGGCCGCTTCGCCATCCACGATTTCGACGCGCAACACCGCATTCTCAGCGTACCGGAAATTTTCACCTATTCGTCGAATATCGGCGCAGCGCGCATGGCGTTGTCGCTCGGCAGCCAAGCGCAACAGGCCTTCCTGAAAAAACTCGGCCAGCTCGATCGGTTGCGCACCGAATTGCCGGAAAGCGCCGAGCCGATCCTGCCGAGACGCTGGAGCGACCTGACCACCGCCACCATCGCCTTCGGCCACGGCCTGTCCGTCGCGCCATTGCAGGCGGCGATGGGCGTCGCCGCCATCATGAACGGTGGCATCCTGATCCCGCCGACCTTCCTCAAGCGATCCGAAGCCGACGCTGCAAAGCTCGGCCGGCGCGTCATCAAGCCGGAAACCTCGACGATGATGCGCTATCTGATGCGGCTCAACGTCGAGAAAGGCACGGCCGAGAAAGCCGACATTCCCGGTTATTACATCGGCGGCAAGACCGGCACCGCTGACAAGGTCGTGGGCGGCCGCTATTCCAAGACCAAGGTGCTCACCGACTTCATGGCGATCCTGCCTGCGGATCGGCCGCGCTATCTGCTCCTGATCATGCTCGACGAGCCGCACACGACGCCGGAGACCCACGGCTTCACCACTTCGGGCTGGAACGCCGTGCCGACCGGTGGCGCCGTGGTGTCGCGGATCGCACCGCTCCTCGACATCGCGCCACGCATGGACCTGCCATCCGCCGATCAGCAGATACTGGCCTCGCTGAAGGAAAGCAGGTAAGGCCTTAATCAGGTAAGGCTTTGGCCGCATTGTCGACAGGGCCGCCAAATCGAACCTGCCAAGTCGATCTGTTAAGTCGACCGGACCATGAAGCTTCGCGAAATTTTGCCTCCTGACGCGGAATTCAACGCGCACCTTGCCGATCTCGACGTCGGCGGAGTGACCGCGGACAGCCGCGCGGTCAAATCCGGCGACGCCTTCGTCGCCGTCGCAGGCAGCAAAGCCGACGGACTGCAATTCGTGGCGGCGGCGATCGCCGCGGGCGCAATCGCGATCGTCGCCGAACGGCCGCCGCAAGCTCCGTTGCCCGCCAACGTGGCGTTCATGCGCGTTCACAATGCCCGGCGCGCACTGGCGCTGATGGCGGCTAAATTCCATCCGCGCCAGCCGCGCGTCATCGCCGCCGTCACCGGCACCAGCGGCAAGACGTCGGTCGCCGCCTTCATCCGGCAAATCTGGACCGCACTCGGCTACCGCGCCGCGAGCATCGGCACCGTCGGCGTCGTGTCACCGCGCGGCGAGACTTACGGCTCGCTCACCACGCCGGACCCCGTTGCGCTGCACCGTTCGCTCGACGCGCTCGCCGGCGATGGCGTCACCCACCTCGCGATCGAAGCGTCCTCGCACGGCCTCGACCAATACCGGCTCGACGGACTGCGTCTCGCGGCGGGCGGCTTTACCAACATCACGCGCGATCATCTCGATTATCATCCGAGCTTCGCGGCTTATCTCGCCGCCAAGCTGCGGCTGTTCGAGGATTTGCTGGCGCCCGGTGCCGCGGCGGTCATCGATGTCGATCACGAGCATGCCGATACGGTGGTGGCGGCGGCGGAGACGCGTGGTCTTTCGCTCATGACCGTGGGGCGCAAGGGCACGGCAATTCGCCTCGATCATGCGGCGATCGACGGTTTCGCGCAGCGGCTGCGGCTCGAACATCGCGGCGAACATTTCCAGGTGCGATTGCCGCTGGTGGGCGAATTTCAGGTCGAGAACGCGCTGGTGGCCGCCGGACTCGCTATCGCGACCGGCGGCCATCCTGGATCGGTCTTTGCGGCACTTGAACAATTGTCCGGCGCCAAGGGGCGGCTTGAGCGCGTCGGCGCAAGCCATGGCGCGCAGATTTTTGTCGATTATGCGCACAAGCCCGATGCGCTCGCTAAAGCGCTCGACGCTTTGCGGCCTTATGCCAGCGGCCGGCTCATCGTGGTGTTCGGCGCCGGCGGCGATCGCGACCGCGGCAAACGGCCCCTGATGGGTGCCGTCGCCGCCGCCAAAGCCGATAGGGTAATCGTCACCGATGATAATCCGCGCAGCGAAGATGCTGGCGCGATTCGCGCCGCGATCATCGCGGCCGCGCGCGGGGCTGCCGAAATCGGCGACCGGCGCGAGGCGATCCGCCGCGCCATCGCCGATTTGCGCTCCGGCGACGTTCTCCTGATCGCCGGCAAGGGTCATGAAACCGGCCAAATCATCGGCGACCGGGTGGTACCGTTCAGCGATCATGAGGCGGTCGCCACGACGCTCAAGGAACTCGCCGCATGACCGCGTCCGCTCTGTGGACCACCGATGCGATGGCCAGCGCAATGAGCGCCGAACGCCATGGCGCGCTGCCGGAAGCCGTCTTCGGCCTGTCCATCGATAGCCGCAGCCTGGCGCCGGGCGACGCATTCTTCGCCATCCAAGGCGACAATCGCGACGGCCACGATTTCGTTGCCGCAGCGCTCGCCGCCAAAGCAAGACTCGCCGTCGTCGCCGCCGACCGGCGCAGCCAATTCCCAAGCGATGCGCCGCTCCTCGTCGTGCCCGACGTCCTTGCCGCTTTGCGCGCTCTTGCCGCCGCCGCGCGGGCGCGCATGCAAGCCAAGGTGATCGGCGTCACCGGCTCGGTCGGCAAGACCGGAACCAAGGAGGCGCTGCGGCTGGCACTGTCGAAAGACGGCGAGACTCATGCCTCGGTTGCGTCCTACAACAATCACTGGGGCGTGCCGCTGTCGCTCGCCCGCTGCCCCGCGAGCGCACGTTACGCCGTGTTCGAAATGGGTATGAACCACGAAGGCGAGATCGAGCCACTGTCGCGGCTGGTCCGTCCGCATGTTGCAATCATCACCACGATCGCGCCAGTGCATCTCGAGTATCTCGGCTCGCTGACCAAGATCGCCGACGCCAAGGCCGAAATCTTTTTCGGCGTCGAGCCGGGTGGCGCGGCGATCATCAATCGCGATATCGCACAATTCGCCCATCTCAGGCGCCGCGCCAAGGAGGCCGGCGTCAGCCGCATCGTTTCGTTCGGCGAGCATGAAGCGGCCGATGCGCGGCTGATCAAATGCGCGCTGCATCCGAGCTGCTCGACCGTGGAGGCGAAAATCCTCGGCATCGATCTCGCCTATAAGATCGGCGCCCCCGGCCGCCATCTCGTCATCAATTCGCTCGCGGTCCTGGCGGCGGCCGAACTGGTCGGCGCCGATCTTGCGCTGGCGGCGCTGGCGCTCGCCGAATTCGCGCCGGTGTCCGGCCGCGGCGCGCCGATCGCAATCAAGCTTCCCGGCGGCCCGGCGCTGGTTCTCGATGAGAGCTATAACGCCAATCCGGCGTCCATGGTGGCGGCGCTCGATGTGCTCGGCCGGTCGCCGATCGGCCCGCAAGGACGACGCATCGCCGTGCTCGGCGACATGCTTGAGCTCGGGCCGAAAGGGCGCGCGCTCCATCGCGCGCTGCTCGATGCGGTGCTCGCCAATGCAGTCGACCTGGTATTCTGCTGCGGTCCGCTGATGCAGGCGCTGTGGCAGGCCCTTCCCGCGGGCCGCCGCGGCGGCTATGCAGAGGACTCTGCCGCGCTTGAAACGCAGGTGCTGCGCGCGATCCGCGCTGGCGACGCCATCATGGTCAAGGGCTCGCTCGGCTCGCGCATGGCGCCCATCGTCAAGGCGCTGCAACGGGCCTATCCGCACCGGGATTCGGACGAAGACACAATCGAAGGCGCCCTCGCCGGCGCGCCCGCACAAGGTTGATGCGATGCTCTATTGGCTGGTCGATCTGTCGGACAAGCTCTCCGTCCTCAATGTGTTTCGCTACATCACGTTTCGCACCGGCGGCGCCATTATCACCGCGCTGTTGTTCGTGTTCTTGTTCGGCCAGACCATGATCGATCGGCTGCGGCTGCTCCAAGGCAAAGGCCAGCCGATCCGCGCCGACGGACCGAAATCGCACATCATCGCCAAAGCCGGCACGCCGACCATGGGCGGGTTGATGATCCTGTCCGGGATGCTGGTGTCGACGCTGCTCTGGGCCAATCCCGCCAACCTTTACGTCTGGGTGGTGCTGTGGGTCACGCTCGGTTTCGGCCTGGTCGGCTTTTACGACGACTATCTGAAAGTCACCAAACAACAGGCAACCAACGGATTCGCCGGCCGCACGCGCATGAGCATCGAGGCCGTCATTGCCGGCCTTGCCTGCATCGCGCTGGTCGAGCTCGGCCAGGGGTCGTTTTCGACCTCGCTGGTGTTTCCGTTTTTTAAGGAACTCGCTTTCAATCTCGGCTGGTTCTTCGTGCTGTTCGCGATCTTCATCATCGTCGGCGCCGGGAATGCGGTGAATCTAACCGACGGCCTCGACGGCCTCGCCATCGTTCCGGTCATGGTCGCGGCGGCGAGCTTCGGCATGATCTCATATCTGTCCGGCAACGCCGTATTCGCCGATTATCTGCAAATCCATTACGTCGCCGGCACCGGCGAGCTGGCGGTGCTGTGCGGCGCCGTGCTTGGCGCCGGCCTCGGCTTCCTCTGGTTCAACGCGCCGCCGGCTTCGATCTTCATGGGCGATACCGGCTCGCTGGCGCTCGGCGGCATGATCGGCGCGGTGGCGGTTGCCACCAAGCATGAGATCGTGCTCGCGGTGATCGGCGGCTTGTTCGTGCTGGAAGCGGTCTCCGTCATCGTGCAGGTGGTCTCCTTCAAGCTCACCGGCAAGCGCGTCTTCAAGATGGCGCCGATCCATCATCATTTCGAGCAACTCGGCTGGACCGAGCCGCAGATCGTCATTCGTTTCTGGATCGTTTCGGTGGTGCTGGCCTTGGCGGGCCTTTCAACGTTGAAATTGAGGTAGCGGCGTCGTGACTCCGATCACGACGTTTGCCGGCAAAAAGGTCGCGATTTTCGGCCTGGGCGGCTCGGGATTGGCGAGCGCGAGCGCACTGCTTGCCGGCGGCGCCGATGTCGTCGCTTTCGACGACAATGCGGAAAGCGTCACGAAAGCGAATGCAGCTGGAATTCCCACCGCCGATTTGCACGGCATCGACTGGAGCAAAATCACAAGCCTGGTGCTGGCGCCCGGGGTGCCGCTCACGCATCCGGCGCCGCATTGGGTGGTGGCGCTCGCGCAAAAGGCGCGCGTTGAGGTAATCGGCGATATCGAACTGTTCTGCCGCGAGCGAAGGCATCTTGCACCCGGCGCGCCCTTTGTCGCCATCACCGGCACCAACGGCAAATCGACGACCACCGCGCTGATCGCTCATCTCGCCGCCTCCGCCGGAATGGACGCACAGCTCGGCGGCAATATCGGCACCGCGATCCTGTCGCTGGCGCCGCCGCAGGCATCCAACGTCAAACCGCTGCGCGTTCACGTCATCGAATGCTCCTCCTATCAGATCGATCTGGCGCCTTCGCTCGACCCGTCGGTCGGCATTCTGATCAATCTGTCCGAGGACCATCTCGATCGCCACGGCAGCACGGACCATTACGCCGCGGTAAAGGAGCGCCTGGTCGCCGGGGTGACCAAAGACGGCACCGCAATCGTCGGTGTCGACGACGCATGGTGCAAAAAAATCGCCGATCGCCTCGCGCGGGCGGGTAAGCGCGTCGTGCCGATTTCGGTGCGGCGCAAGCTGACGGACGGACTCTTTGTCGAGCGTGGCCGCATCATGCGCGGCACAGGCCAAGGTGAATCTCAAATCGCCGAGCTCGGCGACATCGGCTCGTTGCGCGGATTGCATAATGCACAGAATGCCGCTTGTGCCTCGGCCGCGGCATTGGCGCTCGGTCTCGACGGCGCAGCAATCCAGGCCGGGCTGCGCTCGTTCCCCGGGCTGGCGCATCGCATGGAGGAAGTCGGCCGCCGCGGCGCCATCCTGTTCGTCAACGATTCCAAAGCCACCAATGCGGACTCCGCCGCGCAGGCACTGGCCTGTTTCAACGACATCTTCTGGATCGCCGGCGGCAAGCCGAAGACCGGCGGCATCGAATCCTTGCGCGGCTTTTTTCCGCGCATCCGCAAGGCCTATCTGATCGGCGAAGCCGCGGGCGAATTCGCCGCGACGCTCGGTGCCACCGTGCCCCACGAAATCACCAGCACGCTCGACAAGGCGGTAGCCGCTGCCGCACGCGACGCGCGGGATTCAAGCGCGCAGGAACCGGTGGTGCTGTTGTCGCCGGCCTGCGCCTCGTTCGACCAGTACCGCAATTTCGAGGTCCGCGGCGACGCCTTCCGCGATCTGGTGCGCGCGCTTCCGGGCGCAACGGCTAAATCTTAATCTCTTGGAAACCATCCCGGTGTCACCACTATTCCGGGACGTATCCTGGGGAAACGGATGGCTTCGCGCGCGCAACCCACGCTGTTTTCCGAATGGTGGTGGACGGTCGACCGCCTGACGCTGGCGGCGCTCGCCGCCCTGATGCTCGGCGGCATCGTGCTGTGCCTCGCCGCGAGCCCGCCGGTGGCCACCCGCATCGGGCTAGACCCGTTTCATTTCGTCGATCGCCAGGTGCTGTTTCTCATTCCGGCTGGCGCGGTGCTGATCGGCACCTCGTTCTTGTCGCCGCGTGACATCCGCAAAGTGGCGCTGATCGTCTTTATCGTCAGCCTGGTAATGACCGCGGCGACGCCGCATTTCGGCGCCGAGATCAAAGGCGCGCGGCGCTGGCTGGTCATTCTCGGCGTCAACATCCAGCCGTCGGAGTTTCTCAAGCCCGCTTTCGTGATCCTGATCGCCTGGCTATTCGGTGAGACGGCGAAGCGGCCGGAAATGCCGGCCAATTCCATCGCGCTCGCTCTGCTCATCGTCGTCGTCACGCTGTTGGTGCTGCAGCCGGATTTCGGCCAGACCATGCTGATTTCGCTGGTGTGGGGCGCGCTATTTTATATGGCGGGCATGCGCCTGATCTGGGTGATGGGGCTCGCCGGTACCGCCGGCGCCGGCCTGATGGTGGCGTTCTTCACCGTTCCGCATGTCGCCCAGCGCATCAACCGGTTCCTCAATCCGGCATCCGGAGACAGCTACAACATCGATATCGCCACCGAATCGTTCCTTCGCGGCGGTTGGTTCGGGCGCGGCCCAGGCGAAGGCACCATCAAGCGCATCCTGCCCGAAGGCCACACCGATTTCATCTTTGCGGTCGCCGCCGAGGAATTCGGCGTCGTGCTTTGCCTCATTCTGGTCGCGCTGTTTGCCTTCATTGTGATCCGGGCATTGATCAAGGCGATGCGCACCGACGACCCATTCATCCGTTTTGCCTCCGCCGGACTGGCCATCCTGTTCGGCTTGCAGTCGACCATCAACATGGCGGTCAATCTACACCTGATGCCGGCCAAAGGCATGACCTTGCCGTTCGTCTCTTACGGCGGCTCGTCGCTGATCTCGCTCGCCTACGGCATGGGCATGCTGCTGGCGCTCACCCGCGAGCGGCCGCGCGCCAAACTTTCCGGCGAAATCCTGCTCGCCGCGAGTCCGGTGTGATGCGCGTGCCGGCTGCCGCGCCGGTGCTTGTGACGGCCGGCGGCACGGGCGGCCATTTGTTTCCGGCCGAAGCGCTGGCAACGGCATTGGCCGAGCGCGGCATCGCAGTTCACCTCGCTACCGACCACCGCGCCGCGCGTTTTGGCGGTGCTTTTGCCGAAGACGCCATTCATGTCGTCGCCAGCGCGACATTGCGGGCGCGCAATCCGATCGCGCTGACGCGAACCGCCGCCATGCTCGGTGTCGGCTTCATGGAGGCCTGGGCACTGATCGGCCGGCTTAAGCCGGCTGCGGTCATCGGCTTCGGCGGCTATCCGACTATTCCGCCGGTGATGGCCGCGACCTGGCGGGGCATCCCGACCCTCATTCATGACGCCAACGCCGTCATCGGCCGCGCCAACCGGTTGTTGGCGCCGCGCGTCACCACCATCGCCACGACGTTCCCCAACGTTTTTGACGACGTACCGGTTCTGTCTCTCAAAGCCACCCTCACCGGCAATCCCGTCCGCGCCGCCGTGGTGGCCGCCGCGGCGACACCCTACCCGGCGGCACACGATCCATTCCGGCTCCTTGTCTTCGGCGGCAGCCAAGGCGCGCGCGTCATGGCCGATATCGTCCCGGCCGCGATCGGCCGGCTCGATGCCGGCTTGCGCCAGCGTCTCGCCATTGTTCAGCAGGCCCGCGAAGAGGATGTCGAGCGTGTCCGCCGCGCCTATGCCAAGGCCGCGGTGACGGCTGAGATCGCGCCGTTTTTTGCCGATCTGCCGGCACGCCTTGCGGCGAGCCATCTGGTGATCGCGCGGTCGGGAGCTTCCACCGTCGCCGAGCTTTCAGCCATCGGCCGTCCCTCGATCCTGGTGCCGCTGCCGCACGCCATCGATCAGGATCAATTCGCCAATGCCGGCATGCTCGAACGCGCCGGCGGCGCACGCCGGATGGTGCAGGATTCTTTCACCCCGGAGCGGCTCGCCACCGAACTGGAAAAGCTCACGGCATCGCCGCATCGGCTCACCGGAATGGCGGCGGCGGCGCGGTCCTTAGGCCGGCTTGACGCCGCCGACCGGCTCGCCGACCTGGTGCTGCGGGTGGCGGGAATTGCTACCAAACGGTAATTTCAGCATTATTTTACGGCGATACCCGACTTGTTCCGGCCATTCATCCCTTTCATGTAAAGCTGGGCGCCGCCGCAAAGCCAGGTAAGACGGTACGGGGAACTGAATGAGACTGCCGCGCGACATCGGTCCGGTGCATTTCGTCGGCATCGGCGGCATCGGCATGAGCGGCATCGCCGAGGTGCTGGTGAATCTCGGCCATACCGTGCAGGGCTCCGACCAGTCCGACAGCGCCAACGTCAAACGGTTGCGCGACAAGGGCGTCAAAATCGCGATCGGGCACGCCGCGGAGAATCTGGCCGGCGCGCAGGTCGTCGTCATCTCCTCGGCAATCAAACCCGACAATCCGGAACTGATCGCCGCGCGCGCACAACGGCGGCCGGTGGTGCGGCGCGCCGAGATGCTGGCCGAGCTGATGCGGCTGAAAAGCTGCGTCGCCATCGCCGGCACCCACGGCAAGACCACGACGACGTCGATGGTGGCGGCGCTGCTCGACGCCGGCGGCTTCGATCCGACCGTCATCAACGGCGGTATCATCAATGCCTATGGCACCAATGCGCGGCTCGGCGCCGGCGACTGGATGGTGGTCGAGGCCGACGAATCCGACGGCACTTTCCTGAAACTGCCGGCCGACATCGCCGTCGTCACCAATGTCGATCCCGAGCATCTCGATCACTTCAAGACTTTCGACGCCGTGCAGGACGCATTCCGCGCTTTCGTCGAGAACGTGCCGTTCTACGGATTTTCGGTGATGTGTACCGACCATCCGGTGGTGCAGAGCCTAGTCGGCAAGATCGAGGATCACCGCATCGTCACCTACGGCGAGAACCCGCAAGCCGATGTGCGGCTGATCGACATCTCGCATGCCGGCGGCACTTCGCTGTTCACCATCGCGCTGCGCGAAGGCGCCGGGCAGGCGCCGCACAAAATCAAGAATCTCGCACTGCCGATGCCGGGACGGCACAATGCGCTCAACGCCACCGCTGCGATCGCGGTCGCCCACGAGCTCGGCGTCGCCGACGACGTGATCCGCGCCGCGCTCGCGAAATTCGGCGGCGTGCGCCGGCGCTTCACCAAGACGGGCACCTGGAATGGCGTCACCATCATCGACGACTACGGCCATCACCCGGTCGAGATCGCCGCCGTGCTGCGCGCCGCACGTGAATCGACCAAGGGGCAGGTCATCGCCGTAGTGCAGCCGCATCGCTATACGCGGCTGGCGGCCTTGTTCGAGCAATTCTGTACCTGCTTCAACGATGCCGACGTAGTGATTGTCGCCAACGTCTATCCGGCCGGTGAGGCACCCATCGCGGGCGCCGATCGCGACTCTCTGGTGCAGGGCCTGCGCACGCACGGGCACCGGCACGTCGTCGCGCTTGAGAGCCCGGAAAAGCTTGCCTCACTGATCGCCGCCATGGCGCATCCCGGTGACTATGTCGCCTGCCTCGGCGCTGGCTCGATCACGCAATGGGCCTACGCGCTGCCCGGCGAATTGGCGGCAGCCGGAGCGGTTTGATGCCGTTTCCCGATCTTGTGCCGATGCTCAAAAACGGCATGCCGAATTTGCGCGGCCGTTTGTTGGCGAACCAATCGCTCGCCGAGCTGACCTGGTTTCGCGTCGGTGGCCCGGCGCAGCTTTTGTTTATGCCCGAGGGCGAAAGCGATCTGTCGTATTTTATCGCTAATTTGCCACACGATATCGCGGTGACTGTGATCGGGCTTGGCTCCAATCTGATCGTGCGCGACGGCGGCGTACCTGGCGTCGTGATCAGGCTTGGCCGCGGCTTCAATGAGATCGCGATCGAAGGGCACAATGTGCGCGCCGGCAGCGCTGTGCCCGACGTGAAAGTGGCGCGCGCAGCGCAGGAAGCCGGCATTGCCGGACTTGCGTTTATGCGCGGCATTCCGGGCGGCGTCGGCGGCGCGCTGCGCATGAACGGCGGCGCTTATGGTCGCGTGACCAAAGACGCGTTGATCGAGGCGCGCGCTGTCGATCGCGCGGGCCGTATTCATGTCTTGAGCAATGCCGACTTGCATTACAGCTATCGGCGCTGCGGCGCGCCGGACGATTATATCTTCACCCAAGCTTTGTTCGCGGGCGAACCCGGCGATCCGGCCGCGATCGCCAAGGAAATGGACAAGATTACCGAGTCGCGCGAGGCGACGCAGCCGATCAAAAGCCGCACCGGCGGCTCGACGTTCAAGAATCCCCCGGGCCAAAAAGCCTGGCAGCTCATCGACGCCGCCGGCTGCCGTGGCCTGCGCCAAGGCGGCGCCCAGGTTTCGGAAATGCACTGCAATTTTTTGATCAATCTCGGCGACGCCACCGCAGCCGACATCGAGGGGCTGGGCGAAACCGTACGGCAGCGGGTCAAGGACAAATCCGGCGTTGATCTGGAATGGGAGATCAAGCGGATCGGCGTGCCGGTGACGACCGCCTAAGGCTCCTCAATCCCATCCTCACCGATCAGATTCGACCAAATCGACCGAGCCGGCGCTATGCAACGCGATCAGTCTTATCGCGATTTGCCACTTCGTGCGCAAAACGCCCCGATTTCCAGCGGAATCGGCCGCTGAGACTCTCGATTTTTCGCCAATAGTCGATTCTATTGGTGTCCCAGCGAATCAGCGGCTGAAGGCAGCTAGCGGAGAGCTATGCGCAAGCACGTCGCCGTTCTGATGGGGGGCTGGTCGGCCGAGCGCGACGTCTCGCTGCGCTCCGGCAAAGCCTGCGCCGATGCGCTCGGCCGCCGCGGCTATCGCGTCACGCCGATCGATGTCGGCCGCGACATCGCCGCGGCCTTGACCGCCGCCCAGCCCGATGTCGCGCTCAACGTGCTCCATGGCCGGCCGGGCGAGGACGGCACGCTGCAGGGTCTCCTGGAGATCCTCGGCATCCCCTACACGCATTCGGGGGTCCTGGCTTCGGCGGTGGCCATGCAGAAGGACACCGCCAAGGTGCTGTTCCGCGCCGCCGGCGTGCCGGTCGCCGAAGACCGCGTGGTGTCGCGGCTCGAGGCGGCGAAAGCCCATGTCATGGCGCCGCCTTACGTCATCAAACCGGTCGCCGAGGGCTCGAGCGTCGGCGTTTTTATCGTCACCGAGGAACACCCGAACCCGCCGCAGGAGCTTTATCGCGATGACTGGCCGTTCGGCGACAGGGTCATGGTCGAGCGCTACATCCCAGGCAAGGAGCTGACCTGCGCCGTACTCGGCGACCGGGCGCTCGACGTCATCGAAATCGTACCGGCGACGCGGTTTTACGATTACGAGGCGAAATATGCCGCCGGCGGCTCCAGGCACCTCTTACCGGCGCCAATTTTACCGAATGTTTACCGGGAAGTCCGCAGATTGAGCCTTGCTGCCCATAGCGCACTCGGCTGCCGCGGCGTGAGCCGCGCGGACTTTCGCTATGACGATCGGGGGGCGGGGAAGCTGATCTGTCTTGAGGTCAATACACAACCGGGGATGACCGAGACCTCGCTCGTACCCGAGCTTGCCGCCTACGCGGGCATCACGTTCGATGAGCTGGTGCAATGGATGGTGGAGGACGCTTCGACCAATCGCTAACGCGGTCGAGGCAATCAGCTGCAGAGCCGGTCGGCGCGCCGCATGACGAGCCGAGCCGCACCCGTGCGCCGGCCGATCGGCTTCGCCGAAGCGAAAACCGATTTGCCGCATTTGCGGGCTATCGCCGGCTGACCGGGCGCTGGGCGGCCAAAATCGCGCATTTACCGCGTGGCGCCGGCGTCATCGGATCGATCCTGCTTATCGCCGGGACGCTTGTCTATGGCGCGGTCGCTGGCCAGCATCTGCCTGCCGTGATCGATTGGACCAAGAATGCGCGCGATATCGCGGCAAACACGCTTGGTTTCCGCATCGCGGCGATCTCGCTCTCCGGCGAAAAGGAAGTCAGCCGCGAAGAAATTCTCACCACCGCGGGCGTCACCGGGCTCGCTTCGCTTCTGTTCCTCGATGCGGACGCGGCGCGCCAACGGCTGTTGGCGAATCCGTGGATCGCCGATGCCGCGGTGCTCAAGCTCTATCCCAACCGGCTGCAGATCACGATCACCGAGCGTCACGCTTTTGCGCTATGGCAGAAGAACGGTCGGCTAAGCGTCATCGCCGCCGACGGCACCGTACTCGAGCCCTTCGTCGAGAACCGTTATCTCGGCCTGCCGCTTGTGGTCGGCCGCGACGCCGAACGGCAGGCCAAGGACTTTCTCGCCGTCGTCGACCGTTATCCGGATATCCGGTCGGCGCTGCGCGCTTCGATCCTGGTGGCCGACCGGCGGTGGGATTTGCGGCTGACCAACGGCATCAACGTGCAACTGCCGGAGGACGACCTCGCCGCCGCGCTGGACCGCCTGGTCGAGCTTGACCACGACAAGAAACTCCTGTCGCGCGACATCACGATGGTCGATCTGCGATTGCCGGATCGCGTGACCGTACGCTTGTCCGACGCCGCCGCGGGCGCCGGCGACGAGACGCTCAAGGCCACCTTGAAAAAGAAGAAAGGGGGCGACGCATGAACGCCCTCCGCTACGGCCTGACCCCGAAAATGAAGCCGATTTCGCCGCGGCGGAGCGCGCTCGTCGCCGCGCTCGACGTCGGATCGAGCAAGGTCGTCTGCATGATCGCGCGGCTGCGGCCGCAGGAACCGCAGCAAGTCCTGACCCGCCGCAGCCACGCAGTCGAAGTCGTCGGCTTTGGCCACACCAATGCGCGCGGCATGAAGGCGGGCCGCGTCGTCAATCTCGCCCAGGCCGAGGATGCCATTCGCCAGGCCGTCGATGCCGCCGAGCGCATGGCCGGCGTCGAGATCGAATCCGTCGTGCTGTCGCTATCGGCGGGCCGGCTCGCCAGCGAGTTGTTCGCGGCCGACGTCGATATTGTCGGTTCCGCCGTCTCCGACGGCGATATTGCCCGCGTCCTGGCCGCCGGCGGCCGCCATTCGCTGCGCGACGGCCGTGCCGTCCTGCATTCGCTGCCGGTCGCCTACTCGATCGATGGCGTCAACGGCGTGCGCGATCCGCGCGGCATGCTCGGCTCGCGGTTTGGCGTCCACATGCATATCGCCACTACCGACGTCGCAGCCGCGCGCAATCTGATGCTCGCGGTCGAGCGTGGCCATCTCGACGTCGAGGCCATGGTGGCTTCCCCTTACGTCGCCGGCCTCGCCGTTCTCGCCGACGACGAGGCGGATCTCGGGTCGGCCGTGGTCGATCTGGGCGCCGGCACCACCACTATGGGGGTGTTCCTGGGCGGACGCTGCGTCCATCTGGAAGGTTTCGCGCTCGGCGGCCAGCACGTCACCATGGACATTGCCCGCGGGCTGAACGCCCGTATCGCCGACGCCGAGCGAATCAAGACGCTTTATGGCAGTGTGCTCGCCGGGGGATCGGATGAGCGCGACATGGTTACTGTGCCGCCGCTGAGCGAGGACGAGCGCGAACAGGCGCAATTCGTCTCCCGCGCGGCGCTGGTCGGCATCATCAAGCCGCGCGTCGAGGAAATTCTCGAAATGGTGCGCGACCGGCTCGCCGCAACATCGATCGCAGCCGAGCGGCGCGGTCATGTCATCCTTACCGGCGGGGCGAGTCAGTTGACCGGCCTGCCGGATCTGGCGGCGCGTATTCTTGGCCGGCCGGTACGCATCGGACGGCCGCTCGGTATCGCCGGAGCGCCGGAGGCGGCCAAAGGGCCAGCCTTTGCCGTCGCGGCCGGCCTTCTGGTTTATCCGCAAGCGGCGCATCTCGAACATTTCGAGTCGCAGCGTAAGCGGCAATTCATGACAGGCACGGGTGGCTATTTCACCCGTGTCGGACGATGGCTTCGCGAGAGTTTCTGATGGCCCCCACTCGCAAAGCTAGAAAATCGAAGCGGCCGGTGGCGGACCGGACGGGGTCGGGCGTCGACAACGCCCGTGCGACGAACAAGAGGCAACCATGACCATCAATCTGAATATTCCCGATATCCGTGAGCTAAAACCCCGCATCACCGTATTCGGTGTCGGCGGCGCCGGCGGCAATGCCGTCAACAATATGATTAGCGCCGGCCTCCAAGGCGTGGACTTCGTGGTGGCCAACACCGACGCCCAGGCGCTCACGATGTCGAAAGCCGAGCGCGTCATCCAGATGGGCGTGCAGGTGACGGAGGGGCTGGGCGCCGGGTCGCAACCCGACGTCGGGCGCGCCGCCGCCGAAGAGGTCATCGACGAAATCCGCGACCACCTGTCCGGTGCGCATATGTGCTTCGTCACCGCGGGCATGGGCGGCGGCACCGGAACCGGAGCCGCACCGGTAATCGCCAAGACGGCGCGCGATCTCGGCATCCTCACCGTCGGCGTCGTGACCAAGCCGTTCCACTTCGAAGGCCAGCGCCGCATGCGCATCGCCGACGGCGGCATCACCGAACTGCAGAAATGCGTCGACACGCTGCTCATCATTCCCAACCAGAATCTGTTCCGGGTGGCGAACGAGAAGACGACGTTTGCCGACGCCTTCGCGCTGGCGGATCAGGTGCTCTATTCCGGCGTCGCCTGCATCACCGACCTGATGGTCAAGGAAGGCCTCATCAACCTCGATTTCGCCGACGTCCGCGCCGTCATGCGCGAGATGGGCAAGGCGATGATGGGAACCGGCGAGGCTGAAGGCGACAAGCGGGCGATCACCGCCGCGGAGGCTGCGATCTCCAATCCGCTGATCGACGACGCCTCGATGAAGGGCGCCAGGGGCCTTCTGATTTCCATCACCGGCGGCCGCGATCTGACGCTCTACGAAGTCGACGAGGCGGCAACGCGCATCCGCGAGGAGGTCGATCAAGACGCCAACATCATCGTCGGCGCGACCTTCGACGAAAGTCTCGACGGCATGATCCGGGTGTCGGTGGTAGCGACCGGCATCGACCAGGCGCTGTCGCAACGGCCGATCGTGCCGGCGACGGACACGCGGATGGCGGAAGTTGCGCAGCGCATCCGCGCCGAGAACCAACGCATCGCCGAGCGCAGCCCGCGGCCCGAAACTTCCCGGCCGGCGGCGGTTGCGTCAGTGGCACCGGCGATCCCGGCCGCGGCTCCCGCACCGTCCGTCGCTTCCGCCTCGGCGGCTACGCCGGCCGCAGTGAACGCGTCAATCGAATCGGCGGCCAAGGCGGCAATTGCAGCGGCAGTCGAAGACGTCTCGATCCGTCCGCTCGCGCCAAAACCCTCTCTGTTCATCGACCCGGCCGCCGGCGAGCAGGAAGCAGCACGCAAACCGGAGGTTCTCGAACCGGCGGCGTTCATTCCGCCGCAGGCCGAGCGGTTGCCGCAGCGCCCGCCGCGCATGCCGCGGCTCGACGAGCTGCCGGTCCCGGCGCAGAACGAGATTCGCGCACGCCGTGGCGAGGTGCGCGAGGACGATCATCCCGAAAAGCGGCGGATGTCGCTGTTGCAGCGGTTGGCTTCGGTCGGCCTCGGACGCCGCGACCAGGACGAATCGGAAACCGGCTTACCGGCCGCCCCGATGAGCGTCCCGGTCGGCGGCCCGGTATCTCCCGACCGTCTGACCGGGCGGCCGATGCCGCGGCCTTCGCAACCGCGGCCTGACTCAGGCCACGAACTGCCGGTTTCCGAATACGCCCGGCGCGCCGCACCGCAGGGCCTCGACCAGCACGGACGGCAGGCCCCTGTGCATAACTCCAGCGATGAGGATCAACTCGACATCCCAGCCTTCCTGCGCCGGCAAGCGAAGTAAGGGTGGCGAAAGGCAGGCCGCGGGCCGGCCGGCCGGCCCTGCCAATCGCTCCGACCGTTCGCGAGAGGCTTCTCTAAACTGCTGATAAATCAAAGGCTATTTCGCAAAAGGGGCCCAATCCGTCCCATCGCAGGCAAAGCGGTGGGGCGTATTGTGCGTTTGAGGGTGCGGTTTGTGGGATTTTGCGGCAACGAGCTGACGAGACTGCGGCCGGAAAAAGGTAACAGTCGGTAAGAAAGCGTGAGTTGGCCGGGTCGGACTACGCCGGTAAGGTTTTCCTCGGTTCGAGGGGAGTTGGGGGATCGCGTATCTGGCGCATGGGTCGGCCAGTCCCCGTTGTAAAAAGGCGTTCCCCTCACGTTGAGGTGGCCATCGGTTCGCGAAGTATTTCGCTCGCGTAGTTTGGCCGTAGGTTGGGACGAGGGCATGATGAGGGGCATACCCGCCGGCCGGCAGACGACGCTGCAGGACCATGTCTCGGTCGCCGGCATTGGCGTACATTCCGGCTCGCCAGCCACTCTCACATTGCATCCGGCCGAAGCCGATACCGGCATCGTCTTTTTACGCTCCGGCGTCGACGGCCAACCAGACCGCGAATTGAACGCTCATTTCCGTTCGGTGACGGCGACCGAGTTCGCCACCGTGCTCGGCGATCACAACGGCCCGGCCGTTTCCACCACCGAGCACGTGCTTGCCGCCCTGCACGGTCTTGGCATCGACAATGCCGTAATCGAGGTCGACGGTCCCGAAGTGCCGATCATGGATGGCAGCGCTGAGCCATTCGTCGCCGCCATCGATCAGGCCGGCATCGTCGCATTGTCTGCGACTCGCCGCTACATCCAGGTACTCAAGCCGGTGCGCGTCGCCAAGGGTGACAGCTACGGCGAGCTGCAGCCGCATTTGCGCGGGCTGCGCGTCGAGACTGAAATCGAGTTCGATCATCCGCTGATCGGCCGGCAGAACATTGCGCTCGACGTCGAGCCAGATCTGTTTCGCCGCGAGCTCGCGCGCGCCCGCACTTTCGGGTTCATGCGCGACGTATCGAAGCTGTGGAGTGCCGGCTATGCGCTCGGCGCCTCGTTCGAGAACACGGTCGTGATCGCGGAAAATCGCGTCCTCAATCCCGAGGGCGTACGCTTTGCCGACGAATTCGTGCGCCATAAGGCGGTCGATGCGATCGGCGACTTGGCGCTGTGCGGCGCGCCGCTTCTTGGCGCCTACCGTTCGGTGCGCGGTGGGCACAAGCTCAATCATGCGGTGTTGACCGCGCTGATGGCCGATCGCAGCGCCTGGGCCTATGTCGAAATGCCGGAAACCCGCCGTCCGCGCGGTCATGCCGACCTTCCGGCCGCCTTTACCAGCCCCGCTTACGGCCCCGACGTCTCTTAACGCTGTTAATTATTTACGCCTTATTCCGGGCCGATTGTCGGCGATAATTGCTGTATTGTCATAGGGCTGCGGTGCGTTCACGCTGATATCGGGGGCGTAGAATGAGCCACCGGCGGGGACGGGACTGAACCACGCTCATGATGTCGCGTTTACGAGGATCGCCGAGATCCGGTTCCAGGCTGCGCGTGCTGTCGTGCTGCGTGGCGCTGGCGCTCGTCGCCACGCCGCTCATGGGATGCAGCTTTTTCAAGGATAAAAGCGGCGACTACCTCCCCGACGACCCGCCCGACATGCTCTACAACGAGGGGCTTTTCCTCCTCAACAACAAGGGCGACTACAAAGGCGCGGCGAAGAAATTCGACGAGGTCGACCGCCAAGATCCCTATTCGGAATGGGCGCGCAAATCGCTGCTGATGTCGGCCTATGCCTATTATCAGGCCGAGGAATACGACGACTGCGTCAACTCGGCGAAGCGCTACATCACGCTGCACCCTGCAAGCCCAGACGCGGCTTACGCGCAGTACCTGATCGGCGAATCCTACTACGACCAGATTCTCGACGTGTCGCGCGATCAGGATCGGGCGACGCACGCGATTGACGCGCTGCAAGAGGTGGTGCGCAAATATCCGAAAAGCGAATACTCGATTGCCGCGCAGAAGAAGATCGCCATGGCGCGCGACCAGCTCGCGGGCAAAGAGATGGACATCGGCCGCTTCTACCTGAAAAAGCGCGACTTCATCGGCGCCATCAACCGCTTCAAGGTGGTGGTGACGCAATACCAGACCACGCGCCACGTCGAAGAAGCGCTGGAACGGCTGAGCGAAGCCTATGTCGCGCTCGGCATCATGGACGAAGCGCAGACTGCGGCAGCCGTGCTCGGTCATAACTTCCCGGACAGCCCCTGGTACAAGGACGCCTATAATCTCGTGAAGACTGCCGGCGGCGAGCCGACCTCCGAGAACAAAGGGTCCTGGATCAGCCACGCCTTCCAGAAAATCGGCTTGGCCAGCGCGCAAAGCGGCTGACGGATGCCGGGCGGCCAGAGGGCGGGCGACACGGGACAGACGTAAGAATCGCGCATAATATCTGTCTTCCGTACTCCATCCTCTGTTGTCCGATGCTGGCTCGCCTTTCCATCCGCGACATCGTTCTGATCGACCGGCTCGATATCGATTTCGGCGCCGGCCTTGCCACGTTGACCGGCGAGACCGGCGCCGGAAAATCGATCCTGCTTGACGCCTTCGCGCTGGCGCTCGGCGCCCGCGGCGATGCGGCTCTGGTACGCGAGGGCGCCGAGCATGGCCAGGTGATTGCCGCTTTCGACGTCGCCAAAGACCATCCCGCGCGCCGCGTGCTGGCCGACAATGATCTTGTTGGCGAAGACGAGTTGATCGTGCGGCGGACGCAGTTCGCGGATGGCCGCACGCGTGCCTTTGTCAACGACCAGCCGGTCAGCGTCCAGGTCTTGCGCGCGCTCGGAGTGGTTCTAGTCGAGATTCACGGTCAGCATGACGAGCGCGCCTTCGTTGACGCCGCGACGCACCGCGGCCTGCTCGACGCCTATGGCGGCATCGACGCCGACGCCGCCGAAGTGGCGCGGCTATGGGAGGAGCGGCGCACGCGCGATATCGCCGTCGAGCGTCATCGCGCCGACGTCGAGCGCGCCAACCGCGAGGCCGAGTGGCTGCGCCACTCAGTCGACGAGCTAGGCCGCCTCAACCCGCAAACCGGAGAGGAAACGGCGCTCGCCGAACGCCGCGCTGGGATGATGCAGGCGGAAAAAGTCGCCGATGATTTGCGCGCAACGCATGAGGCCGTGTCCGGATCGACCTCGCTGGTGCCGCCGCTCGCCACCGCGTTGCGGCGCCTGGAGCGCCGCGCCGCGCAGGCGCCGGCGCTGATCGAGCCGGCGGTCAAGGCGATCGATACCGCGCTCAACGCGCTGGAAGAAGCCCGCGCCCAACTCGAGCACGCCTTGCGCGTCGCCGAATACGACCCGGCCGAGCTCGATCGGATCGAGGAGCGCCTGTTCGCGCTGCGCGCCGCCGGACGCAAATATAATGTGCCGGTCGACGAGCTGGCCGCTCTCGCCCGCCGCTATGACGGCGATCTCGCCTTGATCGACGCCGGCGCCGAGCGGCTCGCCGCGCTGGAGCGTGAAGCGGAAGCGGTAACCGCACGCTATCGCGCGGCGGCGCAAGCGCTGTCGGCGGCGCGGCGGCGCGCCGCGCAGAAGCTCGACAAGGCAGTGAACGCCGAGCTCAAACCGCTCAAGCTCGAGCGGGCCGAATTCTCCAGCGAGATCGCAAGCGAAGGCGAAGGCCCGCACGGCCTCGACCGCGTCGAGTATTGGGTGCGCACCAATCCCGGCACGCGGCCGGGTCCGCTGATGAAGGTCGCGTCGGGCGGCGAGCTCGCGCGCTTTCTGCTCGCGCTCAAGGTCGTGCTCGCCGACCGCGGCTCGGCGCCGACTTTGGTGTTCGATGAGATCGACACCGGCGTCGGCGGCGCAGTGGCCGACGCCATCGGCGTGCGGCTGGCCCGCCTTGCCTCGGGCGTACAGGTGATCGCGGTCACGCACGCACCGCAGGTCGCGGCGCGCGCCGACCGGCATTATCTCATTAGCAAGGATGCGCTCCCCAAGGGCAAGCGTGTTGCTACGCGCGTTGCCGAATTGGAAGGCGAGCGTCGCCGCGAGGAGATCGCGCGCATGCTCGCCGGCGCCGAAATCACCGCCGAAGCCCGTGCGGCCGCGGAACGTTTGATCCGCGCCGCGGGCTAGACATGATACCGACGAGCGACCGCCGGTTTATGGCGAAGATTATGCCCGAGCAAATTTAGTCATCATGGCCCGCCACGAAAAATCCGAGACGCCCGTCAACGCTCTTACCGAAAAGCAAGCGAAGGCCGATCACCCGCGGCTGCAGGCCCAGATCGCCGAGCATGACCGCCGTTATTATCAGGACGATGCACCGACTGTTTCGGATGCGGCCTATGACGCACTGCGCCAGCGTTACAACGCGATCGAGACGCGCTTTCCGCAATTGCGTACGCTGGAGAGCCTGACGCAGCGGGTTGGCGCGACGCCCTCGGCGCGTTTCGCCAAAGTTCGCCACGCGGTGCCGATGCTCTCCCTCGACAACGCGTTTGCCGAGTCGGACGTCGTCGATTTTGTCGGCCGCATCCGCCGCTTTCTGCGTCTCGGCGAGAACGATGAAATTGCGTTCTCCGCCGAGCCGAAGATCGATGGCCTGTCGATGTCGCTGCGCTACGAAAACGGCGCGCTCGTCACCGGCGCGACGCGCGGCGACGGCACCGAAGGCGAGGATGTCACCGCCAATGTGAAGACGCTGGAGGACATTCCGCACCGGCTCAAAGGCCGCGGCATACCGGCGGTGTGCGAGGTGCGCGGCGAAGTCTATATGACCAAAGCTGCGTTCCTCGAACTTAACCGCAAGCAGGCGGAAGCCGGCAAGCAGCTCTACGTCAATCCGCGCAACACCGCGGCCGGCTCGTTGCGCCAGCTCGACCCGAAGATTACCGCGTCACGGCCGCTCGGTTTCTTCGCTTATGCCTGGGGCGAGATGAGCGAGATGCCGGCGGATACGCAATCCGGCATGATCAAGTGGTTCGAGCATTGCGGTTTTAAGACCAATCCGCTGACCAAGATGTGCCGCTCGGTCGACGAATTGCTGCAATTCCACCGCGACATCGAGGCCCGGCGCGCCAGCCTCGACTACGATATCGACGGCGTCGTTTACAAGGTCGACCGCCTCGATTGGCAGGAGCGGCTCGGTTTCGTGTCGCGTTCGCCACGCTGGGCGATTGCCCATAAATTTCCGGCCGAAAAGGCAACCACCGTCGTCAAGGACATCGA